>ERZ1673962.796-NODE-796-length-18646-cov-8.768920_pt1 | contig 18646 bp, 10 predicted proteins | sample MGYA00580188_ERZ1673962 | MGnify/ENA primary metagenome ERZ1673962 (study PRJEB41334, sample SAMN05608104) | rock metagenome | biome: terrestrial subsurface; feature: shale formation; material: shale | place: USA: Pennsylvania ... | reverse complement strand
GCATGGATCGTCTGGCTCGTAATCTCGATGACTTGCGGCGCATGGTGCAGCAGCTTACCGGGCGGGGAGTGCGCATCGAGTTTGTGAAGGAGTCGCTGGTGTTCACCGGGGAGGATTCGCCGATGGCTAACCTGTTGCTATCCGTCATGGGGGCTTTCGCGGAATTCGAGCGGGCACTCATTCGTGAGCGGCAACGCGAGGGAATTTCCTTGGCGAAACAGCGTGGTGTCTATCGAGGAAGGAAAAAAGCGCTGAGCGACAGCAGGATCGAAGAGCTGCGGCACCGTGTTAAAGACCATGAGCCAAAAGCTGCTCTTGCACGCGAGTTCGGCATCAGCCGAGCCACCCTCTATGAGTATCTGCGGGCTCCGGCGTAGCTGGTACAATCTTATCCCTGGTAGGGAAAAGCTTCCCATCCAGAGGAAGAACTTCAAACCCCCTCTACCTCCATGCCATGCTCGTCCAGCCAGCCAGCCAGCCAGCCAGCCAGCCAGCCAGCCAGTCGCTCTTGCGCTGGGCGTAAACGGGCGTGGCGCGCTTCAAGTTATAACTCCGGCAGCCGCTTTGCTCGTGTTTGATCTAACACACCAACAGGTACATACGGGGTTGCCACCCATCGCCCAATTTTGGCCGGAGGCGGTCATTGATGACAGGCAGCTTCCGGCCAAAAGCTGACGTTCGGGCCGTTCCACTTTGTGCAAGAAGCAATGTTGATTACTCTTGAATTCGCTTCAATTTTTACGCGTTGCCTACCATGTTGCCGCCCCGCCTGGACGAAAAATTAATTGCCGCCCAAGCGAGGGATTATTTCCATATGGATGCCTCAGCTTATCGAGCAGCTTACATAAGTCGGCCACTCCCCACTTTGCTGCATCTGAGCAGATGAAAGTTTTTCGACCATCTGCAACGCCTGTTCGTGAGGCGATGCATTGAAGTCGAAGCCCATCTGATCCCTGTACGGCATCCGGCCACGCCAGTAGCCCATGCCCTGATCCAGCAGGATCTTGCTGATCTTGCCCGACATCCAGTTCACCGTGATGACCCTGCAGTGCAGCAGATCGCGGGGGCTGTTCATGACGCTGATGTTCGGAGCGATATCGAACTGACTCTTCAGCCAGAGCTCGAGAATCACCTCTTGATCGTCTATACGCATCCAGTCATGGCTGAGCAGATAGCTTGGCTGGCTGCCGCTCGGCGCCAGAGTCTGCACGGCTAGCGACTGCAGTTGATCATTCCGGAAAAGGTCCAGGAAGCTGCTCAGGAGCATCAGCGACCAGGGCGACTTCAGGTAGCGATCCGAGTAGCTGACGGAGACGGCCTGATCATTGGCGAGCAAAGAAGCCAACTCCGGCATCTGGTCGTCGATTAACGCGGCGATGCGTTTTTTCAGAGTGTTGACAGGGCCGTCGAGCTGAGAGGTGACTTCGACGATGCGCGCGCCTTGCGGAGTCTGGCTCCAGCCGCTGCAGTCGATGCTGTTGCCCGCAATCGCTGGCATCAGTTTGCTGGTAGCCCAGACCACATCGGCATGTCCTTGTAGCCAATCGGCTCCGGGCACTCCGACGTTGTTCATGTTGCTGTAAAGGCTCCGGGCGCCAGCCTGGGATGACAGTTGGGCAACCAGATAGGGAGCTTGCAACGTTCCGGTTTGCAGTTCGACTAGCTCAACGCCCAGACGGGTAAGCAGGGCCAGGGTTTCCTTTTGCTCCGCGTTCAACCGCGCCGGATCAGCAACGCCGAGGCGGACCTTGAGTCGTTCGGCAATGGCCCAGGTCAGCACCTGTTCCCGGAAACGAGGATGGTCGAGATCCCAATCCGCACAGTCGCCGTGGAGGCACAGCAGAATCGCTGCTGTCGGATCTCGGCGATCCAGCGAGTTGATGGCGGCACTCAGTTCGCGCAGCGGGCCAACCGAGCAATAGCGCGCGCCATGCAGGCCAGCAAATGTATCGGGCAGACCCAGATGCTCAACCAGCCGGGATTCGTTCAGCCACCGCAGTGCCAGCTTACGATCCAGCTCTTCACGCTCGACACGGCTGTCCTGGCTGGCCAAGCAGTGCGAGCAGACATTCTCGCAGTTGGCCGGGCACTGCAGCCGATCCAGAGCCTTGCCCAGCAGTAATGCGATATCGCTCAGGCCAGCCAGCACGAAGCCGGCCCCCCCGCTGACTTCATCGAACAACTGAATAACCGAGCGGCCTTGCCGGGTGTCACGGTCGCGGTCGAGGCGATGGCTGAAGCCCATTTCGCTGCTGGCGATACCGAGTCGGTCGGCGATCACGTCGCGCATGGCAACGCCGAGCGTTGTCGCAATCAGACGGCCCTCGGGAGTGTCGGGAAGCCATTCACCTGTGAGTGGATTCCTGAGGAAGACCTCCAGTACATCGGTACGGATCTGGTAGCCCAGATGCAGACTGGCCTTGACCGCTTCGCCCGAACAGTCGCGCTCCTTGCGGCTGCCGGCCAGTCCGCCCACCGGGCGGTGCGCTTCATCGGGTTGCAGATCCTTGGGCACGTCGCCCGAGGCGAGCATGGATTCCGCGCGTCCACAGGTCATGCAGACGGCATAACCCTTTTCATGTTCGCCGGACGAATGATGGAAGACGCTGCCGTCATGGCCGAAGCGCACGAAGCCGCAGCGCTGGTCGGGTAGGGCGATGCTTTCGCCATTCAGCTGGATGCGCGGTCGCTCGACGCGGATGAACTTCTGCGAAGTGACATCGTTGGTGGTTTCCTCGTAGAAGTCGGTCACGAAGCCACCCGGACGCAGCACCATGCGGCGCTCGCTGGGTGGAATGGGAGTCGTGCAATGCGAGCAGCACAGCCCCTCGTTATTGGCATAGGCGTTTTCGATCACGCCCGTGTTGCCGCATTCAGGGCAGCGCCAGGTGATGTCGAATTTCTGTGCTTCGTTGACCTGCCCGTCGGCATGCCACTGCAGGCTGACACCGGCAGAGCGGTAGACGCGGCCATCGATCACCACCTGAGCGCCTGGGGCATATTCGCGAATGGCGATGTTCAGGCTGCGCGAGGGCATTTCCTTGTTGTCGAAGATGCTGTCCTCGCGACTGGCATCGCTTTTCCGCTGCTGATGCAGGAAGTCCTCGACGTTGTAGGTCTTGAGGCTCACCACGTCAGTCGGGAAGCCATAGCCCGGCAGGAATGCAGACGACGCCAGATAGCGGAGTAGGTACTCGTTTTCATGGCGCTGCTTCTCCAGCGCCAGGGCCTTCTTGTATGGCCCGTCGCTGGCGTCCTGCAGCTTATGGTTGATATTGCGGTACTCGCCCAGCCAGCGCTCCTCGAGGTCGCGCAATGCCAGCCGGGTTTCGCCGGTGATCGAGTTGAGCGAGCGACCTTCCAGGCAGGTGCCGCACACCAGCTGCTTCACGGCACGGTCAAATTCATCGGGGCTTGCCGTGAGCCAGGCAATGAACTGCTGACCGGGTGAGTCGTCTGGAGCGAAGAACCAGTGCAGGGTCAGCTTGGTACGGTCGCCATCATTGCTGCTGTGCATGCGCAGGAATAGCGCCAGCAACAGCGAGTTGACGTGCCGCTGCACAATCCGCGCAGAGCTGAGGGTGATGCTCGGTGCCGGAATGGCAGTCACGAACGGCCATTTGGGATTGGCGAAGGCGCGCTGGTTATGCGGATCGGCCTTGCACAGCGTATAGGCGATGGCCCGAGCCTCGCTGCGTCGCCCGGCTCGACCGGCGCGCTGCAGATAGTTGGCCGGGTGTGGCGGCAGGTTGTTCATTACCACGGCAGAGATGCCGCCGATATCCACGCCCATCTCCATGGTGGTGGAGCAGTTCAGCACGTTGATATCGCCGCGCTTGAACTCCTCGACATAGTCATCCAGCCGTTTTGCCGACTGCTGCGCCGAGTGTTCTGCGGTTCGGTAGTAGAAGCCACCCTCGACCGTGCGGTCGCTGATATCCGTCCACAGGCTCTCCTGGCGCAGCTGGGCAATGACGGGATCTCTCGCAACCAGCTGACGGATCTGTACCTGCTTGGGTGCCGGGGAGCCGTCCGGCATCAGGCTGCTCAGGGCGGGAAGCTGGATCTTCTGGCAGCGATAGTCCTGGCTCAGCAGTTTTTGCGGCAGATAGGGTGTCAGACCACGGAAGGTGGTATCGAAAATGCGCCGGGTCAACGGACAGACCCAGCCCTCGGTAGGCAGCGAGAAGGTGAGGGTTTCCAGACGCAGACGATGGCCTACATCGGATGGCTCCAGAATATTCGCATTGATCAGTGCCTGCCACGCCGCTTCGAGCCAGCTGTTGATCTTGTCGGCATCCGCATTCATGGTGCGATTCAGGCCGGTTGCCAGTTCGAGCAGCTTGATCAGGCGGTGGGGCGCGCCCGGCTTGATCTGCGGCCACTTCCTGATGGTGCTGCTTTCCTGCACGTCGCTCTTGGGCGAGTAAAGCGCCTTGGGACTGAAGCGGCTGCCCATCCAGCGGCGCATCTTGTTTTCCATCGGGATGAAGGTGTTCTCCCGGACGTAGAAGTCGAGTGTCACCTTGAGGAAGTCGCGCCAGTCGTCCAGTGTCAGAGCGCTTCTGGGATCGTTTGCAGCGCCCAGTGAGGGAATGGCGCGGGTATCGACCCACAGCAATGGAGTCGTCGTCACCTTCTCCAGCCCCTGGTAGCCGACCTTGATCAGTCCCAGCGTTTCCGTGCTGTTCTGGTTCTTGGGGCGCCGGGAGAACTCGCGGGCCAGCAACAGGCGCGCCATGGTCAGACCGCCTTCACTGCCATCGAACAGCGCCGGATTGGCATAGCGGTTGTAACGCAGGATGAACTGGTCGATATCTCTGCAGGTGGCAAGCGTTTGCGCCATAGCCTGCCAAGAGATTTGTAATGGTGGTGTAGGCGGTGGAATCAGCGACTCAGCCTGCAAGCGTATCTTTTTCGCTTCATCATACTGATTGAGCTTTTCCAGAAGATTGGCAGCATCGAGTAGCTGCTGATAGCCGGCCGGGTGTACGGGTTGCACATCATCTTGCTTGGCTTGCGCATTCCTCAGTGTTTCAAACACCAGCCCGCGTAGCCGGGAGCGCTCCGCTTCCTGCTGCATCCTCACTGCCATGCGCGCGGTGCCCTGGCGGCTGTCGGTGAAGGTGATCAGCTTGCGCCCGCGCCCCGGCAGCTCTTCGGGAGAGCGGCCTTCGCAATCCGCCTTGTCAGGGTCGGGACAGAATTCCAAGACGGTCGGCACGGCGTTGGCAATGTAGAACGGTGCGCCGAGGTAGGCTTTTCTCAGGAAGTCGCTGGTGCCAAGCGATGAGTGGTCGCAGTGGCTGCAGCAGCCATCCTTTTCCTCGGTAAGCACAATGCCGATGTTGCGAGTAGCGCTCACTGATCCCAGCTTCTGGCTATCCAGATCGAGAGTGATCGGGAAGTAGGGCTCATGCGTCGCCAGCAGTCCGGCAATGATCAGACGTGTGCTGGCGGCATTCGTCATCAACAGTTCGGCAGGCGCATCCTCGCCACCGTTTTCGTGATTGAGCGCGAACTCATCGCCGGCGTAAGGGCTGAGCTGGTGCAGTTCGCCATTGCGATCTTCTGCCAGCAGGTGTGGCGTCTTGCAGTCATCGCAGAAGCCCAGCTCGTACACCGGTGCATGGCACTCGCAGCGCGCACGCTGGGTCACATAGACATTGCCGAAGGGCCAGTCCTGCAGATGGCTGGATTTGGCGCTGCACTGCGGGTCGACGCAGGCCCAGAGGCCATGCAGCATGCGCTGGAACAGGTGGATGCGGAGCTTGAGGAACGGCGGCTGGCCTTCGGCCGGATGCGTGCCGGTCATGGTGTCGAGCCAGTCGAGCACCTTCTGCTGCTGTTCGAGGGAGCTGCCTCCCTGCAACTGCTCGGAAACTGTACCAATCAGGTCATGCAGGTCGAGGGGCTTGTCGGAGCTGACCACCGCATGGCGCAGGCTCCTGGCGATGGTGCTGTCGCACAGGGCCTTGAAGCGTGCGGCGGATACTGCCGTTTCCGGTTCGATATCCCGGATGGCCTGCAGGCCGATATCGTTGCCTGCAGAGTCGAATGCCAGATCGGGCCAGACGCGCGAGCCGCCAATCACTTCGACCTGGTCGAGCGGAACGCCCGCCAAGTCGGCCAGGTAGCGTTTCAGTCGCTCCTGCGCATCGGCGCCGGCGATGGTGGCCGAGGTGGCGATGAAGCGGATCTGCTCGGACTGCCTGCCAAAGGCCTGGACCACCCGGCGCAGCAACAGGGACATTTCTGCCGCCTGGGAGCCCACATAGGTGTGTGCCTCATCGAGGACGATCCAGCGCAACGATGTTTGCTGCCTGGAAATCTCCAGGATCGGGTTGTCGACGTGACGCACCAGCATGTACTCCAGCATGGTGGCGTTGGTCATCAGGATCGGCGCCGGTTCCTTGCGCAACAGTTCCCGCGACAGGATCTGGTTAGGCTTCTGTTGCTGTTCCTTGCGGACCTTGTCGGCGCGTTCTTCGGTCTTGCCGTTGTACAGGCAGAAGCGGATGTTGCTGCTGTACTTGCGGGTCCAGGCGTCAAGGCGCTCCTGCTGCGAGTTGATCAGGGCATTGAGCGGGTAGAGGAACAGGGCGCGGACACCCACCAGTGCTGCGTCGCTGCGCTCATGCTCGCGGATCAGATCCTCGAGGATCGGCACCATGAAGCATTCGGTCTTGCCCGAACCGGTGCCGGTGGTGATGACAGCCGAGCGGGGTGTTTCGTCGAGCAGGGTGCGCCAGGCCTGCAACTGATGGACATAGGGGTGTGCCGTTTTCGGGAATCGGTAGGCTGGCGCACTGGCCAGCGTGTCGAGCAGGCTGGGCGACAGCAAGCCCTCCGACGGCAGATCCTGCAGACGCAGCTCGGCCTCCCGCCAGCCAAAGGTATGCTCGAATACCGGCGGGGCCAGGAAGCAGCCCTCGGCCCCCAATGTGTTCACTATGCTTTCGCTCAGGTGACGACGCAGGCCCGGATGGTTGATGCCCAGGACACCGAGCGTTGCCTCACGGGTGCGCTCAAGGCTTTGCTCGATCAGGTTCCTGAAAAAGCGCATTGCAACTCCTTATGCCTCATCCTGCGAGGCGAGCAGATAGGACACCATCAGGGCATGCACCGGTACGAACCAGCCCTGACGGTCAAAGTCGGAAACCAGGCGAATGGCAAATTTCAGATAGGCAGGTGTTGCCGGGAGGTCAGTGATTCTGGCTTTGCCGGCGGTGACGAAGGCCATGAAGATCGGCAGGTAGGCCACGGCATCGGTGAATTCCACCAGCGAAAGGGCTTTCACCAGAGGGGGTAGCCGCTGCCTGTCGACCCATCTGGAAAGCTCGCTGCCGAGTAGGGTGGGCCAGTTCCGATTGGACTCGTGAAGACGACGCAGATCCTGGTACCAGATAGGCAGAACACTTTCCGGTGGCAGCCTGGTCAGCGCACTGCGATTGCCGGTGCTCAAATAGTCTCCCAAGTAGTCGAATCCGGAAACGATGCAACGCAGCACGTTGGCCCGGTTCGAAACGAGATTGTTGACCAGCGCTTCGGGAAGACCGGTCAGGCGTATGCTGTCATGGAATAGCCGGTAGGCCTGTACCCATAGCGGAAGCGGGACAGCTTCCCAGATGACAGCAAGCTCGTCGCGTATGCGTGCGCAGAACGATTCGTCCATTTCCAGCCGGAATACCGCGAAGCTCAGTGCTTCCTGATTGCGCGACAGGGCTTTCCAGGTTTCGAAGGACGACAGCGGCAAGTGGCGGTAGTGTTGCTTCAGGTCAGCCAGATACTGCCAGCCACTGTGGTTGAAGTCGGTCGCCATGGCAGCAATCTGCTGCTCGATGACATGCGGATTGTGCTGGGGGTGGAAAAGCTCGGCGGCGCGATGCAGGGAGCACACCTCGGACTCGGAGTCGAGGCTGCTGTTCGGCGTTATATACAGGCCCGGACGGAAGCGAACGCTCGAGTGTTCGCCCGGATAGATCAGCCATAGCCCCTGAGACTGCATTTTTTGCGGAATCTCGAAGCATCCGGTGCCCACCGTCTCGCTGGTCTTCTCGGTCAGCCGTAACGGCGTGCACTTGGGGTCGGACAGGAGCATCGCCTCGACCTGAACGCCATCCAGCATCGCAGCATTGGTGGTGTTGCAGATATAGAAGGCATGCCGCCCCTCCCACTGGAGTTGCCCGCCGTAGCGCCGGATATCGAGTTTCAGTAGTGGCTGTTCGGTTTCCAGGGAAAGCCTGATATAGGCATCCTGTTCGTCAACTGCGCCGAGCATGTTCTGCATGTCGCCCAGGTAGCTGAACAGGTTGAGCATGACAGGCGCTGAGCCCACCCGGATGCCGAAGGCGCGTTTCGGGTGTAGTTGCTCCGTACAGATCAGCTCCAGCTCCATGTGGAAGGTCTGGCCCTGCGGAAGACCGGAGGTCAGCGCGATGCGGTAGCCGATCAGCTCGGCCAGTGTCAGCTCGCGGGTCCGCGACGGATTGCCGTACTGGTCCAGAAGACGTGCCCCCTGGTACGGGTAGGGTAGACGGAGCTGAAGGGGCGGCAGGCCCTGGCTGGCTTCCAGGATGAAGGTCGTGGGGGGACTCTCGCCTTGGTGGCGCAAGTGCAGAGTATGTTCGGACTGCTCCACTGCCAGTCTATCGCTGACGACCTGCAGGTCAAGCAGATGTGCGCCTTTGGTCAGGAGGCGTGCCGGCTGCTGTCCCAGTCCCGGGAACAGGGAAAGACTGAATTCCCTGGGCAGGACACCGAAGCGGCGCTGCAGCAGTGTTTTGCCAGAGCGGTTGCGCAGGGTGTAGCGGGCGAGGCCGTAGCTGTTATTGCGCTGGCGGTCCAGCAACTCGCCATTGACGAACTCGAGCAGCTCATCCCGGGGGTGGGGATAGTCTTCGGGCAGCTCAAGGCGTGGCCAGCCCAGGAAGACGATCGAGGGGGAGCTTTCGTAGAGTGCGAAAACGCCCGTCAGGGTTGGTTTGCGGTCGTCGCCGCCAGCCTGATTCAGCTCGATCTGGTAGTGGTCGGCCCCCTTGGCCAGAGACAGGTCCGAGTGTATCTCCACCCAGCGACCATTCTCCGCATCCTGTGCCAGGGTGTCTGGCGCGGCACCCTCACTGGTGATGAAAAAGTCTTGGGGGATGCGAAGCCGAGCCAGTCCGGACGCCACCGAGCAACTGGAGGTGGCGACCAGTTGCCAGCGCTCGGAGCGATTCTCGAAAACCAGGGGAGTCTCCCGGTAATCGAGTGCGCTGCCGTCGAAGAACAGGCAATGTACCGTGCGCCCGTTATCCAGCAGGCGCAGGCTCAGCGGCTCGTCGAGCGTGCGCCGCTCCACCGTGACCTGAGGGTTGGCGAAACGGACCTTGATGCCCTCTGCGGTGAGCTGGCCATAAACGGCGGCACCACGGGCCAGCAGCCGGTCGCCTTCGTAATAGGCCAGCTCCAGGCGGGTGCTGCCCAGGGTCGTCGGGTCGATCGCAAAGGTTGTTTCCGAAGGCAGGATCAGATCGGTGCATATCGACCATTGGGGCAGCGTGCCATGCAGAAAGTGCTCGCAGGTGAACGCCCGGGCCTTCTCGAGTGCCTCCTTGCGCTCCTGACGTTTCTGGCCGGCATCGCGCAGCCAGTCGTTGAGCAGCGTGCGGGCATTGCTTTCATCCAGCGGGATCGGGAAGGCATCTGTCCAGCCGGGAGCCTGCTGATCGAGGTAGCTGGCTGGATCCTGCTGATCCTTGAGGGGGTAGTGTTCGACCAGATACATGAGCTGGTCGACGATGCCGGCCAGCAGTCGGCGCGTTTCCAGGTTGCGGAAAGCAGCCGGAAGGCCCTCCTCGAAGTCGGCCATCAGGTCAGCCGTGGTCCTCCGGTTGTCCTCGGTCCGGTAGAAGTGCTTGATGCCCCGGCGTACCGCCCGCCCGAAACCATGTGACTCGCTTTGCACCAGCGGCCAGGGCAGGCCGCCCTCGGTGAACAGCGAGCCCAGCCAGTCGCGGCCACTGTCCCGGAAACGTATCGGCCTCCTCCAGTAGGCCAGCCCATCGTTGGTCAGCGCTGCATGCTGTTGCGGAGTCAGCGAAATCCCCAGCTCCGCCTCGGCTCCGGACCAGGACCAAGAGCTGTTGTAGTTGCGGCGATATTGTTCACTGACGAAAAGGCAGAAGCAGGCTCCCAAATGTATGGCATGTAGGGGATTGTCTGCTCTTCTTAGTTGCTGTTTCAGCAGCTCGAGGAGTGATTTGTACTCCTCCTCGGACACCTGGTAGCTATAGAGGGGTTTGCCATGCGGGCCTCTGAAAAGCTCGCGATTGAGAAGGAATTCGCTGAGCCAGGCTTTCAGTGGGTTGGGTGCATTCGACGATTTTTTTATCGGCATCAAGAAAGTCCTTTTGATGATCGGTGAGTCCTGAAGGACTCATTGGATCACTTTGTCCGAAAGCGGTGACCTGATATTTCCCTCTGGTTAGGGATGAGCGACGTGCCCCTTCGACGTTTCCCGTTGCGACGAGAGGCCTGCTCCGATCAAAACTCCCGAGATACGGCAAAATGCAGCATACAGTTGGAGAGGTCGCATTTTCACCATACGAATGCTCTCCCTTCCATGGCTGATCGCGCAGGGGGGGCCTTCCAACCCGCTCCAACCGCACCCACCAGACGGCGTATTGCTTGCGCAGGGCTGCATAGCGCTGGGAACCAGTTCGGCTACTGCTGCGGACATAGATTCGCCTCCCGCCATTGGCGCAGGTCGTTAAAATCGGAAAGGGTCAGGGGTTCGGCTCCCGACCAGGGCGGGAACACCACGCCACATCCCAGCAGAGCGGCGGCACGGTTGGCGGCGGTGCGACCGGGGTTTCCTTTGGTCAGGCGGTCATCATCACCGGCAAAGATCATTGGGTTTTCCGGGTAGGCGCGGCGCAGGCGCTGACCCACCTCCAGCAGGTTGCCGGCATTCATGGCGCAGGCCACAGCTGCGCCATTGTGCTCATGAATAGTGGCGCCGGTTGCCCATCCTTCGCAGATATATAGCGGTGCGCCCGGTTCCAAAGTGCCGATTGGTGAATACGCTCCTTTCACGCGTCCTCCATACAGGAAACGCTTTTCCCCTTCCGAGGTGATGCGCTGCAGGTTTACCAGTGCCCCATGCAGGCGCAGTGGGATCAGCATAACTTCGCCACTTTGGCGAAGATCGTGCGGCTTGCAGCCCTTACGCGCCAGATAGGGATGCTGAGGATCAGCCGCTACGGCCCGCTCCCACTGGTGCACGGCGGACACAGCAGTGTTTTGGTGACGTAGGTACTGCTCGGCTTTACGCCGACGCTTGTCCTGATCGATACGCCGGGCGATAGCTTTAACCTCGAACGGATCGGCAGGCTTGCGGCTGCTCCAGGTGCTTGAAATGTCGGTTTTCCAGCTCCCGAACGTTCCGCGCGGGATGCCATCCAGGCGAAGGATGTACCAGCCGTTACGCGAGGCAGTACGGTCGCCGGGGACATGAAACCGGTGAATGGCGCCATCCGGGATCGGCAGCCAATCCAGCGGGCCAAAAGCGGCTTGCAGAGCCTCACGAAAAAGAATTTGTGGATCGGTCATAAACATCACTCCACATAAGCAGCTCGGTCAGAGCAGCACGCGTCCGCACAGTGGGTTTGGACGGCGGCCTTTTTCCGGGCAAGCCGGTTCCTGCCCGGCCGAGCGGGGGATTTTCAGTATGGGAAAGAGAGCAGCTGCGCCGATCGGGCCTGCCGGATTCGGCGCGTACTAATCAGAGAATTAGTGCGATGGCCTGCTCGATCTGCTCTTGGGTCCAAAGCAGGCGGCGGCCAAACTGGTGGGGCTGTGGGAAACCTGGGATCTCACGGCGCATACGCCAGAGGGTGGTATCACTGCAACGCAGCAACTGACAGAACTCTGCATTGGTTAGGAAGGATTTCGACATGGCTGGTGCTCCTCGTTGTGTCTGGAAACACTGTGCCGATTCGTGAAATCGATTTGGGCGCTAATTCGACCACTTTGTTGTAGGTTTAAAATTTAGCCGGTAACCATTTGTTACCGTCTGGGGCAGCGGTCGTGAAGTGACGTGAGGCCAGCCTGGTCGGCAATCTCCCCTAATGGCGTTGGGCTTGCCGTACGAGCAGCTCAATTGAAAATGTGTTGAGCAGAGCGTCAGCAGTTACTTGGCCAAACATCCTTACGTGCGAGGTCTGCTGAAAAGCTATTGGAAATGCCTTGCTTGGGCCTTTTCACGCTACGCCCTTCGGGGCTGATGCCATTATGATGGCCGTACTGCTGGAAGGGAGACGAGCATGTATGAAGACGAGGGCAGGCCGCGCCCGGCAAAGATTTCCGAGCGTCGCGATACCATAGCCGGCTGGATCCGCGACGCAGGAAAGAAAGGGCTGACGGCCCCTCAGATCCATGCCCGCCTGTTTGACGAGCTGGACACTGAGCTGACGATAAAAACGGTGCAGCGTGATCTGAATTTCTTGCGCAAGTGCAAGCGCGCTGAATCGCGGAAAGATCCGGAACATGGTGCGCCGCGATGGCTGTTCGTCCGTGATACGGAGGCGTTGATGCCCATCCGCTCGAACGACGCTAAGCTTTCCAGCGCTGATCTCAAGTCCGCACGGGTGGCGCTGGGTATCGTCATGCTGTACGAGCAAGCAAGCCATCTGCTCCCACTGGCTGCACTTAATGATCTGCGTGAGCACTACGAACGATCCAAACGTTTGCTTACCCGCCTAGCACCTCAGGAGGGCCGCTGGCTCGGCAAGCTGGTAACCGGCACTCAGCACGTTCAGCTGCATCAGGCTGTCATCAATCCGCAGATACTTGAGCAGGTCCAGCTTGCCTTGCTCGGAGGCTATCAGCTGGCGGTACGTTACTTCGCGAGCAATCAGCAAGAAGAGCGTGACTACGAGCTGCATCCGCTCGGTCTTTCCTACCAGGACTCGAGTATTTATTTGGTATGCCACTCCGGCAACCCAGATCAAATTCGTTGTTTACCCTTGCATCGGTTTCGCAAGGTTCGGCCACTGGATAGCCGGCTGACCATACTCCCGCGAGACTTTCAGCTCCAGAATCACGTGCAACGCATCCTGATCGAGCCTGAACCCATAACACTCAAATTGCGCATCAATGACCGATTGCGCCAGCGGCTGGATGAAAGTGAAACACCGCTGACGCACGAGCAGGTGTTCAGCCCCCTGGGTGATGGTTGGCACCTGCTTGAGTGCAGCATTGCCTATAGCCAGGGGCTGCTGTGGTGGATTCTCAGCCATGGCGCCACGGTGGAAGTGCTCGAGCCTCCGAGCCTCCGATCTCAGGTTCGCGAAATCGTGCGAAGCATGGCCAGCTTCTACCTCGACGATGTAGCCGAGTCTGTCGATTCTTCCCCGCCCTTACGCGTTACAAGGTGCCGTGCGACATAAGTTGTCGTGCGGATATGGAAAATCAGCCGGACGCATCCCCTACAAGGAACCCTATGAATCGCAGTCGATACCTAGCTCAGCGCGACGTGCAACAGTTCATCGAATGGCTTGTTCCCAATCTGACCGATGACGGGAACCTTAGTCATTGTTTTGTGGAGCGGCGTTCGGGCCGGCAATTGCAGTTTGCAGGCCTTGAAGATGCATTCGAGCAGTATCGCTGGCCATCCCGGGGCGCGTTTGGCATACCGGCAGGCGAGACGCTGGCCGACAACGACCAGGTGCTTCGGACTTTGCGGGACGCCCTGCGCAAAGCACTCGACCGCGGCGATGCGCAGGCGACCTGCAGCGCGGCGTGTCAGGTGATGGTCTGGGGAGGCGTCCAGAATGGCAATATCCGCTGGCTGCAGGAGAATGCCGAGTCTCTTGCCGATACACTCGAGGCTGTTACCGCGGCCTTGGACGCAGGCGAGCTGGCCGGTGTGCTACTGGATACGCAGCTGCGCTTCAATGCTGGGATGACCAAGGTTTACTCGCTACTGGCCAAGGACCTGATCATCTATGACAGCCGCGTTGCCGCTGCGCTGGGCTGGCTGGTCGCAAAGTATTGTCGAGCCCAAGCGTTAGCCGCAGTGCCTGCGCCACTCGCGTTTCCGTGGGCACCTGCTAAGGAGGGCTTGAGTGCAGCGAGCCCAAAAAACCGCAACCCCGCGATAGGAGGCCTGCGCTTTCCAAGGCTGCAGTCCGGCCCGATGCATGCCGAGTGGAATCTGAAGGCCAGCTGGGTACTGGTCGAAGCGTTGAACCGTGACCGCGGTAGCCGTTTCGCTCAGCCGGGCCCAGTTGATAGCCTGCGGCGGCTCGAAGCGGCGCTTTTCATGCTGGGGTACGACTTGCCCCCGCAGCCGCTCGCTCGGCAAGTCGTGGCTCAGGGACCGCTAACACAAGCCAGCTCTGCTGAGGCGTCGACTTCGACCTGGAACGAATGCTATACCGCAGCCCGAGGCAAGCAGTTCCATTACCGGATCGAGCCTGATCGCATCGTTCTCAAGGACGGACGAGTATTTCTCCGAGAGCACGTCAACGCCACGCTTGAATGGCTAAAGAAGCACTTTCGCAGCAACCCATTTCCACTCGCTAATTCCGCCCAGCATGTTCCGACCGGCGCATCGCCGGCAGGGATTGGAGTAGCTTATTTCAGGGCGACGTTGGGCAAGGGCAGCCCGCCGCATACCAGTGCGCTGGCGGCCGTGCTTGTCGAATTGGGCATTTTGCTGAGGCAGCCGCATAGGAGCTGGGTCCTTTCGCCTGAATGCCTGGCAGCGGGGACGATCGATATTGGACCAGTGCTGCAGGAAGCATTGGATCTGGCTGAGGCACTCTAACGACGCCTACCTCCTACCGCGCCCTTGAGCCAGAGTCTGTATGGCACTGGCTCAGGGCCTCGGCAGCTTCTCGTAACCGCTAGCGAACCGGCACAGGCCCGTTTATGCACTGATAGCCCGGATACTGCGCTTCGGCGGTGACCTTCGCCATCGCCGAACTCGTTGCCTGGACGGTCATGATGAAACTGGCGCGCGGGCCTGCGGAGGCGACAACGCGGCGCATGGATACTTGGTAGGTCTTCATACGGAACCCTCATCGGTGAAGTCCTGCTCACTGTGCAAGATCCCTGCGACGGGTTATGTCGCGAAGTCCTGCGGCTGCGGCGGTCCCGCATACGGTGGGATGCGACAGGAGTTGTCGGTCGTGGAGGTGAGAATTCGGCCATCTACTCGAAGGCCGGAGGTTCCATGTTGCCGATCCTGTCGCTAGCCCTGGCCCATTGGCCCGGCCAAAGCGCAACGCCTGCCGAGCGGCAGCGTTATGCCGGATTGCACGAACGCGCTGCTGCGCCTGACTCATCAGCTGAGGCGCTCAATGAACTGGGTTGTCTCTGGTTGGCAGGCCAGCGGGACGAGCGGCTGGCTCGCGGCTTATTCATCGCCGCGGCTCGATACGGTTCGCTAGAGGCGCTGCTTAACCTTGGCTATATCCATTGGTATGGCAAGGGCGTGGCGGTGAACGAACGCAAGGCGCTTACCTGCTACCGCCAGGCGGCAGCGAGAGGCTCGCTCGACGCAAACTACGAGATTGGGCAGATCTTCTTAGGTTCGGATGACGAACATCTTCCAGCGTCGCGCAAGGTTGCAGCGGACCTGCTGCGCGCATACCAGCACTTTCAAAGCGCAGCTGGTGATGGTCACATTGAAGCAATGTACGCCTTGGGCGACGTGCTGCTGGATACCGATTTCAGTGAGAGAGACGAAGCCAACGGCCTGTACTGGTTGATGTGTGCGGCTGGTCACGGCCACCCCTTGGCAGCTGATCGGCTGGCGCGCTTCTACCTCGACGAGCCTCGCTTGGAAATGCCGGACCCCGGCAACCTGATGGGGGATTTCTGGCGCAACTACCGCACGCGTCGCAATGGCTGGTGACCGGCGAAATGGAGAAGGAATGATGATGGATGCGATCAATGTTGCCGGTCTGTTGCGGCCTGTGCAGGCCGCGGTTGAGGCAGCGGGTGAACTAATTATCCGCGAATGGGAGCGCGAGGGCGGGCCGCGAGGCAGTGGTGACAAGGCAGCGGTCGACGAGGAAATTGAACGGCTGCTCTATCAACAGCTGATCGGGCTGCTGGATGTCGATTTCTGGGGTGAGGAGACTTGCCAAAGGCTCACAGGCCAGCGGTTTTGCTGGGTGGTCGACCCGCACGATGGGACCCGGGATTTCCTGCTCGGCTTGCCGGGCAGCGCCATCTCCGTGGCCCTGCTGCGCGACGGGCAGCCGGTGCTCGGAGTTGTCTACGCGCCAATCACTCCAGATCGGGGCAGAGACTGTATAGCTTGGGCCGAGGGGCTACCGCATCTGCTGCGCAACGGCGCTTCCCATCCGGTTGATCTGTCCAACGCGCGACTCGAGGCGGGAAAGATCGTCTGGTTGAGCGCGGCTGCCTCCCGTAAACCAGACGCCAACATCCGCTTGTGCGAACCGGCTCGTTTCGTGGCCATGCCGAGCATCGCCTATCGGCTGGCACGAGCAGCTGTCGGCGATGGTGTGGCGGCGGTTTCGTTGACCAGCCTGTCGGCACATGACGTCGCTGCAGGGCATGCGCTGCTGATCGGGGCGGGTGGTGTGTTGCTTAACCAGAGCGGAAAGCCGTTGGGCTACCGAAACATGTCACTGGTATGCATTCGCTGTTTCGGCGGCGCCGCAGCGGCGTGTGCCGCCCTGGCAAGTCGTCCGTGGAGCCAGGCTCTGGATGAACACAATAACCAACAACGCAATGCGCCGATTACGCCCGTGTTCCCTCCAGTCCTGCATCTTCAGCGCGCATTTGGCTGCCTGGCGGCGCTGCTCATCGGCGACAACCTGGGCGCACAAGTGGAGTTCATGAGCGCGGCCGAGATCGCCGCGCGGTTTGCGTCCGAAGCCCTGACGATGGAAGACGGCGGCGCCTGGAAGATTCAGGCTGGGCAGCCCACCGATGATGGCGAACTGGCGCTGGCACTTGCGCGATCATTGGTGGAGCAGGGCGGCTTTAGCGCAACGGACGTCGCGCAGCGCTATGTGGCTTGGCTTCGCTCCGAGCCCTTCGATGTCGGCAACACCACCCGCCAGGCCTTGCTTGGGCCGCTTCGTCAGCCGGCATTGGCGGTTGACGAAGCCTGTCGGGTGCATGCCTCTGTGCGCAGCCAGGCTAACGGTGCATTGATGCGGGTCGCGCCGATCGGGATTGCCGCCCATGGTCGTCCGTCGCTGGCGGCGCGCTGGGCCAGGCAGGATGCACTACTCACCCATCCACATGGCGTCTGCCAGGAGGCGAGCGCGGCCTACGCCGCGGCCATCGCAGCAGCGGTAGCGGGTGCGGATCGCCAGGCGATGCTGGACGCGGCATTGACAGTGCTCCTGCCGAGCGCCGAAGGCGACGCTGTCAAACAGGTGCTGCTGGCTGCCGCAGCGGGCGAGCGGCCTGACGACTATCAGCAACAGATGGGCTGGGTGCTGATCGCGCTGCAGAATGCCTTCTACCATCTGGTGGCCGGCAACGCCGTCGGCCATGCGCTGAACGAAACGATCCGGCAAGGCGGAGACACCGATACCAACGCCTGCATCGCCGGGGCGCTGGTAGGCGCTGTCGACGGCATCGTTCACCTCGAGTGGGAGCAGCTAGGGCCGTTGCTGTCCTGCCGCGCGCATCCTCAGTCGCTACGGCCGCGGCCCATGGCCTGCTGGCCGGACGATGCGGGCGTGCTCGCTCAGCACCTGCTGATGCTCGGCGCTGACAACTTATGCTGAAGGTCGTCGACCTCACCGGCAGCAGCCCGCGCTTCACTACTCACTGCTTTGGGCAGAAGCGCAAAGATTGCGCTGTGGAAGTCGAGCTGCGGCTCGAACCCGATGGTCCAAGCGGCTTACGGTTGCTGATTCAGATTTCGGCCCGCCAGCGCTGGCCCGATGGCCAAATCGTGACCCGGAGTCTGCCCATCGTTGCAGCCGATCACCTGGCTACCGGCCAGCTTCTTGCGGCGCACCAGTTGCTTGAGGCCAGTCTGATGGGCAGCGGGCCGGTGCCGCTGCTGGTCGACGACTACGCGCAGGTGTTTGACGGTGTGGCTGGTGGGCAACTGACAGTGGACATACAACCACTTGGCTGGAGCATGCGAACTGCCTTGCCTTACAAGCGGCTGGTGGCGGTTGTCTTTGCGCCAGTCGAAATGGCGTACGATGAGTATTTAGCTGTTGCGGTTGGCTTACAAGCTAGGTTGCCAGAGGCGGCGCCCTTCAAGGCCGGGCTGATCCATCGCCCGTTCCAGCAACCGATGCTGCTCCTACTTGGCCAGCGGGTGCCGTTCTAGCAAGTCGCCAAGCGTTGCGATCCAAGTGCGCTGGGCACCCTCATCATTGAGGCGTGCTCCGGATCCGGGCGAAGCGTTTGCGGTCATGGTTGATGCTGGCCACTAGGGTGGTCCATAGCCCTTTGCTCGGCCGGACCAAACCGTGTGAATCGTCGGCGGTCGGTTGGCGTTGCGGTAGAACGTTGAGCCGAATCGAAGTGTTGAGCAAAGTGTTGAGCAGAAACGAAAAAGGCCCACCTTCCGGTGAGCCTAAGTCGTTGATTTATATGGTGCCGGCACCAGGAGTCGAACCCGGGACCTACTGATTACAAGTCAGTT
>ERZ1673962.794-NODE-794-length-18703-cov-3.714715_pt1 | contig 18703 bp, 20 predicted proteins | sample MGYA00580188_ERZ1673962 | MGnify/ENA primary metagenome ERZ1673962 (study PRJEB41334, sample SAMN05608104) | rock metagenome | biome: terrestrial subsurface; feature: shale formation; material: shale | place: USA: Pennsylvania ... | reverse complement strand
AACGAGGTCGATGATCGAGGCCCCGGCGCGCAATTGCTTCATCCCGATTTCCGGGATTTCGCGCTCAAGCTCGGCGCCGATCACATCGCGGTAGAAAGTCAGTGTTCTGTCCATATCGCGCACGCGCAGCACGACATGATCGAGACGCAAGGGTCTGAAAGGCGGCGGCATGGCTTCCTCCTTTCTCATGGTGAAGCAGAGATAGGCACAAGATGCGGCCCCGGCAAGGGTGCCCGGGGACCCGCAGGGGCCCGCAAGGCGGTGCGATCAGCGCTTTTCCTCGATCGCGTCCCAGACGAGACCGGCAAGGTTGGAGCCGTCGAAACGGTCGATCTCCTGAATGCCGGTCGGGCTCGTTACGTTGATTTCCGTCAGATAGTCGCCGATCACATCGATACCAACGAAGATCAGCCCGCGCCGTTTCAATTCCGGACCGATCATTTCGCACAGTTCCTGCTCGCGCTTCGTCAGAACCGCTTTTTCCGGCCGCCCGCCCACATGCATGTTGGAGCGGGATTCGCCCTTGGCCGGCACGCGGTTGATGGCGCCGACGGGCTCACCGTCCACCAGGATGATGCGTTTGTCGCCTTTGCGCACATCGGGCAGATATTGCTGGGCGATGAGCGGCTCGTTGGAAAGATTGCCGAAAAGCTCCAAGAGCGAGGCGAGGTTTTCATCGCCCTCGGAAAGGCGGAAGACGCCCGCCCCGCCATTGCCGTAGAGCGGCTTGACGATGATGTCCTTGAACTCATCGCGGAAGGCACGGATTTCGGCCTGATCGAGGGTGATGAGGGTGGGCGGCATGACGCCCGGAAATTCCGTCACGAACAGCTTTTCCGGCGCGTTGCGCACCTCGCGCGGATTGTTGACGACCAGCGTTTTGGGGTGCACGCGCTCCAGAAGATGGGTCGCGGAAATGTAATTCATATCGAAAGGCGGGTCCTGGCGCATCAGCACCACGTCCATGTCGGTGAGATCGCACGGGGCAAATTCGCCGAGGGTGAAATGCGCGCCCTTTTCCCGTTTCACGGAAAGCTCCGCCATGCGGGCATAAACGCGCCCGTCGCGCATGGAAAGCTGGTGGGGCTCGTAATAGAAGAGCTGATGGCCGCGGGCCTGCGCTTCCAAAGCCAAGGCGAAGGTGGAATCGCCGTTAATGTCGATCCCCGCAATGGGGTCCATCTGGATGGCTGTCTTCAAGCCCATGATCCGTCGCCTTCTTTTCGTTCAGCCGCGCGGGCGGTTTGCCGGAATGCAGTGGCGCACAAGATGGCGACGGGCGGGCCCGGATGCAAGGCGCTTGGGCGCTCACAAATTCCGGCGGGGTAAATTCCGGCGGACACAAAGAACCGGCTTAGTTGAGCTTCTTGCGCAGCCGCTCGAGAATTTGCGCGGCCTCGGTGGCAAGCGTCCAATTGTCCTGGGCGCGGGCAAGATCGACGGTCTGGCGGAAATCCTCCAGCGCATCGCCGTAGCGGGCAAGGCGGGTGTGGAGCTTGCCCAGATCATAGCGGATGGCGGCTTCTTCGGGCGCGATCCAGCTCATGCGGGCGAGATATTCGGCGCCTTTTTCCTCATCCCCGGCTTGGAGCGCCCGGGTCAGAAGATTGTTCTGGAGCCGTAACAAAACCAGGCGCGGGGTGACCGGCTGATAATAATCGGGGTCGAGCCGGGCGCCGGGACCCATCGCCTGCTCAAGCAGGAGACGCAGCTCGCGGGCGCTCATTTCCGCGCCTTTATTGAAGGGATCGAGGATCGCCATTTCCCCTGCCGCTTCGAGGCGCAGGACAAAGTGTGCCGGGAAATTCAGCCCCGTAATATCGAGACCCGCGGCATGGCCCGCATGGAGATAAAGAATGCCGAGCGCCACGGGCAGGCCCTTGCGGCGGGTAATGACATCCACCAGGTTGGCATTTTCCGGGGCGTCATACTGCTCGCGGTCGCCTTCATAATGAAAGCCGCGCCCGAGAATTTCCGAGAGCGCCTCCACCCCTTCGCGGGCGGAAAAGCTCTGGCCCGTGAAGCGGGCCTTGGCGGCGGCGGCAATGTCGCGCAAATGGCGCTCGCAGGCGGCAAGATCGGCATTCGGCCGGTCGAGCGCGCCCAGCCAAAGGGCGGCATCGGCCAGCAGATCGGCGCGGGGCTCTTGCCCCCAATCCAGCAATGCCTGCCTGAGTTCGCCCCGATGCATGGCCTGCTCCCTTAGCGCGCGGCCGCGCCCAGGGCGCACCGCTTTACTCGTTCTACCTTGGACTCGTCTTAACCCTCCGTCCGAGCCAGACGGGCATTTACCCTGATCTATTCCTCAAGCGCCGCGCGCCGGTCCGGATCATCCTTCAATTGTACATGGCTTATGATGTTGCGCACACCCGAGATATCGCGGGCATGGTTAATCACGCGGGTCAGTTCGCGCTGATCCTGGGCGATGCCCATCAGATAGACCCAGCCGCGCACCGTTTCGATGGAGTAATTGATCGCCACGATGTCGGTATCGCGCATGATCTGCGAGCGCAGCTTGGAGGAAATCAGCGCATCCTTGGCCGCCTGCACAAGGCCCGCGCCTTCCGCGATACGGATTTCGCTGATCACCTCGCGCACGGCCTTGACGCTCCAGGCGATACGCACCGCCTCCACCCGCTCTTCCGGCCTATCCACGACGCCGGTGAGCAGCACGCGCCCTTCGCTCACTTGCGTCGAGACACGGGAAAAGAGCTTGTCATCGGCGGCCAGGAGACGGCGGTTGATCTCGACCTGAATGGAAAGATCGTCGGCCGCCGCTTCCAGTCCGCGCTCCTGGGAGGCGCCGATGCCCGCCGCCGCGCCCGCGCCGATCACCGTGCCCGTCACCGTGCAGCCGGCAAGGCCAAAACCGAGCACCGCCAAAAGCACTGCCTGAAGAAAAAATGAGGGAGAAGAAAATGCGCGCCCGCTTCTTGCCATTGCCTGCTTCACACTCCGCTAAATTGCCCGCGAATCATCCCCGCTCCGGAGCCATACGGCCCCGGCAAGCGTAGCATAGTGCAAATTGCGGCGGGAGTTGGGAGAGAGGCTAGCGGCAGGCGGCGTTCAGCTCGGCGAGCAGGGCATCCAGATCTGTGCGGTAATTTTCCGCCGCCTCGGCCAGCGTCATGAAAGGCGCCATGGGGCAGCCCGGACAATGCATGTGCCGGCGCAGAAAGACGGGCAGGGTGGCCGGATGCCGCCGCATCACCTCGCCCACAATGCTTTGCGCGGTAAGGCCCGCGTCCTGAAACTCCGTTTCCTTGAGATGTCCATCCATGACCACGCTCCTTCCCCCAGCTGCCATTGCATCATGAGGCGGGCAGGGGCGGGCGTCTTTGCGCGCGCGCAAGTTTTAGAAGGAATCACTCTTTAAGAGGCAGGTCTTCAGCAATGACGACGAGCGCATGCGGGTCGCGCACGGTCAGTTTCTGGCGGCCCAGCTCCACGACGCCGCGCTCCTGCCAGGCGGAAAGCGTGCGCGAGACGGTATGCAGCGTCGTGCCCGTCAGCTCGGCAATATCCTGCCGGGAAACGGGAAAGTCGATCAGAATGCCGCCTTCGACGCGCCGGCCCGCCTGCGCCACGAGCCGGGCAATGCCATGGGCGATGCGCCGTTCCACACGCTCGGTCTGCATTTCGCGCAGACGCGACTGGGTGTCCTGCAGGCGCCCGCCCATGGTGCGCATGGCGTTGAGCGCAATGCCGGGATAAGTCTGCGCGAGCGCGCCGATATTGGCGCGCGTCCAGCCCAGCGCCCAGGAATCGGTTACAGCCGTCGCGGTGCCCGGATAAGTCAGTCCGCCGCAAACGGCGACACAGCCGAACATCTCCTTCGGGCCGATATAGCGGATGATGATTTCCTGCCCCTCGGGCGTGACTTGCGTGACCTTCAGCCGCCCGGCGGAGAGCACATAGAAGGCGTCCGCTTCCTGATCCTGCTCGAAGGCGCGCTCGCCGGTTTCAAGCTTGCGCCAATGGGCGGCGGCGAGCGCCTCATCCTTACCGGATGAGTCGAGACCGCCGAACACGTCCACCGCATCGAGCAGCGCCGGATCGAGCTGTTTTTCCTGCAACGGCATGAGCGCGCCTCTCCCCAGTCAAGGCCCCCGTAAGGGCTCCACAGATTTTCGCGGCGCCCGGCAATCTGCCGGTTCTTTGTCCGCCCGCAAAGACGGAAAAGCCAAGGCTTTCTATCTTCGCCTCAAGTCAGGGCCGCATTCAACCGCTGCCTGCCTTGCAAAGGAGAATTTAAATGATGAAAACCGCTTTCCGCGCCGCCATGGCCATTTTGGCGCTCACTGCGCCGGCACAAGCCGCCGAGGTGGAAGTGAAAATGCTCAACCGGGGCGAGGCCGGCATGATGGTCTTCGAACCGGCGCTGGTGAAAATCGCGCCCGGCGACACGGTGCGCTTCGTGCCCACCAATCCCGGCCATAACGCGCAGTCGCGCCCTGGCATGCTGCCGGAAGGCGCCGAGCCTTTCCAAGGCGCGATGGGCAAGGAGATCGCCGTCACCTTCGAGAAGGAAGGCGTTTACGGCTATGACTGCATGCCCCATTACGGCATGGGCATGGTGGGGCTCGTCGTCGTGGGCGATCCCTCCGCCAATCTCGATGAAGCCCAAGCGGTGAAACATCGCGGCAAGGCCACCGGCCGGTTCGAAGCACTTTTCGCCGCACTGAAAAACTAGCGCCTTCGGCAAGCTTCTCCTCCAGCTTGACGAAGGTTTAACGGCCCGCTTCTCCCGGCGGGCCGTTTCTTTATCTGCTTACGGACAAAATGACGCACCGCCCCTCAATGCACTGCCTCTTTGTCCGGGCGCAAATAGGTTTCTTCCATCTTCCCTCATAGTGGCCTCACTCAGCGACGACGACCAGGTAGACGAGCCGCCGCCAGCTGGATGACCGAGCTAGATGAGGAGTTGAAATGATGAAACCGCTGCTTGGAAAAACACCGCTTGGCAAAACATTGCTCGGCACGGCCGGAGCCGCCCTGATCCTGACGGGCATGGCCGGATGGGCGGGCGCTGCAAGTGCCGAAGAGGTGAGCATTACGCGCGATCCGGCCGAAGTGCCCGCGCCCATTACCCGCACCGAACCCGCCACCATTCAAGTCACGCTGGAGACGATCGAACGGGTCGCGGAGTTGAACGATGGCAGCACATACCGCTACTGGACCTTCAACAACCAGGTGCCCGGTCCGATGATCCGCGCACGGGTGGGCGATACGATCGAAGTGACGATGACCAACAATGAAGAAAGCTGGCTGCAGCACAATGTCGACTTTCATGCCGTGACGGGCCCGGGCGGCGGGGCGGAGGCAACGCTCGCCATGCCCGGCGAGACGAAGTCCTTCTCCTTCAAGGCGATGAAGCCGGGGCTTTATGTCTATCACTGCGCCACACCGACCGTCGCCCAGCATATCGCCAACGGCATGTACGGGATGATCCTGGTGGAGCCGGAAGAAGGACTGCCGGAAGTCGACCGCGAGTTCTATGTCATGCAGGGCGAGCTTTACACGGTCGAGCCCATCGGCACGAAGGGCGAGTTGACGGAAAGCTATGACCGGCTGATCGACGAGCTTCCCACACATTACGTTTTCAACGGCAAGGTGGGCGGCCTGACCAAGGACAAACCGCTGCAGGCGAAAGTCGGCGAGACCGCGCGCATCTATTTCGGCGTGGGCGGCCCGAACAAAACCTCCAGCTTTCATGTGATCGGTGAGATCTTCGACAAGGTCTATGACATGGGCGGGGTGAAAGCCCATACCGAAGATATCCAGACCGTCACGGTGGCGCCGGGCGGGGCGACGATCACGGATCTCAGCTTCGAGGTGCCGGGCACCTATGTGATTGTCGACCATGCGCTCAGCCGGGTCGAGAAGGGGCTGGCCGGTCATATCAAGGTGGAGGGGGAAGAAAACCCCGAGATCTTCCGCGAAAGCCTGCCGCAAAAACAGGCAATGGCCGAATAATCCGAGAAACCCCGGCAGCCCGAACTGCCGGGGTTTTTGATTCACGTCATGGCGGAAATCTGCGCTTTGCCTAAATTGACGATTACGGGATTGCAACACGGAACCTTCAGAATGGCCTTTGACGGCGCCCATAAGACAGCCGCCGCCGCGCTCAAAAAAGAGAGCGGCGAGGCGGCATTTCTGCGCGAGGTCCGCGCCTTTCTCGATGAGGCGTTGACGGAAGATTTGCGCGCCGCGGGCCGGGCGACGACCGGCACCCATTCGGCCATCGACGCCTGCCGTCTTTGGCATAAACGTCTTTACGAAAAAGGCTGGATCGCGCCTGCTTGGCCGAAAGCCCATGGCGGCACCGGCTGGGACGCGCGCCAGCGGATGCCGCGCGCGACGCGCCGGTGCTTTTTGCAGGGGGCCTGCGCAATGTCGGCCCGCTTCTGATTGAAATGGGCAGCGAGGCGCAGCGCGCGCGCTATCTGGAGCCAATCCTGAGCGGCGCACATCTTTGGTGCCAAGGCTACTCGGAGACGGGCGCAGGCTCCAACCTTGCCGCGCTTTCGATGAAAGCGGTCCGCAAGGGCGATGCCTATCTCCTCAACGGCACGAAGATCTGGACGACGGGCGCGCATCTGGCCACGCATATGTTCGCGCTGGTGCGCACCGCTAGCGGCGGCAAACCGCAGGAAGGCATTACCTTTCTGCTGATCGACATGAAGAGCCCCGGCATTGAGATCCGGCCCATTCAAACGCTCTCCGGGGAACCTGAATTCAACGAAGTCCATTTCACCGATGTCAGCGTGCCCGTCAGTGAGCGGGTGGGCGAGGAAAACGACGGCTGGCTCGTTGCCAAGCGGCTCATGCAATATGCCCGCAAGAGCAATACGACGACGGGCCTTCTGCGCCGCACCTTCCGTCTTGCTAAGGAGCTTGCGGCACAAGAAGAGCTGGAAGCAGATTTCGCGCGCGCCTTCGCGGAAGCCGAGATCAGGCTCGAAGCGCTGGAGCGGGCCGAGGAAGCGGCCAATACGCAGCAGCCCGGCGCGCTCAATTCCTCGATGATGAAACTGCTCGCAACCGAGCTGCATCAAAAGCTAAGCGCGCTTTATCTCGATCTTGCAGGTCCCGGCGGACTTGAAGCGCTGGGGCCGGAAGAACTTTTGACAGAGACGGCGCCCGCGCCGCCGCTTGCCCATGCCGGCGCGAAATATTTCGCCACCCGCGCGGCAAGCATTTATTCGGGCACGAACGAAGTACAGCGTAACATTCTGGCAGCAAGCGTCCTCGGGCTCGGCAAAACCGTTTGAGGCGGGCCCCGAACCGAAAGCGAGATGCAATGGACATGACACGCACCGTTCCCAGACTTCTCTGGCTCGATAGCTTCCAGATGGGGATTCGCGAACTCGATAGCGAACACCGCGAACTCTTCGAGGAACTCAATCAGCTCATGGACTGTCTGGAGCAGGTGCCGGCGGGCGAAGAAGAACAGGCGGCGCTGAGCGCGCGCCTTGCCGCAATCATTACCCATCACAAAACCCATTACGCGCATAAAGAAACGCTGATGGCGCGGCGCAAATATGGCGGGCTCGAGGCCCATGCGTGCGAACACCGGCGCCTTGAAAAAGAAAGCGATCTGCTCTTTCAAGCTTTCACGGAATTACCGCCGCAAGCAGGAGAGGAGCGGCGCATACTCGCGCTGCGCATTCGTGAAGAATTGCTCGATCATTTTCTCCATTACGATTTGCGTTACAAATCGCACATGCTGGATGCGATGGGCCGCTAGGCTTTCTAGAGAAATCCATGCGCGCCGAGCACCGCCGCGCCGATCGTGATGGCGCTCAGCGTCAAGAGCACGACATGCGCGCGGTGCACGAGACAAAAGGTTGCCTCCGGCGCCGCTTCCGCCTTGCGGTGAAACCAGGCGTGAAGAAAAAGCGGCTCGCCGATAAAGAGCACGAAGGTGAACACCGCCCAGACCAGCACCATGGCATGCATCCACCAGAAGGCGGGATCGAGAAACCGCTCCCACGCCTCCAAAAGCCAAGTCATGTAAAAGCCGCTGAGCCCGGCAAGCGTGACGGAAATTTTTGCCTGGCCGGAAAAACGCCCTTCCACGTCCTCGAAAAGCTGCAGCCGGTCTTCAGGGCGCGCAAAGCGCTTGATGGCGGGCAGGATAACGAGCGTCACCATGGAAACGCCGCCCAGCCAATGCACAAGGGCCAGCACATGCAGCGCCCGGGCCAGGGTCAATTGCTCGAACATTTGCCGCTCTTTTCCGTTGATCCATAGGCAGATTGATCGCCGCATATCCTGCGGCAATTGGTAACTGGCAGGCAAGTTTATAATATGCATACTAAATGCATCTATTACGCGGGCGGGGGCCCTCCCCCTGCCTTTCCGCCTGTTCTCAGGAGCCGCGCATGACCTCGTCAGCCAAGCGGATACGCGCTTATCAGGGACCGGTGCTGCTCAGTTTCGGCTTCCGGCCGTTCTTTCTCTTCGCCGGACTTTGGGCCGTGGTCGCGCTTTGCCTTTGGACCCTCATGGTATCGGGCGCCCTGACGCTGCCCAGTCATCTGGCGCCTGCCGACTGGCATGTCCATGAAATGCTTTATGGCTATATTCCCGCCGTCATCGCCGGATTTCTGCTCACCGCCGTGCCGAACTGGACGGGCCATCTGCCCATAACCGGTGCGCCGCTTCTGGCGCTCGCGCTGCTCTGGCTTGCCGGGCGCCTCGCGCTTTTCTTTTCCGCCTTTACCGGCGGATCTATCGCCGCGCTTGTCGATGTCAGCTTTCTTTTTGTCCTTGCCGCCGTGATCGGGCGGGAGGTGATTGCGGGCAAGAACTGGCGCAACCTGAAAGTCCTCGTGCTGCTCTGCCTGCTCGGCGCCGGCAATGTGCTTTATCATGTGGAAGCCATGCAGCCCGGCGCGGCTTACGGTTACGGCGCGCGGCTCGGCACCGGCGCCATTCTCTTTCTCATCATGCTGATCGGCGGGCGCATCATTCCAAGCTTTACGCGCAACTGGCTCGTGAAACAGGGGGAAGGGCGCTTGCCCGTGCCCTTCAACCGGTTCGACATTGCCGCCATGGCGGCGGCGGGCCTTGCGCTTTTAAGCTGGGCCGCGCTGCCCTTTCATGCCGCGACCGCCTGGCTTTGCCTTGTCGCAGGGGTCTTTCATCTTCTCCGGCTGGCCCGATGGGCGGGTGAGCGCACCTTTGCCGAGCCGCTGGTGATCGTGCTCCACGCAGGTTATCTCTTCGTGCCGCTCGGCTTCTTCGCGCTTGCCGCCGCGCATTTCTTTCCCGCCTTTCTCGTTTATGGCGACGGGCTTCATGCCTGGACCATCGGCGCCATGGGCGTCATGACGCTGGCAGTGATGAGCCGCGCCGCGCTCGGCCATACGGGCCGCCCCTTAACGGCAAGTATGGGCCTCAGCCTCGTTTACATTTTCATCATTGCCGCAGCGCTTGCGCGCCTTTTCATGTCCGTTTCGGGTGCGCCGCAGCAATTCCTCTATCTCAGCGCGCTTTTCTGGATCGGCGCCTTTGGCGGCTTTGCCGTTCTGTTCGCCCCGCTTCTAGCCGGCACACGAAAAGAGGGCGCCTGATGATTTTGCACCGCACACGGATAAAAGCGCCTTTCTCGCCGACGCCCCGCCGCGCGGCGGAAACACAAGCGAAGGGCAGAAATTCCTTTCCTGCACTGGACGGTTACAAAGTAAATGTGCCAGTTTTCTTGGCGGGAGACTTGTCGGCCACTCCTGTCTGGCACCACTGCGTCCCGATCCATGGGCACGCTGCCTGCCGGGATGTCCGGCCTTTCCCGCCCGTCTCATATTTCAGAAGCGTACCGCGTACCGCACCGCTTGGTGCCGTCGGACAGAACGCGCCGATACCACCACCCGGCAGCAACAGATCTCACCCGGCCCGCACGGGCTTGACGGACATCTAACGGCCGCAAGGCCAGAGGAACGAGAGAGCGCTTGCCATGACCAATACAAAAAAACTCTGGATATCCCTCGCCATTCTGCTCGTTGCCAGTTTCAGCGTGCTGTTGCTGATGGGCCGCGAGATTTATCAAAAAGCCCCGCCCATGCCCGAGCAGGTGGTTTCCACCGCTGGCGAAACGATTTACACCCGCGCCGATATGGAGCTCGGCCGGCGGGTCTGGCAATCCATGGGCGGCATGCAGCTCGGCTCGATCTGGGGGCATGGCGGCTATGTGGCGCCCGACTGGAGCGCCGACTGGCTGCACCGCGAAATCATGGCGGTGCTCAATGCCTGGGCGGCGGAAGAAGGCGCGGAAAATTATGCCGCGCTCTCTCCCGAACGCCAGGCAGCGCTGAAAGGCCGGCTCGAAGGGCTCTTCCGCACCAATACCTATGAGCCGTCCACCGGCACCATCACGCTTGCCGAAGAACGCGCCCGCGCCATCGAGAAAGTCTCGGGTCATTACGAGCAGCTCTTCGGCAACGATCCCGCTTTCGAACCCTTGCGCGAAGCCTATGCGATGAAAGACGACACGGTGCCGGATGCCGATCACCGCAAGGCGCTTGGCGCCTTCTTCTGGTGGACCGCCTGGGCTGCCGGGACGGAGCGGCCGGGTGACACGATCACCTATACGAATAACTGGCCGAGCGAGCCCTTGATCGAAAACCGCCCGCCCGCCAGTTCCTTCGTCTGGTCCGCCTTCTCGGTGCTCTTCCTGCTTGCCGGGATCGGGCTTCTGGGCTGGCATTACGCCGTCTCCCATGGCCGCGAAGAAGAGCCGCACGACCTGCCGCCCTTCGATCCCATGCGCGGCACGGTGGTCACGCCTTCGATGAGCGCCACGGCGAAATATTTCTGGGTGCTGCTTGCGCTCTTTCTCGTGCAGATATTGCTCGGCGCCATCACCGCGCATTATCAGGTCGAAGGCCAGGTGCAATACGGTTTCGAGCTTGCCAATGTGCTGCCCTATTCGCTGAGCCGTACCTGGCACACGCAGCTTGCGGTGCTCTGGATCGCGACCGCCTGGCTCGGCACCGGGCTTTACATCGCGCCCGCCATTTCCGGCTATGAGCCGCCCTATCAGCGGCTCGGCGTCAACTTCCTCTGGATCTGCCTCATCATCATCGTGGTCGGCTCCTTTGCCGGGCAATGGTTCGCGGTGATGCAGACGCTCGGCCTTGAAAACAATTTCTGGTTCGGCCATCAGGGCTGGGAATATGCGGATATGGGCCGCTTCTGGCAGATCTTCCTCTTTATCGGGCTGGTGCTCTGGCTCGTGCTTGTCGGGCGGGCGCTTTGGCCGGCGCTGCGGCCGGGCGCGCCGGGCCGCTCGATCACGGGCCTCCTCTTCCTTTCCACCGTCGCCATCGGTCTTTTCTTCGGCGCGGCGCTCGCCTGGGGCGAGAACACGCATATCTCCATGGTCGAATATTGGCGCTGGTGGCTCGTCCATCTGTGGGTGGAAGGGTTCTTCGAGGTCTTCGCCACCGCCGTGATCGCGTTCCTTTTCACGCGGCTCGGCCTTCTCAAACTGCAGACGGCGACGGTCGCCGTGCTCTTCGCCACCATCATCTTCATGGCAGGCGGCGTGCTCGGCACCTTGCACCATCTCTACTTCGCCGGCACGCCGACCGTGGTGCTGGCGCTCGGGGCGAGCTTCTCCGCCCTTGAAGTGGTGCCGCTCGCCTATATCGGCTTCGAGGCCTATCACACGTTCCGCCTGAGCAAGGCAACGCCCTGGATGGAGCGCTACCGCTGGCCGATCATGTTCTTCCTCGCGGTTTCCTTCTGGAACCTCGTGGGGGCGGGCCTCTTCGGCTTCCTCATCAACCCGCCGCTCTCGCTCTATTACATGCAAGGGCTGAACCTTACCCCGCTGCATGGGCATACGGCGCTCTTCGGGGTTTACGGGATGCTGGGGATCGGCCTCGTGCTCTTCTGCCTGCGCGGGCTTAAACCCGAGCTCGCCTGGAACGAAGGGCTGCTGAAAGTCTCCTTCTGGAGCTTCAATGTGGGCCTTGCCATGATGGCGCTCTTCACGCTTCTGCCGCTCGGCACGATGCAGCTGATCGAGGCGATCAATAATGGTTATTGGTCGGCCCGCTCGGCGGAATTCATGCAGCAACCCATCGTCGACCTTCTGGTCTGGATGCGGGTGCCGGGCGACACGATCTTCTCCATCGGCGCGCTGGCCCTTGTGGTCTTCGTGATCGGGCTCTGGGTACGTCCGCGCTATCAGGGCGTGCCGACGGAAGAAGAAGAACGGGCGGCAACCACCAAGGCCCGGGCATAAGGCCCGCGCCCGTTGCGTCACAGCGGTATGCACGGCAGGATTTTGAAATGATCGAGTTCTATTTTGAAATCCGCGCCGTGCATATCGGCTCCGTCATCCTGAGCGGCCTCATCTTCTTCTTGCGGGGGGTGGGGCTGCACGCTTTTAAAGCAAGCTGGCCCATGGCCGCGCCCGTGCGCTTTACGAGTTACACGGTCGACACGGTGCTGCTCACCTCCGCGATGATGCTCACCGTCATCCTGCAGCAATATCCCCTCGCCGATCACTGGCTGACCGTGAAAGTCGCACTGCTCATCATCTATATCGTGCTCGGCGCCTATGGGCTGAAATACGCCAAGACCCCGCGCGCAAGGCTCGGCTTCTGGCTCGCCGCACTTGCGCTTTATCTTTATATTGTCTCCGTCGCCCGCGCCCATGACCCGCTGGGCATTTTCACGCTGCTTTTCTAAACAATCCGCTCCGGTCAAAAAAGCCAGCGGAAGGCGCGCTCCAGAAAGGCGCGGGCGCCGGTGCGCACGGGCGCGCCATGGGCCATCAGCACCTGGGAGGCGGGCCAGGCGAGCACCCGGCGGAGCGCCTCGCGCGCGGCGCGGCGGCGGATGAAGGCGCGGCGGAATTTGCGCGGCACATGGGGCTCATCGCCCGTCATCAGATCGAGCTTTGCGATCAGCGCCCGCCAACCGGAAAACCAGCCGGGCGGGAAATGCTGCAAGAGGTCGGTGAAAATCACCGTGCCGCTTTTTTCGTGAAAGAACACCGCTTCATCGGTAATGAGATTGCCGGTGACGAGCACCTGGTCGATTTCCCCTTCCCAGGTGGCAGGCGGCGCATCTTCCAGGATGCCGTCAAAGGTAAGGTCTTTGCGTTTTGCGGCAAGGCGCGCGGGCCCCCAGATTTCAGCCTCCGGAAAGGCGCTCTGCCATTCTGCAAGATAAAGATGGTGCAGCGAATTGGGCGCCACGAGAAAACGCACCGTGCCCAAGGCCGCCACGGCCTCCCGCAAACCTTCGTCCAGCGCAACGGGCGACCAGATGAAGAGCCCGCCGCTGCCCAAACGGATCACCGCCATGCGGAGAGGATAATGGAAACCGGCAACCTCAACTTCCGGCCCTTCCGCCGTCCATATCTCTTCCCCGATCGGCGCGAGCATCCCCATCCCTTTCTTTGCAAAGCGCGCTGTGCACCTGCGCGGCAAGCCTGTCCATATACTTACATATGAAAGCGCGGCGAGGTACTGATATGAAAAGCGCTATACGCAATGGGGCGCAATGGGGATGAGAAAGAATGAGCGAGAAAGACCGGCGGTTCTGGGATAAAGCCGCACGCAAATATGCCGCTTCCGCCATTGCCGATGAGGAAGCCTTTGCCAGAACGCTTGCCCGTGTGCGCGAACTGACGCCGCCGGGCGCGCGGGTGTTGGAACTTGGCTGCGGCACGGGCACGGCGGCGCTGCGTCTGGCGGATGCCGCCGAGAGCTATCTCGGCACCGATATTTCCGGGGAAATGATCGCCATCGCCAAAGAAAAGCTGGCAGATGCCGAGGACCGCGATCTTACCTTGCGCCTCCGCTTTCGCGCAGCCACCGCCGAAATGCTCGCCGAGGAACCGGACTGCTATGACATTGTTCTGGGGTTCAATTACATTCATCTGGCAGGCGATTTGCCGGCGGCCCTTGCCCATATCCGCGCGCTGCTTGCGCCGGGCGGGCTCTTCATCTCCAAAACGCCCTGCATCGGCGAGATTAATCCGCTCATCCGTCTTGCCATTCCGGTGATGCAGCTTTTCGGCAAAGCGCCCTCCGTTACCTCGCTCACCGCCGCCTCGCTCGAGGATGCGATCCGGGCAGCCGGATTCAGCATCGAGGAAACGGCCTATCACAGCGCAAAGAAGAAAGATTGGCGGCCCTTTATCGTCGCCCGCGCGCCGCAATAAGAGAGCGGCTTTAACGCCAGGCATCCTCGATATGGCGGGGCAGGGTGCGCGGGGAAATCAGCACCGCATCGAAGCGGATATGCTTTTCCCAATGCTCCTTATGCTGAGCGATAAAGGCCTCCGCCGCCCTTGCGATGCGGGCCTGCTGGCGCGGCTGGATCGCCTCGCCCGCCGCCGCCTTGTCCTCCCGGCGCTTGACCTCGACAAAGACAAGAAGCTTGCCCCGCGCCATAACAAGATCGGCCTCGCCGACCCCGCGCCGGTAATTGCGCGCGAGCAGGCGGTAGCCTTTTGCCCGCAGCCACCAAAGAGCAAGCGTTTCGGCGCGCGCGCCCCTGCGCTGCGCTTCCTGGCGCTGCATCTTGCGGCGGGCCTCGCTCATTCCCGCCCGCTTTCTTTCAGCTCCAGCGCGCGGCGGTAAACCTCCTTGCGCGGCAGGCCGGTCATTTCGGTGACTTCCTTCACCGCTTCTTTCAGCGATAGCTCGTCCATGGCCGTGGCAAGCAACGTGTCGAGATCGCCCGCCTCGGGGCCCGCTTTTTCCGGCGGGCCCACCACCAGCACGACCTCGCCCTTGGGCGCGCCCGCTTCTTCATAATGGGCGGCAAGTTCGGCAAGGCCCGCGCGGCGCACCTCCTCAAATTTCTTGGTGAGCTCGCGCGTCACCGCCGCCTCGCGGGGGCCGAGCACACCCGCCATATCTTTCAGGCAGGCGGCAAGGCGGCGCGGGCTTTCGAGGAAGATCAGCGTGGCGGGAATGGTTTTCAGCTCTTCAAGCGCCGCGCGCCGTGCGGCTTCTTTGGGCGGCAGAAAGCCGGAGAAGAAAAACCGGTCGGAGGGCAGGCCGGAAAGGACAAGCCCCGCCAGCACCGACGACGCGCCGGGCAGGCAAGTGACCATGTGCCCTTCTTCCTGCACCGCGCGCACGAGCTTATAGCCCGGATCTGAAATGAGCGGCATCCCGGCATCGGAGACCAGCGCCAGTGCCTCGCCCCGCGCCAGGCGGGCAAGAATGCGCGGGCGCATCTCGGCGGCATTATGCTCGTGATAAGGCAGGAGTTGCACTTTCAGCCCGTGAATCTGCATCAGCCCGCCGGTGACGCGCGTATCCTCACACAGCACCGCATCGGCTTTCGCGAGCACATCGAGCGCGCGTAAGGATATGTCGCCCGCATTGCCGATCGGCGTCGCGGTGACATAAAGGCCGGGGGCAAGGGCCCTTCGCGGCGCCGGCGCCTGTTTCTTATCCGTCACGGACCATCCTTGCCTGGAAGAAATCCAGTTTTCGTCATCATGGCGCCAAAGTGCCCGGCAATAGAGAAAAGCGCAATCACCGGCGCGCGTGCACCGGGCAGGTTCTGGACGTAAAACGGGTCCACCTTCACAGGAAAATGCGCTAGGCTGCGCGCCAAGGTTAGGTTCAAGCGCCCGCCGCCAAGGCCGGGCGCCAGGTAATTCGGGCGGTTCTTAAGATGATGGTTTCCCGGGCAGTTTCCGCCCTTCTTTCCGTAGCACGCAGCAGCTCTCTTCTTCTTTCTCTTGGCCTTGCCGGTACGGGGCTCGCCCTTTCCGGCTGCGGGCAAACGCCCAAAGACGTGCAAGTGACGCCGCCGCCCGGCGAGCGGCCCATTGCCGTTACCCCGCCGCCCGCCGATCTGCCGAAACTCGACACGGGCTCTTTCCTCACCCCGCCCCATATGGAAGGGCGCGAGCCGGTGCGCGTCGCTCTGCTTTTGCCGCTCGGCGCTTCACAAAGCAATGTGCGCGCGGTGGCCGAAGCGCTGGCAAATGCCGGCCAAATGGCGCTTTTTGAAAACGGCAATGCCGATATTCTGCTGATGCCGAAGGACACGCGCGGCACGGAGGCAGGCGCGGCCGCCGCCGCCGAAGAAGCGCTGCGCGAGGGAGCGGAAATCATTCTCGGGCCCCTCTTTGCCCATTCGGTGAGCGCGGTTGCCCCGCTCGCCGAGGCGCGCGGCGTGCCCGTCATCGCCTTTTCCACGGATAGCAATGTGGCGGGCGGTAACACCTATCTTCTCTCTTTCCTGCCCGAAGACAGCGTAACCCGCGTCATCGATTATGCGGGCCTGCAATCTTACGAAACCTTCGCCGCCTTCCTGCCGCAAACGGCTTATGGCGAGCGGGTGCGCGCCGCCTTCCTGCAGGCGCTCTCGGCCCGCGCGCTGCAGATCGACCGGGTGGAAACCTATCCCGCCGATGCCCAGGCCATGTTCGATCCGGCCCGCCGCCTTGCCCGCTATGACGAGCGGCGCGCGGCGCTTCGAGCGGAAAAAGCCCGGCTTGAGGAGGCAGGCGATACCGCCGCTCTTAAACGCCTTGAAGGACGGGACACGATCGGCGATGTGCCCTTCGATGCAGTGCTGCTGGCCGCGGGCGGTACGGAGCTGAAATCCGCCGCGCCGCTTCTTCCCTATTTCGATATCGACCCGCGCAAAGTGAAGTTTCTCGGCACCGGGCTTTGGGACGATCCCTCCACACGGCTCGAGCCTGCGGTGCAGGGGGGCTGGTACGCCGCCCCGCCGCGCGCCGCGCGCGATGCCTTTTCGGCCCGTTACCGCTCTTATTTCGGGGAAACGCCGCCGCTCATCGCCTCGCTTTCTTACGATGCGGTGAGCCTGACCTCGGCGCTCGCACGCGCGCCGGGCAAAGATGATTTCACCCGCGAGGCGCTTCTTATCGAAGACGGCTTTGCCGGTGTGGACGGGATTTTCCGCTTTCTGCCCGACGGCACGAATGAGCGCGGCCTTGCGGTCTTCGAGGTGCAGTCTTCCGGGCCCGTGCTGATCGACCCTGCGCCCGCCAGCTTCCGCCCCCGCGCCTTCTAAGAGACGGGCGGCAAGCCTCAAACGAGCAATTCGCCGAGCAGCTTGTCGAGCACCATGCGCCCGCGCGCCGTGGCATAAAGCTGGCCGCCGCGCCGGGTGATGAGCCCGTCTTTTTCAAGCAGCAAGAGGCGTTTTTCTTCGATAATCCGTCCGCTGAGCTTTTCATAACGGGCCAGCGGCACGCCTTCGGAAAGTCTGAGCCCCATCATCATCATTTCATCGCCCTGTTCGGCAGGTGCGATTTCTTCCATGCGCGTGAGGCCATGGCCCGCGCGCATTACTTCTGCCTGCCAGCGGGAGGGCAGGCGCTCGGTTTCCGTCGCGATTTTTTTGCCCTCAACACTGAGCCGCCCATGCGCGCCGGGCCCCGCGCCCGCATAATCGCCGTAGCGCCAGTAAACGAGATTGTGCCGGCATTCGGCGCCCGGCTTTGCGTGGTTGGAGACTTCATATGCCCCGAAGCCCGCCTTAGCACACACCTCTTGCGTGACTTCATAAAGCGTTGCCGCATCGTCCGCGCTGGGGGGCAGGAGCGATCCGGCTTTAAAAAGTTTTTCGAAAGCCGTGCCGGGCTCGATGGTGAGCTGATAAAGCGAGAGATGATCGGCGGCATAAGAGATGGCTTCTTCAAGCTCGCGCCGCCAGGCGGCGGGCGTTTGCGCGGGCCTTGCATAGATGAGATCGAAGGAGACGCGCTCGAAGACATCGCGCGCGAGTTTGACCGCCTGAAGCGCCTCGCCCACCGAATGAAGCCGTCCGAGAAAGCGCAGATCATCGTCGCTCAGCGCCTGCACGCCGAGCGAGATGCGGTTCACGCCGCCGCTCTTATAGCCTTTCAGATAGGCCGTCTCGACGCTGGTCGGATTGGCCTCCATGGAAATTTCCGTGCCCTGGGGCACATGCCAGAGCCCGGCCACCGCATCGATGAGCCGGGTCACCGCCTGCGGCGTCATGAGCGACGGTGTGCCGCCGCCGAAGAAAAGCGAGGTGAGCGTGCGCGGTCCGGAAAGTTCGCGGAAATATGTCAGCTCACGGATGATGGCATCGACATAGGCGTCTTCCGGCACGTCCCGCATCACGTGGCTGTTGAAGTCGCAATAGGGGCATTTCGACAGGCAGAAGGGCCAATGGATATAGACCCCGAAACCGCCTTCGGTTTCGGCGGGAGAAGAGGCGGCGCGGGCGCTATCGTCCAGCGGCAAAGCAGGCATCCGTCAATTGCTTGAAAGCATCGGCCCGGTGCGACATGGCGTGTTTGCGCGCCGGGTCCATCTCCCCGAAGGTAATCTCATGGCCTTCCGGCTGAAAGACCGGATCGTAGCCGAAGCCTTTTTCCCCGCGCGGCGGCCAGACGAGCTGGCCATCGACCCGGCCTTCGAAATACTCCACATGCCCGTCCGGCCAGGCAAGCGCCAGCCCGCAGACGAAATGCGCGCTGCGGTCGCTCGCGCCCTTTTCGGCCAGCGCGCGCTCGACCTTTTCCGTGGCAAGGCGGAAGTCTTTTTCCGGCCCCGCCCAGCGGGCCGAATAAATACCGGGATCGCCGCCCAGCGCATGGACGGCGAGGCCGCTATCGTCGGCCAGCGCCGGCAGGCCGGAAGCCTCAGCGGCGGCGCGGGCTTTCAGCTCGGCATTTTCGCGGAACGTGACGCCCGTTTCTTCCGGCTCC
>ERZ1673962.791-NODE-791-length-18780-cov-9.592844_pt1 | contig 18780 bp, 14 predicted proteins | sample MGYA00580188_ERZ1673962 | MGnify/ENA primary metagenome ERZ1673962 (study PRJEB41334, sample SAMN05608104) | rock metagenome | biome: terrestrial subsurface; feature: shale formation; material: shale | place: USA: Pennsylvania ... | reverse complement strand
CCGCCTCGATGCCGTCGAGCACCTGCTGCAGCTGACCGGTGCGGGTGATGGCGTGAAATTTTGCGGCATCCAGGCTATCCAGGCTGATGTTCAGCCGCTTTACCCCGGCGCGCGCCAAGGGTGCAGCGAGCTTGACCAGTTGCGAGCCGTTGGTGGTCATCACCAGTTCACGCAGGCCGGGCAGTGCAGCGATGCGCTCGCAGAGGCCGACGATGCCCTGGCGCACCAGCGGTTCGCCGCCGGTGAGACGAATCTTTTTTACCCCCAGACCGACGAATATCCGCGCGATGCGTTCCAGTTCCTCCAGGCCGAGCACCTGCTGGCGCGGCAGGAAGGTCATGTCCTCAGCCATGCAGTAGACGCAGCGAAAATCACAGCGGTCGGTCACCGACATGCGCAGGTAGTCGATCTGGCGGTTGTGGGCATCTACGAGCATAGGTCGAACCTTACGTGTAACGGCGCGGATCGCTCCGCACCGGGTGATAGAAACGCGTTATTTCAGCGACAGAATGAAGCCCACCAGCGCTTGTATATCCTCATCCTTGAGCGTCGCGTTTGGTGGCATCGGAACGGGTCCCCATACGCCTCGGGAGCCTTTCTTGACGTGCAGGGCCAACTGCTCGGCCGCGGCTGGATCGTCGGCGTAACGTTTGCCAATCTCTCTCCAGGCCGGCCCAACCAGCTTGCTGTCGATCGAATGGCAAGCCAGACAATTATTCTTCTTTGCAAGATCCATAATCGCCGCATCATCTTGCGCAAACACTGGAGACGCCAGGCAGGCAGTTAAAGCCAGGCCAAGCAGCCCCGTCAGTTGATATTTCATTTGACTCTCCTAATTGCGGGTAGCAGGCGGCACCGCGCGGTGCCGCCAAGACGGTTCAGACGATGTTGCGGGGTTTAAGGCTCATCTGCGTAAAGTTGTGCTTATAGGGAGATTCGCCAACCTTGTTCAGCACGCCGCGGCCAAGTTTGTAGCGGTAGTTGTTAGTCATCGGATCGGGCACTGCCGATACCACTGCATTGGCCGGAGAAGACGGGACGTTGAAGTTGGCTTGGCAAACCCCGGGCCGCATCTCATCCGAGACCACCGCAATCGTTTTGAAGCGGCCAGTGGTGATCTTGATATGCCCGTCGGCCATTAGCTGGTTGAAGGTCAGATCGGCATCCAGCACACCCTGTGGCTGACCGGTCTGGATGTAGACGGTGTCGTTCACAACCTCGACGTAGTCACCCGACTCGATGCCCTTTTTTCGAGCATCTTCGGGATTGATAAAGATAAAACCTTCCGGCCAGCGTTGTGACAGGTAGGGTTTGCGCCTGTCATCGAAGCCTGATTGCCAGGTCTCGTTGACGCGTCCGTTGGTGACCCAAACCTCTCCCTTCGCAGCGCGGGGTTTGATGGCCTCGTAGAACTGTATCCAGCCCGCATACTGCCACGGCGATTTGAGCAAGATGGCCTTGCCGCTGTGCGTATTGAAAGCCACCAATGCCTTGGTGTGAACCGTGCTGCCTTCGATCTCACCCCAATCGTTGTCCGGGTCGTGCAGGCGCACCGTGCCGACCAGTTCACCGCCGCGCTCACGGATCGGGGTCTGGATGCCGGTAGTCCCGTAGCCTCGTAACAATTCTTGGGCTTTGATCCCACTCGCCTTGGCCTTTTCAGCGAGAGGGTGGTAGTTGAGCACTCCGCCGCGCGAGAAGCGGGCCGCTTCTTCGAAGACGTCGTTGGAGTCCTTCCAAGAATAACCACCATCCTTATCCAGACCCATCTTTTGCGCGAATTTCTGCACGATCCACCAATCGGGCTTGGCCTCGCCGGGTGCATCGTAGAACTTGCTGTAAAGGCGTAGGCGCCGCTCCGAGTTGCAGCGGGTAAAGTTGTCTTCGCCCCAAGAGGCGACCGGGTAAACAATATCGGCGAAGTCAGTACCAACCGGCACTACCGGATAAAGATCGGAGTTCGCCATGACCATGCCGCCGGAATCGACACGCGCCTTCAATGTTTCGAATATGGCCGCACGATCCAGACTTTTGATCTGATGAGGGCTCTCGGCTGTTAGTGAGCGCATTTTGGCTTCCAGCGCATTCGACCCCATCATCGCCGCCACCCAAGTGGTACCGATCACCCAGGCGAAGCGTATGTTGCCCTCCATCAGCCAGAGATCGAGGTTGAAGCTTTTCTTACGCCGGCCGGGGTATTTTTCCGGTGACAGCCATCCAGAGTTACCTCCCGCTGACAAGCCGCCGCGCTGGTGGCCGCCACCACGCGAAATCATTCGCCCTTTGCGATTGCCAGAGCCGCAGATCAGGCCCAGGGAGGCGAACGAAGCACTATTCATGTAATTGTTGGACCAGTAATTGCCCTTCTCGCACATGAACGAAGTTTTCGGATGGCTCCCATCGGCCTTCGGTTTAGCGATCCACTCGGCAGCTGTCCGTATATCGTCAGCGGACAGTCCAGTGATCTGTGCGGCAACGTCGAGCTTGGATTCCTCCTGCGCCAGAATGAACTTCCGGTAGTCCTGCCAATCGCTCTGCCAGGTGCCCCAGGTGGTGCGCCATTGCCAGCCGGTGTTGCGCGTGCCCCGACCGTAGCCGGAATCGACCTCCCAAGAGTTGGCAATCCATTTGTCGATGAAAGGCTGATCCTGCCAGTCGTTTTCGATGATTATGCGGGCCAGCGCCATGTGCAGCACGGTGTCGGTGCCGGGAATAATCGGCAGCCACAGGCCACGACCGGCCTTAACGGACCACGCTACACCCATGGTCATATGCGGCGTGACAAAGACGAACTTCTTATCGCCCGGCATCATGTGCGAGGTGAATAGCGTGGTCTTGGTCTCGTAGGGATCCACACCGGAGAGGAAGGCCACTTCGCAATCGGCCCAGTCCTCGTAACTAGATGCGAAGGAATCGATTCCTGCGTCGTCCAGGCCCGTCGCGTCGTTCGTCGCCGAACACTTGTCGTGCCAAGCGAAAGCCGGCGTGCCGATGCTAGTCATCGCCAGTTTGGTGATGGCGTAAACGTTCTCGAAATACTGATAGGAGTGTGACTTGACCGCCCAAGCATGCTCGCCGTACTTGGCGATGATGTACTGGGAGATATCAGCCATCACTTCGGTCGCCAGATCCCAACTGACCGGCGTGAGTTTGCCGTTCACGCGAATCATCGGATGCTGCAGACGCTCGCGAGTGCGGTTGCTCGGGTTGTAGCACTTCTCCGCCAGCGTACCGCCGCGAATCGAGTGGTTGCCACCGGGATTGACCACGGTTGCATCCTTATCGGCGATGACCACTACGTGATGCGGCTGGTCCCGGTAGCTCACCACGTTGTGCTGCGCGGGGCTAGCCCAAGCACCCATCATCATCTGGTGGGGGAAATCGGCGCCCAGGGCGTTCTCCGATGCTTTGGCGCCGCCCTCCTTGCCGACTGGCCAGCGATAGACTTTGTAACCACAGGCAACAGTGCAGTAGTCACACGCGGTGGTGAGAACATCAGCGTCCTGCGGTGGAAGCGGAACGGAATTGCTCGATAGGTATTCGTCTGGCTTGCTCATGCTGATCTCCTCAGGCTGGCTGCACGTCGTTCATCGAATCGAACCCATAGACCAGGCCTAGAACTCCGATCGCGTAGATGTCATCCCCCTGCACCTCAAGCACAATCTGCGGCAGGCTCTCGGTGGCATGGCCGGAGGCAACCATGCCGTGGCGCGTCAGGTCGAAGGTGGTCAGGTGCAGCGGGCAGGGTCCGAGTATCTGGTGCTCGGCCTTGTAGGTACCGTCGAGCGGGCCGCCCATATGCGTGCATTGCTGGTTGAACGCTACGATGTCCTTGTCCGCGCCGATTCCGCCGCCTGCTGCTACGCCCAGCTTGACGAGGATGTTGCGCACGTCGGGGTACGGATAGTTGAAATCAAGGGGCTCTCCGGTCTTCAGTGCGGACAGGCTGCCGATCCGCTGGCGGGCGTAGTCCGCCTTCAGCGCCTGCATAACCTGAGCAACACCCGGCAGGCTGGCAATGCTTAACAACGCGACGCTGGTACCACCGAAGAGGAGGAAGCGCCGCCGGCTCATGCATGCACGCTCGCCGTCGTGCTCGTGGTCGTGCGCAGGTACCGCACGGACGGGAATGATGTTTTCGCTCATGTTCAGAGGTCCTATTTGATCGGGGCGGGCAGCGGCTGGTATTCGCCAGGCAGCGTGGGGTCGTCATGCAGCAGGGGTTCGCTCATCGATAGCGCCTCGATGAAGGCGATAAGGTCCTGCTTCTCCTGCGCTGCAAGTTTCAGCGGCTTGAGCAGCTCGCTCTTGCTAGTACCGCTGCCACCGCCGCGGTCGTAGAAGTCCACGACTTCCTGCAAACTTGTGAACACGCCGTTGTGCATGTAAGGCGCCGTGTACTTCGCCTCGCGCAAGGAAGGCGTACGGAACTTGCCGACGTCCTTGGGATTCTTGGTGACGTAATAGAGGCCGTAATCCATGTTCGCTGCGCGATAACGTGGCTCGCTGACACCCTTCTGGTAGTGCTCCCAGCGGTGCGTTACCTGATACAGCGGGTCATCGACAAAGCCGGCAAAGTCGGGCAGGCCTAGGTCGTAATATTTCTGATCGGAGGCCAAAGGCCCGTTGTGACACTGGACGCAACCCGCCTTGCCGTTGAACAGCGCCATGCCGCGCTTCTGTGATGTATCAAGTGCGTTCTTGTCACCGTTCGCATAGCGGTCGAACGGCACCTTGCTCGCATCGGAAACAACGGTGCGCTGATATGACGCAATAGCGCGGTACGCATCGTTCATTCGCGGCCATTGGCTTCCAAAGACATTTTTGAAGGCATCGACGTATTCCGGTACGAAGCGCAAACGCATCTCCATCACCGAGGGGTCCCCGTTTCCTGCTACCGCGCCTTCCGCCGCAGAAGGCGCCTGCGCCTCTAGACTGTTGACGCTGCCTTCCCAAAACAGCTTGTTGTAATAGGCTGAGTTGAGAATGGTCTGCGAGTTACGCCAGTGCTTGGTTCCCGGGTAGCCACGGGAGATCTGTCCACCGTCCCCCCAACCGAGTGCGGGCAAGTGGCAAGAGACACATGGCATCGAGCCGTCGCCAGAGAGGCGGTAATCCCAGAAAAGTTGTTTGCCTAGCGCAATCTTTTCTGCGGACTGGGGGTTGTCCTTGGGCACCGGAACGGGCGGTAGAGGAGCTAGAGGCGGATGGGCGTCCGCATTCGTGGCCGATGCGGTGAATGCGACTGCCAGAGATGCGACGAGCAGGGAAAGCTGAAGCGGTTTTCTGTTGTTCATGGTGCGTTCCTCAATTCTTGCCGAAAACGCGAGGCTGCATGTCTGGCTGGCCGGGATCTTCGACTATCAGCGGATCGCCAGACAGGGTCAGCAGGAACGCCACCAGCGCCTGTTGTTCAGCAGTCGAGAGCGTCAACGGTGACAACGCTGAGCCCTCACCTCCTCCTTGGTTGTAGAAGGCAACGACCTCCTCAAGCGTGTCGAAGACGCCGTTGTGCATATAAGGGGCGGTGTATTTCAGATCGCGCAGCTGTGCGGTCTGGAACTTACCGACGTCGCGCTCGTCCTTGCTGATGGCATAGGCGCCGACGTCGCTGCGCGCGCTCATGTAATTAGGCATGCCACTGGTGGCGTAGTGACGCAGCATGGTGATGGTGCGCAGCGGATTGTTCAGTACGTCTGGATGCTCAGGAACACCGGTTTTGTGCAATTTGCCGTCAGAGCCAATCGGCCCGTTGTGGCAGGACACGCAGCCAGCCTTACCCTTGAAGAGTGCGTAACCGTGCTGAGCCTCTTTGGTTATGGCCGTGCTATCGCCCTTGGCGAAGTCATCGAACGGCGCGTTGCGGGTTTCCAGGCTGGTGATGAACTCGCCGACCGCATTAAAGACACGCATACCGTTGATGTCATCGTTACGCCATTTTTGCCACAACGCAGCGTACTCGGGCACCTGTTGCAGTCGCTCCTGCATCAGCCGCCCATCCATGTTCATGGTGTGCGCCTCGGTGATCATGTCGCGCGCCAGCGTGCCCGGATCGGCGCCGTCGAGACGACCGTCCCAGAGAAAACGCTTGCGATGAGCAGCATTCAGCACTGTTGGCGAATTACGGAAATACTCCATGGACGGGTAGCCCTTCGACAGTGCTAAACCGTCTCCCCAGCCCTTGGCCGGGTCATGGCAGGAGGCGCAAGAGACCCCCCAATCTCCAGAGAGTCTTCGATCAAAGAAGAACTGTTTGCCTAGCTCGATCATTGCCGGATTTCCCGCTTTTGCCGGCGGCATTGGCGCGAGATCGAGCATATCGCCCTGGCCGGCCGCCTGCGCAGCCACGGTCAAGGTTGCGGTCAGCCCCATGGCCCCAAGAGTCTGGGTCAACCGCCCACGATGCCATTTCATATCCCTTCCCCTTGCTTGTTGGAGATCGCAGGAGAAAACCCTACGATATAAGGGGATAATGCAGGCACCGTGCCAATTAGATAACTGTCTGTTTCCTATAGTTTTTTATCAAGACCTGAAAACCGAGATCGGTCAGATACTAACCGCACCGGTTAATTACTAACCGGTAACAATATGATCACTCGCGTCCGGACTCGTCTGCCAATTTAAGCTTGTTGCGGAGCGTTAGCCGGGTAATGCCAAGCAACTCTGCGGCCTGTGTCTTGTTGTCGCCACATAGGTTCAGGACATGGCGGATGTAGGCGGTTTCGACATCGGCCAACGGCCGGACCGCCGTTTCGGTAATGCCCTGCTCTACCCCACGGAGGTCGTCAACGATTTCCTTGGGCAGATGTTGTGCGGCCACCCGCTCGTCCCGCGCAAGGATGGCGGCGCGTTCGATTACATTGCGCAGCTCACGCACGTTGCCGGGCCAGCGATAGGCTCTGAGGAGGGGCTCTACCGCAGGATCGATGCCAGGCGAAGCGACGCCGAGCATGTTGGCTATCTGAACTAGAAAATGCCGAGCCAGGGGCAGAATATCGTCCTGTCGCTCACGTAGTGCCGGTAGCTCAATCGCGCCTACGTTCAGACGGTAGTACAGGTCTTCCCGGAAGCGCCCGGTCCGGACCATTTCGGGTAAGTCCCGGTGAGTCGCCGAGACGAAGCGCACGTCAACATGAATGTCTTTCTGACCGCCGACCCGACGGAAGCTCTGCGCCTCCAGCACGCGGAGCAGTTTCGGCTGCAAGGTGAGCGAAAGGTCGCCAATTTCGTCGAGAAACAGTGTGCCTCCATTCGCCAATTCCAGAAGGCCGCGTTTCATCTGCTTGGCATCGGTGAAGGCACCACGCTCATGTCCGAACATCTCGGATTCCATAAGGCCTTCTGGTAGCGCCGAACAGTTCAGCGTTATCCAAGGACCGTCAGCCCTTGCTGAGTGGCTGTGGACGATCTGCGCCACTCGCTCCTTGCCGGTACCCGACTCGCCGCGGATCAGGACGGGGACCTTGCCCGCTGAGGAGATCCGAGTAGCGGTGTCGAGCATCCTGCGAAATGCTGCACTGGCGCCGATTAGGCCGTCTACCGAAGCCGTATCTGCTTGAGCCCGGCGCCACGCAATCTCCCGGCGCAACCGCAAGGTTTCCTGCGCTCGCTGTATCAGTTCGAGCAGATCCTCCAGATCGAACGGTTTGTTGATGTAGTCGTAGGCTCCCGCCTTCAACGCCGCGACCGCAGTGCGCACCTCAGGGTAGGCGGTCATGATCACCACCAACGGCTTGTCGTCGGACTCGGCAACCCTGGCCATGACCTCTAGGCCGCTCATGTCCGGAAGCCGCAGATCAAGCAATACCAGGCTGAAGTTCCGCGCCTTGTTTGCGGCCAGCGCCTGTTGGCCGGTTTCTGCTGCCTCGATGGTGTAACCCTGCCGTTCGAGGAACCCGCTCACCATCACTCGAATCGTTTCATCATCTTCAACGATCAGTATCGATTCTTGCATGCGATTTCTCGGTTAACGGCCAGGTGAGAGAAAAACAGGACCCGTGCCCTTGGACACTGCCCGCCTCGATTGAGCCTCCGTGCTGCTCAACGAGTTTGTGCACGATTGATAGACCCAAACCGCTGCCCTCCCGGCGAGTTGTGAAAAAGGGCTCGAAAATGCGCTTTAACACTGAAGGCTCCATCCCCTCGCCGTTATCCTGAATGTCTATTTTCACCACCATCTCCTGCACGGTTGCGCTGATGTGGATTGTTCCACCTCGCGGCATCGCGTGGACCGCATTCATCAGGAGGTTCAAAAAAATTTGCTTTAGCTGATTGGCATCAGCTTGCAGAGGCGGCACTGCGTCCACCCTGTGCAGTTCAAAATGAATGTTCTGCTTTTCCGCATCCTTACGCGTCCAGAACAGAACATCGTCGAGAATCTGTGCGAGATTGCAGGGCTCGCTGGAAATTGCCTGTGGCGCAGCTAGACCATGAAAGCTGCGCAGAAACCCCGACAGACGATCAATCTCGGCCTCAAGCCGCTTGAGTGCGTCGATCACGCCGGGCGGAAGGTTTTGCTCGTACTGCAGCGCCTGTGCAACGGCCTTCATACCGGCTAGCGGATTACCTATTTCATGGGCGACGCCCATGGACAACTCGCCGAGAGTCGTGAGTTTTTCCATTTGGAAAAGCTGACGATCAAGCTCCCTGCGCTGATCCTGTACCTCACGCTCACGACTGACATCGCGGGCGACGACGATAAAGCCGACGGAGGTTGGCGTAATAGCCAGCGAAAGTATTTGTTCAGGCAGTTCGATGTCGCAACGAAGCGGTGAAATTTTCGCGTCTTTGACGATATCTGGCCACTGTGGCCAATACAACAATAAGCGCCGCCCAAGCGCCGAAGATGGCACCCTTCCGGCGAGTAGCAGATCTGCGGCAGGGTTGAGCAGCGTGATAACACCCGTCGGACCAATAGCCAGGATGCCGTCTGCCGTATGCGCGATGATGGCTTCGAGAAAGCCGCGCTCCTGTTCGAGTTCACGGGTTCGCGCAGACACCTCTTCCTCTAAATGAGCTTGGTGTAAATTAATGGCCCGCGCCGATTCTTGCAGGCGGTTGGCCATACGGTTGAATTTTTCGCCCAAGGCGGCAATTTCATCCGTACCACTGATCGAGACCCGGCGAGTCAGGTCGCCCGCCGCCACCGCATCGGTCTCGCGCGCAAGATCTTCTAGCGGTCGCAGCAAGCGGCGCGAGAGAGCGTAGCCGCCAATTGCTGTGACCACCAACGCGGCCGCCAGTACCGCATAAAGAAACGATAGATTGAACACTGCAAGAAACAGAGCACGCTCAGGAAAGGCCAACGCTATGCGCCATCTACCCCGGGAGTTCTCTGCTAACGCCTGCGGTGCGAAATCAATCGGGGCATGGGCAACAATCCAGTCGCCGTCAAGATTCGCAGGAGCCTGCCCGATCAGCTGCCGAACAGTGGCCGCAGAAAACGTTTCTCGAAGCTTTTCCACCCGCTCCATCGTGAACGCGTTACTTTCGCTACCCGGCGACCTGCTTACATAATGCCCCTGGTTGTCTAGCAGATAAGCAGTCCCCTGCCTCGCATCAGCCATCTGTTGGACCTGCTTCAGCAGCACGTCCGCGTGCAGGTTGATGATCAACATACCCACCGTGCGCCCTTGCGGCCCTGCCACAGGTGTCGCGACTCTGACGACTGGCCGCTCTGGATACTCCACCTTGCCGAATTCCATGTTTAGATCAATTGGTGATGCATAGATCTGTCCAGGCTTCAATGTCATCGCGTCCCGGAAGTAGTAGCGATCATCCTTGAATTGCAATTGCTGCGGCGGTTGAACCGAAACACCCTCGGCTTTACGGTCGATGCGAATCAACTCTAGCCCGTCGGCGGAAATAACGCGGATTTGGTCGACATAGGGGTAAAGCGTGGCGAGCGCAGCGTAGTCCCGCTCAAGGCGCGCAGTTGCCGCCCGCAATAGCCAGTCACCCGCTTGCTGGGCTTCTATGAAATCCAGCAGAGAGCGGCTGTTCGCGAGGTAGAGCAGCTCGGCCGAAACCTGGTCGAAAAAGCGACCGATGCCGTGCGAACGGATACTGACTTCCTGATGCAGGTTGCGCAGCGTTTCGTTTTTCAGCGCTGTTAGCGAGAGATAAATTCCGATCGAGCCCGCTAGTGCGGTTGGAATCACAGCCGCCAGCAGAAAGGCTGCGTATATCCGCTGCGAGAGTCCACTAAAGAGCCTCGGAAGGCACAGTTTCAAAGTCGACCTCTCAATTATCTGGCAACGGAGCAGGGTGCCCCTTATCCCAAGTTGCTCAGTATGTGGCAGGCTCTTGCTGATCGCCATGATCCCCGGCAAAGCTTATACGGGTGCAATGCCGGGGGTTGGGCCTCAATGGTCCATGCAGCCGCCACCCATGGCGCGGTAGCGCAAAGCACGCAGTTCGCCTGCGCTATCTCGATAATGCATGGTAGCGTCCACAGGCCCGCAGACGCTTGCTACATCCGAAACACGCAGCACCTTGTCAATATCCAGCTTCATGCCATACGCGTATCGCTCGACTGGCACATGCTCAAGCCAGGCTGGTGTCGCTATCGGTAGATAGCCAGGTGCATGCGTGCGGTATAGCGAACTTGAGTCTGCTTGCGCATGCAGTGCTATGAGTGAAGCGCTTAGTAAGACTATTCGTAACATGATATTCATGGCGTCATCCTCCTCAGGAATTGACTCGCATGAATCGGATGCTCAGGACCGCCTTGCGTTACAGAAAGCGGATACGGCCCTAGCTCTGAAATACGGGGGGTTTGACGCTCCCTGACGGGACAGATAGCGCTATGGCGCAGGGTTAAATAAGCTCGCCTTTATTTGGCTCTGAATATTGAAAACAATCGCAGCCAAGACGAAAGCCTGACTCTTTGCATCAAGTTATCGATGGCCATGCGCTATCCGTCAATCTGAATACGACACGCAGAAATTCGCTGCCTTCACCTACCGACCATCACCAGCCAACCGAACCAAATGAGCAGGCTGCTGATCGTCGCGGAACCATTCAGAACTTTCTGGGCCGGTCGCGAACGGCTGTAACAAAGAGTGCCCGCCTTTCTCCAACACAGGGAAAAGCAATTGTCTTTCACGGCCAGCGAGCCGACCGCAAGGTTCCAGCCACAACTCACGAGCCTGAACGATGCTTCCTGAAGTCGACTCCACGGTAGCCGCCACCCTTGTCCTAGTGTGCAAACGCCCGTTGCTTGGCCACGGCAAGCAACGGCTGGCAGCCAAGATTGGCGAGCGCAAAGCCTTGCAGATTGCCGAGCACCTGCTCGGTTGCGCGCTGGAAGACCTGCACAGCTGGAGCGGCCCGACGGTCATCGCTCCGGATTCGCCCGAGCATTTGGACTGGGCAAGCGCATTGGTCCCGCACGCGCGGTGCGTGCCTCAGGCCTGCGGCAACCTCGGCGAGCGCCTGAATACGCTGGATCAGATGCTGCGTGCCGCCGGCCATCGCCGCCTGGTGTTCATCGGCAGCGACGCGCCGGCGCTTCGTCTGGACGACTACCAAATGGCATGTACCGCCTTGCGAGAAGCAGACACGGTGTTGATCGCTGCCAGCGATGGCGGCGTGGCGCTGATGGCTTCGAACCGACCCTGGCCGGATCTCGCCGGGTTGCCCTGGAGTACTGAAGAGCTTGGTCAGGCACTCGCCGCAGCCAGCCGTCAGGCTGGTCACTCAATGAATATCTGCTCAGAGAGCTTCGACATCGACGAGCCAAGGGACCTGACCCGTGCTTGGGTCGAATTGGCCGATGACCCACGCCCGGCCAGGCTTCGCCTGCGCCAAGTCATGGCCAGGCTATGCGAGGGCGTGCCAGTATGAAAACAGAGCGGGCAATCAGTATCGTCATCCCCAGCTTCCACGACGAGCAGGCGCTGGAGCATCTGCTCGGCCAGCTCCGTGAGGCCGAACGGCAGACCGAAGCGCAGTTGCAGATCATCGTCGTCGATGCTGCGGCCAGTGAGCAATGCCGAATGCTCTGCCGCAATCACGGCGCGCTCTGGATGACCGCTACGCCGTGCCGGGGCGAACAGTTGCGTCAGGGTGCTGCGCTTGCCGAGCACCAGATCCTCTGGTTTCTCCACGCCGACGCCGAGCTGGACGGTCAGCCGTTGCGAGCGCTGCACCAGGCCATTAGCGAAGGCGCGGCGGGTGGCTATTTCGCCTTCCGTTTCAGCGGGGCCGGCTGTTGGCAGGGGCGCCTGCTTGAGCGCTTGGTGGCTTGGCGTAACCGGGTTGGCGTGCCCTATGGCGACCAGGGTCTGTTCGTCCAGCGCCGCGCCTATTTCGCAGTTGGCCAGCACGCCCCATGGCCATTGTTCGAAGAAGTCCCGCTGGTCGAGGGCCTCCGCAAACGGGGTACTTTCCGTCGCCTGCAGCAGGGGTTAAGGGTCAGCCCTCGCCGCTGGCAGCGCGATGGCTGGTGGCGCCGTTCCTTTCGAAATCGCCTGCTGACGATCGGCTTCATGCTCGGCATAACCCCGGCCACGCTCGCGCGTCTGTACACGGGCAAGGCCCAGTTGGTAACGATGCCAGCCCAGCCCCCAGCCTCGGAGGACCGCTGATGAGAACCCTGTTGCTGTGGGCATTACTGATACTGAGTGGCACCGTGCAGGCGGAGTCCTTCGATCACCGCCATGGCGCCTGGAACGAGCTGCTCGAACGGCATGTGCAGTGGAGCCGCGATGGGGTGGCGAGTGCGGTCGACTACCCGGCCCTCGAAGGTCAGCGTCCAGCTCTAGATGCCTACCTTGCGCAGCTATCCGCGATCAGCCAGACGGAATTCGCCGGCTGGTCACGCGACCAGCGCCTGGCATTCCTGATCAATGCCTACAATGCCTTCACCGTGCAGTTGGTCCTCGACCATTACCCGCTGGCCTCGATCAAGGAGATCGGCGGCCTGTTCAGCTCGCCCTGGAAGCGCCGCTTCATTGCGCTGCTGGGACAGACCCTCAGCCTCGACGACCTTGAGCACGGCCTCATTCGAGAGCGAGGGGATTACGACGAGCCGCGCATTCACTTCGTGGTCAACTGCGCCTCAATCGGCTGTCCGGCGCTGCGGCCACAGGCCTTAGTGGCAGAGCAGCTCGACGAACAGCTGGAAGATAGCCTTAGGCGGTTCCTGAGCGACCGGCAGCGTAACCGCTTCGACAGACCCGCTGACCGCCTGCTGGTCTCGAAGATTTTCGACTGGTACAGCGAGGATTTCGTCCGCCAGGCCGGTTCGGTCGAACGCTATCTGGCCGAACGGGCACATTGGCTGAGCGATGATCCGGCAGAACAGGAACGAATTCGTCGGGGTACCCGTCTTGGCTATCTCGATTACGACTGGTCGCTAAACGTCATGCACTGATGCAGGAGGCCGCAAATGAGCTTCTCCACTGCACTGGTCCTCGCCGGAGGCGGCAGCCTCGGGGCGGTTCAGGTCGGCATGTTGCAGGCGTTGATCGAGGCAGGCGTGCGTTTCGATATGGTGGTCGGCTCTTCGGTCGGCGCCATCAACGGCGCCTACTTCGCGACCCAGCCCAATTCGGCTGGCGTTGCGGCGCTGGGCAAGATCTGGAGTGGCTTACGCAAGCCTGACGTCTTCCCCTTCTCGCTGAGCGACAGCCTGGCCGGATTGCTGCGCAATCGCAGTCATCTGCTGCAACCGGTTGCACTCACGCGGCTTATCCGCCGAGCGTTGACCATACGGCGTATCGAAGAGGCTGTGCTGCCACTGCACATCGTCACCACCGACCTGCTAAGCGGTGCCGAGGTGATCCTCTCGTCAGGCGATGCCGAGCAGGCGCTGCTCGCCAGTACCGCGATTCCCCTGGTGTTTCCCGCAGTGCGCTGGAATGAGCGCATCCTGGTAGACGGCAGCGTCTGCAGCAATACGCCAATCGCCGGTGCCGTGGCATTGGGCGCCACCTGCATCGTCGTACTGCCAACCGGCTTCGCCTGCGCCTGTGATGAGGCGCCCAAAGGACTCATAGCGCTGGCCCTGCATACTCTTAATCTAATGAGCATGCGGCAATTGGCCCGCGACGCCGATCTGTTCGCCGCACATGCCTCTATCCATGTCGTCGCCCCGTTGTGCCCGCTGAGCATCTCGGTTTTCGATTTCGGCCGTACGGACGAACTGCTCCAGCGGGCTCGTGCCCAGACGCTGGCCTGGCTCGAGGCTGGCGGCCTGGACCAGCCCGGGCTGCCGGAGTCGCTCCAGGCCCACCATCATGCCGGCTTCGACATGCAGCCCCAGCCCATGCTGGCCCGCTCATGACAGCTTGCCAAAACACCGGTCGCCTGAGTATCAAGGCCACGCTATCACGTACGTTCGCAGTAGCCATTCACGGACGGTCTTCCCAGCGTATGCCAGTCGCAGGTGTTCGCCTGGTGCATCCAGATGCGGGGGCGGCCGGCAATTGGAAAACGAAGACAGCTAAGTGCCGCAACGAACCAGAGTGCCGGAGCGTGACGTGAATGCCGGGGAAAAGAAATTACACGGTTGTAACACTCTCCCTGCGAGGTTCATCCGAACAAGACGGAACATGTGTTGCTGACCCGGCGGTCGTAATCGCCGCATTTGTTCTCCCCGTGTCGGTAGACAAGTGGTGACAGGGTTGTGCGCCGTTGATGGCAACTCTGATTTTCGGCGCCGTCCTCGGTGCGATCTATGAAAAGCTGGCGGTCGTCTCACCCCGTGCGGCTGCCGGGCGCACCTAGGCCGAAGCCAATAAACCGAGGGATAAGGCCATGCCAGGCATCTACAAACAATTGCCCATCGCGCTTCACGGGCTGATCGGCGACCGCCGTAGCGCTGCGCTGGTGGGCTGCGATGGCAGCATCCCCTGGCTCTGCCTGCCACGGTATGACGGGGCACCACTATTTGGCGCCCTGCTGGACCCGACCAAAGGTGGTCACTGGTGCCTTGGGCCCGCAGGCGGTGACCATGGTCATCAGCGTTATGTCGACGACAGTGCCGCCCTGACTACCAGCTGGGCTCTGCCCGATGCAGTTCTGGAGCTGACCGACATCATGTTGTGGCCCGAAGGCACGCGGTCGGGCAGTAACGATGAGCGTCGGATCGTGCTGCGCCAGCTTCGCTGTACCTCCGGCTCAACGACGGCTCGACTGCAATTAGTGCCGCGCTGGGATTTCGCTGCCCACGAGCCCCTGGAAACAGTGGCGAATGGCGCTTGCTTCCGGGCCGGTGGCCATGCGATCGGATTCTGGTCGAGCCGTCCGGTCCGGGTGGCAGCGGACCGAATCGAGGCCGAATGGGCGCTCAAGGTCGGCGAGGAGATATGGCTCGCCTTGGGGCTCGGCCTGGATCCACGGCATTGGCAACTAGACGAGGCCAGGCATGCTGCCCAGGAAGCCAATCTCTATTGGCAGCGCTGGGCCTCGGGTATCCACTACACCGGTCCGCGGCAGCACTTCGTTCGGCGCTCCGCGCTGATCGTGCATCTGCTTAGCTACGCGCCCAGCGGCGCGCTGGTCGCGGCACCAACCGCATCGCTACCAGAACGTATTGGCGGCGAACGCAATTACGACTATCGATTCGCCTGGATCCGCGACGCCTCGCTTTCACTCGCGGTGTTGTCCATGTTCGGTGATACCGCCACGGCGCAGGCCTACATGGACTGGCTCGCAGAACTCCAACCTGGCCCTTCCATGCCCCTTCAGGTGCTGTACCGCATAGACGGCTCCACTGAGCTAACCCAGCACACTCGCGATGATCTGGCCGGCTACCGGGACTCCAGGCCCGTGCTGTTCGGCAATCACGCAGCGGACCAGAACCAGATCGATAGCCTGGGTTATTTTGCCGAATGCGCACTGATTTATCTGGACCAGGGGGGGAACTGGCGCCCCGAATACTGGTCGCTACTTTGCCGCCTGGCCGAGCATGTGCTTGATCACTGGCGCAACCCCGGAAATGGCATTTGGGAATTGCCGGGCAGCGCTGTCTATACCAGCAGCGTAGTGATGAGCTGGGTGGTGCTTGATCGCACCATCCGCATCGGCGAAAAACTCGGCATGTCGGTGCCGTCTCCATGGCGAAGCTGCCGGGACACCATCCGTGAGGATGTGCTGACTTATGGTTGGAGCGACGCTCTGGGTGCCTTCCGCCAGCGCTATGGAGCCGACAGCCTGGACGCATCAGTGCTGCTGATCGCGGTGATGGAGCTACTGCCCGCCACGGACCCGCGGGTTCTGGCCACGGCCGAACGCATCGAGCAGGAGCTATGTGTGGACGGCTGGGTATACCGTTTCAACGACGACCCTTCCGGACCCGGACACCTGACCGATCTGGTGCAGTACGAGGGGGCCTTCCTGCCCTGCACCTTCTGGCTAGCGACGACTTGGGCGAAGGCCGGCCAGCCCGGCAAGGCCGAAGCAATTCTCGACCGGATCGAAAATCTGGCCGCCGACCTGGGTCTTCTGCCCGAAGAGGTCGATCCGCGCAGTGGTGCCTTTCTCGGCAACATGCCGCTAATGTTCAGCCATGCCGAATATCTTAGAGCAGCCACTGAAACCGCAAAGGCAACCCTGCCCGGCAAGTTAAGAATGATGCCAGGAGCGCTGGCTCAGGCCGTTAGCAAATATTTTCGCTAGGTTTGGTAGTTGAACGATTTGCCATGCGCGAGCCGGGTTTTATCGCACTGGCTCGCGGCGTTGGATCAATCGCGTCGGCTGCGGTCTACCCCTCCCCGCTTACTGGGCACCGTGGCGTTTGGTCGTTACGCCAGTACTTGATCAGTAGATGGCTGGTTATGCTACGGCGCAGCCTGCGATTCGATTACGACTCAGACTGAATTCAATCAGTGGATCTCCACCGGGCATCGATGTCGGCCAACGATTTCAAAGACGCTACCTCCGCCGCCATCGCCAGACGCGACACGTAGTTTTCAAAGGTCGTTGCGCTGACCGGCCCAGTCTCAGCCCTTACTCATGAGAAAACGGCTGCGCTCGTGCTGGCCTCGCTAGCGTCTGATTGCCCATCTAAAAGAGACCTCGACCAAAAGCGGCTAAGGAAGCGATACGGGAGCTGCCGGACAGGCCGAAAGCGGAAGTATGCGGACGCCTGAATCAGCTAGTTGATTGTGACTGGATGGTTATCTTGAACTGATGCGGCTGCATGTTCTCTAACTACGCTACACGATGGTGCGGGGCGTTTTTCAACGCACTGGCATGGAAGACACTTCAATAGCGAGGGAACAATGCAAAAGCTCTCCTTGGGCGTTCGGGACAACAACTTCGATTTTCTGCGTTTCGTGGCCGCGACGCTGGTTCTGCTGGGCCATTGCTTTTGGCTGAGCGGACGACTTCCTGAAGAACCGCTTCGCCCATTGACGGGCGGTACTGACATGGCGGATCTGGCGGTTGACGCATTTTTTGTCATCAGCGGCTTCTTGATTACCGCGTCCTATCTGCACGGTAACGGCAATGTCAGCTTCGTTTTAAAGCGCGCACTACGAATTTTCCCGGGACTGGCCTTTGCCGTGGTTTTCGCCATGCTGGTGATCGGCCCGTTAACCACACCGCTTCCGCTGAGTGAGTATTTCAGCGACAGCAAAACGGCCGCTTTCCTGACCAATACCTTTCTGATGACCCGCTATGAGCTGCCGGGCGTCTTTGCCAACAACCCGTTCCCGGAAGTGGTCAACGGATCATTTTGGACGCTTCCGCTGGAAGGCGCGATGTACTGCAGCGTGCTGCTGCTGGGTGCATTGAAACTGCTCAAGCGCCAGATGGTGGTCTTGGGGCTGGGCGTCTTGATGTTGGGGCACTTCTTGGTGTTGCCGGCGCTCGGCGTCGAAAGCGTGACCATCCTGAAGCTGTTCCGCCTGGGTATGTTCTTTTACGGCGGGGCTGCGCTTTATCTCTTTCAGGACCAGGTACGCTGGGACGGGCGCATCGCCGTGTTGCTGCTGGCGGCCTCGGTGCTAGCTCTGGGAAGTTCTGCTTGGTTCGTCGTTCACATGCTCACGCTGCCCTACCTGATTATCTACCTCGCCTATGCCCGGATCCCCAAGGTGGCCCACTTCGGCAAGCACGGCGACTTTTCCTATGGCATGTATATCTTCGGCTTCCCAGTGCAGCAGTTGATCATTCACTGGTTCGGCGAAGATATAAACCTCGCGGTTTTTGCCCTGTCGAGCATGGCTGTCACGCTGTGTTTCGCCGTGCTGTCGTGGCGGTTGGTAGAGGCGCCTGCCTTGCGTCTGAAGCGTTATACCAACATGAACGTTGCTCGGGCAGGGGTTCGCTGAGGAGAGCCTGGAGCGCGCTTTTTCAATGCATGGCCGCTCGACGGAGCGGGCCATCCGCTTTAGGCCCGAACTGGCGGCGCCAACGAGCTATTGATGCGTTGACGATGGCGGTCTGGCGGCGCACACCAGAGCACGAACGACAATCCAATCAGACCAAGGCAGTCAGTTCAGCAGCGGCAACTGGCAGAGCTTTCTGAAAGTCAATAATTTGATAGGAACATGAGCCGGCGCCACAAGCGCCTTAACAATGAGCTGGCAGAAGCTTCTTCTATTTGCTGAAACGCGCAGAGATCTAAAGCAAGAGGCAAGATTTGCGTGGCGACTTGTTCGATTACATTAAGATTTTCTACAACCAAAAACGGCCACATGGATTCAACAATCAGGTGTCGCCAGCAGAGACCGAGAAGCCACATTTACCGCGTTTGGAGAGCACCTAATAACTGGGGGGGGGGTATCAGCCGTTCAACAATCGATGCACCATCAGGAGCGTATTTGA
>ERZ1673962.790-NODE-790-length-18838-cov-4.759144_pt1 | contig 18838 bp, 13 predicted proteins | sample MGYA00580188_ERZ1673962 | MGnify/ENA primary metagenome ERZ1673962 (study PRJEB41334, sample SAMN05608104) | rock metagenome | biome: terrestrial subsurface; feature: shale formation; material: shale | place: USA: Pennsylvania ... | reverse complement strand
AACCGCGTCCCGCAAACCGCGTCCCGCAAACCGCGTCCCGCAAACCGCGTCCCGCAAACCGCGTCCCGCGTTTTTTCAGCGTTGGCCTCGAACCTTCCCTACTCCATCCTCCTTTTGAACAACCAGGTTGCTGCCGACAATGTGCACAGGGCGATAATCGCCATGGGCCAGGTCTGCTCCCAGACCAGGGACGCCGGGATATCCTTGAGAAACACGCCGCGGACAATGGTCATGAAATAGCGCAGAGGATTCCCGTAAGTTACCGTCTGCAGCCAATCCGGCATGTTTTCGATGGGGCTGGCGAAGCCCGACAGAATCACGGCCGGTACCATGAACAAAAACGCCCCCAGTACCGCCTGCTGCTGCGTCATGGAGAGGGATGATATAAACAGCCCCACTCCGATGATGGCCGCCAGGAATACGGCCATGCCGGCGTACAGCAGCATCAGCGAGCCGTTCAAAGGCACGCCCAGCACCCAGACCGCGGCCAGAACGATAAGCGTTCCTTCAAGTATCGCGACCAGCAGAGCCGGCAGGGCTTTGCCAATTAGAATCTCCAGAGGATGCAGAGGCGAAACCAGCAACTGCTCGAAGGTACCCATTTCCCGTTCCCGCGCCACGGACAGTCCGGTGACCAGAAGACCGATAAGGGTGGTCAGAATGCAGACCAGGCTGGGGACGGTAAACCATTTAAAATCGAGATTGGGATTGAACCAGTTGCGCGGTTCGAGAGAAACCCGGCCGGCCATGCCATCTGCATTTATGTCCGCCAGATAGGCACGCATGATGCGATTGGCATAGCCCTGCACGATCTGGGCGGTATTGGTCTTGCGCCCATCCAGAATAAAGCTGGCCTGTGCTCCGCGTCCCGCCCTCAGGTCGGCGGAAAAATCGCCCGGGATCCATAAAGCGGCAATCGCCTCCTGGTTTTCGATGACAGCCGCAATCTCTGCCGGACGGCGCAGATAAACGACGCGGCTGAAAGTAGGCGCTGCCGCGAAATCTACCGCCAGTCGCAAGGCAGCCTGCCCCCGGTCCTGATTGAGTATGGCAAGACTCAGGTTGCGCGCCTCCTGGGTGGCAGCGAAGGAAAACACGAACAGCTGCACCAGTGGCGGAATGATAAGGATAAAGCGGCTCTTTTTATCCCGCAGAACCGCCAGCAATTCCTTGATCATCAGGGTGCGGATACGATCGATCATGTGGTTCCCTCCCCGTAAACAGGACCTTTTCCAACCGAAGGTCCAAAAACGACGGATACGGATAAGACACCGGCTGCCTCAGCGTGGTTTCCATAGAAGAAACAAGCCGTTTCGTATAAAAACTACCTTAATCTCCGAACGGTCTTTCTGGCCGTCAGAGCAAACAACAGGGCGGCCAACAGCAACAGGATCAACGTGTCGGTCCAGAGAACCTTCTGCACATCGCCGACCAGAAACAATGTCTGCAAGCCGGAGACCAGGTAACGCGCAGGCACGATACGGGTCAGGATCCGGATCGGCAAGGGCATGGAGGCGATTTCGAAGACAAATCCGGAAAGCAGAAAGGCCGGCAAAAAACCGGTAACCAGAGCCGCCTGGGCAGCGATGAACTGGTTTTTGGCCAGGGTGGAAATAAGCAATCCCTGTCCCAGGGCTGCCAGCAGAAATGCGCTCGCAACAAGCAGCAGAAAAGCCGGCGACCCTCGAAAAGGCAGGTGAAATAGACCGATGGCAACAACCACGCTGCCGAGCATCGCCAGCAATCCCAGGATAAAATAGGGGACCAGTTTTCCGAGCAACAGTTCGAACATGCCGACAGGCGTAGACATGAGGGATTCCATGGTGCCGCGCTCCCATTCGCGGGACACCACCAAGGCCGTCAACAAAGTGCCGATAATGGCCATGATGATGGCCACCGCCCCCGGGATAAGCGAGTTGCGGCTTTCCAGCTCGGGATTGAACCAGATGCGGGACAGAAGCTGCGGCCCGAAGTCGCTGTCGGTGCCTTTTTTTATTCCTTCCACCATGCTCCAGGAGCTGACCACCCCACGGGCGTAATTCTGCACGTAATTGGCGGTATTGGTTTCGCTGCCATCTGCAATCACCTGAACGGATACAGCATCTTTCCGCCCCAGGTCGCGACTGAAATCCTGCGGAATCACCACCATGCCGCGTAATCGCCCGGCCAGCACCTCCCGTTCAAGGGGACGAGGATCCTTTTCCAGATCGGCTTCGAACCAGGGACTGGCCATGAACGCCGAGGCCAGCTCGTATGCCGGCGCGCCGGAACCCTGCACGGCCACCCCGATTCGGACCTGCCGGGCATCGAGCGAAACGCCGAAACCGAACAGAAACAGCAGGATGGCGGGCAGCACGAAGGCAATGAGCAGGCTGCTCGGATCGCGCAGCACCTGTATGAATTCCTTGAGGATAAGGGCTTTGATGCGGCGCCAACCGTTCATGGGCTCGTATCCCAGCGATGAATGAGTTCGATAAAGGCATCTTCCAGAGAGGGGTCCGGGAGCCGCTCCGACTTTACTTTCTCCTTAAGGGCATCGGGGGGCGCCGTTGCCATGAGCTGTCCCCGATAGATAAGGGCGATACGATCGCAATACTCCGCTTCATCCATGAAATGGGTGGTGACCAGGATCGTCATACCACGTTCCACCAGACCGTTGATATGGGTCCAGAACTCGCGGCGCGTGATGGGATCGACTCCCGAGGTCGGTTCATCGAGAAACAGCACCGCCGGCTCGTGCATGACGGCACAGGCCAGGGCCAGACGTTGTTTGAATCCGAGAGGCAGTTCCCGGGCGGAGACGGCCAGAAACGGCTCGAGGTTGAATGTGCTGATCATGCGATCGACCGTGCGACGCTTGCGACTGCCGGCAAGACCGTAAATCCCTGCGAAAAAATCGAGGTTCTGGCGGGCGGAGAGGTCGCCGTAGAGGGAGAACTTCTGGGCCATGTAACCGAGCCGGGAGCGGGCTTTGCCGGGGGCTTTCAGAAGATCGACTCCGGCCACCCTGCCGGCTCCGACCGTGGGATGCAACAGCCCGCACAGCATCTTGAAGGTCGTCGACTTACCCGCTCCGTTGGGACCAAGAAGACCGAAAATTTCGCCTCTTTCGATCGCGAAACTCACATCCCGAACGGCGGTGAAATCGCCGAACTTTTTGGTCAACCCTTCGGCCATGACAGCGGTGCGTCCGGTATCCGTCACCGCAGCCATGGCAGCAGCCAGGGGCGACTCCCCGCCCGGGCCGCCGCCCAGAATATCGATGAAAGCATCCTCGAAGCGCGGCTTTACCGATTGCAGATGCCCCCGGGCGGCGAATGCATCGAGCGCATCGGCCGTAACGTCTTTGCTCAGCACCAGCCGCAGACTGCGCCCCTGAACCACGCCGTCCTGCACCCCTGTCTGCTTCAAGGCCTCATTCAACAACCGGCGGCGATTGCCGGACATGTCGCGGAGTTGAAAACAACGCCCGCTCATCGTGTCGGTCAGCGCCGAAGGGATACCGGCAAACAGCAACCTGCCTTCGTTGAGCAACAGAATATCATCGCACTTTTCCGCTTCATCCAGATAGGCGGTGGACCATACCACCGCCACGGTTTCATCGACAAGCTCCTGAACCATGCGCCACAATTCGCGGCGACTGACCGGATCGACCCCTACACTCGGCTCATCCAACAGCAACAGACGCGGCTTGCGCAGCAAAGCGCAGGCCAGCCCCAGTTTCTGCTTCATGCCTCCGGACAAACGCCCGGCCAGCCGCTCCTGAAACGGTTCCAATGCGGTGAACGACAACAAACGGGCAAAGGCCTTTTGGCGCTCATCCCCCACGAGGCCCTGGAGATCGGCGTGCAGCTTCATGTTCTGCCGTACGGTGAGTTCTTCATACAAACCGAATTTCTGAGGCATGTACCCCAGGGTGCGGGCCAGCGCGGCGCCGGCTTTGCGGGTATCCGTGCCGAATACGCGAAGGGTTCCTTCTTCCGGCAGCAACAACCCGGCCATCAACCGCAGGAGGGTGGTCTTTCCCGCACCGTCGGGTCCCACCAGCCCGGTCACGCCTCCGGTGCGGATATCTGCCGATATGCCGTCGAGGGCATAAGGCCCATGCGTGTCGAAAGCGTATCGAAGCTTGCGGATATTCACCGCGACAGGTGTCACCGATTCCTCCGCGAGGCCCCCGTCTGCCGGCTTGGGTTCAGCTTTGCGGTAACCGGCATCCCCTGCCGCAAACCCTGGTCCGGATTATCGACGATGATCCGCAACTGGTAGACCAGACGGGTGCGAAGGGTTTCGGTCTGTACCGTCTTGGGTGTGAATTCCGCTTCCGGGGAAATAAAACCGACATGTCCGAAGTAAGGCTGGTCGGGACGGGTGTCGGTGAAGATTTCGGCCGCCATGCCCGGGTGCACTCTTCCCAGGTCCGGTTCTTCCACATAGGCCCGCACCCAGATCGGATCGATCAACGACAAAACAGCTACGGTCTGCCCCGTCCGGACAATAGCGCCGGGTTCCTCGACACGGGTCAGGATGATGCCTTCGGCAGGCGCCTCGATTTGGCTATCGTCCAGACGGGTACGCGCCAGGGCCAGGCTGGCTTCCGCCGCCTGCAGATTGGCGCGGGCGGCAGCGATATCCTCGGCGCGAAATCCCTCCCGGGCCAGCCTGAGTCCCTCTTGCGCCGTCGCCAGACGTGCCTCGGCCTCGTGCAGGCGGGCTGTAACATTATCAAAAGTCTGCCTGGCGATGGCACCGCTTTGGACCAGATTCCTGCTGCGACGATATTCCAGCCTGAGGTTCTGCAGGGTAGCCCGCCGTTCGCGAACCGATGCCTCGGCCTGGGCGATTTCCTGCGGACGGCTGCCGGCTTCCATCTTTTGCAACGCGGCGTCAGCCTGACGGTAACGGGCCAGCGCCAGCCGCTCTTCGTCGCGATAGGGAATCGCATCGAGGCGTGCCACAATCTGACCGGTCTCGACACGGTCCCCCTCCTCGAACAAAACATCGGCAATCCTGCCACCGACCCGGAAGGACAAATCTACCTTGCGAATATCGACGTTGCCGTACAATACCAAGCCTTCGGCATTTCCGTTCGAGGAATGCAGCAGCCAATACCCCAATCCGGAACCGACGACAAGCAACACCATGAGGAAGAACCCCCTACGTCGTATTTTCATCACATTTCCTCTCAGCGTTCCTCTAAACAATGACCCCAAGATACCGATCCGGGCCCTGTAGAATCATATTTCGGTTTTTATCGGCTCTGCCATCCTGAAATCAATTATGATGCTTTCGCAAAAAACATCAAATGGGATGGCTAAGCAAAAAGCGCCAGATGCAAGGCGTGCGATTGTCGAGTTACGTACGTCGAAGCAGCGAGGCAATCGCAGCAATCGCAGCCGTTGGCGAGTTTTTGCGACGCCATCAATTATACGGCAGAAAAGGACAGCGTCTCATCAAGTGCATCATAACAAAACTTTGTTGCATATTAAAAATTGTGAACTAGCATAGAATAATGATCAAGCAAACGACACCTTTTTTCGCACTTTCTTTTGGAATCACCTGTTTGGCAACGATAGTATTTCTGTTGTTGCCTGCCCGCCCCTGCGCCGCCGAAAACATCCTGATACTCCACTCCTATCACCGCGGCTACCCATGGACGGACGACGTCAAGGCGGGAATGGAAGAGATCCTCAAACAGCATATTCCCGAAGCGGAACTGTTTGTGGAAAACATGGATACCAAGCGTCATCCGCCCGAACAGATCTTCGAACGTCTCAGGTCCTTTCTGTCGGACAAATATGCCGGAACGATCTTTGACGTTATTCTGTGTTCGGACGACAACGCCCTCGATTTTCTTCTGAAATATCGAAACGAACTTTTTCCAAAAATACCGGTGGTCTTCTGCGGCATCAACGACTTCGGCCCCGGTCGTATTGCCGGTCACGAAAACATCACCGGAGTGGCGGAAAACTACGATCTGGAAGGGACTCTCGACATTGCCCTTCAACTGCATCCGCAGACCCGTACCGTCGCGATAATCACGGACGGCACACCGACGGGTCAGGCCAATCTGGCCAAGGCTCGCAGGATCATCCCGCATTTTCGGAAACGGGTTGCGTTCCAGTTGCTCGACAGCCTGAATGCTCCGGAGCTTGTAAAAGCCCTGTCATCTCTTCCCCCCCCGCAGCATCGTTCTCAACCTGCTGTTTCTTCGCGACCCCGAAGGCCATATCTATACACCATCGCAAAGCAACCGCCTCATCGTCAAAAACAGCAGACACCCCGTTTACACCCCCTGGGATTTTTTAATCAGCGACGGCGTTGTCGGCGGGCATGTGGTAAGCGGCAAACGCCAGGGACAAACCGCGGCGCGACTGGCTTTGCGCATTCTCCACGGGGAAGAGCCGAGCCACCTGCCGCCCCTGACGCAAACGCCCAATCTCTATATGTTCGACAACAATGCCCTGCAACGCTTCGGCATCGATCGGCAAAAACTGCCGATGGACAGCGTCATTCTCAACGATATTCCCCTTATCGGCCAGGAATACAAACGACAAGCTACCGTAGCCTTGTCGCTTACCGGCATATTCGTATGTTTTACCTTCGCCCTGGGTCTGATGGTCATGCGCTATAAAAAAACCCTTCAGGCACTGCGCCACAGCGAGGGTACCGTCAAAGCCATACTGGAAAGCATCAGCGACCCCATACACATGATAGACAGGGAATTGAACATCATCTGGGCCAACGATATTGCAAAACGGATGTTCGGAAAAGACCTGGTTGGTCAGAAATGTCATGTCGCCCTGCATCGCAGTCCAACGCCCTGCGCCCATCCTTGTCATGCCATGAAAGCCTTCGATGACGGTGCGCCCCACAACAGCGAAAGTCTGTTTTTCGATGCCAACGGAGAACAACGCTGTTTTCTGGTAACGGCCAACGTCGCGGCCAAAAATGGAGAAGACGCCCCCGAAGCTGTGCTGGCCATCTCCAGAGATGTCACCGCCCTCAAGAAGACCCAACAGCAATTTAAGATGGCCCAAAAGGCCATTGACGCCTCCCTCACCCCGCTGATCATGGTCGATCTCCAGGGGCATCTGACCTATGTCAACCGGGCAGCTCTCGATTTATGGGGTTACCAGAGCGAACAGGAGGTGCTCGACAAACATATCGTCGACTTCCATGAGGACCCGCAGAAAGCCCGGGCGATTTTCGAAATACTGAAAAACCGCGGAGTCTGGAATGGCGAAGGAAGAGGAAAGAAAAAGAACGGCATCTGTTTCGATGTGCAACTGCAGGCCCAGGTGATCAAAAATGAAAACGGAGCACCTTTGTCCGTCATGGCATCGGTGGTCGACATTACGGATAAAAAGAAAGCCGAAGCCCAGATCAAACATCTGGCCTATTTCGATGGGCTGACGGGTTTACCCAACAAAACCTTGCTCAAGGATCATATGGACCTGGCTATCGGAAGAGCCCGGCGACTCAATAAATTCGTTGCGGTTCTGCTGCTCGATCTGGACAACTTCAAGCATATCAACGACACCCTGGGACATACGACGGGAGACATGCTGATTCAAGCCGTGGCCGAAAGATTGCGCAAGGTGATCCGCAGTTGCGATACTCTGGCCCGCTGGGGTGGGGACGAATTCGTCCTGGTACTGAGCGATCTGGACGATATCCAGAAGGCCTCCGCCGCCACGGAAAAGTTTCTCCGCTTGCTGAACGAGAAACCTTTTGTCACCGGCGAAGGCGACATCAGCACCACCGCCAGCATCGGCATCGCCCTTTATCCACAGGACGGCCTGGACTCGGACACCCTGCTGAAACAGGCCGATACAGCCATGTACGAAGCCAAAAAAAAGGGGCGCAACGATTATCATTTCTTCTCGTCGCAACTGGCCCAACAGGCCGACCAGCGCCACCGCATGGAGGTCAACCTCCGCAAAGCTATGCAGCAAGAAGAAATGTTCCTGGTTTACCAACCGCAAATCGACCTGGCTCTCGGCAGGGTCACGGGAATGGAAGCGCTGGTGCGCTGGCAACATCCCGACGACGGGCTCATTCCCCCGTCCCGGTTTATCCCATTGGCCGAAGAGACCGGCCTGATTCGCCCCCTGGGGGAATGGATACTACGTACCGCCTGCAGCAAAGCGGCGCTCTGGGGACAAGAGACCTCCTCGCCCCTGTCCATTGCCGTCAATATCTCCGCCAAGCAGTTCCATCAGCCCGATCTGGTAAAACGCGTCGGAGAAACCCTGCGCAGCACGTCTTTGCCGCCGCAGCTGCTTGAGTTGGAGCTTACCGAAAGCGTCTTTCTGGAAAACACGGAGACAGCGGTCGAAGCTCTCAAAGCCCTGAAAAACCTCGGCATACGGATCGCCATCGACGATTTCGGCACCGGCTACTCGTCCTTGACATATTTGAAAAAGCTGCCTATCGACCGCATCAAGATCGCCCAGGAATTCGTCCGGGATATCGACACCGACGAAGGCGACAAAGCCATCGTCAAAGCGACGATCGCGATGGCGAAAAGTCTCGGCATGAAGCTCATCGCGGAAGGTGTGGAAAACCATCAGCAACTGCGGTTTCTACTGTCCCAAGGCTGCTGTGTGATGCAGGGATACTACTTTGCCAAACCGATGTCTGCCGACCATGTCATCCCTTTTGTTCATAACGAAAAAAAAATTGACTTCGGATGGCCCGACTGGTTTTGAACATCCTTCGCGACGTTTGCCCCATGCACCGCGCGGTTTTCCGAACATATGCCATGAACCGTTACGGCAAGGTTTACGCCGCCATCCTTTTTTGCCTGCGCCACATTTCTGTGATAATGAATAGTCAGAGACTTTCCACCTTTTCGCCACACCATCAGGGACTATCGACGTGAAAAAAGCAGATATCGGCATTATCGGCCTGGCAGTCATGGGACAGAACCTGGCCCTGAACATACAGGATCATGGCTACCGGGTGGCGGCATACAACCGCACCGACGCCAGGACCGATGCATTTTTAGATGGTCCGGCGGCCGGCAGCAACATCATCGGCTGTTATTCCATGGCCGAACTGGCAGCGGCGCTGCCGCGGCCGCGCATCGTGCTGCTGATGGTCAAGGCCGGGCGGGCGATCGATGACACCATTAACCTTCTGCTGCCCCACCTGGATGATGGCGACATCATCGTCGACGGCGGGAACTCCCACTTTCAGGATACCCGGAGACGGGTAGCGGAGCTGGCCCGGAAAAACCTTCTGTTTGTGGGATGCGGCATCTCGGGCGGCGAGGAAGGTGCCCGTCGGGGACCGTCACTGATGCCGGGTGGCAACATTTCGGCCTGGCCCCATATCCGCCCTGTTCTGGAGGCGATTGCCGCCAGAGTCGACGACGCCCCCTGCTGCCGCTGGATCGGTCCGCATGGGGCTGGACATTTCGTCAAGATGGTGCATAACGGCATCGAATACGGCGACCTGCAACTGATCGGAGAAACCTATCATCTGCTGCGTTTCGGCTTGGGAATGGACACGGACCGTCTGGCCGAACTGTTTCATCGCTGGAATGAAGGCCCCCTCAATTCCTATCTGATCGAAATAACCGGACACATTCTAAGCGCCCGCGATACCGACGGCCAACCGCTCATCGATGCCATCCTCGATACGGCCGGACAAAAAGGGACAGGGCGCTGGACCGCCGTCGAAGCCCTGCAACTGGGCACCCCCCTGACCGCCATCAATGAAGCGGTATTCGCCCGCTCGCTGTCGGCAAGACGCGATGAGCGGCTGCTTGCCGCACAGACCCTCGGAAAAACCGCCCGATCACCTGCCGCTCCGGAGACGGAATCGGTCGCGGCCGTTCACAATGCCCTTTACGCCGCCAAAATCATATCCTATGCGCAAGGCTTCATGCTTCTCCGGGATGCGGCCCGAACGTTCGACTGGGAACTCGATTTGTGCGGCCTCTCCCTCATCTGGCGCGGCGGCTGCATTATCCGCAGCATTTTTCTGAACGATATCGCCGCGGCGTTCAAGGCGGACCCCCGTCTGGAAAACCTGATTCTGGCACCCTTCTTCGCCGAACAGTTGCGCACTGCCGAATCCGGCTGGCGCCGGGCCGTGACCCGGGGCGTCTCCCTCGGCATTCCTCTGCCGGCCATGTCGTCGTCCCTGGCTTTTTTCGACGGCTATCGCTGTGCGAACCTGCCGGCCAATCTGCTGCAGGCCCAGCGGGATTATTTCGGTGCCCATACCTACGAACGTATCGACCAGCCAAGAGGCAAATTTTTTCATACCGACTGGAGCGACCTTGCCCCGGTTCGCGAGGACTTTCATGACTGACCCTTGCAGCATCGTTATTTTCGGCGCAACCGGTGACCTGGCCCGCAGCAAGCTGCTGCCGGCCCTCTACCACCTCGACGCCGCCGGCCGCCTGGCCCGCGACACCCGTATCCTCGCCTGCGGCCGGCGCCAACCGGACCGAAACGCCTGGATGACGGTCATGCGCAACGCCCTGGCCGATTCCGTACGCGGCGAGCTGGATGAGGAGGTGGTTTCCCGATTTGCCAAACGGGTCGACTATCTGCGCGGCGACCTGCGCGATGCGCGCTTCTACGCGTCGCTGCGCGGCACGCTCGACCAGATTCATGAATACCCGGCGGACACGGTCTTTTACATGGCGCTGACTCCTTCCGATTACGCCGATGTCCTCGAAAACCTCGATGACGCCAAGCTGCTTGACGAAAGCCGTGGCTGGCGACGCGTCGTTCTCGAAAAACCTTTCGGCAATGACCTGCCAAGCGCCAGAGCCCTGCAGCAAAAACTTGCTCAACATCTGCGGGAGGACCAGATTTTTCGCATCGATCATTATCTCGGCAAGGAAACGGTGCGCAATATCCTGGTATTCCGTTTCGGCAACGTACTGATGGAACCCCTCTGGAACCGCAACAGCATCGACCATATCCAGATCATCCATGCCGAACCCCAGGGCATCGGAGGAAGAGGAGCGACTTACGAAGCCTCCGGGGCCCTGCGGGACATGGTGCAGAGTCACCTGCTGCAATTGCTGACCTTCGTCGCCATGGAGTCGCCGGTATCCATGGCCGCCGAAGCGCTGCACGCCGAAAAGCTCAAGGTTCTCAAATCGATCCGTCCGATTCCGGACGACAAGGTGGCACAATTCGCGATACGCGGCCAATACGCCGCCGGCACCGTCATGGGGGACAAGGTCATCGATTACAGGTCGGAGCAGGCGGTCGCCGCCGGAAGTCACACGGAAACCTTCGCCGCCCTGAGACTTCATATCGACAACTGGCGCTGGGCCGGGGTTCCTTTCCTGCTGCGTACCGGCAAGCGCATGGCGGAAAAGCAGGCCCTGGTGGCGATCTGCTTCAAACAACCGCCTCAGCAGTTTTTCCGTGCCAGTCATGTCCCTTGCGAAGCGTCGAACTGGCTGCTGATCGGTATCCAGCCCCATGAATGCATGCGCCTGGAAATGACCGTAAAAGCCCCCGGCGAGGCCCTTGCAACGCGCCAGACCAGCCTCGATGCCAGTTTCCGCAAAGCGGACGATCCCTTCAACGATGCCTATGAGGAGTTGTTGCTGGATATTATGGGAGGGGACCGTTCCCTGTTTTTAAGCTACCAGGAAGTGGAGCAGGCCTGGCGAATCATCGACCCGGTCCTGCAGGCCTGGTCGCAACCGGGAGACGATCTGCACTTCTATCCCGCCGGCTCCTGGGGGCCCTCGGCGGCCGATGGCCTGTTCGAAGATCCGTGCCGGTTCTGGCGCAATACGCTGGAGCCTTGCGGGTGCGGGACGCGAAAAACGCAAGGTGTGTGATTGGTGAATGTCGTTGGCAAAAGGATAGCCGCCCGACACCGCACTGCTGAATTGCCTTATACCGGCCTTGCCGTTATTTCCCCTTGCGACGCCGCCGGTGTGGGGGTTGACGTTCCGTAATTCGAGACTCAGAAAAACAACAAACAAATGACCAAAGGCCAACACATAACCTGGCACCGCCTGGCCGATCCCGCCGCCGTCGCTCGGGATGCGGCTGCCCGGATTCTGAAAGCGGCCGACGAAGCCATCGCACAACGCGGCACATTTCGCCTGGTGCTGGCCGGCGGCCGCACGCCGGAGGCGACCTACCGCTTACTGGCCGGTGCCGACGCCGACTGGTCGCACTGGGAGATCTATTTCGGCGACGAGCGCTGCCTGCCCGCCGACCATGCCGACCGTGACGACACCATGGCTGCCAGAGCCTGGCTCGATCATGTGGACATCCCGCGACAGCGGATTCACATCATCCCCGCCGGACTGGGGCCGACCGAAGGGGCCCTGCGCTATGCGGCCGAAATCAGCGCCGCCCTGCCCTTCGATCTGGTTATTCTCGGTCTCGGCGTGGACGGTCATACCGCCAGCCTGTTTCCGGGGCACGACCACCCGGAACAAAAACTCGTCGTTCCCGTCACCAACGCCCCCAAACCGCCGTCGGAAAGGATCAGCCTGAGTGCCAAAGCCCTCAGCCAGACCCGCCAGGTGCTGGTACTGGTCACCGGGAAAGAAAAACGGCATGCCGTGGCACGCTGGAAAGCCGGGGAGAACATCCCCATCGCCGGGATCGTCCCCTCGGGACCACTGGAGATCCTGCTGGATCTGCCGGTGTAAAACCGGATTCAATTTTCCGTTTTGGTCCCATCCGGATCCGGCCAGCGCCGGCAGACCATATCCCAAAGCTCGATCAAAAACCGCACATCCCAACCGGCCCGGTGCTGACGCGGCACCTTGGCGCGGGCTGCATGATGCATCTTTTCCAAGGCTGCCATCAGTTCGCGGCGTTGCACCAGAAGAGGGGCCAGCCGCTCGCACAACAGTTCATCCACGTGCCGGATCACAAAACCCGGCCGCCCCTTTCCGGCGGCATGGAAAAGCTTTTCCAGCCAGAGGTTGTCGTAACCGCTGGCATCGGAATAAACCCGTCTTTCCTCAAGTGCCTGGTTGAGCAGATCGCAGACCTTCGCCATGGGCACCCCCTGCTCCAAAAGCTGGCGCCTGGTCAGGCCGTGGAGAAGCTCGGAGTCGTCATCCCAGTCGAGACAATCATGGCACTGGGCCGGCGAAATGAGACAGCTGTGGATATCGTCCAGGGTACTGCCCCAGGCCACCTCGATAGGATAGGAGAATCCGGACAGGCTGGAAGCTTCGAAATCGATAAAAAACGGACGGAAGTCATGCATCACGGTCGCTGCCTTCCGCGGCGCCGGGCCACCGCCTGGCGGATCTCCTCGACGCAACGATAGGGAATGCGCAGATTGCCGCGTCCTCCGCCGATGACGATATCCCCACCTTCCACGCCATGGTAATCGGACCCCCCGGTTACAATGAGATTGCGACGCCGGGCCTCGGATATATACCAGTCGATATCGGCGTTGGTAGAGCGGTTATTGTAGGCCTCCAGGCCGTCGAGGCCCATGCCGGCGAAAGCATCCAGCATCCGTCGCAATTGTTCGCGGTCGTCGGTGATATAGGGGGGATGAGCAAGGGAGGTTATGCCCCCGGCCTGATGAATGAGTTCGATGGCCTCGTCGATGGGGAAATACCGTTTGGGCACATTGCACGGCACCAGGTAGCGGGAAAAGGCGTCGTCGTGATTGCGGGCATGGCCGTGTTCGACGAGAACCATGGCGATATGGGGGCGGCCGAGGCTCCCTTCGGCATGGGCCAGAACCTCGGCAAAGTCTATGGGAGCCCGCCCTTCGTCGGCCAGTTTGCGGTTGATCCGCTCCACGATGCGTTCGTTGCGGCCGGCGCGATAGTCGCGAAATGCCCGTAAAGCGGCGGTCAAGCCGTCGTGGTGATGATCAATAGCGTAACCGAGCAAATGAATGTCGCGGTAGGATTCCCAGATGACCGAAAGCTCGACGGCCGGCAGCACTTCGATGCCGTAGGACATTCCGGCCGCCATGGCTTCATCGACCCCATCGACATTGTCGTGGTCGGCCAGCGCGGCAGCTGCCAGACCTGCCTCAGCCGCCCGGCGGATGACATCGGCGGGGGCGTGACGCCCATCGGAACAATGACTGTGCAGATGCAAATCGACGTATTTTCCCACCCCTCATCTCCTGTTTTCCGTCAAGGCCCCGTGCCTCCTGTTTTCGATGCAGGGGCTCGGCAGGCGAGCCCCTGAAATTATTTACGCCGCACCCGAAAGCCGGCTTTTTCCCAGGCCGAAGCATCCTTGAGGGACGCTTTCCCGGTTTTCTCCCGTTTTTTTCTGGCCGGTCGCGACGCCGACTCCGGCTCGGGCTGCGCTTCCTTGATGGACAGGCCGATGCGTTTGCGAGTCGCATCGACGGACAGCACCTTGACTTTTACGATATCACCAACCCGCACCACTTCGCCAGGATCCTTGACGAACCGATGCGCCAGATGACTGATGTGCACCAGTCCGTCCTGATGCACCCCGATATCGACAAAAGCGCCAAAGGCGGCCACATTGGTCACCGTTCCGGACAGCACCATGCCTTCCTTCAGGTCGCTGATTTCCCGGACGTCGTCACGAAAAGAGACGGTCTCGAACCGGCGTCGCGGGTCGCGCCCCGGCTTTTCAAGCTCCTCGAGGATATCGCGCAAGGTGGGCAGGCCCACCGTATCGGTGACGTAGCGCTCCAGGCGCACGCCGGTCAGCTTGTCGGGCGCGGCGGCCAGTTCCGTCACGGACAGCCCGATATCGGAAGCCATCGTCTCCACCGTAGGGTAGTTTTCGGGATGCACGGCCGTATTGTCGAGAGGATTCGATCCTCCGCGAATACGCAGAAAACCGGCAGCCTGTTCAAAGGTTTTGGCGCCGAAACGGGGGATATCGAGCAAATCCGCCCGCGTATCGAAGGCGCCCCGGCTTTCCCGGTGCCGCACCATCGCCTTGGCCAGCGCCTCGCCGATCCCCGAAACATAGGACAACAAAGCCCAGGAGGCGGTATTGAGGTCGACGCCGACGAAATTGACGCAGCTCTCCACCGTATCGTCGAGCGCTTTTTTAAGAGCCGATTGATTGACATCATGCTGATACTGACCGACCCCGATACTCTTGGGATCGATCTTGACCAGTTCCGCCAGGGGATCCTGCAGGCGCCGGGCGATGGAGATGGCGCCACGCACCGTAACATCGAGATCGGGAAATTCCTCGCGGGCAATATCCGAGGCGGAATAGACGCTGGCCCCGGCCTCGTTGACCATCACCACCGGCAGCTTGATCCCGGCATCGCCAAGGGTTTCACGCACGAACAGATCCATCTCGCGACTGGCGGTGCCGTTGCCGATGGCCACCATTTCGATATCGTGCGCCTGAATCAGGCGCAGCAACTGCTGTCGGGCGGGCCCGAGCTGGCTTTTGCCGGTATGCGGATAGATGGTTGCATCCTCCAGAAAGCGCCCGGTGGCATCGATCGCCGCCAGTTTGGAGCCGGTGCGCAAACCGGGATCGACGCCCAGTACCCGGCAACTTCCGGCCGGCGGCAACAGCAGAAGGTTGCGCAGGTTGTCGGCAAATACGGCGATGCCAGCTTCGTCGGCCCGTTTCTTGGCCTCGAGCCGCAATTCTACTTCGATGGAAGGTGCGATAAGGCGCCGGTAAGCGTCCTGGGCGACGTCTTCCAGCATCGGGCGGAAGATACTCTCTCCCCGCAGCAGGCGGTTTTTCAGGCGCTGCACCAGTTCCTCTTCGGGAGCGGCAACCGACAGGCGCAGCACTTCTTCCTTTTCGCCGCGCCGCATGGCGAGCATGCGGTGGGAAGGCACGTCGCGCAACGGTTCCTGATAATCGTAATACATCTCGAACTTGCTGACCTTGCCTGCATAATCCGGAGCGACCTGCGAACGGAACATGCCCTGTTCCCAGGTAAGCCGCCGTACCACCGCACGCATGTCGGCATCCTCGCTCAACCTCTCGGCCAGAATATCGGCAGCCCCCTGCAAAGCCGCAGCGGCATCGGCGACCTCTTTCTGCGGATCGACGAAAGGCGCGGCCGCCTGTTCCGGGGTACCTTCGGTCAGATCCTGGGCCGAGATCAGATCGGCCAGGGGCTCCAATCCCCGTTCGCGGGCAATCATGGCGCGGGTGCGGCGCTTGGGCTTATACGGCAGGTATAAATCCTCGAGTTCGTTTTTCTGGCGGGACTTTTCGATGCGGTCCGCCAGTTCCGGCGTCAGCTTGCCCTGTTCGCTGATGGAATCCAGCACCGTGGTTTTGCGTTGTTCGAGTTCGGTAAAATAACCAAGACGTTCTTCGAGGGTGCGGATCTGAACTTCGTCCAATTCCCCGGTGCGCTCTTTGCGGTAGCGGGCGATAAAGGGCACCGTTGCCCCTTCGCGCAGCAATGCGACGGTATTGACAACCTGACCGGTCTGCAGACCGGTCTCTTCAATGAGGTAGCCGAGAATGCGGCTTTCCTGCTGCGGATCAAGTGACATTAAAATCCTCCGATGGATAGTTTTTTCGAGGCCGAATTCTAGCACGACCGAGTTGCGGGGAAAAGGTGTATCGCTTTTTGGATCGATGCCTGGTTTGTTGCGCGTCATGCTGGTCGCCGGCCGAAACCGGCAGGGTTGAAGGGCCGCTCCGTTCCGGCGGCGTCGCAAGGGGAATAACGGCAAAGCCATTATAAGGCAATTCAGCACTGCGGTGTCGAAGGACCGTTCTTTTGCCAACGCCATTCACCAATCACACACCTTACTTTTTCGCGGCCCGCGTCCCGCAAACCTCGCCCCTCAAACACGCCACACTTGACGATACACGGCTTTCCGGCTAAATTGGCTGACTGCAACCTGCCTTAAAGGAGCGTCCATGTCCGCCCTTCTCGAAGTCCATAACCTGCGCACCTATTTTTTCACCAAAGCCGGACTCATCAAAGCTGTGCGCGGCCTCGATTTCAATCTGGAAGCCGGCGAATGCCTGGCGCTGGTGGGCGAATCGGGATGCGGCAAATCTGTCACGGCCCTGTCTTTGCTGCGCCTGGTACCGCCGCCGGGCAGGGTGGTCGAGGGACAGGTTCTGTTTCGGGACGAAGACTTGCGCCTGCTGCCGGAAACGGAAATGCGTCGGGTACGTGGAAATCAGATCGCCATGGTCTTCCAGGAACCGATGACGGCCCTCAATCCGGTATTCAACGTCGGAGAGCAAATCGCCGAAGTGCTGCGCATTCACCAGGGCCTCAAGCGACAGGACGCTCTGCAACAAGCCGTGGCGCTGCTAAAGCAGGTCGGCATATCCTCTCCGGAAAGACGGTGCCGGGAATACCCGCATCAGTTGTCCGGCGGCATGCGCCAGCGGGTGGTCATCGCCATGGCCCTGGCCTGCCGCCCCCGACTGCTTATCGCGGACGAACCGACCACGGCCCTTGATGTCACCATCCAGGCCCAGATCATGCAGCTGCTCGACGACCTGAAATCCAAACACCGCATGGCCATGTTGCTGATCACTCACGATCTCGGCGTGGTGGCGGAAACAGCCGACAAGGTCGCCATCATGCACGACGGACTGATTCTGGAATACGCGCCGGTGACGGCCATTTTCGACGACCCGAGACACCCCTATACGCGCAGCCTGCTGGCCTGCCTGCCCAAAATCGGCCAAAAACAGCATCGCCTGGCCCTGACCCGGGACGCGGCGCCCGAGAAAACAGCCGCCGGCACCTATCTGGATAACTGCCCCGCGCCTTTCGCTCCAGAAAAGAGCAAACTTCCGCCTTTGAGAGAAGTGACCCCCGGTCACCTGGTACGCTGCTGGAGGGAACCATGAACCACCTTCTCGAGGTAAGGGACCTGTGTAAAACCTTTCAGGTGTCGGCCGGCCCTCTGTCCGGAAGCCACCTGCCCCTCAAAGCCGTCGATGGCGTATCCTTCAACCTGCGAGCCGGTGAAACCCTGGGATTGGTCGGCGAATCGGGTTGCGGCAAGTCGACCACCGGCAAGGCCATCCTGCGGTTGCTGGAACCGGACAGCGGCGAGATCTGTTTTGACGGCGAAAACCTGCTGGCACTGTCTTCGCGACAGATGCGCCATCGGCGACGGGATCTGCAGATGATTTTCCAGGATCCTTACTCCTCCCTCAATCCCCGAATGCAAGTCATGGATATCGTCGGGGAACCTCTTAAAATCCATGGCCTGGCCAAGGGACGTGCCCTGCGCCAGGAAGTTGCGCGCCTGCTGCAGACGGTCGGCATGGAAGCGACCTGTCTCAACCGCTACCCCCATGAGTTTTCCGGAGGGCAGCGTCAACGCATCGGCATCGCACGGGCCCTGGCCTTGAAACCCCGCCTGATTGTGGCCGACGAACCGGTTTCGGCCCTGGACCTTTCGATTCAGGCGCAGGTGGTCAATCTCATGCAGGACATTCAACAGCAGTTCGATCTGACCTACCTGTTTATCGCCCACGACCTGTCCATCATTGAACATATAAGCGATCGAATCGCAGTTATGTACCTGGGGCGTATCGTGGAAATGACCCCGGCCGAAGAACTGTATCGTAATCCCCGACACCCTTACAGCGAAGCGCTGCTTAATGCGGTGCCGGTTCCCGATCCCCATGCCCGCAGGCAAAAGCGCCCCTTAACCGGAGAGATACCCTCTCCCCTGCATCCGCCATCGGGCTGCCATTTCCATCCGCGCTGTCCCTACGCCCGTGAGCGATGCCGCCATGAGGCGCCGGCACTGAACGATTGGGGCGGCGGACATCTGGCTGCCTGCCATTTCAGTGAAGAGGTCGGCCGCTACCGCATTGCCCGCTGAACGGCGGAAAAGACAAGTGACAAGTGACAAGTGACAAGTGACAAGTGACAAGTGACAAGTGACAAG
>ERZ1673962.788-NODE-788-length-18899-cov-3.973201_pt1 | contig 18899 bp, 15 predicted proteins | sample MGYA00580188_ERZ1673962 | MGnify/ENA primary metagenome ERZ1673962 (study PRJEB41334, sample SAMN05608104) | rock metagenome | biome: terrestrial subsurface; feature: shale formation; material: shale | place: USA: Pennsylvania ... | reverse complement strand
CCCTACACGACGCTCTTCCGATCTGTTCCAGGTGTTCACGGCCTAGAAGCCGTCGGTCGAGGTGAAGAGTCCGACGCGCAGATCCTTGGCGGTGTAGATGGTGCGTCCGTCGACCTGGACCACGCCGTCGCCGATGCCGAGCACCAGCTTGCGGCTGATGACGCGCTTCATGTCGATGTGATACGTCACCTTGGCGGCGCTCGGCAGCACCTGACCGGTGAACTTGACCTCGCCCACACCCAGTGCCCGGCCATGTCCGGGATTGCCGATCCAGCCCAGATAGAAGCCGACCATCTGCCAGAGCGCGTCGAGTCCCAGACAGCCGGGCATCACCGGATCGCCCGGAAAGTGGCACTCGAAGAACCAGAGATCCGGGCGGATGTCGAGTTCGGCCAGGATCTCGCCCTTGCCGTTGGCGCCGCCGAAATTGGCGATGCGCACGATGCGATCCATCATCAGCATGTTGGGTGTCGGCAACTGGGCATTGCCCGGGCCGAACATCTCGCCGCGCCCGCAGGCGAGCAGTTCATCGCGAGTGAAAGAGGCTTCTTTGTTCACGGTCGATCCTAGATTGAGGCACGCGGGGCGTGCTGGAGGCCGGGCGACACTGGGCCGCATCAGGCGTTGAGGGTTGATTTCGAGTCGGCGGCTCCACCCGAACGATGGAGTCCGCCGGCTGGGTTTCAGGCGCGCAGACGCGCGCGCACGAACTCGACGATGGTGTCGATGGACACGAGCTGCATCTCTTCGTCGGTACGGCCCTTGTACTCGACCTGTCCGTCGTCGAGTCCCTTGTCGCCGACGACGATGCGATGCGGGATGCCGATCAGCTCCATGTCGGCGAACATGAAGCCGGGGCGCGCATCGCGGTCGTCGAGCAGGACGTCGATCCCGGCGGCCTGGAGTTCGCCATAGAGTTTCTCGGTCGCCTCGCGCACCCGGTAGGACTTGCCGAGCTTCATCGGCAGCAGCGCGACCTCGAAGGGCGCGATCGGCGCCGGCCAGCAGATGCCGCGCTCGTCGTGATGCTGCTCGATGGCGGCGGCGACCACGCGCGACACGCCGATGCCGTAACAGCCCATGGTCATGACGGTCGCCTTGCCGTCCTCGCCGAGCACCGTGGCCTTCATCGCCTCGCTGTATTTGCGACCGAGCTGGAAGATGTGACCGACCTCGATGCCGCGCGCGATGGTGAGCGTGCCCCGACCGTCCGGACTCGGGTCGCCTTCGACCACGTTGCGCAGATCCGCGACCTCAGGCAGCGGCAGATCGCGGCCCCAGTTCAGGCCGAACCAGTGCTTGCCGTCGATGTTGGCCCCGGCGCTGAAGTCGGCGGTGACGGCCACGGTGCGATCGACGATGCAGGGGATCGGCAGATCCTTCGGCCCGAGCGAGCCGGGACCGGCACCGATGGCGGCACGGATCTCGGCCTCGGTGGCCATGCGCAGCGGCGAGGCGACCTGAGGCAGTTTCTGAGCCTTGATGGCATTGAGCTCGTGATCGCCGCGCACCAGGAGCGCGACCAGATCGGCGTCGATCTCATCCGATGCCGCAACCACCAGGGTCTTGACCGTGCGCTCGATCGGCTGGTCGAATTGCGCCACCAGATCGGCGATGGTGCGTGCCTCGGGCGTGTCGACCAGACGCGCGTCCTCGCTGGGTTCAGGCGCCCGATCCGCCAGGGCCACGGCTTCGGCCAGTTCGACGTTGGCGGCATAGTCGCTGCCGGTCGAGAAGGCGATGGCGTCCTCGCCCGAGGAGGCCAGCACATGGAACTCGTGCGAGGCACTGCCGCCGATGCTGCCGGTATCGGCGCTCACCGGGCGGAAATCGAGTCCGCAGCGGGTGAAGATGCGGCAATAGGCCTCGTGCATGCGCTGGTAAGTCTCGGCCAGCGAGGCGTCGTCCAGATGGAAGGAGTAAGCATCCTTCATCAGGAACTCGCGCGCGCGCATCACGCCGAAGCGTGGCCGGATCTCGTCGCGGAACTTGGTCTGGATCTGGTAGAAATTGATCGGGAGCTGCTTGTAGCTCTTGAGTTCGTTGCGCGCCAGCTCGGTGATGATCTCCTCATGCGTGGGGCCGAAGCAGAACTCACGCTGATGACGGTCCTTGAAACGCAGCAATTCGGGGCCGTATTGTTCCCAACGCCCGGACTCCTGCCAGAGTTCGGCCGGCTGCACGGCCGGCATGGAGACTTCCAGCGCCCCGGCGCGGTCCATTTCCTCGCGCACGATGCGCTCGACACGGCGCAGCACGCGCAGTCCAAGCGGCAGCCAGGTGTAGAGACCGGCGGCGAGTTTGCGGATGAGACCGGCGCGTAGCATCAGCCGGTGACTGGCGATCTCGGCGTCGGCCGGCGTCTCTTTGATGGTCTGGAGCGGAAACTCTGAGGTGCGCATCGGATCGAAAATCTCGACAGGTAAAGCGCGGAAGTCTATTGGTCCGGCGACGTCGAAACAACACCCGGCACGCAAAGAGCCGTATGCACTCGATGGTTGGGGCCGAAACCCTCGGGGCGATGATGGTAGAGTAATGCGATCCAGCCGACATTTTTCAGCCGTTCCAGTCGCGAACAGTTCTCATGTGGAAAGCGTATCAATGACTCAGTCGGAACCGGGATCGATGGCCATGGAGCGGCGCACTCAGGCACGTATCGACCTGCGGATTCCTGTCGAGCTGACCATTCCCGGTCAGAATACCCCTGTACGTGCCGTCACGCGCGACCTCTCCTGGGGAGGCGCGCTCCTGCATCTTACGGACCCCCTGCCCAACGACATCGACATCCTGGTGCTGAGCCTGCCATGGCGGCGGGGCAAATCCATTCGGGCGCGCGCGCGACTGCTACGCGTGCGTCCGCACGATGAGGGCGGGTACCTGGCCGCCGTGCGCTTCATCAGTCTGTCGCCGCGCAGCCAGAGTCGCCTGGAGCGACTGCTCAGGATGCTGTACCCCTCGGATCCCACGACAGAGGCGAGCGGCAGGAATGCCTTGTTTCGCGAGCTGGAGGTGACGGTCTGCGACACCGAAGAGCTGCGCCAGAAGCTGTTGCAGATCCTCGAGGGCCGCTATACGGTGACTGTCTTCGAGGCCTATCAGGTCGGGCAGAGCATCAGTCTGTCGATCACTGGCACCTTCGATCTGCCGAGCATCCGGCTGCGCGCGCGCGTCTCGAAGGTGCGCAAGTCCGAAGTCAAGGGGTTCGATTGGGCCGAACTCTACACCCTGTCGCTCGAATTCGAGCATCCGAGCAATACGATTCGCACCTTCGTCGATCTGGTCCTGAATCGCTTGTCCGACACGGAGGACGAAAGCTCCGTCTTCAGTTATCTGGAGGGAGCGCCGGATTGGCTGCGATCGGTGGCGGCGGCGACGGCGCGCTCCAGCGCGAGCGCCCAGAGCACCGAGGCCGCCGGCAGGGACGAGATCCGATCCTGCCTGGAGTCCGAATTCCCCGATGCCATCGCGCGGCTCGTCGCCGGCTGGGGCCATGTCGCTGATTTCGAAATGGTCTTCAGCAGCCTGGTTCTGAGCCGTAACGACCTGCCGGACGCCTGGTCGCGGGAGGCCTGGGAGGAGCTGGAGATGCTCCAGAGCGTTCATGATTGCGCCTACGGGGTCTCGACGCACCGTCTCAGTCTGCTCAAGGGCGGACGGCTGTGAGGCTCGCTCGCCTGAATCGACCGCTTCCCGACGGCCAGCGTCTGCCCTATGCACTTTACCGCGCCGAGCAGGTGCGCCGGCTCGATCGTCTGGCCATCGAGCGTTTCGGTGTCCCCGGAGTCGAGCTGATGAACCGTGCCGGAGCGGTCGCCTATCGGGTGCTGCGCGAGCGCTGGCCGAACGCGCGCCGCCTCACCATCCTGGCCGGGACGGGCAACAACGGCGGCGACGGCTATGTGGTGGCGCGGCTGGCGCGCGCCGATGGCCTGGACGTGCGGCTGTTGCAGCTCGGCGAGTCGGATCGGGTGTGCGGCGAGGCCGCCCTGAGTCTGGCCGCCTATCGCGACGCCGGTGGTGTCATTGAGGACTGTCTCGGCCTGCCGCGCGAGACTGATCTCTATGTCGATGCGCTGCTCGGTACCGGGCTGGAGCGTCCGGTGGCGGGTCGCTGGGCCGAGGCCATCACGGCGCTCAACGCCCAGCGCGCGCCCGTGCTGGCGCTCGACATTCCCTCCGGACTCCACGCCGACACCGGGCGCGTCCTGGGCGTGGCGGTGCGGGCGAGCGCGACGGTGTCCTTCATCGGACTCAAGTCGGGACTCTTCGTCGGTGCCGGCGCCGAGTATCGGGGTGAACTCCACTTCAGCGCGCTCGACGTCCCGGCCCAGGTCTACGCCAGCGAGATCCTGGCGGCGGCCCGGATCGACTGGGCGCGTGAATCGCGCCTGCTCGCACCCCGTTCGCGGATGGCGCACAAGGGCGATTGCGGTCATGTTCTGGTCGTCGGTGGCGCGCCCGGCATGTCGGGTGCGGTGCGTCTGGCCGGCGAGTCGGCCCTGCGTACCGGCGCCGGGCTGGTGACGATCGCCACCCATCCGCGTCATGCCGACTGGCTCAATCTCGATCGGCCCGAGCTGATGGTCTCTGCCGTCGCGCACCCTGACGACCTGGAGGCTCTGATCGAACGGGCCGATGTGATCGCGATCGGTCCGGGGCTGGGGCGGACGGACTGGGGGCGGGGACTCTGGGAGCGGGTTCGTGCGTTGCCGCATCCGCTGGTGGTGGATGCCGACGCGCTCAATCTGCTGGCCGAATCCCCCGGCTCCGGGCCGGACTGGGTGCTGACCCCGCATCCCGGCGAAGCGGCACGTCTGCTCGGTGTCACGACGGCCGAGATCGAATCCGACCGTCTCGCCGGCGCGCAACGCCTCCAGACGCGCTTCGGTGGGGTGGTGGTGCTCAAGGGCGCCGGCTCCATCGTGCATGGTCCGGCACCGCGCGTCCCGGCCGTTTGCAGTGACGGCAACCCCGGCATGGCGACCGCCGGCGCGGGCGATGTCCTGACCGGTGTGATCGCCGCCCTGCGTGCTCAGGGGCTGGAGGCCGAGGACGCCGCGCGCGCCGGTGTCTGCCTGCACGCGGCAGCGGGCGATCAGGCCGCGCGCGCCGGCGAACGCGGCTTGATCGCCACCGACATCATCGCGTCTCTGCGCGCGCTGTCCAATGGCCTCACCGAGGTGGACCTTTAAGATGGAAACGACCCTGGAGATCGAACTCGACACCCCCGAGTCACAGATGGCCTTCGGCGCGCGTCTGGCTTCGGCCCTGAAGCCGCCCTGCGTGATCTTTCTCGAAGGCGATCTGGGTACGGGCAAGACCACCCTGACTCGTGGTATCCTGCGCGGCCTCGGACACTCCGGGGCGGTACGCAGCCCGACCTATACCCTCGTCGAACCCTATGCTTTGACGGGGTTCGAACTCTACCATTTCGACCTCTATCGCCTGGGCGATCCCGAGGAGCTGGACTATCTCGGGCTGCGCGACCTGCTGGGGAGCGCCTCGATCTGGATCGTGGAATGGCCGGCGCGCGGAGCCGGTCTCCTGCCCAAGCCGGATCTGTGCATCCGGCTCGCTCATCTTGACATGGGACGGCGTCTGACCCTGATGGCGATGAGCCCATCGGGCCAGACCCTGCTTGCTGACGTGATTTCTACCGCCGATGTCGTCTTTGCGCCACATCTTCGAGCCGATACTTGAAAAATATCCTCTAATCGACGGAGTTGACTTGGAAAGATCGGCGATGACCTGCTATCTTTTAAGCGACGCTCGTACCCCATCCAGGCTTCGAGGCGGCATCGTGAACAGGCTCATCGTGCTCTTTCTGCTACTGATCGCTCTGCCCGTGTCGGCTGTCGCGGTGGAGGTCGACTGTCACTGGAATTCGGAGAACTCGGGTAGAACCCAGTTGCTCCTCGGCGTCACGGCGCCGGTCGCGCACCGTATCTTCACCCTCGACCAGCCCGACCGGGTGGTGATCGACATCGCCGGAGCCCGGCTGCGGGGAGCTTTGCCGGCGGCACGCACCGACGACCCGGTGCTGATCGGTGTGCGCGCCGGCGTGCGACCCAATGGGGATTTGCGGATCGTGCTCGACCTCAAGCGTCCGGTGCGCGTCAAGAGTTTTGCTGCCAAGGCCGGTGGGCGACAGCCCCAGCTGGTCGTCGAGCTCCTGCCCAAGTCACCTCAGGCTGCCGGGTTCCAAACCGTCTCCAATCAGACCCCAGCCCCGCCGATCTGGTCGAGCCGTGGGCGCACGGCCATCGTCGCCATCGATGCCGGACACGGGGGCGAGGATCCGGGGGCGATCGGACCGAACGGCACGCGCGAGAAGGACGTGACCCTGGCCATCGCCCGCAAGCTGGCGCGCATGATCGAGCGCGAGCCCGGGATGCGCGCCGTGATGATCCGTGATGGCGACTATTATGTCGGACTGCGCGAACGCACCCTGATTGCGCGCGAGCACAAGGCCGATCTCTTCGTTTCCATCCACGCCGATGCCTACGACAATCCGGAGGCGCAGGGATCGTCGGTCTATACGATCTCGCATGGCGCGGCCAGCAGCGAGGCGGCCAGTTGGCTGGCCGACCGCGAGAACAAGGCCGACCTCATCGGCGGCGTGGATTTGGCGACGAGCGACGATGTGCTGGCCTCGGTGTTGCTCGACATGACGCAGAACGCGACCCTGGAGCACAGTACCGAGGCGGCCACCTCGATGCTGCGTTATCTCAAGCGTGTCGGCCCGGTGCACAAGAGCGATGTGCAGCGCGCCGGTTTCGTGGTGCTCAAGTCGCCGGATATCCCCTCGCTGCTGGTCGAAACGGCCTTCATCAGCAATGTCCATGAGGAACAGCGACTCCGCAGTAACGCTTATCAGCAGCGCATGGCCGAAGCGATCCAGGCCGGGATCAAGGGCTATTTCGCCAAGTATCCGCCTCAGGGGCTGCTGGCGGCCGACGCGGGCCGGCGCATCGATCGTTCCGGCTCCAGCGCCGCGCATGGGCTGAGATCCGCGTCCAGCACACGCCCGAGCGGTCTGCGTGAGTATGTGATCAGCCAGGGCGACACCCTGTCCGGCATCGCCAAGCGCCATCGCGTGAGCCTCAGTTCGCTGCGTGCCGAGAACGGCCTCGGCGAGACCGATATGATCCAGGTCGGGCAGGTCATCGCCATCCCGACCGATTCCTGACGTCACTTCGGGTGGAGCCAGGCCGGCTCGACCCTGAGTCGGCGTTTCGTTCGTCTTTCGTCCACCCATGTCCAATCCGATTCGCGTCCTCTCCGATCATCTCGTCAATCAGATCGCCGCCGGTGAGGTCGTCGAGCGCCCGGCCTCTGTGGTCAAAGAGCTGATCGAGAACAGTCTCGACGCCGGCTGCGCGCGGCTGGAGATCGATGTGGAGCAGGGCGGCATCAAGCGTCTGCGCGTGCGCGACGACGGTCGCGGCATTCCGCGCGATCAGCTTGCACTGGCTCTGGCGCGGCATGCGACCAGCAAACTCTTCGAGCTGGCCGACCTGGAGGCGGTCGGCACGCTCGGGTTTCGCGGCGAGGCGCTGCCGAGCATCGCCTCGGTGAGCCGGTTGACCCTGACTTCGCGGGTGCGTCCGGATTCGGACGACGCCGCATCCGATCGGGCGGGCGACTCGGCCTGGGAGGTCGCGGTCGCCATTGATGGACGTCTGGAGGGGCCGCGACCGGCCGCGCATCCGCCGGGGACCAGCGTCGAGGTCCGGGATCTGTTCTTCAACACGCCGGCGCGGCGCAAGTTCCTGCGCACCGAGAAGACCGAGTTCGATCATGTCGAGCAGGTGGTGCGTCGTCTGGCCCTGGCGCGCCCGGATGTGGCGCTCGAACTGCGTCACAACGGACGGGTCGTCCATCAGCTGCCGGCGGCCGACGGGCGGCCCGAGTCCGTGCTCAGGCGTCTGGACCGGCTACTCGGGGCGGGATTCGCCGAGCAGTCGCTGGAGATCGACGTCTCGGCCGTGGACTTGCGCCTGCATGGCTGGGTGCGGCGTCCGGCCTTCTCGCGCAGTCAGCCGGATCAGCAGTTCTTCTATGTCAATGGACGCCTGATCCGCGACCGTCTGATCACGCATGCCATCCGCCAGGCTTTCAGTGATTTTCTGCATCAGGCGCGTCATCCGGCCTATGTGCTCTTTCTGGAACTGCCGCCGCGTCTGGTCGACGTCAATGTCCATCCGGCCAAGCACGAAGTGCGGTTTCGCGAGTCGCGTCAGGTGCATGACTTCATCCAGCGCGCGCTGCAAGGGCGTCTGGCGCAAGGGGTGCTTGGCGGCGTCGTGTCGGACGAGTCGACGCCGGAGACCGCCGACAGGTCTGCGGGTGCGTTCGTTGCGGCTCCAGGCAGACCAACCGTATCGCCCGACGAGACCGGCGACAGTGCTGGCCGGCACCACGCTCAGCCGCTGCGAACGTTCGGCTCCGGGGGGCGTTCTCCGACTCCCGCACTCGGTGTCAGCGATGGACGGCGGGTCTATCAGGCGTCGCTGGCGCTCCAGCGCCCGGTGGCGGACTCGGCAAGCATTTCGCCGATCAGCGATGTGGCCGGATCGTCCGGAGCGGCCGAGAGCGGTCTGCCGCCCCTCGGCTTCGCTCTGGCTCAGCTCAACGGCGTCTATCTGCTCGCCGAATCGGCCGAGGGGCTGATTCTGGTCGACATACACGCCGCCCACGAGCGCATCGGCTACGAACGGCTCAAGCGCGCCTGGAGTGCGGGCCGGGTGACGAGCCAGCCGCTGCTGGTGCCGCACAGTCTCCAGGTCGACCCGCGCGAGGCCGATCGTCTGGAGGAGCAGCGCGAGACACTGTCCCGGCTCGGTCTGATGCTGGACCGTCTCGGCGTCGACCGGGTGGTGGTGCGCGAAGTGCCGGCGCTGCTGCGACAGGCCGACATGGAGGCCCTGGTCCGCGATCTGCTCGCCGATCTCGCGGCGCAGGGCGAGAGCACTCGCCTCGAAGAGGCCATCGACAGCGTCCTGGCGACCCTGGCCTGTCATGGCTCGGTGCGCGCCAACCGTCGCCTGACGCTCGACGAGATGAACGCCCTGCTGCGCGACATGGAGCGCACTGAGCGTATCGACCAGTGCAATCATGGGCGTCCGACCTGGGTCAGGCTCTCCCATGCCGATATCGACCGGCTCTTTCTGCGTGGACGCTAGACCTTGACCAATCCGACACCCGACACCCGCCCCTGGGCGATCCTGCTCATGGGGCCGACCGCCTCGGGCAAGACCGATCTGGCCATCCGGCTGGTCGAGCGTCTGCCGTGCGAGATCATCAGCGTCGACTCGGCCATGATCTATCGCGGTCTGGACATCGGCACCGCCAAGCCCGCCCCCGAGATCCTGGCGCGCGCGCCGCATCGCCTGATCGACATCCTCGACCCGACCGAGTCCTATTCGACCGCGCGCTTCCGCGAAGACGCTCTCGCCGCCATGACCGAGATCAGCGCACGCGGACGCCTCCCGCTGTTGGTCGGCGGCACCATGCTCTATTTCCGCGCCCTGCAACAGGGACTGGCCCGACTGCCGAGCGCCGATGCCGAGGTGCGCGCCGCGCTGGAAGCGGAAGCCGAGCGCCTCGGCTGGGCCGCCATGCACGCGCGTCTGGCCGAACTCGACCCGGACGCCGCCAGGCGCATCCATCCCAACGACCCCCAGCGCATTCAGCGTGCGCTGGAAGTCCAGGCGCTCAGCGGACGTGCGATGAGTGACCTGATTCGCGACGCCGAACACACAGCCCTGCCATTCAGGCTGCTGAAACTTGTACGCGCGCCGGGCGACCGTGCCATCCTGCACGCACGCATCGAGCACCGTTTTCGCGTCATGCTGGAACTTGGCTTGGTCGACGAGGTCTCTCGGCTCTGGGCGCGCGGCGATCTGACACCGGATCTGCCTTCGATGCGCTGCGTCGGCTACCGGCAGGTCTTGAACTATCTGCTCGGTGAAAGCACTTGGGAAGACATGGTGCAACGCGGCATCATCGCCACCCGTCAGCTCGCCAAGCGGCAGATGACCTGGCTGCGTGCCGAGTCTGGCTGTCACTGGCTCGATGATGAACCTGATCCATCGACAGCCGCGCTCGCACTCATCGAGTCCGCACTCAAGGACGAGAGACAGTCGACAGGTTTGCCAGTGGACGGTCGCTTGAACGACACTTGATGCATTCACTGGAGAGTCTTGCGCGGAGTGGTGGTTCGTCCCGGCTGCCACCCATCCGCATTCGGCCCGACCCCGCCACCCGAGGTCGAGGCGGTTTTCAGCCGGGCACACTGCTTCATCCAAAACAACAAGGAGCCAACCTCATGTCCAAGGGACAGAGTCTTCAAGATCCCTTTCTCAACGCTCTACGGAAGGAGCGCGTTCCAGTCTCCATCTTTCTGGTCAACGGCATCAAGCTCCAGGGCCAGATCGAGTCGTTCGACCAGTTCGTGGTGCTGCTCAAGAACAACGTCAGCCAGATGATCTACAAGCACGCCATCTCGACCGTGGTCCCGGCGCGCAACGTCCGGCTGCCGACGAGCGACACCGACGGCGCCGAGCCGGAGGCGCATTGAACGATACACCCGTAGCGGTTCCGTCCGTCGAGGCCCGGCCTGTCGCCGTCGGCCCGTCGCTCGTCTTCGAGCGGCCCAAGGCCGGCGAACGGGCGGTGCTGGTCGATCTCGACATCGGACGCGGACCGGCGAGCGAGGCCGACGAGCGCGAGGAATTCGTGCTGCTCGCTCAGGCCGCCGGCGCCGAGGTGGTGGGGAGCATCGGCGGCTCGCGCGCCACGCCCGATTCACGCCTGTTCATCGGCTCGGGCAAGGCCGAGGAGCTCAGGGCGCTGGTGGCGGCGACCGAGTCCGAGCTGGTCATCTTCAATCATCCGCTCAGCCCGGCCCAGGAGCGCAACCTGGAACGTCTGCTGCAATGCCGGGTGATCGACCGTTCCGGGTTGATCCTCGACATCTTCGCCCAGCGCGCGCGCTCCTTCGAGGGCAAGCTCCAGGTCGAACTGGCGCAGCTCAAGCATCTCTCGACCCGGCTGGTGCGCGGCTGGACTCACCTGGAGCGTCAGAAGGGTGGTATCGGTCTGCGCGGTCCGGGCGAGACGCAGCTGGAAACCGACCGCCGCCTGCTGGCCACGCGCGTGGCCATGCTGGAGCGCCGGCTCCAGCGCATCAAGGGCCAACGCGCCCAGGGGCGCAAGGCGCGCGCCAAGGCCGAACTGCCGGTGGTCTCGCTGGTCGGCTATACCAATGCCGGCAAGTCGACCCTATTCAATGGGCTGACGGAAGCGGGCGTACTGGAAGCCGATCAACTGTTCGCGACCCTGGATTCGACCCTGCGGCGGCTGGATCTGCCCAGCGGCGGTCATGTCCTGCTGGCCGACACCGTGGGTTTCGTCAGTCGGCTGCCGCACGAACTGGTCGCCGCCTTCCGCTCGACGCTGGAAGAGACGCGCGGCGCCAGCCTGCTGCTGCACGTGATCGATGCGGCGGCGGCCAATCGGCCGCGCCTGATGGCCGATGTCGAGACCGTGCTCGCCGAGATCGGCAGCCATGAGCGGCCACGGCTGGAGGTCTTCAACAAGATCGACCGACTGGAGGGCGAGCCGGCCCGTCTGGAGCGCGATGCCGAGGGACGCCCGGTACGGGTCTGGGTCTCGGCGCGCACGGGCGAGGGACTGGATCTGCTGCGTCAGGCGCTGATCGAACTGACCGGCGGTGAACGACTGATCGAGACTTTCGATCTGGACGCCACCGATGGCCGCCGACGCGCCTGGCTCTACCAGCATGCGCGCGTGATCGAGGATCGCCCGCTCGACTCGGGCGGCTGGAAACTGCGCTGCGAGATCGCGCGCGTGGATCTGGAGCGTCTGCGGGCGCGTTTGCCGTGATCGGATCGGCTCCCGTACAATCGGGTGCCATCGATCGATGAACATTCTGATATAGAAAGACGGAGAAGCTATGGCCTGGAATGAACCAGGTGGCGGTCCAAAAGACCCCTGGAGCGGCAAGGGCGGCGGTGAGCAAGGCCCGCCGGATCTCGACGAAGTGGTGCGCAAGCTTCAGGAGCGGCTCGGCGGTCTGTTCGGCGGCAGCCAGCCACCCGGCGGCGAGGGTCCGTCCGGCGGTCGGTCTGGCGGCGGCCAGCTCAGCACCAAGGTCATCGGTGCCATCATCGGCGTCTTGGTCGTCATCTGGCTGGCGACCGGCATCTACATCGTCGAACCGGCCGAACGCGGCGTGGTGATGCGCTTCGGGCGCTATGTCGATACCACGGGGCCGGGGCCGCACTGGCATATCCCGCTGCCGATCGAGTCCGTGGTCAAGGTCAATGTCGACGAGATCTCGACCCTGACCCATCGCGCCGCCATGCTCACCCAGGACGAGAACATCGTCGAACTCGAGCTGACGGTCCAGTCGCGCATCCAGGACGCGGCCGACTATCTGTTCCAGGACCAGGATCCCGAGCGCACGCTCAACGACGCCACCGTCACCGTGGCGCGCGTGGTCATCGGTCAGAGCAAGCTCGATTTCGTCATGACCGAAGGCCGCGGCGCGGTGTCTGTGACCATCAAGGAGCGCATCCAGGCGCTGATGGATCGCTACAAGACCGGCCTGATCGTCACCTCGGTCAACATGCAGCCGGCCAAGCCGCCTGAGCAGGTCAAGGCCGCCTTCGACGATGCCATCAAGGCGCGCGAAGACAAAGAGCGCCTGGAGAACCAGGCCGAGGCCTATTCCAATGAGGTGCTGCCCAGCGCCCGAGGCAATGCCGCGCGCATCCTCGCCGACGCCAAGGCGTATCGTGATCGCGTGATTGCGGCCTCCGAGGGTGAGGCGGCGCGCTTCTCGGCCGTGCTCGCCGAGTACAGCAAAGCGCCCGAAGTCACCCGTCAGCGTCTCTATCTGGAGACGATGGAGGAGGTGCTCGGCAAGAACGGTAAGGTGGTGCTCGATGTGACCGATGGCGCCAACAGTCTCATGTATCTTCCCATCGACCAGCTCATGAAGCAGACGCAGACCCAGACTCCATCCGAGCCGCCGGCTCAGCCGGCCGTCAATGGGTCGCCGGCACGGCCGGAACGGGTCGAGGCGCCGTTGCGGGCGGTCGATCGTGAGCGGAGGGTTCGCTGATGCGCCAGTCCAATCTGCTCAAGACCTGGCTGCCGGTCGGTCTGGCAGCGGTCGTGATTTTCTTCTCCAGCTTCACCTTCGTGGTGCGCGAGTACGAAGTCGCGCTCAAGCTGCGTCTGGGTGAGATCGTCTCCGACACCTATGCGCCGGGGCTGCACTTCAAGATCCCGATCATCAACCAGATCCGCAAGTTCGACCGGCGTTTGCAGACGCTCGATTCGCAGCCCGAGCGGTTCCTGACGATCGAGAAGAAAGACGTGATCGTCGATTCCTACGCCAAGTGGCGCATCGCGCGTCCGGCGCAGTTCCTGCGCTCGACCGGCGGCAACAACGCGCGCACCAGCCGGCTGCTCTCCGAGCGCATCAACACCAGCCTGCGCGACGAATTCGGCAAGCGCACCATCCAGGAAGTCGTTTCGGACGACCGGCTGGCGCTGATGGAGGCGCTGACCAAGGACGTCAACGCCAACGCGGCCGATCTGGGTGTCGAGGTCGTCGACGTGCGGGTCAAGAAGATCGACCTGCCGCCCGAGGTCAGCGAGTCGGTCTACCAGCGGATGCGCGCTGAGCGTGAGCGCGTGGCCCGCGATCTGCGCGCCAAGGGTGCCGAGGCGGCCGAGCGCATCCGTGCCGACGCCGACCGTCAGCGTACCGTGATCGTCGCCGAGGCGTATAAAGAAGCCGAGGGGATCCGGGGTGAAGGCGACGCCAAGTCGGCTGAGATCTATGCCAGCGCGTTTACCGCGAACCCCGAGTTCTACGCCTTCTATCGCAGTCTCGCCGCCTATCGCGAGAGTTTCGGCCAGGGCGGCAGCGTGATGGTGCTGGAGCCGGACTCGGACTTTTTCCGCTTCTTCCGCGAGTCGAGCGGACAGCCCTGATCCCAATGGCTGGAGACCCGCACTGCCGACGTCTCCAGCCATTGGACAAATCCCCGATCCTCTGAGAGGATAATGCCCTTTGGCGTGCCCGGCCGTCGTGTGCTCCGGGCCACTCTCGATCAATCTCGCGGGATCCTTTCATCATCGTGCATGACATCCTGGTCGCCCTCTCGCTCGTGCTCATCATCGAGGGGATCTGGCCCTTCCTCAGCCCGATCAGCTTCCGGCGTCTGCTGGCGATGGTCGCGCTCGAAAGCGAACGCTCGCTGCGCCTGGCTGGACTCGTCAGCATGATCTCGGGTCTCGGACTGTTGTATCTGGTCAACTGAATCCCGCTGTTCAACCGAACCCGAAACTCTGCCGCCCAACTGTCATCATGTCATCCATGAACGAGGAACGCTGGCTGCTGCCCGCCGGCATCGAGGAAGTTCTGCCGCCCCAGGCCCGGATCGTCGAGGGTCTGCGCCGCGAGCTGCTGGATCTCTACGCGAGCTGGGGCTATGAACTGGTCATTCCGCCCTTCATCGATTATCTCGATTCGCTCCTGACCGGCACCGGGCAGGATCTGGATCTCCAGACCTTCAAACTCACCGATCAGCTCACCGGGCGTCTGCTGGGCGTGCGCGCCGACATGACGCCCCAGGTGGCGCGCATGGATGCCCATCATCTGCGCCGCGAGGCGCCGACCCGGCTGTGCTATCTCGGGACCGTGCTGCATACGCGCCCGGACGGCTTCGCCGGCACCCGCAGTCCGCTCCAGCTCGGCGCCGAGATCTATGGTCACGCCGGCATCGAGAGCGATACTGAGATCCTGCGGCTGGTGCTCTTGACGCTGCGCACGGCCGGGATCGCCGAGACCTATCTGGATTTGGGGCATGTCGGGATCTATCGCGGGCTGGCGCGTCAGGCCGGACTCGACGCGGTGCAGGAACATGCGCTGTTCGACGCGCTCCAGCGCAAGGCCATCCCAGAGATCGAGTCGCTGATCGGCGACTTCGGGCTGACCGGTGCGCCGGCCGGAATGCTGGTGGCCCTGGCTGAACTCAACGGCAGCGATGCACTTGAACGGGCGGCTCAGGTGCTGGCGGCGGCGGATCGTCCGGTGCGTGAGGCGCTCGACTATCTGCGCCGGCTGGCCGATGAACTCAATCACTGGCTGCCCGAGGTTTCGATCCATTACGATCTGGCTGAACTGCGCGGCTATCGCTACAAGACCGGCGTGGTCTTCGCCGCCTTCGTGCCGGGCTGGGGTCTGGAGGTCGCGCGCGGCGGGCGCTATGACGACATCGGGCGCGTCTTCGGTCGGGCGCGTCCGGCGGTCGGTTTCAGCGCCGATCTCAAGGGGCTGCTTCAGCATGGCTGGGGACTGGATGAGCGCTATCGCCGGCCCGGAGCCGTCCTGGCGCCCTGGTCGAACGATCCGGCTTTGCGCGAGACCGTCGAGACCCTGCGTGCCTCCGGGCGGTGTGTGATCCAGGCATTACCGGGGCTCGACCCGGATCTGCGCGAACTCGGCTGCGAGGAGCGCCTGGAGTATCACGACGGGCGCTGGCATGTGCGCCCGTTGCCGTAGGCGGCTCGATCATCAACTTTCTCTTCATACATTTTGGAAGCGTGACAGATGGGCAATAACGTCGTTGTGATTGGCACCCAATGGGGTGATGAGGGCAAGGGTAAGGTCGTCGACCTGCTGACCGACCGCGCGGCGGCCGTGGTTCGCTTCCAGGGCGGTCACAATGCCGGCCATACCCTGGTCATCGACGGCGAAAAGACCGTGCTGCATCTGGTGCCCTCGGGTATCCTGCGCGACAACGTAAAGTGTCTGATCGGCAATGGCGTGGTGCTCTCGCCGTCGGCCCTGTTCGATGAGCTCGACATGCTGGAGCGCGCCGGCGTGCCCGCGACCGAGCGTCTGGGCATCAGCGCCGCCTGTCCGCTGATCCTGCCCTATCACATCGCGCTCGATCAGGCGCGTGAACGCAAGCGCGGCGCCAAGGCGATCGGCACCACCGGACGCGGCATCGGTCCGGCCTACGAGGACAAGACCTCGCGGCGCGGCATCCGCCTGGGCGAGCTACTCGACGCCAAGCACTTCGAGGAACGTCTGCGCGAGGTGATGGAGTATCACAACTTCGCGCTCGTCAACTATTACGAGACCGAAGCGGTCGACGTCCAGGCCGTGCTCGACGAGGCGCTGGTCCAGGCCGAGCGTCTGCGTCCGCTGGTGGTCGACGTGCCGGGTCTGCTGCACAGTCTGCGCGCCCAGGGCCATGACGTGCTGTTCGAGGGCGCGCAGGGGGCGCTGCTCGACATCGACCACGGCACCTATCCCTATGTCACCTCCTCGACCACCACGGCGGGCGGGGCGGCGAGCGGCAGCGGCGTGGGTCCGCGCGATCTCGACTATGTGCTCGGTATCGTCAAGGCTTATACGACGCGTGTCGGGGCCGGTCCCTTCCCGACGGAACTGCACGATGACGTGGGCGAGTATCTGGGCACGCGGGGCAACGAGTTCGGCGCCACCACCGGGCGTAAGCGCCGTTGCGGCTGGCTCGACATGGTGGCGCTCAAGCGCTCGTTCGCCATCAACAGCGTCACCGGCATCTGCATCACCAAGCTCGACGTGCTCGACGGGCTGGAGACGATCAAGATCTGCACCAGCTACCATCTCGACGGTCAGGACGTCGACGCTCCGCCGGTCGGTGCCGATGCCTTCGAGCGCTGCCGGCCGCGCTACATCGAGTGTCCCGGCTGGAGCGAATCCACCGCCGGTGTCTCGTCGCTGGAGGCGTTGCCCGCCAACGCGCGCCGCTATCTGGAAACCATCGAGCAACTGAGCGGTCTGCCGATCGACCTCATCTCGACCGGTCCGGATCGGATGGAGACCCTGATCCGGCGTCATCCGTTCGACGTCTGATCAATCGGGTCACCGGCCGTCCGGTCTGGACGGCGGCTCCATCTCCACCTTCGGGACGGGATAGCGTCGAGGCCCGGCTGGGGGCCAGGGTCTCTAGCGCGTGAATCCAAGTCCCGTCTGTGGGATCATCCAGGCTTCAGGCCGCGTCCGTGCCGGCGGACGCGGCATTTCGCTGCCTATAACGATACGCACAGGCCATGGATCCACGACACTCAGCAGACGATTCGAGCCGTACCGAGGGCACGCCCGTCAGGGTCGCGGACTGGACAGCCGCCGATCTCATCGACCTGGAGTATTACCTCGACGCCGACGAGCGCGAGCTGCGCGAGCGCCCTTCGTCGCGCAAGACGCTGGCCGAACGCGACCGCGCGATCTATCTGGACCGCGCCGAGCGCGACCTCGGCGGCACATCACCCCATAGCCCCGAGCATCGTCGTCTGAGTCTGCGCCTGTGGCTGAAGGCCCGGCGCGCCGACGAGGATCCCGCGCTCAGACCGTTGTTGCCCGGCATGGCCTTTGCCCAGGCCCAGCGACTGGGACTCTGGATCCTGGGGCTACTGGGGTTTGTGCTCGGTATCAGTTTGACCTCGACCCTGCTCGACTACGACGGGCATCTGCCCATCAGCGTGCCCTGGTTCGTGTTCCTGCTGGTGGTGGTGCAGTTCGTGCTGTCGGTCGGGGTCATCTGGACCTGGCTGCGTCGCTCGCTGCGGCAGCGTCAGGCCGGCGTCGATGAGTCCTGGCTGCTGAGTCATCTGATCCAGCCGGCGCTGGAGAAGGTCGCGCACTGGCTCCAGGAGCAGCATCTGGCCCGCTCGCCCCAGGAGATCCGCGAGCGCGCGCTGTCGACCAAGGGTCTGGTGCGTGCGCATTTCAGCGTCTACGGGCCGCTCTCGATCCTGTCGCTGCTGATTCCGCTGCAAGTGTTCGGTGTCGCCTTCAATCTGGGTGCCATCCTCACCACCATCGTGCTCGAATGGTTCACCGATATCGCCTTCGGCTGGGGCACTTCGCTGGCGGCTCATCCGCAGACCATCTATGACCTGGTGCGCTTGATCGCGGCGCCCTGGAGCTGGCTGTTCGGCGAGGGCGCCGGTTATCCGACCCTGGAGCAGATCGAGGGGTCGCGGGTCTATCTTGAACAGTGGGCCGTGATCGGGACAGGTTTTAAGCCCAATCCCGAGCATCTTCGTTCCTGGCGCTGGTTCCTGGTACTCGCCGTCATCACCTATGGTCTGCTGCCGCGTCTGCTGCTCTTGATCGGCTCGATCCTGGCGCAGCGGCTCACACTCAAGCGCCTGACCTTCACGCACGGGCGACTCCAGGCGCTCTATGCGCGGATGCTCACGCCGCGTTTGGACACCCATGTCGGCGAAACGGGGCAGGGGCCGGAGATGCACATCCCGGCCGAGATCACCCCCGGCAAGCCGCGCACCGGACTGGTCGGTCCGCTCAAGAAGGAGGGGGCGCCCGTCAGTCGCCGTCCCTGGCGTGACGAGCAGCCGAATCGCGCTGAGACGGTTTCACTCGAGGCGCGAAGCGACGGAACCGCACCTGTTGCCAAGCCGATGCCTGTGCCATCTGTGGCCGAAGCGCCAGTGCCCGATGACGCGACGGCCGCATGTGAACCACCGCAGGAACCAGGGCGTGCGGCAGAACCCGAGCCTGAGACACATGGCGCAACACCGGAACAGGCGCCCGAGTTCCGGCCCGAAACTCAGCCGCAATCCAAAACCGAGTCAGCCTCTGAGCTGAAGCAGGCTCCAGAGTCCGCGTTACAGCCAACTCCGCTGCCAGAATTGGAGCCGGAACCCGAGTCGCGCGCCGAGTCCGAATCCGTGTCTGAGCCGGAGTCCGAGTCTCGACCCGAGACGCCTGTCGAGCCACAATCCTTGCCAGAGCCAGAGCCAGAGCCAGAGCCAGAGCCAGAGCCAGAGCCAGAGCCAGA
>ERZ1673962.787-NODE-787-length-18922-cov-6.211798_pt1 | contig 18922 bp, 18 predicted proteins | sample MGYA00580188_ERZ1673962 | MGnify/ENA primary metagenome ERZ1673962 (study PRJEB41334, sample SAMN05608104) | rock metagenome | biome: terrestrial subsurface; feature: shale formation; material: shale | place: USA: Pennsylvania ... | reverse complement strand
TCTTCCGATCTAAAATACATTATTTACAAATATAACAATTTTTTAGGATTTTAATGATAGAAAATAGTGCAGAAAAAAAACTCTTATTATTAGTAAAATATGCGATGCCACTTGTAACAATTTTTGTCTCTTTTATATTTACTCTTTTTATGATTTTTAATAACATTGAAGAGTTTAAAAAAGATTCAAAAGATTTAAAAGCTGATTATATTAAAAATCAAAAAGCTTTAGTAAAAAGCGAAGTAAAAAGAGTTTATGACAGAATTTTAAAAAATCAAACTAGCGTTATTCCAACAATTGAAAAAAATATTAAAAATAGAATTAATGAATCTTATGAAATAGCTATGAATATTTATAAAGAGCATAAAAATAAAAAAACAAATAATGAAATAATAAAACTAATAGGTGACTCTTTAAGAGGTGTAAAGTTTAATGAGAAAAGAGGGTACTATTATATTTTTGATTTTAATGGAAATTGTATTTTATATCCCCCAAATAGAAAACTTGAAAATAACAACTATTTAAACTATGAAGATCCAAATGGTTTTAAAATAGTAGAAGAATCTATAAAAATTGCAAAGGCAAAAAAAGAAGGTTATTTAAAATTTTTATGGAAAAAACCAAAAAAAAACAAATTTTCAACAAAACTTTCATATATTAAAGCAATAGATGAACTAGGAATATATATAGGAACAGGAGAGTATGTAAAAGATTTTGAAGATTCAATAAAAAAGAAAACTATTGAAAATTTACAAAATCTAAGATATGGACTTAATAATTTTGTCTTTTTAGTTGATTATAATGGTACTTATTTATCTCATTTAAAGAAAGATTATGTAGGCTTAAATAGAATGGATTTACAAGATAAAAATGGTATTTATATTACAAAAAAGATTATTGATACTGCTAAAAATGGTGATGGTTTTATAAGTTATATCTCTACAATAATGCCAGAAACAAATAAACCAGCTCAAAAAACTACTTATGTAAAAGGTTTTGACAAATGGCAAATTGCTATTGCATCAGGTTTTTATAGTAAAAAAATAGAAGAACAGATTATATTAAGAGAAAAAAGTTTAAATAAAAGAAATAGTGAATATATATTAAAAATACTATTTATTTCTATAATTATTACAATTTTCTTATTTGCAATATCATTATATGTATCTTATTATTTGGAAAAATATTTTTTAAAATATAGAAAAAAGATTTTTGAAGAGATGGAAAAGAATAAGAAAAAGGATTTAATTCTTGCACATCAAACAAAGATGGTAGCAATGGGCGAGATGATTGAGAATATAGCTCATCAATGGAGACAGCCTTTATCTGTAATAACAACTAGTGCTAGTGGAATGCAACTTAGCAAAGAGATGGGAATATTAACTGATGAAAATCAAAAAGAGTCTATTGATATTATTATTTTAAACGCAAATCATCTTTCTCAAACAATTGATGATTTTAGAAATTTTTTAAGTACTAAACATGATGCAAAAACTTTTGAATTACAAGCAGTTTATAATAAAACACTAAAACTAATAAGTTCAAAACTAAAATCAAATGAGATACAAATTGATACAAATATTGAAGATATAAAAATCAAAGCATATGAAAATGAGTTAATACAAGTACTTATGAATTTGTTTAATAATAGTCTTGATGCTTTTAAAATTAGAAATGTAAAAGATAAAAAAATTAATTTTAATGTATTTAAAAAAGATAAAAATGTAATTATTGAATTTAGTGATAATGCAGGCGGAATTGATACAGAGCTGATTACTAGGATATTTGAACCTTACTTTACAACAAAACATAAATTCAATGGAACAGGAATAGGGCTTTATATGTCCCAACAAATTATTAATAAACAATTCAATGGTGAAATAAAAGTAAAAAATATAAAAAAAGAAGAGAATGTAATTGGTGTAATGTTTACAATAAAGCTACCTATTAATTAGAAGTTTATAATAGATTAATCAACAAAAGTTAAGTATAATTATAATTATTAAGGGAAGAGAATGAAAATTAGAGTCTATTACGAAGATACAGATGTGGGTGGTGTTGTATATTATGCTAATTACTTGAAGTTTTGTGAAAGAGCTAGAAGTGAACTTTTTTTTAAAAAAGGTTTAAGTCCTCATATAAGTGAGAATGAATTCTTTGTTGTAAAAGAGGTCAATGCAAAATACATAAAACCTGCAAAATTTGGCGACTTACTTGATGTTAGTGCAAAACTTGAAGTTAAGAAAAGTGCTTCATTGATAATGTATCAAGAAGTAAAAAAAGATGAAGAAGTTTTATTTACTGCTAGATTTAAATTGGCTTTTTTGAAAAACTTTAAACCAACAAAAATTCCCAATGAACTTTATGAAGTGTTTTATGATTAGAAAATATATATTTTTGTTTTTTATCTTTTGTACATTTTTATATTCAAAGAACGTACTTATATTAAACTCTTATCATCCCTCTTTTTCTTGGACAAAAATACAAGTTGATAGTATTGTTAATACTTTGCTTGCTTCAAAAGAAGATATTGATATATATATTGAATATATGGATACAAAAAGAAATAATCCTACTTTAATGTACAAATACAAATTCTTAACACTTTTAAAATATAAATATTTAAATAAAAAAATTGATTTAGTTATTTCAACTGACGATAATGCTATAAATTTTCTAAAAATGTTTAGAAATGAGCTATTTTCTAATAGTAAAATAGTTTTTAGTGGTGTAAATAATTTAAATATCTTAGATGATTATAAAAAAGATGATATTACTGGTGTTTTTGAAAGAATGACTCCTTTTGTAAACTATGAATTAGCAAAAAAGATCTCTTTAAAACTTGATAAACTTTATTTAATAGGAGATGATTCAGTAACTTTTAATGTACTTAAAAAGCTAGTATTAAAAGAGTTAGATAAAACTAAAATAGATTATGAGTTTATTAGTGATAAAAGTATTGATAAGTTAACTAATAAATTAAAACAAACAAATAAAAACTCCATGGCAATGCTAATAATGACAGCTAGCTATGTCAATAAAGATGAAAATCCAATTACAATGGAGAATGCATTAAAAAAGATTAATCAAGCTTATAATAATCCTATAATATCCACTGCAAGAGTTTTTAATCATGGAGGAAAAATAATTGGAGGTTATGTAGTTGATGGAAATAAACAAGGAGTTTTAGCAGCAAAAATGGCATTGGAGATTTTAAATGACCCAAATTTAAAAATCAAACCAATTTTAAATGGTACTAACTCATATGTATTTGACTATAATGCTTTGAAATTTTTTGGTATAGATATTGAAAAATATTTACCATCTGAAAGTATAAAAGTCTTAAATAAGCCAATATCTTTTTTTGAACATTTTAAACAAATAATTTTAATAATATCTATTATAGCTATATCTTTAATTGTGATTCTTCTTATATCTTTGATATATAATTTTAAATTAAAAAAAGTAAATAAAAGATTGGAAAAGTCAAATAAAAATATTCAAATATTTATTGATAATATTTTAGAGGGTATTATTATCTCTGTTGATGGTATTTGTATAGATTTAAATAAAGAGGCTATTAAGCTTTTAGGATATGAAAATAAAGATGAGTTAATAAATAAAAATATACTTGAAGTTCTTCCTACAAATGAAAAAAACTTTTTTGATACAAAAAATGCTGGAGAAACAATTTTTATTAAAAAAAATAAAGAACAAATTAATGTATTAGCAATGAATAAAAAAGTAAGTTTTGAAGATAGGCGAGTAAATGTAACTTCTTTTGTTGATTTGACCCATTCTAAAAAAAGAGAAAAATTACTTTTTGAGCAAAGTAAACTGGCTTCAATGGGAGAAATGATAGGAAATATTGCCCATCAATGGAGACAACCTTTATCAGCAATATCTACTTGTGCATCTGGTTTAAAACTGCAACATGAAGTTAATGTTTTAGATGATGAAAATTTGAACAAATCTTTAGATACTATTATGAAAAGCACAAATTATTTGTCAAATACTATTGATGATTTTAAAAATTATATAAAAGGTGAAAAAATCATAACGAAATTTTATGTTTCACAAGCAATTGAAAATAGTATAGATTTATTGAGTGCTTCATTTAAAAATTATGGAATTAATATAGTTAAAAATTTCGATGATGTTCAAATTTATAGTTGTTTTAATGAATTAATTCAAGTTCTTATAAATATTTTAAATAATTCAAAAGATGCTTTAAATAAAAATTGTAAAAGGGACAAAGTTATTTTTATAAGTATAAAAGATGAAGAAAATTCAGTTACAATTGAATTAGTAGATAATGCTTTAGGAGTAGAAGAAGAAATTATAAATAAGATTTTTGAACCATATTTTACAACAAAAGAGAAGATGCAAGGAACAGGTCTTGGACTTTATATGAGTTATACATTAATAACACAAAGTTTAAAAGGAATTATTCTTGCATCAAACAAAGAGTTTATTTATAATTCAAAAGAGGTAAAAGGCTTGTGTATGCAAATAACACTACCTAAGTATATTGAGAAAAAGGATAATGATTAATGAAAAAAGTTTTTTTATGTATTTTGCTTATTTTTACAGCTTTAAATGCAAAAGATAGTCTATATTATTTACCAAAAGAGTCTAATATTGCTGTTAAAGAAGTAGAAACTCTTTTAAAAGAAAGTAAAAAATCCATAGATATTGCTATGTATAACTTTACATATAAAAAATTTGCTAAGTTATTAAATGATAGTGTAAAAAGAGGTGTTAGAGTAACTGTTATTTTAGATAAGAAAAAAGCTTTAGAAGAGAAAAAAACCCAATACGATTATCTAGTTAAAAATGGGATAGATGTTATTTTATTAGAGAATAAACTACATATAAAAATGGCTATTATAGATAAAAAAAGTGTTATATTTGGAAGTGCAAATTGGAAGAAAAAATCTTTTAAAAGTGATTATGAGATATTGTATATTTCAGATGATAAGAAAATGTTATCAAGATTTAATCATATTTTTAAAGAGCTCCTGCAAGAGTATAAGTAATCTATACTCTTTACTAATCTACAAGTACAAAAACTGTATTATTCAAATTAATTATCAATATAAAAAAGGATAGATGTGTTAGAAATATTTGTAATTGCATATTGTTTATATTTTATAGTAAATATATATACTTCATTTATGCAAGTAGGCTTTGTTAGTAAAGCAAAAAATATGCCAGCGATTATACTTGAGGATAGCAAATACCTTGAAGCTGGAAACTATAGTATAGAAAAGGAAAAAGTTTCAATACTTTCAACATTTTATGATTTTGTAATTTTTATGCTTTGGATAGGTTTTGGACTTAAATTTTTAGATTCACTTATAGTAGTTGATCAAGGTTGGCTAAAAGCTATTTTGTTTATTGATGCTTTTATTATTATAAATTGGATTTTATCTTTACCTTTTGAGTTATATACAACTTTTAAACTTGATAAAAAGTATGGTTTTTCAAATATGACTCCTGCTTTATATATCAAAGATACAATTAAAAGTGCTATTTTATTTTTAGTTTTTGGAAGTTTAATAATTGCAGGAATTGCACTTATTATTGAAAATCTTCCTTTATGGTGGATATGGGGATTTGTTTTTATTTTTGCTGTTATTATACTAATAAATATGATTTATCCATTAGTAAGAGATAAGATGTTTGATAAATTTGAACTTTTAAAAGATAAAGAGCTTGAATCAAAGATTGAAAAACTTTTAGATGAAGTGGGATTTAAAAGTAGTGGAGTATTTTCTGTTGATGCAAGTAAGAGAGATAATAGACTTAATGCTTATTTTGGAGGACTTGGTAGTACTAAAAGAGTAGTTTTATTTGATACTTTAATTCAAAAATTAACTCATAATGAATTACTTGCAGTTTTAGGTCATGAACTAGGACATTTTAAAAATGGAGATATTTTAAAAAATATAGGAATTATGGGTATAGTAATGTTTATATTTTTTGCTATTTTTGGAAATTTAAATGATGAGTTGTTTTTAGGACTTTCATTAAATAATGAACCATATGCAATTATTGCAGTATTTTTACTTTTTTCTCCAATTTTATCATTTTTCTTGATGCCTTTAGTTTCATTAATTTCTAGACACAATGAGTATGCAGCTGATGAGTTTGGTTCAAATTTACAATCAAAAGATGATTTAGTAAATGCTTTATTAAAATTGGCAAATGAAAATAAATCATTTCCATTATCTCACCCTTTATATGTTTTCTTTTATTATTCTCATCCACCATTGGTTGAAAGATTTAAAGAGCTAGGTTATGATGTATATAAAGTAAATAATGCAAAAGAAGCAATGAAAGATGATTTTAAAATAGATGAATGATATTAATTTATATTCTACTATAGCTTTTGGTATAGGCTTTGTTGTATCAGGTTTTATATTTTACTTTTTAATTAAAGTAAAATATGAAGCTAAACTTCAAAATTTAACAAATGAAGCAAATATAAAACTTCAATCAATGAATGATAAAATAAATGCACAAAGAGAGCTTTATGAGCAAAAACTACAAAACAAACAAAGAGAGTTTGAACTAAAACAAGAGAGCTTTCAAGAAAAAATTGATCTTTTAGAAACTTCAAAGGTTAAGATGAAAGAAGAGTTTGAAAATCTTGCAAATAGACTTTTTGAACAAAATAGTAAAAAATCAAATGAAAATATTAATCAAATTTTAACTCCTTTTAAAGAGCAAATTAATAATTTTGGAAAAAGAGTAAATGATATTTATTCAGAAGAGACAAAACAAAGAAGTTATTTGTTAAATGAGATAAAAAATCTAAAAGAGTTAAATACACAAATTTCAAATGATGCAATAAATTTAACAAAAGCATTAAAAGGTGATAATAAAACTCAAGGTGATTGGGGCGAGTTAATCCTTGAAAAAGTCTTGGAACAAAGTGGATTAAGAGAGGGTATTGAATACACTACTCAAAGTTCATTTTCAAATGAAGGTAAGAGATTAAGACCAGATGTTATTGTTCATCTTCCTTTACAAAAAGATATTATAATTGACTCTAAAGTCTCTTTAAACTCATATATTAACTATACACAAGCTGAAGATGAAGAAAATAGACAAAAAGCAATTAAAGAGTTAATCTCTTCTTTAAAAGCTCATATTAAAGGTTTAAGTATAAAAAGATATGAAGATATCAAAGAGGTTAGAACTTTAGATTTTGTGCTTATGTTTATACCAATTGAATCTGCTTTTTTACTTGCAATCTCAAATGAGAATAATCTTTTTAAAATAGCTTTTGAAAATAATATAATGCTTGTTTCTCCATCAACTTTATATGTATCTTTAAGAACAATAGAAAATATATGGAAAATAGAGTATCAAAATCAGAATGCAGAATTAATCTCAAAAAAAGCAGCAAGTTTATATGATAAATTTGCACTGTTTGTAAAAGATATTGAAGATATAGGAGTGCATATTAATAGAACTTCAAAATCTTATGATAGTGCATTAAACAAACTTTCAAAAGGTAAAGGTAACCTTTTAAATAAAAGTCAAGAGTTTATACAATTAGGTGTGAAACCAAATAAGCAAATAAATATTACAAATCATATATAATTGAATATAATACTATTTAAATAAAACTATTAATAAGGATTTGTTTCCATGACATTAAAAAAAATTTTATTTCCTATATCATCACTTTTCTTTTCAATTGCTTTTTTAGCAATAGGATATGGGATGATATTAACTTTTGTTGGGGTATATCTTAAAGAGTTGCAAGTTAGTAATACAGTAATTGGTATTATTAATGCGTCATTTTTTTTAGGAGCTGTAAGCTCTTCTATTTTTAGCCAAAAGATTATCTCAACAGTAGGGCATATAAGAAGTTTTGCTGCATTTGCTTCTATTATGGTAGTCTCTTTTTTACTTCATTCTGTATTTTTCAATGAAATTTTATGGGCTTTTTTACGATTAATTTCAGGTTTTTCGTTTTTTGGACTTTTAATTATACTTGAAAGTTGGCTAAATGAGAAAAGCAGTGAAAAGGATAGGGGAAAGATTTTAGCTATTTATACTATAATTTTTTATCTCTCTACTGCTATTGGACAACTTTTTTTAAATATTGATGAGCATTTTAAACAGGCTATTTTTACAATAGGTTCAGTTTTAGTACTTTTTTCAGTAGTTATTATTGCCTTAACAAAAATAAAAGAGCCTAAACTTGCAGAATTTGAAAAATATAGTGTTCCAAAAATCTTTTCAATTGTTCCACTTGCTACTGTTTCAAGTTTTATTGGTGGATTTTTTGTTGGTGGATTTTTTACTATGGTTCCTGTTTATATATTAATGCAAGGACAATCAATTGAAGTTGTTTCTTATTTTATGCTTATTACATTGATTGGTGGATTGATTTCACAATGGCCAATAGGACTTTTATCTGATAAGTATGGAAGAAGAAAACTTATTGCATTTTCAGCATTTTTTTCAGCTGTTATTTCAACTTTATTTATAATTTTTAATTTAGATGAACAAACTTTATATATTTTAGGATTCTTATTAGGTTTTTCAATCTTTTCAGTATATCCTTTAGCAGTAGCAAGAGCAAATGATGTTGTAGATGAGAATAAAGATATTGTAGAAATAAGTAGAGCTTTACTTTTTGCTTATGGTATTGGCTCTTTTATCTCACCTTTACTTATTGGATTTGGATTAAGTTATATGCCACAGTTTTTGTTTTCATGCTTTGGAATTTTAGGCTTATTTTTATGTTTTTATTCTCTTTCTAAAAAGAGAATTGCCGATGATGATTTAAGTACCTTTGTAAATATGCCAGTTGCATCAGGGGCTGAGTTGCCTGAGCTTGATCCAAGGCAAGATGAATAATTACCTTTTAGATAAAAATAGTGATAGGTAAATACCTATTGCTATAAAGCAAGCACCAAATAAATGATAAAGTTCTACTTTTTCACCTAAAAAGAAATAAGCTAAAATAGCTCCAAACAAAGGCATTAGATGTGCAAATTGACTTGACTTTTCAGGACCAATTTGTGCAATTGCATTATTCCAAAAATAAAATGATAATACTGAAGCAAAAAAAGATACATAAATAATAATTGGCCAATTTTGTTTTATCATTATAATTTCTCTTTGAATACTATATCCTTGATAAAAGTAAATAGGACTAAGATATATAACTCCTAAAAAAACTAAAGTGGTAAAAAGTTCAACATGATTTAACTCTTTTGGTTTGAATCTAAGTAAAATTGAGTATAAAGCCCAAATTGTAGCACTTAGTATTATCCACAAATCTCCATTTTTTAAATTCAATTCTAAAATTTTTGCAATATTTCCTTCTAAAACTAAAAATACAACTCCAAATGTAGAGGATAAGAAACCTAAAATTTGAATCTTATTAATAGGATTTTTTAATATAATCACTCCTAAAATAAGAACAAGTAATGGAGTTACAGAATTAATTAAAAGAGCATTTGTAGCTTGTGTTGTTTGTAAAGCAATATAAACAATTGTATTAAATAAGCTTATTCCTAAAATTGCTAAAATTGATAGTATTAAAAAGTGCTCTTTTGTACTTTTTATACACTTTTTAATATTCATATATTTTACGGAAAAAGGAAGAATTAAAATAAAAGCAAGAACCCATCTAAAATAAGCAAGTTCTAAAGGTTCTATTTCATCTTTTATAAATCTTCCTAAAATAAAGTTTCCAGACCAAAAAAGTACACAAAGAGTTAGTAAAAAATATACTTTATATACTTTTTGCATTTGTATCATTTTAATTGGTTTAATAGTAAAATATCTACCATATCTCCAGCTTTAATATCTTTACTATCATCTTCTTGAATTAATAAAGCAGGACTTTCAAGCATATTTGTTAATATTGCACTTGTTCCTTTTTTCTTACCTTCAAAATTAACTTGATAAATTCCATCTTTATATTCAACATTACAAGCTGTAAAGACTGTTTTTGGCATTCTTCTTGGAAAGTCTTCATTGATTTTTGCTTTTACTATTGGTAAGCTTTGATTTGTTTGCTTTAATCTATAAATAAAAGGAAGAACATATAAAATAGCACAAACAGTTGAAGAGTAAGCAAAACCTGGAAGAGCAATAATTAATTTTCCATCTTTAATAGCTGCTAAAAGATGCATTCCTGGTTTGATTGTAACTCCATGGAATAGTACTTGAGCTTTTAATTTATCTTTTATTACATCTTGAACAAAATCATAATCTCCAACACTAACTCCACCTGTTGTTATAACAATATCAGCTTTTTCAAGACCTTTTTGTAATAGTTGTGTAATAGAATCTATATCATCTTTTACGATTCCCATTTGTATAGTATTAGCACCTGCTTTTTTACATAAAGCTTCAATAGTCAGATGATTTGAACTTCTAATTTGAGAATCATTTGTTTGGATTTGACCTAAATCTAATATTTCACTACCTGTACTTGCAATTGCAACTGTTGGAGGAACGAATACAGGAACTTGTGCAATATTAAGAGATGCTAATACACCAACTTCTGCAAAACTTACAATTGTTCCTTTTTTTATAAGAACCTCATCTTTTTTATAGTTTTCTCCAATATCTCTTACTGCAAAGCCAAAAGGAACTTTTTTTACAATTTTTATTTCATCTTCATTTACTTCAACATTTTCAATAGGAATTAAAGTATCACTTCCCTTAGGCATTAGTGAACCTGTAAAAGTTTTAATACATACTCCATTTGTAACAACTGATTCTACTACACTTCCTGCTGGATTTTTATCTATTACTTTTATTTTTTCTTTTATTAAATCTTCTGCTTTTAAAGCATAGCCATCCATTGCTGAAGTTGCAAACTCTGGACTGTTATGGTCTGCAATAATATCTTCTGCTATTACATATCCTAATGCTTGTGTTAAAAACATTTTTTCAATTGGTGGTGTTTTTATATCTATTTTTTCTAATATTTCTAAAGATTGTTTATAACTAATAAAATTTCTCATATTTATTCTCCAAAATTAATGCAAAATCTTATCAAAAACTAGGCAAATATGCAACTTTTTGAATGATAATGCTAATATTTTTATATAATTTAAATCTAGTTGGGTAGATTATGGATTCTAAGCTTAAAATTAATGAGCATTTCTTTGAATATACTCTTTGTATTTATTAGCAGTGTTATAACTAACTTGAGCCTCTTTTGCAACACTATAAACAGTTATTTTTTGATTGAATAGTCTCATCATATTTACTGTACTTTCAATTTTTTTTCTTGCTGTATCTTGTCTTACTTTTGTAGCTTTTTGAGTAGCTTTTGTCTTTTTTACAGTTCTACTTTTTATAGATTTATGCTCTTCGTGTGAAAGTTTATTAAATAATTCATGGTTATCATTTTCTAAACAAAGTTTTTGTAATTCGTGTAACTCTTTATGAGTGAGTGTAATTCTCACTTTTAAAACCTTTATATTTTTTTTTTGGGACGGAATTATATCAACACTTCATTAATTTATGATAAAATAATGTATCTACTATTTATTTCATTATAACGAAGTGAAGTGGATTAAACTTTTATAGTAATATCTTAAGAGTATTAAGTATTATACAAAAAAGCATTGTATAATATTATAGATCTATTATGGTTCTACAAAAATATCTTTATTTACTCGATAACCTTCTCCGTAAATATTTTTAATCATATCTGTTGGAATCTTTTTTCTAATTCTTTTAATCAAGGATTTAATAGAATCAATACTTAATTCTTTGTCATACTTATCACTAAATAGTGTATTATAAATATCTTCATTTGAAAATGTTATATATGGGTTATTTATTAGTAAATTTAGTAAAACTGTTTCACTTGAAGATAGCTTTACTTCTTGACCTTTTTTTAATAATGTTTTATTCTCTTTATCCCAAACAAAATTTTCTATAAAAAATACTTTTTCAGAAGCCTCTTTTGAGTTATTTATTCTTTTACATATATTTAATAAAGGATCAATTAACTGATCAATAATTAAAGGTTTTTGTACAAAATTATTAACTCCTAAGTTTATTAACTCAATAAGATATTTTGAGTCTTCATAAGCAGAAATTACAATTACATCTTGATCTTTATTTATTTTAAGAATATCTTTTGTTAATTCAATACCATTTTTTTTAGGCATTTTTATATCTGTTATTACTATGTCATAATAATAATTCTTTTCTTCATAGAACTTTAAATATTTTTCTAAACCTTCTTTCCCATCATTTGCTAAATCAACTTGATTAAAAAGGGTTTTGAAAATTTTTTCACTTTGATGTCTTAGATCTTCATCATCTTCAATAAAAAGTATATTTAAAGCACTAGATTCTTTTTGTAGTTGTTTATATTTATTCATATATTGTCCTAATACTTTTATCTTTATAAAATTATTAGATAAATAGAGTTAAACTAATCTTAATGAAAAGTAAATAAACTATAAATTTTGTTATTTCATGTTATTTTTTTAGCTAAACTTAAAGGATGTGATATAAAATCAAATTCAAAAGCATATAAATTTGCCTTACTTGCTATATTTTTGTGGTCAACTGTTGCAACTGCTTTTAAAATTTCATTAGAGTTTTTAACTCCTGAGATGTTAGTATTATTAGCTTCTATTGCTTCTACAATTGTTTTATTTATAATTTTACTATATGAAAAAAGATTAAATTTAGTAAAAACTCATATAAAGAGTAATTTTAAATTAACTCTTATGATGGGAGTTTTAAATCCTTTTTTATACTATTTGGTTTTATTTAAAGCATATGATTTATTGCCTGCACAAGAAGCACAAGCAATCAATTATACTTGGGCACTTATGTTAGCATATCTTGCTGTTCCATTTTTAAAACAAAAATTAACTTTATCAGATATTGTTGCAGGAATTATATGCTATTTTGGTGTACTTATTATTTCTACAAGAGGAGAGCCATTTTCATTAAATTTTTCAAATCTTTATGGGGTAGGTCTTGCTTTATTTAGTACAGTTTTATGGGCAATGTATTGGATTTTTAATACAAAGTCAAAAGCATATCCAGAAGTTGGACTATTTGCTAACTTTTTAATTGCATTACCTTTTATTATTTGTTATTTGTATTTTACAGATGGATTTTTTATTCCTGAACTAAAAGGAATAATAGCAGCTTCATATGTGGGTATTTTTGAGATGGGAATTACTTTTATGCTTTGGTTAAAAGCTATGCAATATACAACAAGTACTTCTAAAATTGCTAATTTGATATTTATTTCACCTTTTTTATCTTTAATATTTATCTATTTTATCTTAGGAGAAAAAATTTATTTATCAACTTTGTTTGGTTTGGGCTTAATTATTTTAGGTTTAGTTATTCAACAAAAAAGATCAAAAGTAGCACAAGAATAGCATTTTATTGAAAATATATAGAAAAGTTGTAAATTGGTTAAAAAATACACAATAATGACATAAAAATTAAGATTCAGTTAAGTTTTGCTGTGAAATAATGATATAAGTTTTTGGTACTACTTTTAGTACTACTAAATTTTTATTAGGAATTTTTAGCTAATGGCAAAACAAAAACATAAAAGAAATATAATTAGAAGTGTTATTGATAAACATACAAAAAATGGCAAAAAAGAGATATCTCAACTAACAATTAAGATTGATAAAAAGTTAGATAATGCATTAATTATATTATCAAATGAAATTAATATTTCTAAAAATAGACTTATTGAAGATATATTATATGAAAGTGGTATTTTAGAAGAGGTTGATGAAAACTATGAAGGAGAAAATAGATGAATAATTTCCCCTCGCAAGATGAAATTGTCAAATGCGTTATTGATGGAATTATAACTGCTAAAAATAATTTTACTTTTTGGACTGCTGATGAACTATATTTATCATACGCTCCACCTAGATTCTTAACTATTCATGTATCACAAGAAATAGCAAAATTAAAAAATGCTCCAGAGATTTTTATTGATGCAACAATTGCAGATATTCTTAGATGCTCTTTACCATCAAGAGATACTTTTAGAGAGTTTATGAAACAAAGATATCTAACACAAGATGTTTTGTGTTTGACTTTAGATGAAAGATTTGAACATAAAAGTGATAATGACTCTATATCAAGGGTTATTATGAGTTTAAAAAATGGTGTTAGAAATGTAAAAGAAGAGTACAAATATGAGATTGAAAAAATATGTAAGATGCTTTATCGAACTAGGTTAGAGGATTCTACTTTAGACTATGGTATTTTTGCATTTTATTTAGATATTTCAAGTAGTGCTAGAAAAAAAAGCGAACAAAGAATAAAAGAGATTATAGAATCTTTTGATAAAATAGTAAACTCATTTGAAAACTTACAATCAAGATTAGAAGGAGGCAAGATAAATATTATACCAAATATTGGTGAATGGGCAGTTTGTTGTTATATAATCGAGCCAAAATTTAAATAAAATAAAGGAGAAAAAATGAGAAAAATCAAAAATGTTGCAAAAGCAATTGCTTTTTGTGCAACAGTTGCAAGTTCAAGTTTACTTGCAGATACAGTAAAAATTGGTGTTCAAGCACCAATTACAGGAAAGTATGCAAATGAGGGTCAAGGAATTGAACAGTTTGTAAAGCTTATAGTTAATGAAAAAAATGCACAAGGTGGCTTACTTGGTAAACAAATTGAAGTAGTAACTTGTGATGATGAAGCTAAAGCTCAAAAAGCTGCAGTTTGTGCTAGAAAACTTGTAAATGCTGGTGTTTTTGCTGTAATTGGTTCTTATACATCAGGTGCAACAGAAGCAGCACAAGCAACATATTATAGAAATAAAATATTACAAACAAGTGATGGAACTAGTGACTCACTAATTAAAAGAAAATATTGGACTTTTTTTAGAAATTCATTTCCAAACTCTGCACAAAGTGATTTTACAGCAGACTATTTTATAAATCAAAAAAACTATAAAAGAATAGTTGTTTTATCTGATTATTCATCATATTCAGAAGGTCTTGGTGATGCAACAGAAGAATCAATTAAAAAAATTGGTGGAAATGTAATCTTTAGAGGGAAAATTAAATCAGGTACTCAAAACTTTACTGCAATGCTTACAAAAATTAAAGCAATGAATCCAGATGTAATTTACTACTCAGGTTATTATACTGATGGAGGTCTTTTAAGATCTCAACAAAAACAACTTGGAATTGATGCTGATTTTGTTGGTGGAGATTCAAATGATAATCCAGACTTCTTAAAATTAGCAGGAAGTGCAGCTGAGGGTACAGTATTAATTAACTTCCCAACACCAGATATCTTACCATATAAAGAAGCTAAAAAATACTTAAAAGCTTACGAAGATACATATAATATGAAACCACCTTCAATTTGGGCAGTTGTTAATGCAGATGGCTTAAGAGCAATTATGCATGGAGTTGAACAAACAAAATCTTTTGATACTAAAAAAATCTCTGATTTTTTACATAATCTAAAAGACTTTCCAGGAATTACTGGACCAGTTACTTTTAGAGAAGATGGTGAAAGAATTGGAGCTGAGTTTATGGTTTATGAAATTCAAAAAGATGGTTCATATAAAGTTTTAGGGAAATAAGGTAAATAATGGATACTTTTCTTCAACAGTTAATTAATGGTTTAACTATTGGAAGTTTATATGCATTAGTAGCTTTAGGTTATACAATGGTTTACGGTGTGATGAAGTTAATTAACTTCGCACACGGTGACTTGGTTGCCTTTTCTGCTTATGTAGGGCTTACAATATTTTCTCAGTTTTTTGGAGCTAGTGCAAACTCATTGATTAATGTAGTAATTATATTTTTATTTACAGCAATTATTGTTGCATTTGTAGGTGTTCTTCTTGAGCGTCTTGCCTATAGGCCTTTAAGAACGGCACCAAGATTAAGTGCCGTTGTTTCAGCACTGGGTGCATCCCTTGTAATTCAAAATGCTATTATGCTAATTTGGGGTCCAAATATGAAAATTTTTCCAGCTGATTTATTACCAAATACTATTTGGGAAATTGGTGGAGTAATTTTGACATTTACTCAAGTATTGATTTTGATTTTATCAGCTATACTAATGATAGCTTTATACTTTTTTATTAATAAAACAAAAATTGGAACTGCAATTCGTGCAACTGCAATTGATCAAGATGCAGCAAAACTAATGGGTATTAATGTAAATAGAATTATTACTATTATTTTTATAGTTGGTTCAGCATTGGGTGCTGTAGGTGGATTATTTATTGGTATTTATTACAGAGGTCTTACTTTTGATATGGGTTGGCTTTATGGATTAAATGCTTTTATTGCAGCAATTATAGGTGGTATTGGTAATATCCCAGGAGCAATGCTTGGAGGTTTATTACTAGGATTATTTAATGCATTGATATCAGGATATATATCAACAGAGTGGGCTGAAACATTTACTTTTATGCTTTTAATTATAATTTTAATTGTTAGACCAACGGGTATTCTTGGTGAAAAAACAGCGGAGAAAGTATAATGAATAAAACAACAATTATAGCAACATTATTTATTGCTGTTATGGCATTTTTCCCGTTTTTAGTTGATTCTGCTTGGTTAAGTATTGGAATTACATTTTTAATTTTTGCAGTTGTAGCTTTTTCTCAAGATATTATTTTAGGAAGAGCTGGTATTTTTAATATGGGGCATGCAATATTTTTTGGTATTGGTGCTTATGCAACTGCAATTTTAAATGTTCACTTTGGACTTGAAATTATTGAGACTTTACCATTTGCTATTATATTACCAGTTATTGTTTCTATTTTATTAGCAGGTCCTATTATTCATCTAAGAGGTGATTATTTACTTGTTGCTACGATTGGATTTAATATTATTTTTGAACAAGTATTATCTAATAATCCTTTTGATTTAACAGGTGGACCAAATGGAATTTTTGGAATAGATGTGGTAAGAATTTTTGGATATGAATTATTTTCTCAAATCTCAATATATTATATTGCATTTGGTTTATTAATTATTACTTTATTTATAATTAGAAATTTAGATAACTCTAAATATGGAAGAGCACTTTATTATATAAATAAAGATGAAATTGCAGCAAAATCAATGGGAATAAATGTTTCTTATTACAAACTATTTGCTTTTGCTTTAGGTGCAGCAATAGCAGGAGCTGCTGGTTGCGTATTTGCTATTCAGTATTCAGCTGTATCTCCGGAATCATTTAACTTTATGCAATCTGTTATGTTCTTTGCAATTGTACTTGTTGGTGGTTCTGCTTCACTTCCTGGTATTATTATTGGTACATTTGTTATGTTTGTACTTCCTGAGTTATTTACAGAGTTTAAAGAATCAAGATATTTAATTTTTGGTGCAGCTATGATTTTGACAATGATTTTAAGACCAAATGGTGTTTGGCCTGCGACTTTTGGAAATATTCCAAACTATTTAAAAAGAAAAGCAGCTAAGCTTAAAGGAGAAAAGTAATGAAATATGTATTAGAGATTGAAAATGTTTCAAAACTATTCTTTGGATTAGTTGCAATTGATGATTTGACTATCAAAGTTAAACCTGGACAAATTTATGGAATTATTGGTCCAAATGGAGCTGGAAAAACTACACTATTTAACTGCGTAACTGGAATTTATAAACCTGAAAAAGGAACTATTAAATATAAAGGTGAAGATATTACAGGAATGTCAGCACATAAAATTGCTCAAAAAGGTGTTTTAAGAACTTTCCAAAATATTAGACTTTTTAAAGAGATGAGTGTAGCAGAAAATATAATGGCTGGATGTCATACAAAATCAAAACAAAAATGGTATCACTCTATTATTCATACTCCTTTTTACAAAAAAGACAATGACAAAAGTTGGAAAAAAGTAGAAGAGCTTATGGACTTTTTTAATCTTACAAAGTTTGCAATGATTCCAACAGGTGATTTATCATATGGAAATCAAAGAAAAGTAGAAATGGCAAGAGCACTAGCTGCTGAACCAGAACTTTTAATATTAGATGAACCAGCAGCTGGTTTAAATGAAAATGAGACAATAGAACTTACAAATATCATTTTAAAGATTAAGCAAATGGGACTTGGAATTATGATGATTGAACATGATATGGATATGGTTATGAAATTAACAGATTATATAACTGTAATTAATTTTGGAAAAGAGATATCTCAAGGTGAACCAGATTTTGTTCAAGATGATCCAAGAGTAATTGAAGCTTATATTGGTAGTGATGATGATGAGGATGAAGAGTAATGCAAAATGAAATTTTATTAGATGTAAGAGATTTACATGTAAGTTATGGAGCAATTGCTGCAATTAAAGGAATCTCTTTAAAAGTTCATAAAGGTGAAGTTGTAACAATTCTTGGAGCAAATGGGGCTGGTAAAACAACAACTTTAAAAACAATTTCTGGCTTATTAAAACCTAAATCAGGAAATATTATTTTTGATAAAAACGATATTACCAATACACCAGCACATGATATTGTAAGTTTAGGCATGTCTCACTCACCTGAGGGAAGAAGAGTTTTTGGAACACTTACAGTTGAAGAAAATCTTATGATGGGAGCATATACTTTAAAAGACCATGATAAGGAAACATTGGAGTGGATTTATGATATTTTACCAAGATTAAAAGAGAGAAGAAAACAGCTTGCTGGTACTTTAAGTGGAGGTGAGCAACAAATGTTAGCAATTGGTAGAGCTATTATGAGTAAACCAAAACTTCTTATATTAGACGAACCAAGTTTAGGTCTTGCACCTATTTTAATTAAGTCAATATTTAAGGCAATAAAAGAGATTGCTTTAAGTGGAGTAACAGTTTTAATAGTTGAACAAAATGCAAAAGCTGCATTAAAGTTAGCAAATAGAGGTTATGTACTTGAAGTTGGAAAAATAACTCATGAGGGAACATCAG
>ERZ1673962.786-NODE-786-length-18955-cov-3.830741_pt1 | contig 18955 bp, 20 predicted proteins | sample MGYA00580188_ERZ1673962 | MGnify/ENA primary metagenome ERZ1673962 (study PRJEB41334, sample SAMN05608104) | rock metagenome | biome: terrestrial subsurface; feature: shale formation; material: shale | place: USA: Pennsylvania ... | reverse complement strand
GGTCAACGAGCTGTTCTACAACCAGCTGGACCAGAAGCTGGTCGCCAACGGCGGTCAGGATATCGCCATGCTGCTTGAGTTCATGCAGGACTGGAGCAAGGACACCAGCCGCTGGGTGGATGCGGTGCTGAAAGTCGCCGCAGCGGAATCCGAACAGAACAAGACACTGCTGGCGCAGTGGATTGAAACCTGGCGTGGCAAGGCAGCAGAAGCCTTTGCACCCGTAGCTGAAGAGATGCTGGGCAGCGATGCGCTGGCCGAGGCTTTGGCTGTACTCGACAAGCGTGTGGCGAAAGCCGGAATCCAGTAAGGAGCAGCATCATGTCAAAAGTCTATATCGCCCTGCAGGACAATGACCTGTCCCGTTACATCGTTGAAGCGATCGAAGAGGACAACCCGGACGTTACCGTTATCCACAACCCGGCCATGATCCGCATCGAAAACGAAGGCTACCTGGTGGTGAACCGGGAAACCGTGGAAGAGAAACTGGGCCGCGACTGGGATATGCAGGAGCTGCATCTGAACCTCATCACCCTGGGCGGCAATGTCGACGAAGACGACGACAAGCTGAGCCTGTCCTGGAACGCATAATAAAAAGGTGAAACCGATGGCTGCAAAAAAACTGAATTTAAAAGAGAAATACAGTCTGCTGACCCGTGATCTGGACTGGGATTTTTCCTATCAGGATCGCAAGGAGGCCTTCCCGTTTGAAGAGTTCGAAGGCATCAAGATCACCGACTGGTCCAAGTGGGAAGACCCCTTCCGCCTGACCATGGATTCTTACTGGAAATACCAGTCTGAAAAAGAGAAAAAGCTCTACGCCATTCTGGACGCCTTCGCGCAGAACAACGGCCAGTTGAACGTGACCGATGCACGTTATGTGAATGCTATTAAGATCTTTTTGACGGCAATTTCACCACAGGAATATCAGGCACATCAGGGCTTTGCCCATATTGGTCGTCAGTATGGCGGCGTGGGTGCGCGAGTTGCCTGCCAGATGCAGTCACTGGATGAACTGCGTCACGTGCAGACTCAGGTTCACGCCATGAGTCAGTACAACAAGTACTTCGATGGCTTCCAGAATTGGTCGCACATGCAGGACCGTGTCTGGTACCTGTCGGTGCCGACCTCCTTCTTTCATGATGCGCGCAGTGCCGGTCCGTTCGAGTTCCTGGTAGCGATCGGCTTCAGCTTTGAATACGTGCTGACCAACCTGCTGTTCGTGCCGTTCATGTCCGGCGCGGCCTATAACGGCGATATGGCCACCGTGACCTTCGGCTTCTCCGCCCAGTCCGATGAAGCGCGTCACATGACCTTGGGCCTTGAGGTGATCAAGTTCCTGCTGGAGCAGCATGAGGACAACGTACCGATCGTGCAGAAGTGGATCGATAAATGGTTCTGGCGTGGTAGTCGTCTGCTGACAGTAGTAGCCATGATGATGGACTACATGCTGCCGAACAAAGTGATGAGCTGGAAAGAAGCTTGGGAAATCTACTTTGAAGAGGCCGGTGGTGCTCTGTTCAAGGATCTTGCTCGCTATGGCATCACCATGCCGAAGTACGCTGATCAGATGGAAAAAGAAAAAGAGCATGCTTCGCATCAGGCCTGGTGGACATTTTATACGCACGGGCAAGCGGTTGGATTCCATACATGGATTCCGACCGATGAAGAGCTGGACTGGCTAAGCGAGAAGTACCCGGATACGTTCGACAAATACTACCGTCCGCGCTGGGAGTTGGCGCGCGAGCTGGAAGAGAAGGGTGAGCGTTTCTACGATGGTCATCTGCCGCAGCTGTGCTCGACATGTCAGCTTCCATTACTGTTTACGGAGATGGATGATCCGATGCTATTGGCACATAGAGAAAGCGTTTATAACGGCGACCATTACCATTTCTGCTCAGATGGTTGTAAGGACATATTCGATGATGAGCCAGAGAAGTATGTGCAGGCTTGGCTGCCGGTGCATGAAATACTGAAGGGTAACTGTGGAGGGCCAGAGTTGGCGGAAATTCTAACGGATTACTGTGGCATTAACTTGGGCGCCGACAACCTGGATATTAAAGGCTCACCTGATGAGGTGCGCTGGAAAAAGTGGAAGGGTGTTGCCTGATTATTTCATCAACTGTCTGATTTAAAGGGTAAGGCGGGTTGAATCCCGCCTTACCGGGAGAAAATATTATGCCTGTACATGCTATTGCTCCGGACTATACCGGTAACGTTAGAGATCGAGTTGAGAATTTCAATGGCCAGCAAGTGGTGTATATCTGTTGGGAGCGGCATCTGTTGTTCTCTTACCCGTTTGCGTTACTTGTGCCTGCAGATATGTTGTTCTCAGAGTTTCGTGACCAGGTATTGGGAGAGGCATTTTCAGCCCACCCTGAGTGGTCTCAGATAGATTGGTCTACGGTGACGTGGACACAGGGCGGAAAAGTCATCGAGCCCAGCCCTTCGCAGACGTTAGAAGAACAAGGTATCCATCACAAGGCCAGCCTGCGCTTTAGTACACCGGGCCTCAATGGCATATACGGGCAGTCATTGTAGCCAGGAGGATTGTGATGAGTTACGAAGTAACTGTAGAACCGACAGGTGACGTGATTGAAGTTGATGAAGGGCAGACCATTCTGGACGCAGCTCTTCGTCAAGGTGTTTGGCTGCCGTTTGCCTGTGGCCATGGTACCTGTGCGACCTGTAAGGTGCAGGTACTGGAAGGTGATGTTGATCTCGGAAATGCTTCTCCCTTTGCATTAATGGATATGGAGCGAGAGGAAGGCAAGATTCTGGTGTGCTGTGCCACGCCCGAGAGCGATCTGGTGATCGAAGCCGACATCGACGTCGACCCTGATTTTATGGGCTACCCGGTACAGGACTATATCGGTACTGTCACCGACATCGTCGATCTGTCACCTACTATCAAGGGCATCACCTTTGAACTGGACAATGCGATGGAGTTTCAGGCCGGGCAGTACGTCAACCTGAAAATTCCCGGAGTTGAAGGCACCCGTGCCTTCTCCATCGCCAACAAACCCAGCGATGATCGCCACGTGGAGCTGCACGTCCGCTTGGTACAGGGCGGTGCCGGTACAACCTGGCTGCATGAGCAGCTGCAGGTGGGCGATACACTGGATATTTCCGGCCCCTACGGTCAGTTCTTTGTGCGCAAATCCGATGATCAGGACGTGATCTTCATCGCCGGTGGTTCCGGTCTTTCAAGTCCGCAGTCGATGATTCTGGATCTGCTGGAAGCGGGCGATAGCCGTCAGATCTACTTGTTCCAAGGCGCGCGCAACGTCAGTGAACTGTACAACCGTGAACTGTTTGAAGCGCTCGACCGCGAGCACGATAACTTTCACTACATTCCGGCGCTGAATGAGCCGCTTGAAGATGATCAATGGCAAGGCTTCAAGGGCTTTGTCCATGAGGCCGCCATTGACCGGTTTGATAACCGTTTCAGCGGGCACAAGGCTTACCTGTGTGGTCCACCATTGATGATTGATGCGGCCATCACCGCATTAATGCAGGGGCGTTTGTTTGAGCGTGACATTCACATGGAGCGTTTTGTGACGGCTGCCGATGGTGCGGAAGAGCAAACTCGTTCAGCATTGTTCAAACGAATCTGAATGCTATTTTCGCCATAGTTGTCGAACCGATGCACTCTGAAAAGGTCTGGGACAACTCTTTGCGGAATCTTCTTTGAGAGGGAGGTTCCGCTTTTTTGTGTGTAAATACCTTCACTTTCTTGATTAATACCTTTTTAGTATCAAGGCAAATAAAAAATAGTATTAGATGGTATGGGGTTGGTTGATTAGTCTGTTTGTAGTTCTCGGTTCTTATCGCTATTTGAGTTTTTTGTATTCGAGAGTGAGTTTCTAAACTAATCAAACAACAGGTGAAGCTGATATGCGCCTGATCAATAACTTCATAAACGGGCATTTCGAGGCAGCTGAGCATGATAAGCGCTTCGAAAAACGTTCACCAGTCAACAACGAAACTATCGCTTCCATCGCCGAAGCGGGGCGCTTGGATGTGGATCGTGCTGTTATGTCGGCCCGCAACGCCTTGCAGGGTGAATGGGGGCTGCTGTCGCCCGAGCAGCGTGTAGACCTGCTGTACGGTGTAGCGGACGAAATTACCCGCCGCTTCGACGAGTTTGTCGAGGCCGAAATGGCTGATACCGGACAGCCGCACCATGTCATGACCCATGCGTTCATTCCGCGCGGTGCCGCTAACTTCAAGGTGTTTGCCGATGTAGTCAAGAACGTGGCCAGCGAATCCTTCAGAACCTCCACACCCGATGGCCGTGGCGCTCTTAACTACGCCATGCGTGTGCCCAAGGGTGTGATCGGCGTAATCTCGCCCTGGAACGCACCTTTCCTGCTGATGACCTGGAAAGTCGGGCCGGCGCTGGCCTGTGGCAATACCGTGGTGGTCAAGCCCTCAGAAGAGACGCCGTTGACGGCCGCGTTGCTGGGTGAAGTGATGAACAGCGTTGGCATTCCACAGGGTGTCTATAACGTGGTCAACGGCTTTGGCCCCAACTCGGCGGGCGAATTCCTGACCCAGCATCCTCAGGTGGATGCAATCACTTTCACCGGTGAAACTCGTACCGGCACCGCGATCATGAAGTCCGCTGCTGAGGGTTGTCGTGACGTGTCGTTCGAAATGGGTGGCAAGAACGCTGGCATCGTCTTCGCTGACTGTGATTTTGATGCGGCGGTTGACGGTATCTTCCGCTCCGCATTCCTTAATAGTGGTCAGGTTTGCCTGGGCACGGAGCGCGTCTATGTTGAACGCCCGCTGTTCGAGCGCTTCGTGAATGCTCTCAAAGCCAGGGCTGAAAGTGTTCGTTTTGGTCACCCACTGGACAAGGCGTCCAACTATGGCCCGCTGATCAGCAGTGAGCACCGTGAAAAGGTACTGTCCTACTACCGCAAGGCGGTTGAAGAGGGGGCGACCGTCGTCACCGGGGGCGGTATTCCCGAGATGCCTGCAGAGCTGGCCGCGGGCAACTGGATTGAGCCCACCATCTGGACCGGTCTGGCCGATGATGCCGCCGTGGTGACCGAGGAAATATTTGGCCCCTGCTGCCATATTCGTCCCTTCGACACTGAAGAGGAGGTGGTGGCCCTGGCCAACAACACCGACTACGGCCTTTCGACCACCATCTGGACCCAGGATCTGACCCGGGCGCACCGCATGGCCGAGCGCGTTGATGTGGGCATCACCTGGATCAACAGCTGGTTCCTGCGCGATTTGCGCACTGCTTTCGGCGGCTCCAAGCAGTCCGGTATCGGCCGTGAGGGGGGCGTGCACTCGCTGGAGTTCTACACCGAAACCCGCAACGTCTGCATCAAGCTCTGAGGTGAGGAATGGAGACTAACAGAATTCAAGAGCTCGGTGATGCGCTGTACACCGCCTTCGTCGAGCGTCGCACGATTGCGCCGCTGACCGATCAGGTGCCTGACATCACGCTCGAGGATGCCTACCGCATTCAGGAGCGCTTTATCGCCCGTCGCCTTGAAGCCGGTGAACGCATTGTCGGCAAGAAGATCGGAGCGACCAGCAAGCCGGTGCAGCAGTTCCTTGGCGTATTCCAGCCCGATTTCGGTCAGTTGACGTCCGGTATGGTGTTCACCGATGGCGCCACTCTGGACCTGAACGGGCTGATCCAGCCCAAGGCCGAGGCTGAGCTGGCTTTCGTGTTAAAGGAGGACTTAAAAGGTCCGGGCATCACGGCGATGGATGTGATTCGTGCTACCGATTACGTAGTGCCCTGCTTCGAGATCGTCGACTCCCGTATCGATGACTGGAAAATCAAGATTCAGGACACGGTGGCGGATAACGCCTCCTGTGGCGTCTATGTGCTGGGCGAAACCAGGGGTGATCCACGCAAGCTGGATCTGACGCTGGCTGGCATGGTGCTGGAGAAAAACGGCGAGCTGTTTTCCACCGGCGTGGGTGCTGCGGTGCAGGGTTCTCCGGTCAACGCCGTGGTCTGGTTGGCCAATACCCTCGGTGAGCTGGGTATCCCGTTCAAGGCCGGCGAGGTGATTCTGTCCGGTTCCCAGTCACAGTTGGTGCCGGTTGTCGATGGTGACGAGCTGGTGTGTACGGTCGGTGGTCTGGGCAGTTGCCGCGTCAAGTTCAGCGGAAGGAGTGCAGTCTGATGGTTACCCTGTCTCGTGAAGATATCGTACGTCTGTGTGAGCGTGTTGAAGGGGCTCAGACCCGTGCCTACGCGATCCCGAAACTGACCGACGAATATCCGAATATGACCATGGCTGACGGCTATGCGATTCAAACCGAACTGCGCCGTCGCTTTATCGAGCAGGGACATGCCCTGATCGGCTGGAAAGCGGGCCTGACCTCCAGGGCCAAAATGAAACAGATGGGTGTGGATGTACCGTCCATTGGCTTTCTGACCGACAGAATGGCGCGGCCGGAAAACTCCTCGATCACGGTATCGGATCTGGTGCACCCGCGGGTGGAATGCGAGGTGGCTTTCGTTACGAAGGCGGACTTGAGTGGCCCTGGCTGTACCGCCGAGCAGGTGCTGGCCGCGACCGATTATGTGCTGCCGGCCATCGAGATCATTGACTCCCGTTTTTCGGGTTTCAAGTTCGATCTGGAAAGTGTCGTGGCTGATAACGGCTCTTCCGCACGCTTTGTCAGTGGTGGCCGTGCGCGCTATCCGGATGAACTGGATCTGCGCACGTTGGGCGTCGTGCTGGAGAAAAACGGTGAAATCGTCGAGATGGGGGCCGCTGCTGAAGTGCTGGGGCATCCTGCCGAAGCGGTCGCGATGCTGGTCAATATTCTGCATGACTTGGGTGAAACACTGCCGGCCGGCAGTTTTGTCATGAGCGGTGGTATCACCGCCGCTGTGGCGGTACAGCCCGGCGATCACATCAATGCCCGATTCCAGGAACTGGGCTCCATCTCCATTCGATTCGAACAATAACAACAGGACTGATTCATGCCAATTATCGAAATGCATCTGCTGGTGGGACGCAGCAGTGAGGACAAGGCACGTGCGGCCAGCGCCATTACAGCTGCCGCCGCGGAAAGCCTGGGAGTGAAGCCGGATACCGTACGTATCCTGATCACTGAACATGGGAAGGATGAGTTTTATGTAGCGGGTCGGGCCGGTCGTGCCAGCGATCAGGCTGCAGCTGAGGCGGCTCAGCAGGAGGCGGCGAAGTGAAAAAGATCAAATGTGCCCTGATCGGGTCCGGCAACATCGGTACTGACCTTATCTACAAAATCCAGCGCAGCCCGGTGCTGGAGCCCGTCTGGATGGTCGGAATTGACCCCGAATCAGAAGGTCTGGCGCGTGCGCGGGAGATGGGGCTGAAAGTCACGGCAGATGGCGTGGATGGGCTCTTGCCGCATGTAATTGAAGACGGTATCCAGATCGCGTTCGATGCCACCAGTGCCTATGTACATGCCGAGAACAGCCGCAAGTTGAATGCGCTGGGCGTAATGATGATCGATCTGACGCCGGCGGCGATCGGCCCGCTCTGTGTGCCGCCGGTCAATCTGGCCGAGCATGCCGACAAACAGGAGATGAACGTGAACATGATCTCCTGTGCCGGTCAGGCCACCATTCCGATCGTGAACGCCGTATCACGCATCCAGTCGGTCGAGTATGCCGAGATCATTGCCAGTCTGTCGTCACGCTCCATTGGGCCAGGCACTCGCGCCAATCTGGATGAGTTCACCTACACCACGTCCAACGCCATCGAAGTGGTGGGGGGAGCGAAGAAGGGCAAGGCGCTGGCGATCATCAATCCGGCCGAACCGCCGATGATTATGCGCAATACCATCTACTGTCTCACCGAAGGCGAGCCGGATCAGGCACGTATCCGCGATTCCATCCTGACCATGATCGGGGAAGTGCAGAAGTATGTACCCGGTTACAAGCTGGTCAACGGCCCGAGCTTTGACGGCAACAAGGTCGCCGTATTCATGGAAGTGGAAGGCCTTGGTGACTACCTGCCCAAATACGCCGGCAATCTGGACATCATGACCGCCGCCGCCACGCGTACGGCTGAAATGTTTGCAGAAGAAATCCTGTCTGGAAAAATCGAACTCAAACCGGTGGAGGTGGCCTGATGAGCACACTGAAAGGTCGCAATGTCATTCTGCACGACATGTGTCTGCGAGATGGCATGCATGCGCTGCGTGAGCAGATCAGCGTTGAGCAGATGATCAAGGTTGCCACGGCACTGGATGATGCCGGTGTTCCGTATATCCAGGTCACCCATGGTGCCGGTCTGGGAGGCAATTCACTGCAGCACGGTTTCGCGCTGGCGTGCAACGAGGAATACATCACGGCGGTGGCATCGCGCATGAAGCAGGCCAAGGTGTCGGTGCTGCTGATTCCGGGATTGGGGACCATGAAAGAGTTGCGTTCAGCCTATGACAGCGGGGCTCGCAGTGTCCATGTGGCGACCCATTGCACCGAGGCGGATACCTCGCCGCAGCATATCGCCTGTGCGCGCGAGTTGGGTATGGATACCTCTGGCTTTCTGATGATGTCGCATCTGAACGATGCCAGAGGGCTGGCCGAGCAGGGCAAGCTGATGGAGTCCTACGGTGCCAATACCGTCTACATTACCGACTCTGCTGGGTACATGTTGCCGCAGGATGTGTCCGAACGTGTCAGTGCGTTGCGTGATGTGCTCAATCCGGAAACCGAAATCGGCTTCCACGGCCATCATAACCTGGGCATGGGGATCTCCAACTCCATCGCGGCGATCGAAGCCGGTGCAACCCGCATTGACGGTTCGGTGGCCGGGCTGGGTGCGGGGGCCGGTAACACACCGCTGGAGGTGTTCGCCGCAGTATGCGAGCGCATGGGCATTGAAACCGGTATTGACCTGTTCAAGCTGATGGATGTGGGCGAAGAGATTATCGTACCGATGATGGAGCATATCGTGCGAGTGGATCGAGAGTCTCTGACATTGGGCTATGCCGGTGTCTACTCCACCTTCCTGCTGCACGCCAAGCGGGCCGGAGCGCGTTTCGGCATTCCGGCACGCGATATTCTGGTTGAACTGGGGCGCAAGAAAATGATCGGTGGTCAGGAGGACATGATTCAGGACACGGCGATGACCATGGCGAAGGAGCGCGGACTGTTGGCAAGTGATGCTTGACCAAGCGTGAATGTTGGCACTGGGGTACTGCCCCGGTGCCAAAAGCAGGGTTGTAGTTAAAAGGCGGTGCAGTTATGCAGGAACAGATAGTATTGGTTGGCGCGACTGGTTCCTTCGGTCAGGCGATGGTTCAGGCGCTAACCAAGGACGGTTATCAGGTTGTCGCAGTGGCGCGCACGGCGGAATCCTTGCAGGCACTTCAGCAGATATACCCAGAATTGCTGACCTGTCAGGCCGATATCTCGAATGATACAGCCATTGATGTCATCCGTCAGGTCGCAACTAAACCGGTGCGAGCTGTTGTGCATGGTCCGGGAGTTGGTGTGGCCGGGGGTATTCTTGAAGCGCCAACAGACACACTGAACCAGGCGGTTAATATCAAAGTCGCAGGCCTGCTGCGATTGGTGCGTGCCGTCGACAAGCAACTGCATGCTCACTCGCGGCTTATCGCTATCGGGGGGCACTATGGTTTTGAGCCGACCGCATATGCTGCCGCGGCGGGAATTGCTAATGCCGCGTTAGTCAATGTCGTTCGACAGCTCAGCCTGGCTTATGGTGATCGTGGTATCACTGCTCACCTGATCGCGCCGGGACCTGCCGATACCGAACGGCTTCACCGGGTGGCAGCAAATCGAGCCGAACGTCAGGGGAACACGCTGGATGAAGTCATGGAAGAGATGAGAAATGAGTCATCGATTGGCGCGTTTACTACCCCTGATCAGGTGGCCTGGGCTGTTAGGATGCTTCTTGAGCCTGAAGCTGATGCGATGACAGGCTCAACGCTCATGCTGGATTCAGGTCGGCGCAGAGGTATCCCCTGAATACATGTCCAATTATTTCATGTGCACGAAATAAAAGAATAAAAGGGGTAACCTATGCCTGTTGTAACCTTTCGTATTCCCGCGGCACTCGCAACAGAAGTGAGATGCAAACAACTACTTGAAAAAGGTTCTCTGCTGTATGCCGAACTTTTGGATAGTCCGTTGGAGCGTGTTCGTGCTTTTGTGCAGCCATATGACGCTGATCATATGTCTGTTGGCGGATCTGTCAGCCATGACTCAAACTCGGCATTTTTTGAATACTATGTACTTGCTGGGCGCCCCAAAAAACAGCGTCACGCTGTAATGTCTGGGTTCACAGATTTACTGGTAAGTGTTTTGGAAATTGATCCCCGCTATATTCGTGGTGCGTGCATTCAAGTTGATGCAGATGACTGGTGTATAGCGGGTAGTCCGGCAAGTGCAATCAGATCGGCTGAAATAGCTGCTCGTAATGCTGAGGGGTGAATCGATGGACACCCCGGTAAAGTTCAGTGTTGAAATCGTCGACAGTGATGAAACCTTTCTCTGCAGTAGTATGCAAAACGTACTGGAGGGGATGGTTCGATTGGGGCGTCGAGGTATCCCGTCAGGCTGTCGAGGTGGTGGCTGCGGCGTTTGCAAGATTGAAGTGCTTCAAGGTCATTACCGCAGCAAAAAGATGAGCCGTAGCCATATTGATGAGAATGATATCGAACATGACAGGGTTTTGGCGTGTCGGATTTATCCTGAAAGCGATCTGGTCATACGTGTCATTGGCAAGATGAAAGGCAGATTTGAACCAAGTTAAAGAACTGAGCGGGACTGCTTCGTTTACTCTCCCCCTTCAGCCAGGGATGGCTTCTTTTTAGTGTTCAGTCTCAAGGGCCTGTTGTCTGGAATACTCCCGAACCGTACTCAGAAATGCCTGCAGAATGGGAGACTGGTCTCCCTCCCGATAAATGCAGCTGAGGTCAGCGCTCGCCCCGGGAGGTGTATTGGTCAGGGGAATATAGGTGACGCCTGGCAAGGTAAGCGTGCGTGCCGCTTCCGATACAAGGCAGACACCGAAGCCACTGGCAACCAGTGCGACACCCGTCAATACATCATCCACTTCCTGGGAAATCTGCGGGGCAAAGCCCGATACCTCACACATCTTCAATACCTTATCAATGAAGTTGGGGCGGCTCTGTGCGGGGAACAGAATCAACGGGTGATTGGCAATCTCGCGGAAGTCGATCACGGGCAGGGCGGCCAGAGGCGATGAATCACTTACGGCCAGCACTAACTTTTCGGTGATCATCAGCTCTGTCCTGATGTCGCTCTGAGGTTCGACCATGCGGTTGAAACCGATCGTGATGCGTTGCTGGCGCAGCGCTTCGATCTGTGAGTGTTTGTCCATTGTGTGCAGCACAATCTTGACGTCAGGGTAGGTGTTTCGAAATGTCAGCAGGATGCGAGGGATCGTCTCGAGAATGCCCGAGCCAAAGATGGCAATGTCCAGACGGCCGAGGCGGCCCTGTCCTGCGCGTTGGGTACGCTCGGTTGCCTGCTCAATCAGCGCAAAAATGTTGCGTGCTTCCTGCAGAAACAAGGCGCCGGCATGTGTGATCTCCATCCCCTTGGCCGTGCGGGTGAACAGCTGAACGCCCAGCTCCTCTTCAAGTTGCTGAATCTGACGCGTTAACGGTGGCTGGGAAATGTTGAGGACGGTCGCCGCCCGGCTGATGTGCCCTTCTTCGGCCACGGTTACAAAGTATTTCAGCTTTCTGAGGTCCATGGGTATGTCTCATCAGAGCGGTTTTTTATACGTTTCTTCATACCTTATGGGTATGAAGATGGTTAGTCAATTGTATTGGAAGGTAATTGATCAGTTCTATAACGTACAAAATATCCGTGATTGCCAGGGCAAGAGCGAGACAAGAATAAAAAACAATACAAAGGAGATCGCATGATGAGCATGCAATTTAATCCTTCGATGCCAGCCACAATTGGCACTCGGCGCACATTGCCTGTAGTGGTGGGGTTGATCACTCTCGCCTGTGCAACGGGCGTTCAAGCCTTCCAGATCGACAGCTCCAATCCCGACATCCGCATGACCTGGGATAATACGATCAAGTACAGCCTGGGTTATCGTCTTAAGGATGCCGACCCCGATGTGGCCGACAACTCCATTGGACCACAGGCCAACACCAACGATGGTGACCTTAACTTCGATAAGGGGCTGATCTCAAACCGTCTGGATATCCTGTCGCAGTTCAACCTGTCGTATAAACGCAAATACGGTTTGCGCCTCAGCGGTGCTGCGTGGTACGACGATGTTTACCACCGTGATACCGATAACCCGGGTGCACTGGTCAATTCGCGCTCTGTTGACTACACCCAGTTCACTGATGCCACCAAGGATTTGCACGGTGGAGATGCAGAAATTCTTGATGCATTTACCTACGGTAACTTTAATGTCGGAGGCAAGAGTCTGAACCTGAAACTGGGGCGCTTTACCCAGTTGTATGGTGAAAGTCTCTTCTTCGGATCCAACGGTATTGCGGCAGCACAGACCTCATTGGATTTGGTAAAAGCACTGTCGGTGCCAAATTCACAGTTTCAGGAAATTCTCCGCCCTGTTGGTCAGCTCTCAGGTCAGCTGCAATTAAGTCCTGACCTATCTATCGGGGGCTACTACCAATTTGAATGGCGTAAATCTCGTATTCCTGGAGCGGGAAGTTATTTCAGTTTTGCCGACTTCGTGGATGAAGGAGGGGAAAGCATGATTCTTGCGCCTGGTCAGGTAGTGTATCGGGGTGAAGATATTGAGCCCAGTGATAGTGGGCAGTTTGGTATGCAGGTCCGTTTTGCTACAGATAATGTCGAATATGGGCTATATGCGGCCCAGTACCACGACAAAATGCCGCAGTTCTATGCACGTCCAGGTGTAAACGTGCAGCCTGGTAGTGTGGGCGATTATATGCAGGTCTTCGGTGAAGATATCCGCACCGTAGGTGCCAGCTTCAGTACACTTGTTGGTGAGACCAACGTTGCTGGTGAACTGTCATTCCGTGACAACCAGCCTTTGGTTGCCAGTGGTAATGCTGTTATCACCAATGCGCTCTCAGATGGAGGCGATAATGCAGCGTATCCAGTCGGCCGGACTATGCACCTTAACCTTTCCATGATCAGTGTGTTACCTGAGAGCGCACTCTGGGATGGTGCTACTTTCATCGGTGAGTTTGCTTACAACCGCCGTCTAAGTATCAGCGACAACGCAGATCAACTCGACCCTTCAGCTACTCGCAGTGCCAGTGCTTTACAGTTTGTATTTACACCTGAATATTTCCAGGTATTACCAGGGCTTGACTTGAAAACGCCGATTGGAGTGGGTTATGGGCTTTCTGGACGATCATCAGTCAACGGCGTGCTGTTCCCGTCGGAAGGTGGCGGCAACATCAGCTTAGGGTTAACTGCAGATTACCAGCGGATTTGGCAGGCAGCACTTAACTACACACATTATATCGGTAGTGCTGGCTCCATCATCAAATACAACACGGCTGTTCCAGAACTGTCATATGACAACTTCCACGGTGACCGTGACTTTATTTCACTCTCAATTCAGCGCACGTTCTGATCTGTTTAGTACCTGTGGTAGGAGAATAACAATGAAATCGACTTCAAAAATTCTGGCAGGTGTAACGGCCCTGCTAATATCGGCTCCCCATGTGTATGCAGCTGTTACAGCTGAGGAAGCAGCTCGCTTAGGTGCGGAGCTAACACCTCTTGGTGGAGAGAAATCAGGTAATGCTGACGGCAGTATTCCTGCATGGACTGGTGGAATCACCGAGATGTTGCCTGGTGATTACTTGGGTGACATTCCCAAATCCATCTTTGCTGATGAAAAGCCGATTTATCAGGTAACCTCACAAAATATGTCTCAGTATCAAGAGTTACTGAGTGACGGCGTGCAGGCAATGTTGCAGAAATACCCTGACAGTTTCCGCCTTGAGGTATATCCGACGCATCGTACTATGGCTGCCCCTCAGTCGGTCTATGACAACACATTAGCTAATGCGACCCGATGCAAGCTGATCGAGGGAGGCTATTCTGTTGAAGGTTGTGCTGGCGGTATCCCGTTCCCCATTCCACAGGAAGGTGTGGAAGTGATGTGGAACTTCCTGATGCGTGTAGAAGCGCCGTCTATTGAATACACGTTCAAAAACATTGTGGGTAATGCCGATGGCAGCCATACCCTGGCGACCCGTAATGACATCTCCTTCCAGTATCCGCAGTACTACAAGGATGCAACGCCACAAAACTGGTCAGGCGAGTACTCAATGTTCCGTTTCAATACGCTGGAGCCGCCTTTCAAGGCCGGTGAGTCTCTGGTGGTACGAGACAGCATTGATCGTGATCAGCCGCGTCAGGCATGGCAGTATCTGCTGGGGCAGCGACGTGTGCGTCGTGCTCCGACAGTCTCTTACGATACCCCGGACTTCGTGGCCTCAGGTGCCAATTACTTCGACGAGGTGCAGGGTTTCTTCGGCTCCGTTGATCGTTTCAATTGGACACTCAAGGGTAAAAAAGAGCTGTTGGTGCCCTATAACACCAATAACTTTGTAGGTGCATCGTTGGAGGATGCACTGAGTGCCCATCACCTGAATCCGGATCACGTGCGTTGGGAAAAGCATCGTGTATGGGTCGTTGAAGCCAATGTGGCTGAAGGCAAGCGTCATGCCGTGCCCAAGCGAACCTACTATGTTGACGAAGACAGCTGGCTGGTCCTGCTGGTTGATGGTTACGACGCTGAAGACAAGCTGTGGCGGACATCCATGGTAACGCCTTTTGTCGTGCCCAAGATACCAACCTTGATGATGAAAACAGCTACCGTGTTCAACCTGCAGGCCAACACCATGAGCTTGATCCAGGCCTTGAACGAAGAAAACTTCCGTATTGTTGATACCAAACCGGAAACCTTCTTTACCGGTGATGCTGTTGCTGCAGAAGCCGTTCGCTAAAAACCGCGTCACCTGCATCGGTATTGCCGGTGCAGGTGACGCGGCCAATTACCGGGCAGGTACCCGGTAAAGCCGCCAGTTGAGTAGTCGAAGATGAAAATAAAAAACGCCAAATTCAACCAGGTGTTGAAAGCCTCGGTCTTGAGCACGCTGTTGATCAGTACAGCTGACTTTTCATTGGCTCAGCCTGCAGATCGAAAATCATTGCCCGATCTTCTGGAGTTGCCGGCTCAGCAAGCAGCCCGGGCACTTCAGTCGATCCAGCTCGGTATCGCGTTGGCAGGTGAGCGTCTTATCTCTGTAGGCGAGCAGGGTATTGTCCTGCTGTCGGATGATAACGGGCGCAGCTGGCGCCAGAGCACAGGTGTACCGGTCAGCGTAACGTTGACTGATGTTGAGTTTGCCTCCTCCATGGATGGCTGGGCTGCTGGCCATAGTGGTGTGATTCTTCACACGGCTGATGGTGGTGAAACCTGGACGTTGCAAATGGACGGCTACAAGGCCGCCGATCTGATTCATCAGGAAGCCAGACGCAGGCTTGATGCCGGTATGCCGGATGCAGAAGATGCCGTCCGCAATGCCGAATACCTTGTCAAGGAAGGCGCCGACAAGCCGTTTCTTGACCTGTTCTTTGCTGACCAAAACCGGGGCTGGGCGGTCGGTGCCTATGGCATCGCCCTGCATACCCTTGATGGGGGGCAGAGCTGGCAGTCCAGTGTGGAGCTGATTCCAAACACGGGTGGCCGGCATCTTTACTCGGTCCAGATGGAAGGCAGTCGTCGCATCATTGCCGGTGAGCAGGGGAGTCTGTTCCGACACGGGGCCGAGGCGTCGACCTACTCCCGAGTGGAAACCCCCTATGAGGGAACGTTCTTCGGTTTTGTGCCCTTGTACAACGATGAGCTGCTGGTATTTGGGCTCAGAGGCAATGTCTGGCGCAGCAGCAATGAGGGCTGGGAGGCGATTGATCTTGGCTCGGAGGCGACCCTGACGGCAGGACTCAAACTGAAGGATGACCGCATTCTATTGGCTGACGAGGGTGGCCATCTGATGCTGGGCAACGACCGTGGCCTGGACTTCAAAAAGCTGGATATCAACCCGGTACCTTCAATTACAGACATGACGCTTGCCCGTGATGGTGCCTTGATACTCGCCACCGCAAGGGGCCCCGTGCGTCTGGAAGATTCCATTTTTGCGCTGGAAGACAAGTGATGAATAGCTCCAATCAAGCCCATACAGGTGAGATGATTCGTCACCTGGAAGATTTTGATACCCGTTCCGGTCGGCTGACGGAGCGGCTTCTGTTTAACAATCGTATCGCCGTAATCCTGATTTGCATGGCGATTACAGTGTTTCTGGGGATGCAGTCTGTCAATCTTGGCATGAGTGCAGCCTTTGAAAAGATGATTCCAACCAGTCATCCCTTCATCGTTAATTTCCTTGAAAACCGCAAACAAATGGCGGGTACGGGCAATACCCTTCGGATTGCGGTTGAAAACGCGGAAGGTACCATCTTCGATGCCGAGTACATGGACACCTTGCGAAAAATCCACGACGAGATTTTTCTGTTGCCCGGTGTCGATCGCCCCTTCATGAAATCACTTTGGGCGCCGGCCGTACGCTGGACTGGCGTGACGGAAGAGGGTCTGGACGGAGGCCCTGTCATACCGGATGGATATAATGGTTCGGCTGAAAGCCTCGATCAGGTACGCAACAATGTTGAACGGTCAGGCGAGATCGGTCAGCTTGTGGCGGCAAACTTCAAGTCTTCCATTCTGTTGGTGCCGTTGCAGGAAACCGATACATCAACGGGAGAGCGTATCGACTACCATGCGTTCTCGCAGCAGCTCGAAGAGCTAAGAAGCAAGTACGAATCAGACAAGATTCAGATCCACATTACCGGATTCGCAAAGGTTGTGGGCGACTTGATTGAGGGGCTGCAACAGGTGTTGTTGTTCTTTGCCCTGACGATCGCCATCGCAATGCTGGTGCTTTATCTGTATACCCGCTGCATCCGCAGCACATTGTTGGTCGTGCTGAGTTCTTTGACTGCCGTGGTCTGGCTGTTGGGATTGCTGCCCCTGTTGGGCTATGACCTAGATCCTTACTCGATTCTCGTTCCTTTTCTGGTATTTGCTATTGGCATGAGTCATGGTGCACAGAAAATGAACGGCATCATGCAGGATATTGGTAGAGGTGTTCACAAGTTACTGGCAGCGCGTTACACCTTCCGTCGCCTATTTTTGGCCGGTTTGACAGCCTTGCTGTCTGACGCGATTGGGTTCGCTGTGCTGATGGTTATTGATATTCCGGTGATCCAGGATCTGGCTGTGACGGCCAGCATCGGTGTAGCTGTGCTGATTTTTACCAATTTGATCCTGCTACCTGTGCTCCTGTCTTACACTGGGGTAAATGCTAAAGCTGCCGAGCGCAGTATTCGTGCTGAGATTGCTGATCTCAACGATACGGAACATAGCAAGCACCCATTTTGGGCATGGCTGGATCTATTCACCCAAAAGCGTTACGCCACTGTTGTTGTAATTATTTCTATTCTACTGGGTGGATTTGGGTTGGTAGTCAGTTCAAAGGTTAAAATAGGTGACACCGGCCAAGGAGCACCGGAGTTGCGAGCTGACTCGCGTTACAACACCGATAACGCGTTCATGGTGGACAACTATGCTGCCAGCAGTGACGTTTATGTTGTGATGGTGCGCACAGGACAGTATGAGTGCGCCCACTACGACACACTGATGGCGGTGGATGCCTTGGAGCGTCAGTTGGCTCAGTTGCCAGCCGTGGAGTCCACCAGTTCACTTGCCGGGTTGGCGAAAATTGCGCAAGCTGGTATGAATGAGGGAAGTCTGAAGTGGTATGGCATTCCGCGTTCTCAGGGGATGTTGAACGCGATTATCACACGGGCACCTCGTGAGCTGTTCAATCAAAACTGTGATTTGCTGACTGTATATGCTTACCTTAAAGACCACAAAGCGGATACGCTGAGCAGCGTTGTTCAAACAGTGGAGCGTTTCGCAGCCGAATATAACAGCGATAATATCCGCTTTTTGAGTGCTGCAGGTAATGCGGGTATCGAAGCTGCTACCAATATCGTAGTGGAAAAAGCAAATGTGCAAATGCTGGTACTGGTCTACTCAGCCGTTATCCTGCTTGCCTTCATTACTTTTCGCTCATGGCGTGCCGTTGTCTGTGCAGTACTGCCCTTGATGCTGACATCCATACTCTGTCAGGCATTGATGGTTTGGCTGAATATTGGTGTAAAGGTGGCAACACTGCCCGTGATTGCACTAGGTGTCGGTATCGGTGTCGACTATGCGCTTTATATTCTTACCGTCACTATGGCACGTTTGAAGGAAGGCAAAACGTTGTCAGAGGCTTACTATCAGGCATTGCTTTTCACCGGAAAGGTGGTTGTCTTGACAGGTATCACATTGGGTGTGGCGGTCTTTACTTGGGTGCTTTCGCCAATCAAGTTTCAGGCAGACATGGGTATTTTGCTGGCATTCATGTTCATCTGGAACATGCTCGGAGCACTGATACTGCTGCCCTCACTGGGTTATTTCCTGCTTAGAAAAAAAGCATGACGTAAATACATGCTTTCATGACAGGGATGTCATTTAATTATTGAGTGATCTCTGATGACTATAAAAACAAATCTGAAATCAGAGCGCTTTATATTGGTGGCGCTCATGGTGGTACTGGCTTTCATGATTTACAGTGCTAGTGATCATCAATTGATAACTCTCGCTTTTGTTGCTTTGTTACTGAGTGTGGGCTACCACCTATCAAGTACTGCACGAGAAAAACGACTGGAAAATGCAGCGAATCAAATATGCTCCCTCTTCGATACCGGAGAGGGTAGGCGATCTCCAAGTGAGCAGTTACTCCAGCTGAATGACGTGCTAGCTGAAAAGGTTGGCAATCCGGGATTCAGATAATAAGTGCGACACTCATGGTTGAACGGCGAGAGGTGGCCAACTGC
>ERZ1673962.785-NODE-785-length-18966-cov-108.744064_pt1 | contig 18966 bp, 18 predicted proteins | sample MGYA00580188_ERZ1673962 | MGnify/ENA primary metagenome ERZ1673962 (study PRJEB41334, sample SAMN05608104) | rock metagenome | biome: terrestrial subsurface; feature: shale formation; material: shale | place: USA: Pennsylvania ... | reverse complement strand
GCTTTTCGGACATCGCCAACGGCATCGCCGCCGAATACGACTTCTGGCTCGGCGATGCCTTTGCCTCGGGCGGTTCAGCAGGCTACGACCACAAGAAGATGGGCATCACCGCGCGCGGAGCCTGGGTATCCGTGCAGCGTCACTTCCGTGAGCGCGGCATCAACGTGCAGACCGATGTGATCAGTGTCATCGGTATCGGCGACATGGCCGGTGACGTGTTCGGCAACGGTCTGCTGATGTCCGAAACCCTGCAGCTGGTAGCGGCGTTCAACCATCTGCATATCTTCATCGATCCCAATCCCGACCCTGCGCGCAGTTTCATCGAGCGCAAGCGCCTGTTCGACTTGCCGCGCTCGTCGTGGACGGATTACGACGCCTCGCTGATCTCCGAAGGCGGTGGAATCTTCCCGCGCTCGGCCAAGCGAGTTGCGATTACGCCACAGATGAAAGAGCGCTTCGCCATTGAGGCGGATCAGCTGACGCCGGCTGAACTGATCCATGCGCTGCTCAAGGCACCGGTGGACCTGTTGTGGAACGGCGGTATCGGTACCTATGTGAAGAGCAGCGGCGAAAGCCACGCCGAAGTCGGCGACAAGGCCAACGATGCGGTGCGGGTCAATGGCGCCGATCTACGAGCCAAGGTGGTGGGCGAGGGCGGCAACCTCGGCATGACCCAGCTGGGGCGCGTCGAGTACGCGCTGCATGGCGGATCGAGCAATACCGACTTCATCGACAATGCCGGCGGCGTCGATTGCTCGGATCATGAAGTGAACATCAAGATCCTGCTCAATGAGGTGGTCAGCGCTGGCGACATGACCGCCAAGCAGCGCGATCAACTGCTGTTCGAAATGACCGACGCGGTGGCCGAGCTGGTGCTGCAGAACAACTACAAGCAGACCCAGGCGCTGTCCCAGGCGCAGCATCGCTCGCGGGAGCGGGCCGCCGAGTATGTTCGGTTGATCAATGCGCTGGAGACGGCGGGGCAGCTCGACCGCGCGCTCGAGTTCCTGCCCAGCGATGACGCCCTGACCGAGCGCGCCAGCATCGGCAAGGGGCTGACCCGGCCGGAGCTGTCGGTTCTGATTTCCTACAGCAAGATCGAACTGAAGAAAGCGCTGCTGGATTCGCGCGTGCCGGACGACGACTACCTCGCCCGCGAAATGGAAAGTGCCTTCCCGCAGCAACTGAGCGAGCGTTTCCACGATGCCATGCTGCAACATCGCCTCAAGCGCGAAATCGTTGCTACCCAGATTGCCAACGATCTGGTCAACAACATGGGCATCACTTTCGTTCAGCGCCTGAACGAGGCGACGGGCATGAGTGCGGCGAATGTCGCCGGAGCCTACGTGATCGTGCGCGACATCTTCCATCTGCCTCACTGGTTCCGGCAGATCGAGGCGCTGGATCACAAGGTACCGGCGGAGCTGCAGTTGGCCTTGATGGATGAGCTGATGCGCCTGGGCCGCCGCGCGACGCGCTGGTTCCTGCGCAATCGTCGTAGCGAGCTGGATGCCGCACGCGACGTCGCGCACTTTGGCCCGCGGGTCGCTGCCCTTGGTCTGAAGCTCGATGAACTGCTGCAAGGCTCGACGCGTGACCGCTGGCAGGAGCGCTATAAGCGTTACACCGAAGCCGGGGTGCCGGAGCTGCTGGCGCGCATGGTGGCCGGTACCAGCCATCTGTACACGCTGTTGCCGATTCTGGAGGCCGCTGACGAAACTGGCCAGGTGCCTGCGCAGGTGGCGGCAACCTACTTCGCCGTCGGTGGTGCGCTGGAGCTTCCCTGGTATCTGCATCTGCTGACCAACCTGCCGGTTGCCAACAACTGGCAGGCCCTGGCGCGTGAAAGCTTCCGCGACGACCTCGACTCACAGCAGCGCAGCATCACGGTATCGGTGCTGCAGATGGAGAACGGTCCGGAGGCGATCAGCGAGCGGGTCGACGCCTGGTTGTCTCAACGACCAGTGTTAATGGAGCGCTGGCGCTCGATGCTGGCCGAGCTGCGCGGCGCCAGCGGCACCGACTACGCCATCTATGCAGTCGCCAGCCGCGAGCTGCAGGGCCTGGCGCAGTCGGTAGGGCATGGCTGACGAGGTCTTGCGGCTTCCTCCGTGGACGATCCGTCCGCGGGAGAGGCCGCGCCATTAATGCGGCGCAACTGAAAAACGCACTGCCCTCGGGCGGTGCGTTTTTTTTTGCGGACGGGTGTTTGCTGCGCAGGGGGGCGTGGCGGTAAACGCTCAGTCCTGCGCAGGCAGTCCGACCTTGAAGCGAGTGATCTGCGGCAGATCGCGCAGGTAGCGAATCAGGTCAGGTGCGCCTGCCAGCTTCAGCCCCTCGCCAATGGCATTGGCTGTGGGGTCACGCTTCTCCAGCAACAGCAACTCGGAATTGCTGGCATCGCGCAGTAGTGTCAAGCGGGCATAGGGAACCTGGCTGTCGAGCAGCATGGCCATGAATTCACGATCGCTCCAGGCCTGAGCAGGCATCGTCACGGCGTGGTAGTCAGCGTCCAGCGCGTGAACACCGGAGCGGTCGAGGCGGTAATCGGTGACCTCCGCCGGCAGCATGACTTCCAGGCCGCGCAAGCGCGCGTAGGCCACGGCGCAGGCAAAGGCTTCCAGATGGTGTTCGCCGGCCCAATAAAGCCGCTCCCCGAGCCAGCTGGCCTGGCGAACATCGATCGCTGCCCCCTTGTCGAAGCCGGGCAAGGCGGTACCGAGTGCTCGAAGAAAATCCTTGTAGCTGATGATTCGTACCTGCCGACAACCCGCCGTGCTGGAAAAGGCTTCGAAGGTCGGGTAACTCGGTTCATTTTTGCGCTGCCCGCCGAAGCCGTCGATCTGCCGCAGGTCGAGCCGTGACCGGGTGCAATCCTTGCTGATCAAGCGGGTCAGCGCAGCATGGGCACGGGCCTTGTCTTCCTGCACCGGACCGGAGAGCGCACCACGTGGCAGCTCCAGCAAGCGTTGCAGGCAGGGGCCATCGTTCCAGAAAATGCTGGGCTCAGGCTCGGGTAGGCGGGAAAAGGGCAGCTGCAGGCTGCTGGCGCGATCCTGAATGGGAAGCGAAGCCTTGGAGCGCAGCCCGAGGCGTTGCGCAAGTCGTGCGATTTGAGAAGTCAGTGAAGGCATTGGCTCGGGCAGGCTCATCATGATGCTTGAGCTCTCAGGGCTACGGCCGAAGTGTGGCAGACCTGGGTCATTTGCGCACGGGCTTTGCGCCACCCGTAGCGCTGGCCTGCGTCACAGCCTTGGGCAAAGATCGCGTGTCGATGTGGCAATATCGCTGAATAGATCACTGAGGAGCCTCCATGCCAAATCTGGTACTGGATATCGCGCTGTCCGCCGAACGAATGAAGGCGGTCTACCAGGGCCACGCGAATCGAGTCCTGATTCGAAGTCGCGACGGCACGCGAGTCAGCTTGCCGGCGCATCATCTGCGCCCGTTTCTGACCCACGAAGGGATATATGGTTCCTTCGAGCTCGAATTCGCTGAGCAGGGACAATTGCTGCGTTTGCGGCGTCTGCAATGAACCCGTCGGTCGGTGCGCTCGACCGGCCTATTTCCTCACTGGCGGCAGCGGCTGAAGCCCTCTCGGGCTGCTATACTCCGCGTCCACATTTACCGAGACCTTAGGCTGCGTATGTATAACCTGGCCCGCCAGCTATTGTTCAAGTTATCTCCGGAAACTTCCCATGAACTTTCCCTCGAGCTGATTGGCGCCGGTGGCCGTCTCGGGCTCAATGCAATGCTCGGCAAAGCGCCAGCAAGTCTTCCTGTTCAGGTGATGGGGCTCGATTTCCCCAATCCGGTCGGCCTGGCAGCAGGGCTGGACAAGAACGGCGAAGCCATTCGCGGAATGTCGCAGCTGGGCTTCGGTTTCATCGAAGTGGGAACCGTGACGCCGCGCCCGCAGCCAGGTAACCCCAAGCCACGGATATTCCGCCTGCCCGAGGCCGAGGCGATCATCAATCGCATGGGTTTCAACAACCATGGTGTAGATGCGCTGCTGGCTCGGGTAGAGGCCGCTAGGTTCAAGGGTGTCCTCGGTATCAACATCGGCAAGAATTTCGATACGCCTGTCGAGCGCGCCGAGGAGGACTACCTGCTCTGCCTGGACAAGGTCTATCACCACGCAAGCTATGTCACTGTCAACGTCAGTTCGCCGAACACGCCTGGCTTGCGCAGCCTGCAGTTCGGCGACTCGCTCAAGCATTTGCTCGATGCGTTGCGACTGCGCCGTGAGGATCTGGAGATCATGCATGGCAAGCGCGTGCCGCTTGCGATCAAGATCGCTCCGGACATGACCGACGAAGAAACCGCTCTGGTGGGCGAGGCGGTATTCCAGGCCGGGATGGACGCGATCATCGCCACCAACACTACCCTTGGCCGAGAAGGCGTTGCCGGCTTGGCTCATGCTGACGAAGCTGGTGGCCTGTCTGGTGCGCCCGTTCGGGAGAAGAGCACGCACACGGTCAGGGTGCTGGCACAGACGCTAGGCGGACGGCTGCCGATCATTGCTGTGGGCGGCATCACCGAGGGCAGGCACGCGGCAGAGAAGATCGAGGCGGGTGCCAGCCTGGTTCAGTTGTATTCAGGTTTAATCTACAAGGGACCGGCATTGATCCGAGAGGCGGTGGATGCCATCGCGGCGCTGCGTTCAAAAGCGCATTGATGATTGCCCGGAAGGGGCTCCTGTTGGGAGCCCCTGGGCTTCTCGCCCGCCGCCCGGGTGGGGCGCGCTATCAAGTCGGGTGGATCGGTGAATTAGCCGACCGCGTGAAGTTCGTTGAGTCTATGCAGACCGGCCGTGCCGGTCAGACCATCCCAGTTGTCGCCGCGACCCTCCCGCCAGCCGTTAATCCAGGCTTGGCGCACTTCGGGATGGTAGAAGGGGCACAGATCGCGAGATTTGCCGTGTATGCCATGCTGATAACCGCGTAGAAATGCTCGTTCCATCGGATCACGCTTGAGTCTTCTCATTGGGTATTGCCCTCAGTGGTTGACTGGTGTTCCTGTGGCCTCATGGCGAGACCGGGCAGATAGACTGCCAATGAAGCGCGCTGCCGGCGTGGCACGCTTCGCCGGCACCATTGCGATGTCGGCCTGAGGTGAGTTCTAACGCAATGCTGAAGACGCTGGAATGATCGTTTTGTCATAAGTAGGTAACGAATCTATGGTTCTACCCATAAGCCTGAAAGGGCAAGGGATGCGAAGTGCACTGCTTAGCCGCTTCTGCATGATTGCAACCATGATGTTTGTAACTTCTTTCTAATTTTCTTTGCTGGGCCTGTTCCGACGAAAGGGTCGCAGCGGTCCGAAGCACCTTTTGTGGAAACTCCATGACCGACCGCCATGAACTGATCCTGACCTGTCCCAAGGGACTCGAAGGCCTGCTGCTCGACGAAGCCACCGCGCTTGGACTGGAGGAGAGTCGCGAGCAGACATCCGCGATTCGCGGCTTCGGTACGCTGGAGGTGGCCTACCGGCTCTGCCTATGGTCGCGCCTGGCCAATCGCGTGCTGCTGGTGATCAGCCGTTTTCCCACTGTAGACGCCGAGACGCTTTACCAAGGGGTTCACGCCGTCGACTGGGCTGACCATCTGCAGCCTGCCGGCAGCCTGGCAGTGGAGTTCAGTGGTCGTGGCTCGGGCATCGACAACACCCATTTCGGTGCGCTCAAGGTCAAGGACGCCATCGTGGATCGGCTGCGAACCGCATCTGGCGAGAGACCCAGCATCGACAAGCTCGATCCTGATCTGCGCGTGCATCTACGCCTCGACAAGGGGCAAGCGGTGCTTTCGCTCGACCTCTCCGGGCACAGCCTGCACCAGCGTGGCTATCGACTGCAGCAGGGTGCCGCGCCGCTCAAGGAAAACCTTGCTGCCGCGATCCTGATGCGTGCCGGCTGGCCACGCATTGCCGCTGCTGGTGGTGCGTTGACAGATCCCATGTGCGGCGTCGGCACCTTTCTTGTCGAAGGGGCGATGATGGCGGCGGACATCGCGCCGAACCTCAAGCGCGAGCGTTGGGGTTTCAGTGCCTGGCTGGGACACGTACCCGCGCTGTGGTCGCGACTGCATGCCGAAGCTCAGGCACGGGCAGAGGTTGGCTTGGCCAAGCCGCCCTTATGGATTCGCGGCTATGAGGCCGATCCGCGGCTGATCCAGCCGGGACGCAACAACATCGAACGCGCTGGGCTGGCCGGCTGGATCAAGGTCTATCAGGGTGATGTCGGCGACTTCGAGCCGCGCCCGGACCAGAATCAGAAGGGCTTGGTGATCTGCAATCCGCCCTACGGCGAGCGCCTCGGTGACGAGGCGAGCCTTCTCTATCTCTACCAGAACCTCGGCGAACGACTGCGCCAGGCCTGCCTGGGCTGGGAAGCCGCGGTATTCACCGCCGCGCCGGATCTCGGCAAGCGCATGGGAATCCGCAGTCACAAGCAGTACGCGTTCTGGAACGGTGCGCTGCCGTGCAAGCTGCTGTTGATCAAGGTCGAGCTGGATCAGTTCGTGACCGGTCAGCGCGGCGCCGGCCATGAGGAACATTCACAGCAGCAGGCGCCGGTCGAGCAGGCACGCCTCAGCGAAGGCGGGCAGATGTTCGCCAATCGCCTACAGAAGAATCTGCGTCAGCTCGGCAAATGGGCGCGTCGTGAGGGTATCGAATGCTACCGGCTATATGACGCGGATATGCCTGAGTACGCCCTGGCGATCGATCTGTACGGTGACTGGGTGCACGTGCAGGAGTATGCGCCGCCGCGCTCCATTGAACCGGAGAAGGCCCAGGTGCGCCTGCTCGATGCATTGGCTGCCATCCCGCAAGCACTGGGCATTCCTCGCGAGAAGGTGGTGGTAAAGCGCCGCGAGCGCCAGACGGGAACACGCCAGTATGAGCGTCAGGCCAGTCAGGGCGAATTTCTCGAAGTGACCGAGGGCGGCGTCAAGCTGCTGGTGAATCTCACCGATTATCTGGATACCGGCCTGTTCCTCGATCATCGCCCATTGCGCCTGCGCATTCAGCGTGAAGCGGCTGGCAAGCGTTTCCTCAACCTGTTCTGCTATACCGCAACCGCCACGGTTCATGCGGCCAAGGGTGGTGCGCGCAGCACCACCAGCGTCGACCTGTCGAAAACCTATCTGGACTGGGCGCGTCGCAATCTCTCGTTGAATGGCCTTTCGGATCGCCAGCGCCTGGAACAGGGCGACGTGATGGCCTGGCTGGAAGAGGACCGTGGTGAGTACGACCTGATCTTCATCGACCCGCCGACGTTCTCCAATTCCAAGCGCATGGAAGGCGTGTTCGACGTACAGCGGGACCATCAGGTGCTGCTCGATCTGGCGATGGCTCGATTGGCGACGGGCGGAGCGCTGTATTTCTCCAACAACTTCCGCAAATTCGTGCTGGATGCCAGCCTGAGCGACCGCTACGCCGTAGAGGAAATCAGCAGCGCAACGCTGGACGAGGATTTCCGTCGTAATCCCCGGATCCACCGCGCCTGGAAATTCCAGGCGCGGTGATCATCCGGTGATATAGGCGGGCCGTTCGGCCTGCCTGAGTCACATCAGCGTTGTGCGGTGTTCTGGTTGCGCTGACCATAGAGGCTGACCAGCACCTGATCGAGAATCGAGGCTGCGCCCCATGGGCGGGGATGGTTCAGGATCGCCACGACTGCCCAGACATTGCCGTCGCCGTCACGGCTGTAACCTGCGATGGCGCGCACGGTGTTCAGGGTTCCCGTCTTGAGGTGCGCCTTGCCGGCGACAGGTGTATTGCGCAGGCGCTTGCGCATGGTGCCGTCCACGGCAGCCAATGGCATCGACGAAATGAACTCGGCCGAGTAAGGGCTGCGCCACGCGGCCTGCAGCAAGCTCCCCAGCTCGCGTGCGCTGACGCGTTCGGCGCGGGAAAGCCCGGAGCCGTTCTCGATCACTAGATGCGGCGAGATGAGCCCCTTCTTGGCCAGCCACTGGCGAATGACCCGCTGTGCAGCCTTGGCATCATCGGCATCCGCTTCGTTACGGAATTCGGCGCCGAGGCTTAGAAACAGCTGCTTGGCCATGGTGTTGTTGCTGTACTTGTTGATGTCTCGAATGATCTCGGTGAGATCCGGCGAATAGGCCCTCGCCAGCAGTCTTGCTTTGTCAGGCACCTGGGCCACACGGTCAATGCCGAGAATGCTGCCGCCGAGCTCGGCCCAGATAGCACGCACCGCGCCGGCGGCATAGCGCTGGTGATCGAGCAGTGAAAGGTAGGTCTGTGCGCTGCAGCCGTCGGCGAGTTTGCCGGTGACCACGACGGTCACGCCATCCCCATTCGCAACCGGGTTGTAGAGCACGTCCGGCCAGCCTGGGCATTTGCCTGCGGGCAGCGCTTTGACCCGGTTGTCTATTCGAATGCTGGCGATCGGCGGCTCGACTGCGATGTTCACCTTTCCGCCATCGTTGCGGACGATGAAGCGCAGCGCCTTGAGGTTGACCAGTAGTGAGTCGGGACCAACTAGAAAGGGCTTGTTCTTGTCATTGCCGTCGTCATCGAAGACGGGCAGGTCGGGCTGGACGAAATGGCTGCGATCGAGCACCAGATCGCCAGTGACCTTGGTGACTCCGTTGGCACGCAAATCTCGCAGCAGCAGCCAGAGCTTCTCCATGTTCAGTTTCGGGTCGCCGCCGCCCTTGAGGTAGAGATTGCCGTTGAGGGTGCCGTCCACCAGCGGGCCGTCGGCATAGAACTCGGTCTTCCACTGGTGGTTGGGGCCGAGCAGTTCGAGGGCGGCGTAGGTGGTAACCAGCTTCATGGTCGAGGCGGGGTTGACCGATACGTCGGCGTTGACGAACGTCGGCGCGGCGTCACCGGTCAGTGGCAGCATGACTACGGACAGTGCGTCGCTGCTGATCTTGTTGGCTTTCAGGGCCTGTTCGACGCGCGGTGGCAGTGTCTGGTTCACCCCGGCGGCCTGGGCTGGCAGGGTCAAGGGCAGGGCGAAGATGGCTAAGGTGATGCCGCGGAGGATGGAGCTCATCGTACGAGCGCCTCTGGGCAAACACAGGGGGCTGCTGGCGGTTTGATTTGACATGTGTTTCCCACTGCTCTTAGGGAACGAATGCGGGCCATTATGCCCGTGCTGTAGAGGCGTCGTGCCTCTATCCGATAAGCGTAGCTGCGGTACACAGGTTACTGCAAAGACAGATGCGCACCAGGCTGCGATGAGCTCAACCGCTGCTGTCGGTCATCGCCTTGGCGCGGGGTTGCTGTTAGAGTGCGCGCCGTCATCAAGTAGAAAAAGGATCGCCCCCAAATGGCTACCAATCGTTCGCGTCGCCTGCGTAAGAAACTCTGTGTCGATGAGTTCCAGGAGCTCGGCTTCGAGGTCAATCTCACCTACCGCGAAGGTATCGAAAGCAAGGCTGTGGACGACTTCCTCGAAGCGTTTATCAGCGAAGCGATGGAAGCCAATGAACTCGGCTATATCGGTGGCGAAGACTACGGTTTTGTCTGCCTCGGCCGTCGCGGCTCGGTCAGCGAAGAGCAGCGTGCGAAAGTCGACGCCTGGCTGAAAGGCCGCAGCGAACTGGCTGAGTACAGTGTCAGTCCGCTGATGGATGTGTGGTACCCGGAAAACCCGATCAGGGCTGAGAAGTAGTCTTTTCGTCTGATCGTTGCGATGCTGCCCGCTGGGCTTTCCTGCGCGAGCGCCTGGCCAGCAGCATCTGCAAGACGTGCATCAGCGTTGCGATGAGCAGCGCCACAGCTACACCGATGGCAGCATTGATGAGGCGTATCTGCGGCAGGTTCCAGTCTTGGGCCAGCGTCTCCGCCAGCAGCAGGAACAGCAGCGTGGTCTGCAGGACGAATAGCCCATAGTGATTCGCCTGAAACGCTCTGCCCAGCACGATAAGCGGCAGCAGGATCATCACCATCAGTGGCGGGTCGGCCAGGCCGTGGCCAATGTAGATCAGTATGGCCGCAGCCGCCAATATTCCCAGGCTGGCCTGTAGCGCCCGCACCAGACTCCGCTCCAGATCCATCTGCAGCGTGGTGAACACCGCCAGCGTCAACCAGTAGCCTCTTGGCAGTTCAGCCATATTCACGATTACCCCACCCAATGCTCCGGCCAGGATGTAGGTCAGGGCGTGCACACGCCATTGCCGGATCGGCGTTCGGCGAGCGTGCCTGCGCAGCACCCGAAGGATGCTCATCAGCCGCGGCATATATGGCCACATGCGCAGCCCATGCATCCCCCGCAGGCCGAAGGCGAGCAAGGTCACCCAGAGCCCGCCGAGCGCGAAAAGAAAGGCTATGGCGTACGGGTTGTTGAAATCGCCAATGCCGTGCTGCCCTTGGCCGAGGCAGAGGCAGATCGCCAGACCGATACCGAGCTTTCCCGCTTCGCTGCCGTAGCGCTGTAACCAGGCCAGCAGCAGGCCGTAGAAGGCGAAAAGGCCGAGACTGATCAATGGATGAGTCGCCGACCAGAAGCCCAGTCCGGCACTCCCGGCGCCCAACGCGATGAGTAACAGCATGCGCAGCATGCCGAAGCGATGAAGTGGGTTGGCCTTGGCCGCCTGAAAGGCGCCGACCGTTGCCCAGAGGAAGCCGGGATGGCCGCTGAACAGCCCCAGCAGCAACGGCAAGGCGCAACCAAAGCCGGCCACCATGGCAGCGCCCCAGGCGGGGCGCGCGGGGTGCCAGTGGATGCTTTGCCGCAGCAGGCGCTTCATGTGGGTCAAACCGGGCTGGAGCGGCCGGTCATCTCGCCGGCCATCTCCGTGGCGTAGCTATCGGTCATGCCTGCGATGAAGTCGATCATGCGCAGGAACGACTGATAGAGCGGTAGCTCGGGCGAGGGCGCGCTGCGTCCGAGCAGGTCGAGGATCCGCTGATTCTTGAACGAGGGGGTACCGCCGCGATGTTGTTCCAGTGCTGCGCCGCAAAATGCATTGAGCAGTATTTCCAGCGTGGTATAGGCGCCTATCTCGTGCAGGGTTTTGCGCTTGTCCTGAAAAATCTTCTCCCGCGCCATCGCCTTTGCCTGCAGTACGCACTCTTTGGCCGGACCATGCATATGCTCGACTAGGTCGCCGTGCAACTCACCACGAAGCAGGTTGCTCTGCTGCTCGACAAAGGCACCAGCGGCCGCATTGGTCAGGTGTTCGATCGCCTTGCCGCGCAGAATGGCCAGTTTGCGCCGCCTTGAATCCCTCGGGCCCAGCTGACGATAGGTTTCCGGAATGTCATCGCCCACCAAGTCCAGCAACAGCGCTTCGACCTCCGAATACTCCAGCAGCTCCATCTCGAGGCCGTCTTCCAGGTCGATCAGGCCGTAACAGATGTCGTCTGCTGCCTCCATGAGGTAGACCAGAGGATGGCGGGCCCAGCGTTGCTCTGCGACGTTGGGCAGGTTCAGCTTCTGTGCAATTTGCTCGAGCAGCGGTTGCTCATTCTGATAGCACCCGAACTTGTGCTTCTTGTACCCCAGCGCCTCTGCATGGCGTGAAGTCCAGGGGTACTTGAGATACGTGCCGAGGGTGGCGTAGGTCAGTCGCGTTCCACCGTCGAACTGGTGGTATTCGAGTTGCGTAAGCACTCGAAATCCCTGTGCGTTGCCTTCGAAGTTGAGAAAGTCCGCGCGTTGCGCGTCGCTCATATCGTCGAGCCATCCGCGCCCTGCGGCCTGCTGGAACCAGCAGCGAATAGCATCCTCGCCGGAGTGGCCAAAGGGCGGATTGCCAATGTCGTGGGCCAAGCAGGCCGACTGGACGATCATGCCAAGGTCGGCCGGGCTGCACCATTCTGGCATGTCATCGCGCAATACTTCACCGACACGCATACCGAGTGAGCGGCCTACGCAGCTCACCTCCAGCGAGTGGGTGAGGCGGGTATGGATGTGATCGTTGCTGGAAACTGGATGAACCTGAGTCTTGCGCCCGAGCCGGCGAAAGGCGCCCGAAAAAATGATCCGATCATGATCCTTGTGAAAAGGGCTGCGGCCCAACTCGTCGCTACTGTGGGCGGATTTGCCGAGTCGTTCGCGGGTAAGCAGTGTGTGCCAGTCCAAGGACCATCTCCGTATTGCCATTAGCGGGCTGGTGCAAAGCTACCACAACTGCCGAATCGCTGATCGGTGCTGGCGCATTAGAAGGATAACCAGTTCAGAGGCGTGGCAACCTACCCGCGGTTGGCCGCGGGTACAGTGTTGTTCAGCCAGGGTAGGCGGCTGGGCTAGTGCAGCTTTTCCCGCAGCTTTTGCTGACCCTTGATTAGCGGATATAGCGTCAGCGCCACGCGAGCCAGCTTTCCCATTTTCCCCATCCTGCGTCCGAACAGCGCGAGTACGACCGTCGCAGCGATCATCATCGGTCCCTTGCCTGAACTGTGTTCGCTGGATGTTCGACGCGAACTTACGAAACTCTTCATCTGCTGCAGTGGATGTGAAAGGGGTTGCGCGTGGTAGAGCATCTGTTGACGGTGCATTTCCATGCGCAGTCGCACCAGATCCTTGCGCATGCTCAGATCATTCGATGTGCTCAACGGTTGGCTCATGGCAGTAATCGCTCCCGGTTGCGCTCCAGTTCTTCAAGCGTGGCCTGGAACGGTGCGGCACATTGTTTGGCGAGCGAAGCGGCCCGGCTCACGCAGATGATCATCACCACTGCGTAGATCGCGCATAGCGTAAGAATCGCCGCGATGCGATGAGTTTCCCAGAAGGCGATGACGATAGCCGCGGAAAGCCCAACCAGGATCAGCAGGCCGAGAATCAGGCTGACACCGGCCAGGAGAAATAGCCGAAAGGTTCGGGCTTTCTCTTCCTGGATCTCTATGCCTACAAGTTCCAGGTGCCCCTGGAGCAGGCCGACGAATGCGCCGCCCAGCTTCTTAAGCGATGGCTTGGGGGCTTCGGTGCCGGGCTTCGCTTCCATTGCTGGCTCTCCCATCAGCGGCGTGAAATCAGACCGAGCAGAAAGCCGACCCCGGCAGCGATGCCGATCGATTGCCAGGGATGGGTGTGTACATATTCCTCGGTGCACTGGATGGCAGCCTGACCCTGCTCGCGCATCGAGCCTTCCCGCTCCTTGAGCATTTCACGAGCCTTGGCAATGTTTGCGTTGATCTTGCTGCGTAGCTCTTCGGTTTGGCCGCCTGCGGTTTCCTGAGTGTGCTTGAGCAGCCGCTCAGTGTCGCCGATCAGAGTATGAAACTCTTCAATCAGTGCGTTCTGCGCAGCTTGCAGGTTGCGGCGATGGGCGGATGTATCGATCAGGGGGCGGGTGCTCCCAGCGGGACCTTCAGGAATCGGGGTGTTATCGCTGGTGCCGAAAGTGGACTCGGTAGACATGCGGAGCTCCTCTTGATTCTTCGGGGCAAAAGGCCCCGTTGCCTCAAGTTTCGAGCATTGCGCCTCGTTAAAGGTTCCCCGCTTCGTTGAGCCGTGTAGACGCATATGCAACTGCGTTGGAATCACTGCTGTTGGTAAAAAAGAAAACCCGCCGAAGCGGGTTTTCCTGTCTACAGCAGCGAGTGCAGTAGCCGCTATTACATCAGCGGGATGGTGTAGCTGACGATCAGACGGTTTTCGTCGATGTTGTTGCCGGCTGCAACGTTGCCACGTGCAGTCGCATTACGCCATTTCACGTTCAGGTTCTTCAGCGCGCCTTCCTGGAAGGTGTAGCCGATGTCCATGTCGCGCTCCCAGATCTTGCCTTCGGATTGACCGAAGCCGCGCTCGACATTGTCACCTGTGATATAGCGAGTCATGAAAGTCAGGCCAGGAATACCGACTGAGGCAAAGTTGAAGTCATAACGAGCCTGCCAGGATTTCATGTCTTGTAAGGCAAAGTCGTTAATCTGGACATAGTTGACCAAGAAGGGATCGGTAACCTCGCCGACGTACGCGAATCCGGTGTCACCGCTCATCTTCTGGTAGCCAAGGCCGAACCCGTGCCCGCTGATGGAGTAAGTAACCATCGCACCGAGCGCTTTGTTATCAACGATGGAGGAACCATCATCTTTAGAGCGTGCGTAGCGTAGATCGGTTTTCAGCGACTGATTGTCGCCCAGCGGCAGGATGTGAACCAGATTGGTGCTGTGCTGTTTGTAAATGTTTTCCAGCTCGCTGTAGTAATACGCGGCTGTAAGATCATTTGTCAGCTTGTAGGAGCCGCCAGCGAAGAAGAAGTCATCTGCATCTTCGGTAATAGCCGCATTATCCAACAGTACCGGATTACCGGCGGCATTTGTGCCCTCGCGACGATTTCCTTTGCCGCCATAGGCAAGTCCTTCGTTATTGGACGAATTGCGATGGTTGGCGCGGTTCAGGTAGCCAGCATCCAGCGTCAGGCCCTGGATCTCTTTAGAGACGATCTGCGCGCCTTGAAAAGTTTGCGGGAGCAGACGAGAGTCGCTCGACGAAATTGCCATGTTCTTCAGCTGCAGCGTGCCGACTTTCAGAACGGTCTCGGACACTTTGGCTTTTGCGGCCAAGCCAAGCATGGAGTAATCGTCTGCAGACCCGTCGCCATCGTCAGGCAGCAGTCCAGAGCCGGTACGACCACCGCCCGAATCAAGTTTGACGCCCAACAGGCCGAGAGCATCGACACCAAAACCCACGGTGCCTTCGGTGTAGCCCGACTCAACGCGGAGCAGGAAGCCCTGAGCCCACTCTTCAGCTTTGCTGTTCGAGGTGTTTGGGACTTCGCGGAAATCACGATTGAAGTAGAAGTTACGCAGTTCCAGACCAGCCTTGGTGTCTTCGATGAAGGCGGCTTGGGCCATGGTTGGGATAGCCAGTGTTGCTCCCAGAGTGGCGAGGGCCACGCCCCGGGCGATGGGGGTCTTGAGCATTTCTTATTTCTCCTCGTTGGATGATGCTCTGAAGTCGCTCTTTACGGCGCCATGCAATAAAACATTACAGAGGTTTTTCAACCTTTAGACTTTAGTCGCCAAGTCCCGCAAGTCAACGTGCTAGACGGTCGCAGGCATATCGTGCAAGTGCGCGATATTCGCGTACGACCCGTAAAGTTGCACAAGACAACGGCCTGGCGGTTAAAGACTAAAGGGTGTGCCGGGCAATCTGCGTCGCCGCGGGTGGCAGCATCCTAGCGTTTTGCTCGGGCAGAGTCGAATGGCCATCGCATAATCGCCTGATGAGTGAGGCTGAATTCACATTTTTGTTGCAGGTGCGTCTGCCGACCGAAGTCATTTATCAATGGCGCGCCGAATAACGCTTGCTAGAATTCGAGCACATAACATTGCGAGAACGTCAGATGTTACCGGAATGCCAACTGTTCGGGACCTCGGGCTGCCATCTATGCGAGCAGGCCGAGGAAGTGCTCATGCCTTTGGTCGAATATGGGCTGCTGGTCGAGTTGATCGATATCGCTGAGCGCCCTGATTGGGTCGAGGATTATGGTTTGCGAATCCCGGTGCTTCGTCGCGTCGACACCGGTTCCGAATTGAACTGGCCGTTCGAGGCAGAGCAGGTGGTGAGTTTTCTTCAGGGTTCGACGTGATGTTGAACAAATTACAGGCATAAAAAAACCGGCATGTTTGCCGGTTTTTTGTTCAGCTAAGCAGCTAGCTGAACAGCGGGATATGGTCGGAGCGACTGGATTCGAACCAGCGACCTTCTCGTCCCGAACGAGACGCGCTACCAAGCTGCGCTACGCTCCGAAGATGGCGCGCATTCTACAGAAAAAGTTTTGTTGCACAAGGTGTTAGGAGGGGTTTTTTTGGGGGCGGCCAGGCTTTTGCGAGCTGCTAGCGGAACAATCGACCTTCGCGGCAGATAACCTAGGATCTATCTTGTGCGAAGGTCGACCTGGCTCAGAGTTCTCGTACGGTGCGAACCTGATCCTTGTTCACTTTGCCTGGCTTGCCATCGATTTGCTCATATTCGTAGAAGCCCGACTCGTCATCGAAATCGGGATGGTCCAGAGTTTGAATTTCACGACCATCGTTGAGCGTGATCACGCTGGGGTTCGCGCAGCCGGCAAGGACGGTAAAGCCCAGCGCGAGTAGCAGGGCGGGGATGATGCGTGGTTGCATGACGCTGTTCCTTCTGCGGGTTCGATACCCATGGGACGAAACCCGCTAGGACGAAGTTCCCCTCGAGCCAGTGATCTTGAGCAGCTCCGGTGTATTCAGGTTGGCGAGGCGGGGGTCGCCCCGGTGTACCTCAAGCGCACGGGCGCCAAGATGAAGAAGTGCACGCAAAGGGCTGCGTTCGCCAGATTGCCAGCAAGCGTCAACTTCGGCCTGTCGGCCGGTGGGAATTATGCTGAACAGGGGCTCCCACTGGCCTTCGCAGCTCAGCATGACTGGCCTGTCTGGCTCTTCGAGCGCGGTCTGGTAGAGCGACTGCAGCAAGGGGCGATCAATCAACGGGGTGTCGCACGGCAGTACGAGCATCCAGGCGTTGCGAGCAGCTGCAAGACCGCTGCGTATTCCAGCAAGGGGCCCGGGGAATCCCTGCTCTTCATCGCTAATCAATCGATCGGCATAGGCCGAGTAGCGGGCTCGATTGCGGTTGCAGGACAGCAGGAGGTCGTCTGTCAATGGCTGAACGGTCTCATGCAACCATGCAATCAATGGGCGTCCCTGCCATTCGACCAATCCTTTGTCCTGTCCTCCCATACGTTGCCCACGGCCACCCGCCAGAAGCAGGATGGAGCAGGAAGGCAGTAGCGGGTCGGGCATATCATCGCTCCAGAAAAGACTGCATATAGCGCTCGGGCTGGCGGTCGGGCAGCGTGCGCACGGGAGGTGTGGAGGCCTGGCGCTCGGGTTATTGGAATCTGTGTCGCGCTTCGGCGACCCAAGAGTGCTTCAGCTAAACCAACGAAAAATCCTGTTGTCTATCTCCTCCATCCACTTTCTCTGGAAGAGGGTGCCGCCTGCTCATTGGCTGATACAAGGAGAACAATCAAATGCAGGAGAGAAACGTTTGGGTTGATTATGCCAAGGCGATCGGGATCATTCTTGTTGTCTACGGGCATGTCGCGCGAGGCGTGTTCAATGCCGGGTTGCCGATGGATGAGGCGCGATTCGTGCTGGTCGACAGCATCATTTACAGCTTTCACATGCCGCTGTTCTTCTTCCTGTCGGGTTTATTCTTCTTCGATTCGTTGCAGAAGCGGGGCCGGGGCGGGTTGATCATCAACAAGGTCGACACAATCGTCTATCCCTTTATTGTCTGGTCTTTACTACAAGGTCTGTTCGAAGTCGTCCTGTCGAATTACACGAACGGTCAGGTCACCTTGGTTGAGGTGTTCTCGTTGCTCTGGATGCCGCGAGCGCAGTTCTGGTTCCTGTACGCTCTGTTTCTGGTGTTCGTGGTTTGTGCGTTTCTTTATGCGCGGGCAGATCGGCGCTATTTCTTGCCATTCGTGGTCCTGTTTGGCTTGCTGTATGTCTTCCAGCAGGATCTGACGGTAAACAACATGACCCGCTTTATCCTGGGCAACACCGTCTTCTTCGCATTGGGCGTCTGGTTCAACGAGGTCAAGGCGTTCTTCCTAGCGCGTTATACACAGCTGACATTATTTTTCGGTGCGCTGTTCATCCTGGGGCAGTACCTGTTTCATGTGACCTTCGGTCTGAACTATGCCGATGGCGGCATGGCGGTACTCGCGCTTGCAACCATATCCATCTTTTTCATGATCGCGTTGTCGATGTGGCTAGGTCAGTTTCGCGTGGATTGGTTTCTGTTCATCGGCGCTTCGTCAATGACGATCTACCTGATGCATATTCTGGCCGGTAGCGGGGTGCGGGTAATACTCAGCAAATTCCTCGGTATTGATTCAATCACAGCGCATCTGATTATCGGAACGCTGATCGGTACGGCGGCTCCGTTGTTGGCGCAAGTCGTGATCAATCGTTACAAACTGTACTTCTTGCTTACCCCGCCCAAGCAGATTTCGGCATCTCAGTTCCATATGCGCAAGGCTGTTGCCCACTAGCGCGGCCCTGTCATGCACCGACGCAGATGCCGCTCAGCAGGCCATGCTTGCTGAGCGGTATCGCGCATGCGGTATTAGCCGCAGCCGATGCGCTCTATGGTCATATCCTTGTCGGTATAGATATTCAGTCTCTGCGAGTTGTATTCCAGCGTGACGATATCGTCGGGCCGCAGGACCCGCGCGGTGATTGCCCCGGATTGCTCCCTTGCTCGTTCAAGTATTTCTGGCGTGACGGTTTGGCCCGTCAAGCTTGCCACGGCATCGGCGTTGCACCGTCCGACTGACTCAGTCGGGCTGCTGTTTGACGGTGCTGTAGATGTCGTTTGACAGCCTGTCAGTACAAATGCGGCCGAGGCTATGGCAATTGGTAGGGCTCGTTTGATGCGCTGCACAGCGTCTCCTTTTTCGTCTGGTTTGTCGGAGCGCAACTACTATCAAAGATACGGGTATGCCGATAGGCCTCCATGCCAGTTGGAAAAAACAGCTGTGGATGGGAACCGAAGCGGCGTTGGCTCGTCTTAATGGCTGATGGCGCTTTGCAATCCCCTGGCTGCAAGAAAAATAAGGAGTTCCGCTATGTTCAATTCCCCCCTACTCAAGCGTGTCGCTACGGTGCTAGCTGCTCTGCACTTGCTTCTGGTAGCTCAAGTTCCGCTGGCGCAAGCTGCGATGATCGGCACGCCTGAGGTTGTTGCTGAACATCAGCAGCAGGTCGATCGGCAACAGTTGCTGACGATGCTGGATGATCAGGATGTGCAAAAGAAGCTGGAAGCGATGGGCGTCGAACGTGATCAGGTTGAAAAGCGCATCAACGGCCTGACGGCGGCAGAACTGGCCCAGTTTAATCAGCAGCTTGATCAGGCGCCCGCAGGGGCAGGTGTTGTCGGCGTGATCGTGCTGTTCCTGGTGATCTTCATCATCACGGATATGCTCTGCGCCACTAACATCTTCAACTTCGTCAACTGCATCAATCGTTGAGCCAGCGGCTACTCATACTGCTCCT
>ERZ1673962.784-NODE-784-length-18969-cov-56.505393_pt1 | contig 18969 bp, 16 predicted proteins | sample MGYA00580188_ERZ1673962 | MGnify/ENA primary metagenome ERZ1673962 (study PRJEB41334, sample SAMN05608104) | rock metagenome | biome: terrestrial subsurface; feature: shale formation; material: shale | place: USA: Pennsylvania ... | reverse complement strand
CACCGACCTGTACCCGTTGGCTCATCTTCTTGCCCCAATTGATTGAATCATCTGCTCCGGTGCAGTCCGGCAGCAGCAGGAATAACTGTCCATCAAAGGATTGTGCATTGCGAAAATAGCGCAAAAAAACGCGCCTGTCCCGCGTTTGCGCCTAAAGTATGAAGAAGTGGCTCAATGGTGGGATTTTAGTGAAAGATCGCGGGTTGTTGACAGTTTTTCGCGAATGTTTGGTTGTTTTTTTACAAGACGGTCAGTGTGTATTCCGGTATGTGTGCATCTGCACTGTACCGCCCCCGGCTTGTCGTAAATTTAGAACAACCGGCCCGCAGGCCGGTTGATGCACTCGCTTCCGCTGCAGCTCAGGCAGTTTCGGGGCCTGGGGCCGGTTTGGCGCGGTGCAGGTGAACATCCAGCTGCGGGAACGCGATCTCGATGCCGTTTTCATTGAACGTTTTGTTGATCGCCTTGTTCAGCTCATCCGTAACCGGGACGCGATCGGACATAGTGCTGACAAATACGCGCAGATCGATCTGCAGGCTGCTGTCGGCGAATTCTCTGAAATAGGCATCGGGTTCGGGGTCATCAAGCACGCGCGGGTTGTTGTGCGCGACTTCCAGCAGCAGTTTTTCGGCTAGCTCCGCGTCGCTGCCATAGGCGATACCGACCGTTATGACCACGCGGGTGATGGCATCACTGAGTGACCAATTGATCAGCTGATTGGTGATAAACGTCTTGTTGGGGATGATCACTTCCTTGCGGTCCCAGTCGGTGATGGTGGTGGCCCGGATCTGGATGCGGGACACGGTACCGGTGACATTGCCCAGTGTGACGGTGTCACCGATTCGGACCGGTTTTTCAAACAGGATGATCAGACCCGAGACAAAGTTGGCCACAATTTCCTGCAAACCAAAGCCCAGACCAACACCCAGAGCGGCAATCAGCCATTGCAGCTTGCCCCATTCCAGCCCGAACTGACTGATGGCAACCAGCACGCCAACCAGAATCAGGGTGTATTTCAGCAGGGTGGTGATGGCGTAGCTGGTACCGGGTGTCAGATCAAGGTGGCGCAAGGCCAGCAGTTCCAGCAGCCCCGGCAGGTTCTGGGCCGCCATAATGCTGATCCATAGCACCAGCAATCCCAAGATAAGATCACGCAGCGTGACATGGGTAAGTATCTGTTCCGCCCCCTGCTGAGAGAGGCTGCTCCACAGCTGGACACTTTCCAGTACCTGCAGTGTTGGCAGGAAATCGCCCAGTGTCAGCCAAAGCATGATGCCCAGCAGCAGCAGAGTAAGGCTTTTCAGCAGTATCCGAGACTGATCGGAGATGGTCTGCAGATCAAGATAGTTTTCCTTTAGCGGTGCACTGTTGTCTTCGCTGTTTTCGCGTGCGGCTACCAGTTCTGCCCTGCGAGCACGGGCGCGGCTGAACGCCAGACGGCGCTCGGCGATCAACAGCCAGCGCAGGCCGAGCTTGAACACCAGAAAGGCGCCCAGCACCTGCAGAATCACCACCAGCAGGATCAGCATGAAGAACAGTGCTGTGAGGATATAGCCCCAGACACCAAGCAGGAACATGGCGATGTTGAACAGAATCAACATCGCGATCCAAAGGTGGGCGCTCTGCCACCAGCGTCGGCCCTGTGTCATCTGATTCAGCTCATGGCTGACACGCCAGATACCGCGCCAGAACAGAATCAGGGAAAGTGTCAGCAGCAGGAAGATCAGCCGCCCCAGCCCGGTTTGCAGTTCGGGAGAGTTGTAGCTGTCGATCAGTAGCCACAGGCTCAGTAACGGGGTGCCAAGCCAGAACAGCAGATGCAACTGGCGTTTCAGGCGTTTGGCAAGCGCTTCGGGGGTTGCAAAATGACCGCAGAAAAGGCCATCAGGGACCCGCAGCCACTGCAGCACAGTGCCATACAACAGCAGACTGGCAGCCCAGAGCAGCATCAGCTGTTGCAGCGCAAAGTGATCGGGGTGCGATGGATTGAGGCTGTGTTCGCGTAACAGAATCAACAGCAGCGGCAAGGGGGCCGCAATCAAAGGAGCGAGCAGACACAGACGCAATGTGCGGGCAAAACGGTCATGCACTACGTTGCCCAGCTCGCGTACCCAGCGGGCGCGATTCTGGCGCTGATAGCGCTGCAGCCAGAATGCCAACAGCAGGCTCATGACGAACATGATCACGTTCAACCCCAGTTGCGGAGTCTCATTCCAAACCGCGGTTTGTGGCATGGGCTTCAGTTGCTGTGACAGCAAGCTGAAGCCGGAGACAACCTGCCCAGGCCAGGAGGCAGATATGGGGGTGACCACCGGCAGCCACAGCAACTGGCGTGCAATCAGGCCTCGAGCCTGTGAAATACGCTCATTGAGCTGTTCCTGAAGGGTTAGAAGTTGTGACAACTCACCGATCAGTTGTTGCCGGCGCTCCTGTATCCGGCTGAGCAGGCTTTCCTGACTGGCTTGCAGCTGCGTCAGCTGTTGCTGTTGTGCAGCGGACAGGGAAGCCTGTTCGGTGTTGGTCTGTGCATCCTGCTGTGCCCGCAAACGGTTGAAGTCGAGACTGCCAAGGCGTAAGGAGTTCAGCATCTGCCGTGTGGACAGCGTGTCGACCGGTCGTGACAGGGACTGGGTGAAACGGCGCAACTCATAGCTGGCGCTGTAACTGTCCAGCTCCAGCTGTTGCTGGACGGTTTTGAGACTTTGGCTGACCAGGTTCAACTCCTGCTCCAGCGCATTGCGGCTGCGGGTAGCGGCGGCACTGCGCTCGTTGAGCTGCCCCAGCTGCTCGGTCAGTTCGCGATTGCGCTCGATTAACTCCCGTATCGGCCCGGGCTGCGTGGCTTCGGCACCTGCCTGAATCAGGTTGCTCAGGGTGTTTTGCAGTTCATCCTGTCGCTTCTGCTCCAACAGCTGCTGCATCTGCGTCAGCTGTTCGCTCTCGGCGGTCAGCTGCTGCTGCAAATGACGCAGTTCCAGCCGGGCGCGTTCGCTTTCACCCGGCAGTGCCAGCAACTCCAGCTCCAGTGCCTGTATCTGGCTGTTGTGGCGTTCCTGCAGTGCATTTTTCAGCTGCAGGCGCGCATCGGTCAGCTGGCGGTCGCCGTCACCGGGAAAGTCGGGAGTGCGAGGTGATGTCTGTTTCAAGTCTGCCAGCTGCTCACGCAGGGACACCAGCTTCTGCTCATTGAGTTCTGTCTGCTGCAACAGCTGGTCACGGCGCTGCTCCAGCTGCAGCAGAGCGGCCCGCTTAAGGGTCAAGCGTTGCTCAAGACTGACCGTATCGAGAGCCTGCAATGACTGCATGTCGATCGGTGTCAGGGGACGTTCCAGTTGGCTTTGCTGTTCTTCCAGTGCATCGGGTTGACGTTCGAGCTGCTGCTGCAGGGCCTCGGCACGTTGCTGATACTGCTGCTGATCCTTGATGGCGCTCAGGGTGCGCTGATAAAGATCGCGCAATGGGGGCTGGCCACTTTCATCCTGGCTGAGCTGCTCAATTTGTCTTTCCAGCTGCGTTACCAGTTCTGGCGTTGCCGCCGAAAGAGAGGTAGCCAGCCCCAGCAGAAGAAACACTATCGGCGTCAGCAGTATTGATCGGATCATCCAGGAAGTCCGCACAGGGTCTAGGAAACAGGAAGGCACAATGCCCTTTCGAGCATTCTATCGTGACTCAGTGAATTTTAGCTGACTGTGACACGGTTTGGTGTGGCAGGGAAGGTGGTTACGGTTGGATACGCCCCAAACGCAAAAGGCAGGCCGAGGAGGCCTGCCTTTCAAAACAGCACCGGAAAGATGATCAGAACAGGCGGCGGCAGCGGATGGTGCCGTTGACCTGCTGCAGTTTTTCCAGTGCCAGTTTGGAGTAGTCAGCGTCCACATCGATTACCACGTAGCCAACCTTGTCGTTGGTCTGCAGGTACTGGCCGGAGATGTTGATGCCGTTTTCGGAGAACACGGTGTTGATCTGGCTGAGCACACCCGGGATGTTCTCGTGTACGTGCAGCAGGCGGTGTTTGTTCGGATGCTCCGGCAGTGCCACTTCCGGGAAGTTGACAGAGGTGATGGAAGAACCGTTGTCGCTGTACTTGATCAGCTTTTCGGCCACTTCATAACCGATGTTTTCCTGTGCTTCCATGGTGGAGCCGCCCACGTGCGGGGTCAGGATCACATTGTCGAATTCACGTAGCGGGCTGATGAACTCGTCATTGTTGGTGCGCGGCTCGACCGGGAATACGTCGATGGCGGCGCCCAGCAGTTTGCCGGCTTTCAGAGCTTCACACAGGGCATCAATATCGACCACGGTTCCGCGTGCAGCGTTGATGAAGATCGCATCCTGTTTAATCTGGTCAAACTGGGTGGCGCCCATCATGTTCTTGGTCGACGGCAGTTCAGGTACATGCAGGGTGACGATGTCACACATGCCCAGCAGTTCAGGCATTGAACTGACCTGTTTGGCGTTGCCCAGTGGCAGCTTGGTGACGACATCATAGAAGTAGACATCCATGCCGAGGCCTTCGGCCAGCACGCTCAGCTGGGAGCCGATACTGCCGTAGCCGACGATACCCAGCTTCTTGCCACGGATTTCATAGGAGTTGTTGGCGCTCTTGAGCCACACGCCGCGATGTGCCTTGGCGTTCTTTTCGGCCACGCCGCGCAGCAGGATGATCGCTTCGGCCAGTACGAGCTCGGCCACGGAGCGAGTGTTGGAGTAGGGCGCGTTGAATACCGCAATACCGCCTTCAGTGGCAGCCTGCAGGTCGACCTGGTTGGTCCCGATGCAGAAGCAACCCACGGCAACCAGTTTTTCGGCCGCTTCGAATACCTTGCGGGTCAGCTGGGTGCGGGAGCGGATGCCGACAAAATGGGCGTCGCGCACCTTCTCGATCAGCTCTTCTTCGGGCAGTGATCCGGTGTGGAATTCGATGTTGGTGTAGCCCTGCGCGTTCAGCGTGTCGATCGCGGACTGGTGCACGCCTTCCAGCAACAGAATCCGGATCTTGCTCTTATCCAGAGAAGTAGTTTTGCTCATCGTCTGTGACTCATGCTGCAGCTGGGCGGAAACTCGTCCAGCCAGGAAAATTAAAGCGGGGATTCTAGCACAAACCTGAACCGCTTGTGTGCCGAGACAGACCGTTGCGAGCGGGAAAAATATTCAGCCGTGCTTGAATGAAAATGCAGCAGGGAGCCGGGCAGGCCGGCTCCGGTGCGCTCAGCTGTAGTAGCAGAGGTAGGCGGTGGGGGTTTTGACCTGCAGATCGAAGGAGTCGCCGGCGGTGATGTTGAACTCGGTGCCGGCCGGGAATGAGGTCCACTCTTCGCTGCCCGGCAGGCGTACAATCAGCTCGCCGGCAGTGACGATCATGCGCTCGTTCTGGCTGGTGCCGAAGGTGTACTCACCTGCGGCCATCACACCGGATGTGGCAGGACCTTCGGGGGTTTCAAACGCGATGGAGACGACCTTGCCGTCGAAGTAGCTGTTGGTGCTGAGCATGTGCTCTCCTTAAAACAGAGGCCATGAGGCCGGGATAATGGGACAGCATGATAATCCTGACGGCAGCGGCTGTCATCAGCCGTTGCCGGCCTGCTCCAATACGAAATCGACAAAGGTGCGGTTGGCACGTGACAGCAGATGGCCCTTACGCCAGGCCAAAGACAGGTCAAGCCAGACCGGCTGCTCAAAGGGCAGGGCGATCAGCTGTGGGTCATCGGCCACCACCATCTCCAGCAGAGTGGTGATGCCAAAGCCGTGACTGACGATCTGTTTGATCAGCGGAATCAGGTTGGTCTCAAAGCCAATGCCGGGTGTGACACCGGCCTCGATGCTGAGCCGGTCGATCACTTCACGGTGAAAATACCCCTCCTTGAACAACACCAGCTCTTCGGCGAAAAAGGCGTCATAGCTGATGTTGTCCCGCGTGGCCAATGGGTGGTCCGCCGGCATGATGGCCATCATCTGGGCCTGGAAGAAACTGTGGGTTTCCAGATCATCCGGCGGTGTATCCGCCACTATGACGCCCATATCGATCTCGCCGCGGTGAATCATCTGCTGCAACTGTCGCGTTCCGGCTTCGATCACTTCCAGCCGCAGTTGCGGGTAACGATGGCGAAAAGCCATCAAAATGGGCGGGAAGTAATAGGACCCCAACATACCGGGCACACCGACGCGCACTTCACCGCGTTCCAGCGCATGCAGTTCATGCATTTCTCGCTCGGCATCTCGTACCGCCTGCAGAATTGCGCGGGCGTGACGCAGCAGCACCTGACCTTCATCGGTGAGGCTGATACGGCGCTCATGACGATGAAACAGTTGTAACTGCAGTGACTGTTCCAGCTTGCGAATCGCCATGCTGACGGCGGGCTGAGCAACATGCAGCTGCTCGGCAGCAGCACTGAAGCCGCCCAGTTCAGCCACGGTCATGAAATAACGCAGGCTGCGAATATCCATATAAGAGTTTCTTATGAGTTAGATAATAACTATATATTTTATTGATCATATCCCGGCTGTTAGGGTGACACCAGTTTTTACCACCTGGAGTACTGCATGATCGAGTCCGGCAATCCCCTGTTCTGGCGTGCCACACTGGCGCTCTGTTTGGGGTCGTTCATGATTTTTGCCAATGTCTATGTGACCCAGCCGCTGCTGCCGATGCTGGCGCAGGCATTTGATGTGTCACCTTTGGCGGCGGGATGGACCTTTACCGTCACAACTTTGACGCTGGGGCTGTCCTTGCTGTTCTGGGGGCCGTTATCGGATGCTCTGGGACGTCGCTGGATCATGCTTTTGACCATGAGTGGTGCAACGCTGCTGACACTGCTGCTGTCGTTTACCAAAGATTACACCAGCATGCTGGTGTTGCGTGCAGTGCAGGGGATACTGCTGGCAGGCCTGCCGGCTATCGCCATTGCATGGATGGGAGATGAGTTCAGCCGCAAGGCGATGTTGCTGGCAGTCGGGCTCTATATCGGTGGCAACAGTCTTGGCGGGATTAGCGGCCGCCTGATAGGTGGCTTTGTGGGTGACTGGCTGGGCTGGTCTGAAGCATTTCTGGTAATGACACTGCTGAGCATCATCTGTCTGCTGCTGTTTGCCCTGTTGCTGCCACCGTCGCAACATTTTGAGCCGCGCCCTCTGCGGCCACGCCAGATGGCGGCTGATCTGGGCGGGCATCTGCGTAACCCACTGCTGTTGCTGGCGTACCTGATTGGCGGCTTCAACTTCTTCATCTTCGTGAATCAGTACAGCTATATCACCTTTGTACTGGCCGATGCGCCTTATAACCTGCCGGCAAGCCTTCTGGGCATGTTGTTTCTGACTTACCTGAGCGGCACGTTCGGCTCTTCCATATCGGGCAGGGCCGGGCAGCGCTGGTCGCAGCCAGCCTGTATGGCGGCAGGTATCCTGATCTTGATGCTGGGGTCGTTGCTGACGCTGGTCGACTCCCTGTTGATGATCGTGCTGGGGTTGCTGGTCAACAGTTTCGGCTTTTTCTTTGCCCACTCCAGTGCCAGCAGCTGGGTGAGTCAGAATGCACAACGTGCCCGTGCCAGTGCTTCTTCTCTCTATCTGCTGTTTTACTACAGCGGCGCCAGTGCTGGTGGCTTTTACCTGAACCCGTTCTGGGAGTGGCTCGGCTGGCCAGGGGTTATTCTGGGCTCATGGCTGATCCTGTTGCTGACCTTCGGGCTCAGTATATGGTTGCGATCACTTAAGTCGGCGGTCGAGACAGGGCGTGATTCTGCTAAGATTGCGTTAGATGTCCAGCCGGAGCAGACGAAATGAGTTATCAACACCGCAACGCCGATGCCAGCCTGATTGAGTTACCCACAGGCAAGGTGGTGTGTGTCGGACGCAACTATGCCGATCATGCCAAAGAGCTGAACAACCCGGTGCCGACCGAGCCGATTCTGTTTATCAAACCGGTCACCTCGCTGGTACCGTTGGAAGAGCCCTTCGATATTCCTGCCGGTTTGGGTACCGTGCATTTCGAGACTGAACTGGCGGTGCTGATTGGCGAAACCCTGACTCAGGCGGATGAACAGCGTGCCCAACGTGCCATTGCCGGTATTGGTGTAGGGCTGGATCTGACCCTGCGTGAAGTACAGGACCAGCTGAAACAGAAAGGGCATCCCTGGGAGAAATCAAAGGCATTTGATGGTGCCTGCCCGCTCTCCGCATTTCTGTCGCCGGCGACAGCCGGTGATCTGACCGATGTGCAGATCCGTTTAAGCGTCAACGGTGAGGTACGTCAGGATGGTAACAGCGCCCGGATGCTCACGCCTGTGCTGAAGCTGCTGAGCTACATAAGCCAATGGTTTACGCTGCAGCCAGGCGATGTGGTGCTGACCGGTACGCCGGCAGGGGTTGGGCCGGTACGACCGGGCGACGAACTGCGGGTGGAACTGGTTGATCTTTTACGGGTCGATACCCGGGTCAACAATCACTGATACGTTCCGCACGGCGGCGCATGTTCAGATAGTGGCAGGATCAATCAAGGAGACATCATGCTCTGGTACAAAATGCTTCATATACTGGCAATGACCAGCTGGATGGCCGGTATTTTCTATCTGCCGCGTATTTTCGTGCACTATGTTGAGGGCCGAGAGGCCGGCCAGGATGTATCCCGGCTGGAGATCATGGCGCGCAAGCTCTATGGTTTCATGACGATCATGGCCGTGTTTACGCTGGGGTTGGGACTTTGGCTTTGGCTGGGATATGGCTGGAGCGGTGGCTGGTTACACGCGAAACTGCTGTTTGTCGGTTTTCTGATTGGCTACCACTTCTGGTGTCGTGCCTATCTGAAACAGATGCAGCGCGGTGAGCTTAAACGCAGCGGGCGGTATTTCAGACTTTATAATGAACTGCCGCTGCTGATATTCATCCCGATTCTGATTTTCGTTGTGGTCAAGCCCTTCTGAATTAAACCCTTCCGGTGCTTTCCGCTTCTGCATGGGGGCGGAATCGCCCTCTGAACCAACTGAGAGCCGGTTGTTCGATCAGCCGATGGATCAATATGGCAACGCCAACGGCCGCGGACAATGCCAGTATAATTCCCACCCAGCCGGGCAATCCTGCACGGTAGGCGGCAGAGATAATGCCGTAGCCGATGTTCTGGTGCACCAGATACAGGCTGTAGGACAGGCGTCCCAGCCAGAGCAGGGGAGCTCGACACAGCCAGTCCAGCCGCCCGATTACGGCCAGCATGAAAATGCCGTAGCTGGCAAATACAACCAGGTTGAATGGTGTCTTGTAGCTGAGCAGGCTGTGCCCTATCGCCAGTGCCAGCAGTGCCTGCTCAGCAAGGTTTGGGCGGCCATGACGGTACCAGCGGTAGATCAGCATGCCGCTGATGAACAGCGGAGCGTAGCGAGTGAACAGCAAATCCTTGAGGATGAACGCTAGGCTGTCAGGTATCTGTTTCCATGTCAGTACTGCTGCATAGCTGATCAGCACCCATCCCCATAACACTGGACGAATACGCTTCCAGTCACGCACCCCGTAGTGCAGCAGTGCGATCCAGACGTAAAAGGTGGCTTCGATCACAAGGCTCCAGTAGGCGCCGTCTACATGTTCAAGGCCCAGATACTCATGCAGCAGGGTGGTGTTGAGCAGTGCCGTGCCGAGGCCCACGGCTCTGTCTGCCGGCCCCAGCCAGTGAACGCTGGCAAAGGTAAGTGCTATGCCTGCCCAGAGTGCCGGCAACAGGCGAAAGGCCCTAGCCATGGCAAACAGATGTGGGGCCGGGGTGCGCTCCAGGGTCATGAATATGACAAAACCGCTGAGCATGAAGAACAGATGTACCCCGTAGCGACCGGCTTCAACCAGTGCCCAGGGGGTAAAGTCATGCTCATAGAGGCGGTCATACCAGTAGATGTAGTGGAACAGCACCACGGCCAATGCAGCGAGTCCGCGCAGTGCATCCAGTGCGCTAAGGCGATCACTACCGGCTATTGCCCTGTTCATGCAACGGGTCTCGGGAGGGGCATCGAGGCGGGTCAGTCTTTGGCTGAGGCACGCAGCCGTTCAAGTCGGCTGATACGGGCGTCCAGTCGGTCAGTGGCGGCGCGCAGGGCATCAACCTCGTCCTGTGCGATTTCGATCTCGACTCGTGTGGGCAGTAATCGGGCTTCTTCGTGCAGGTACTCTTCCAGGCTGTGCATGAGGCTTGAGCCCGTGCGCTGCAGCTGCTGACCGGTATTGCGCATCAATTGTGCCAGCGGGTGTGCCGCCGTATCGCCGATCAGATGTCCAAGCCAGGCTTCCCAATCGATTTGGCTATCGGCCAGAATTTGCTGCAGTGTGTGTGCCAGGCCGCTGTCGCCCTCGATACGAACGCCCTGCCCGAACAGAACCGCATTGCCGGCCGAGGGCAGGCGCATCAGGTTAAGTGCCGAGCCGTGCAGAGTAACATCGGCTGCCGTGGCATTTTGCCCCAGCAGGTCGATGCCCTGTGCGTGAGGCAGCAGATAGACCTGAAATTCGGGAGCGGTGCAATGAACGGCGATTTCGCGGCCAGACAGGGTTGCAAGTCGCTGCAGGGTGACCGGGTCCTGAGCCAGAATCCGGTTGAGACTTTCTTCTACCAGTGTCAGCAGGGTTGCACCGATCATCCCCGTTACCATGCAGAGACCTCCGCTCAGGGCTTGATGCCGGTATGCAGCGCGACCACGCCGCCGGTCATGTTCTGGTAGCGACAGTTGACGAAGCCGGCCTGCTCCATCATCCCCTTGAGCGTTTCCTGATCTGGATGCTTGCGGATCGATTCGGCCAGGTAGCGGTAGCTGTCGGCATCACCTGCAACCACCTTGCCGATCTGCGGCAGGATGTTGAAGGAGTAAAAGTCATACAGTTTGGTAAAAGCCGGGTTATTGGTTTTGGAAAACTCCAGAATCATCAGCTTGCCGCCGGGTTTGAGGACCCGAAGCATGGAGGCGATCGCCGCATTCTGATCGGTCACGTTGCGCAGACCAAAGGCGATGGTGATGACATCAAAGGTGTTGTCATCAAACGGCAGGCATTCAGCGTTGGCCTGAACATATTCCACATTACCGCCCACACCTGAATTCAGCAGCTTGTCGCGGCCCACCTTCAGCATGGAATCGTTGATGTCGGCCAGTACGACCTTGCCCTCATGGCCGACCATGCGGGCAAACTTGCGCGTCAAATCACCGGTGCCGCCGGCAATGTCCAGCACCTTGTGGCCCCGGCGCACACCGCTCTGATCGATCGTGATGCGTTTCCATAGACGATGAACACCGCCGGACATCAGGTCATTCATCAGGTCATATTTGCCCGCAACCGAGTGAAATACATCGGCCACGCGTTTTACCTTCTCTTCAACGGGTACATCCTGGTAGCCGAAGTGAGTGGTCTTGTTCTCTTTCTGCTCTGACATGCTGTTCTGTCCGACGTTTACTCTGATAGGATCATTCTACTCCGCGTATCGGCGTTTGTCGCACGCCGCTGGCTGCCACTTAACCGCGTGCGATCAGGCCGTTGTCGCGGGAGGCGCCGGCAGCCTTGAGCTGCTCCAGATAGCGCTGCCAGTAGTCAGCCTGATTATGAGCCAGATCATGCAGATATTCCCAGGTGTACAGCCCGGAGTCATGACCGTCATCAAACGTGATTTTCAGTGCATAGTTGCCAGCGGGCTCAACACCTTTGATACCCACATGTTTTTTGCCGGTCTGCAGTACGCCGTTGCCGATACCGTGGCCTCGCACTTCGGCAGAGGGTGAATGTACCCGCAAAAACTCGGCCGTGAGTTCAAAAGTACCATCGGCATAGACCAGCTCCAAGGTGCGTGACTTCAGGTGCAGGCGGATATCGGAGGGGAGGGGAACCTGTACGATCATGGTGGGGCTCCGGCAGACCGGGGCTCAGCAGCCCCGGTCGTGTCATTACAGATGGTTGTCAAAGGATATAGTGACTCAGGTCCTCATCCTGGCTGAGTTCACCAAGCTGCTCATCCACATACGCGGCATCGATCAGAACGGTTTCACCCGACTTGTCGGAGGCCATGTAGGACAGCTCATCCAGTAGTCGTTCCATCATGGTGTGCAGACGACGCGCACCGATATTCTCGGTTTTCTCGTTGACCTGGAACGCCAGCTCCGCAATGCGGGCGATACCGTCATCGCTGAAATCGACACTGACCCCTTCTGTGGCCAGCAGCGCCTTGTACTGCTCGGTCAATGAGGCCTTGGGTTCGGTGAGAATGCGACGGAAGTCTTCGGGTGTCAGAGCATTCAACTCGACGCGAATCGGCAGGCGGCCCTGCAGCTCGGGGATCAGATCGGACGGGCGTGCCAGATGGAAGGCACCGGAGGCGATAAACAGAATATGGTCGGTTTTCACCATGCCGTATTTGGTGCTGACGGTGCAGCCCTCGATCAGCGGCAACAGGTCGCGCTGTACCCCTTCGCGTGAGACGTCACCACTGCCGTTGTCGGAGCGCTTGCATACCTTGTCGATCTCGTCGAGGAACACGATACCGTTCTGCTCCACCATTTCGACTGCTTTCTGCTTGGTCTCTTCTTCTTTGACCAGTGCCGCGGCTTCCTCGTCGGTTAGCAGTTTGAACGCTTCCTTGACCTTCAGGCGACGGTTTTTTTTGCGCTCCTGCCCCAGGTTGGAAAACATGTTCTGCAGCTGGCTGGTCATCTCTTCCATGCCTGGAGGTGCCATGATCTCGACGCCCACCTGCGGCTGAGCCACTTCGACATCGATCTCTTTGTCATCCAGCTGGCCTTCACGCAGTTTCTTGCGGAATACCTGGCGAGTGGCGCTGTCGGTCTTGCTCGGCTGCGGTTCGTCACCGAAACCGGTCGGGCGGGCTGGCGGCAGCAGGGCGTCCAGAATGCGTTCTTCAGCGGCTTCCTCAGCACGAAAGCGCACCTGTTCCATCGCCTGCTCGCGCACCATCTTGACGGCCATCTCGGTCAGGTCACGCACAATGGTTTCCACGTCACGGCCCACATAGCCCACTTCGGTGAACTTGGTGGCTTCGACCTTGATGAACGGAGCGTTTGCCAGTTTGGCCAGGCGGCGGGCTATTTCAGTCTTGCCCACGCCGGTGGGGCCGATCATCAGGATATTTTTTGGCGTTACTTCCGGTCGCAGATCTTCATTCAGCTGCATGCGGCGCCAGCGGTTGCGCAGCGCGATGGCGACAGAGCGCTTGGCATCGTCCTGACCGATGATGTGGCGGTTAAGCTCATGCACGATCTCGCGCGGGGTCATGTTGGACATATTCACTTCTCCTCGCGGCTGTTGGCCAGGGTTTCGATGGTCAGGTTGTCATTGGTAAAGACACAGATGCCGGCTGCAATATGCAGACTTTTTTCCACGATTTCACGGGCACTCAAATCGGTGTTGTCCACCAGTGCACGGGCGGCAGCGAGGGCATAGTTGCCGCCGGAGCCGATGGCGATGACGCCGTCTTCCGGTTCGATCACGTCACCGTTGCCGGAGATCAGGTAGGTTTTTTCGTGATTGGCCACCAGCATCAGAGCTTCTAGCCGACGCAGAACCCGGTCGGAGCGCCATTCGCGCGCCAGATGAATTACGGCGTTGACAATATTGCCCTGGTGTTTGTCCAGTTGCTGCTCAAAAAGGTCGCGCAGGGTGATGGCATCGGCAGTGCCCCCGGCAAAGCCGGTGATGACCTTGTGCTTGGCCAGCATGTTGACCTTGCGTGCAGTGCCTTTCATGACGGTATTGCCAAGTGAGACCTGACCGTCACCGCCGACCACAACCTGATCGCCACGGCGTACTGATACTATCGTTGTCATAACAGAAAAAATCCTTCAGCCCGATAATTGAAAGAGATATGGATGCATGCGGGCGGATTTCAAGGGGGAAGCCCGGATCAGTCGATCCGGACTTCCATGGGGATGATGCTCAGCTTGCCAAGTCGGTTGCTGGCCTGGTTCATGGCGGTACGGTTATCAAACGGCCCGATGCGTACTCGATACCAGGTACCGTTGCTGCCTTCGCTGCGGTCAGTACGTACACCCGGCAGGCCTTCAAGGATCAGCCGTGCCCGCATTCTTTCGGCATCGGCCGGGTCGCGAAAGGATCCTGCCTGCAGCAGATAGCGGTGCTCCATAACGGCGTCCTTGGGCGTTGACTTGTAGGCCTCGACCTTGGGTGCCACTATTTCTGCCTTGGGCAGCTTCTCGTAAAACTCGAAGCGGCTTTCCTTCGGCTCGACCACCGGCACCGGCTCGGATTTGACTGCCGGTTTGGCAGGTACTGGCTGAACCGCTTTGGCGGCCGGTTCTGTTGCCGGTGCGGCAGCGTCCGGAGGCGTATTCAGCAGGAAGTACAGCAGATAGGCCAGCCCGGCTACCACCGCCAGAGTGACCAGCGTCAGGCCCAAGGGCAGGCGACGGGGTGGTGGCGGAGGAGATGCACGCCGCGGTGCTGGCTGGCGTGCCGGCTTGCGACTGGCGCTGTTGCCGCTGCGACGCTTTTGGCCGTAGTCCTGTTTCGCCATGCTTACATCTGCTCCGGTGCAGATACACCCAGCAGCTTCAGGCCGTTGGCCAGCACTTGACGTACGGCAACGCTCAGCGTCAGGCGGGCGTTACGCAACTCGGTGTCATCGATGATCAGCTTGTGGCCGTTGTACCAGGTGTGGAAATCACCTGCCAGGTCGCGCAGGTAGTTGGCCAGCACATGCGGCTCGAAATTGAGTGCGGCGTGCTGAAGGGTTTCCGGGTACTTGCCCAGCTGCATTACCAGGTCCTTCTCGGTTTCACTCTCCAGCCGTTCCAATGCTTCAAGGCCGGCGGCCTGATCCCAGGCCATGCCTTCGCTTTCCAGCTTGCGCAGTACCGAGCAGACACGGGCGTAAGCGTACTGAATGTAGTACACCGGGTTGTCCTTGGACTCGGATTTGGCCAACTCCAGATCGAAATCCATGTGCTGATCGGCCTTGCGGGTCACATAGAAGAAGCGGCAGGCATCGTTACCCACTTCATTGCGCAGCTCGCGCAGGGTGACGAAGGAACCGGAGCGGGTGGACATCTGTACGCGTTCGCTGCCACGGTAGAGGATGGCGAATTGCACCAGTTTGACCACCAGCTTTTCGGGATCGTAGCCCAGCGCCTGAATGGCCGCCTTTACGCGGGTGATGTAGCCGTGATGATCGGCGCCCCAGATATTGACCACCTGGTCAAAGCCGCGCTCGAACTTGTTCATGTGGTAGGCGATGTCGGAGGCAAAGTAGGTGGTCTGGCCGTTGGCGCGCTTGACCACGCGGTCCTTGTCGTCGCCGAAGTCAGTGGAACGGAACCAGAGGTTGCCCTCCTGCTCATACAGATAGCCCCTCGCTTCCAGTTGCTCCAGTGCACGCTCAACATCGCCGCTGTGGGTCAGAGATCGCTCGGAGAACCAGACCTGATAATCAACACCGAACTCTGACAGATCCTCACGAATATCACCCAGAATAGCGTCAAGACCGGCGTTGAAGACACGCTCGTAGTCATCAGCCAGCATCTGCTGGGCGCGCTCGATCAGGGCATCGATATGCAGTTCCTTGTCGCCACCGGCAGGCTCATCGGCAATGATGTCGAAGAACAGCTCGGCAACGGGGACGTTGAAGCGATCGCCATGTGCTTTCAACAGATCATGGGCGATATTACGGATGTAGAAGCCTTGATAGCCGTTGCTGGGGAAAGTCAGTTCCTGATCGTTCAGTTCCAGATAGCGCAGCCAGACGCTGACCGCGAGGATGTTCATCTGGCGACCGGCATCGTTGACATAGTATTCGCGCTCAACCTCGATACCTGCCGCTTCCAGCAGATCGGCTACGGTGGCACCGTAGGCCGCGCCGCGTCCATGGCCTACGTGCAGCGGGCCGGTTGGGTTGGCGGATACAAATTCCACCTGCATGCGCGGGCCTGAGTCGGGAGTGCCGCGACCGAAAGCGTCAGCCTGCTCAAGAATGTCGCCCACGACAGTGAAGATCGATGCCTGGCTGACAAAAAAGTTGATGAACCCCGGGCCTGCAATTTCGGTTTTTTCGACATTGGAGGAGGTCGGCAGGGCGTCACAGATCTGCTGTGCCAGCTCTCGCGGGTTGCGTCGGGCGGGTTTGGCCAGAGTCAGGGCGATGTTGCTGGCAAAGTCGCCATGCGACTTGTCGCGGGTGTTCTCCACCTGAATGCTCGGAGCGATATCGGTCGGCAGGGTGCCGTCAGCTATCAGGGAGGCAAGTGCCGTTTCGATCAACTGGGCAATCTGTTCTTTCATTGGGGTACTCTGGCTGGATTCGAAGATCAGAATGGTGCAATAAACAGAGTATTATACGGCCTCGCTGTGGTTAATTGCCAATCAGTAGCTGTCAATCGGATCAACGTCGATACTCCAGCGTACCCGGCGTGCCTCAGGGTGTGCCTGCATCAGCCCGGTGAGCAGTGGCAACGCGTGCTGCAGCGCGGGACGGTGCGGGCTTTGCAACAGCATCTGGGCGCGGAACAGGCCGGCACGCTTTTCCATCACTGCAGGAAAAGGGCCGATGCACTGCACGCCTTGAGGCAGCAGCTGCTGCTGTTGTGCGAGTTCACGCAGGCTGATCAGGAAACTCTCTGCCAACCCCTGTCGGTTGGCTTCTGCTCGGATCAGGGCGTGATGGGAAAAGGGTGGCAGGTATCCGGCATGACGCAGCCGCAATTCCTCAGTGGCAAAGGCTTCATAGCCGGCGTGTACCAGCGTATTAAGCATTGGATGTTCTGCATGGAGGGTTTGCAGTACTACTTCACCGGGGTGATCGGCGCGACCGGCACGGCCGGCGACCTGCAGAATTAACTGGGCGGTTTTTTCCATGCCACGAAAGTCCGCACTGAACAGACCTGCATCCGCGTCCAGCACTGCTACCAGCGTTACCTTGGGGAAATGATGCCCCTTGGCCAGCATCTGAGTGCCTACGAGAATACAGGGGGTGCCACTGTGCACCTGCTGCATGATTCGCTCCAGCGCGTGCTTGCGCTGGGTGCTGTCGCGATCGACCCGTAATACGGGGGTGTCGGGGAAGTGTACCTGCAGGCGGTCTTCTACCCTTTCGGTGCCGCTGCCGGCGGGGCGCAGCTGGTTGCTGCCGCACTGAGCGCAAGAGCGTGGAATGGGGGTCTGACGATCGCAGTGATGGCAATGCAGGTGGGGGGGCTGACGGTGCAGGGTCATGCGCGCATCGCAGCGGGTACAGTCGACCGGAGTACCACAGTCATGACAGATAAGCGCCGGTGAAAAGCCGCGTCGGTTCAGGAACAGCAACACCTGAGTGCCCTGATCAAGATGTGATCGGATCTGGCTGATCAGCGCTGCCGAGAGGCCAGCGTCCAGCGTCTGCTGTCGAATATCCAGCAGTTTGAATACGGGAGGGGTGGCATTACCGGCACGACGGGTCAGGTGCAGATGCTGATAGCGACCACTGCGTGCATTCTGCAGGCTTTCAAGTGACGGAGTTGCGCTGCCCAGTACAACGGGGATCTTGAGCTGATTGGCGCGGAAGATCGCCAGATCGCGGGCGTGGTAGCGAAATCCGTCCTGCTGCTTGAACGAGCTGTCATGCTCTTCGTCCACAATGATCAGGCCGGGACGAGACAGGGGTGTGAAAATGGCTGAGCGCGTACCAATCAGGATGCGGGCACTGACTTCATTTGCCCAGAGCCAGGCATCCAGGCGCTGGCGGTCGGTCATGCCGGAGTGCAGTGCCAGTACAGGCACCCGAAAACGTGCCTTGAAACGGGACAGTGTCTGTGGCGTCAGGCCGATCTCCGGCACCAGTACCAGTGCCTGCTGGCCGCGCTCAAGGCAGGACTGAATTGCCTGCAGATAGACCTCGGTCTTGCCTGAGCCGGTGACGCCCTCAAGCAACAGAGGGCTGAAACCCTGTGCCGCTCGAATGGCCTCAACCGCCTGTGCCTGCTCATCATGCAGCGTCAGGGGCGCCTCTCGGATAACCCCGTCGGTGATGTCAGCATGCGGCAGGTCCGGGTGGTGCTCGAATGACTGTGCGAGCCCCTTCTGCTGCAGCGATTTGAGCAGTGCCGGATCACCACCCTCGACACGCAGAGCATCTGCGCTGATACCACCGGGATGTTCCAGCAGCAGTTGCAGCAGCTCTCGCTGGCGGAACGCGCGCGCAGTGATGGCCTCCAGTGTTGCATCAGGTGCGGCGTGCCACAGTGTCTGGTGCGCAAAACGTGCAGGCTGGCCCTGACGCAGCAGTACCGGCAGGGCCTGTTGCAGCGCATCGCCAAGAGGGTGTTGATAGTAGCCGGCTGCCCAGCGTGCCAGCGCAAACAGATCGTCACTGAATACAGGAGTCTGGTCCAGAACCTCGCTGACCGGCTTGAGCTTGTCGAGAGGGAATTCACTGGTGGTCTCGATCGAGACCAGAATGCCAATGGCCTCGCGCCGGCCAAAGGGGACCCGTACTCGGCAGCCTGGCTGAGCGGGGGTCTCATTCAGGGGCTGTCGGTAGTCGAACAGCCGGTGCAGAGGTGTTGGAATGGCGACGCGGTAGATCAAGATCTTGGTCCTGTCAGTGAAAGGTGTCGGTCGGCAATGCTGTGGCCCCGAGTCTAGGGCTTTTGAGCGTTACAGGGAATGGTTGAACGGCATGCTCGAATTGGCTTGCTCGCAGTGGGTGGGCTGCGTATAATTTCGCGCCTTAACTGTAAGCATCGCGGTGCTCTTCTATTGGAGTGCTGACTATTAAATGTGCGGTGCCTGGCGTCAATGAATACGACCGGGTGGCGGCACGCCAATTTTATCGAGGTTCAAGATGAAAGCTGGTATCCATCCGGAATACAACGAAGTTACCATCACCTGCTCTTGTGGCAACGTGATGAACACCCGCTCTACCATGGGTCAGGACATGCTGGTCGACGTGTGCAGCCAGTGCCACCCGTTCTACACCGGCAAGCAGAAGGAAGCGACTTCCGGCGGCCGTGTTGACCG
>ERZ1673962.783-NODE-783-length-18974-cov-43.378191_pt1 | contig 18974 bp, 20 predicted proteins | sample MGYA00580188_ERZ1673962 | MGnify/ENA primary metagenome ERZ1673962 (study PRJEB41334, sample SAMN05608104) | rock metagenome | biome: terrestrial subsurface; feature: shale formation; material: shale | place: USA: Pennsylvania ... | reverse complement strand
GGCATCATCAAGGGCATGTACCTGCTGGAAGAGGGCAAGGATTCCGATCTCAAGGTGCAGCTGATGGGCTGTGGTTCGATTCTGCGCGAAGTGCGCGAGGCGGCAAATATTCTGCGCGACGAGTTCGGTGTTGAGGCGGATGTATGGAGCACGACCTCCATCAATGAGCTGCGCCGCGATGCGCAGGCAGTCAGTCGCTGGAATCTTCTGCACCCTGAAGAGGATGTGCGCAAGTCCTATGTGGAAGAGTGTCTGGAAGGGCGTGAAGGCCCGGTGATTGCATCCACCGACTACATTCGCCTGTACGCGGACCAGTTGCGTGAGTACATCCCGCGCCGCTACAAGGTGCTGGGTACTGACGGCTTTGGTCGCTCGGATACCCGTGGCAAGCTGCGTGAATTCTTTGAAGTTAACCGCTACTACGTCACGGTTGCAGCCCTGAAAGCACTGCAGGAAGAGGGCAAACTGGAGGCTTCGGTTGTCGCCAAGGCCATTCAGAAGTTCAACATCAACCCGGAAAAGCCGGCGCCCTGGACACTGTAAGTGGCAGGCGAGTGAACATCTGACTGGTTAAGCGAGAGGAATTATTGTGACTACCACTACCATTAAAGTGCCTGATATCGGCGGTAGCGAAAACGTCGACATCATCGAAGTATGTGTCAAAGAGGGCGACACCATCGCCGAGGGTGATTCTCTGATCGTGCTGGAGACTGATAAGGCCTCCATGGAAGTCCCCTCCACCCACGCGGGTGTGGTGAAGAAAATTGTTGTTTCAGAAGGCAGCACCTGTAACGAGGGTGACGTGATTCTGGAGCTGGAAACGGACGCGGAGGGCGGCTCTGAGCCAGCGGCGTCTGGTGAGTCTGCAGCGACGAAGGCGGAAGAGTCGGCGCCGGCATCTGAGCCCGAAGCGACCAAACAGGCGGCGCCCACGTCTGATTCCGGCAGCCGCATTGAGCAGGTGCTGGTACCGGATCTCTCCGGCGCATCTGATGTGGATGTGATCGAAGTGCTGGTCAAGGCCGGCGATGAAATCGCTGAAGGCGATAGTCTGATTACTCTGGAAACCGATAAGGCTTCAATGGAAGTGCCAGCCCCGATGGGTGGTAAGGTTGTTTCCATGAAGATTAAGGAAGGCGATCAGGTTAATGAAGGCGACCTGCTGCTCGAGCTTGAAGTCAGTGGCGGCGCGTCCGGATCTGGCCAAAGTGACACTCCGGCTGCTGATGCATCGGTGACACCGTCTAATTCTGAGTCTGCAGCTGAATCTGCGCCTGCAGCTGCATCCGGTGGTGTGGAACAAGTGACCGTTCCGGACCTGTCCGGTGCCAGCGATGTAGACGTGATCGAAGTGCTGGTCAAAGCCGGTGACGAGATCGCGGAAGGTGACAGCCTGATCACACTTGAAACCGACAAGGCTTCTATGGAAGTGCCGGCTCCGAAAGGTGGCAGGGTCAAGTCTGTCAGTATCAGTGAGGGCGATAAGGTCAATGAAGGTGATGTGATCATTGAGCTGGAAGTGGCGGGTGCTCCTGCCGCAGCCCCCAAGGCTGACACTTCCAAGGCTGCATCAGCGCCCGCTGCCAAGTCTGCATCGGCTGCTGCACCTGCCAAGTCGGCTGCTCCGGCAGCGGATAAGAATGTGGATCTTGGAGCGCTTGAGCAGAAGAACCGCAAGGTACATGCTGGCCCGGCCGTGCGTGCACTGGCACGTGAGTTTGGCGTCGAGCTGGCCAATGTCTCCGGTACGGGCCGTAAGGGTCGTATCCTGAAGGAAGATGTTCAAGCCTATGTGAAGTCTGCGTTGAAGCAGCTGAGCGAAAAAGGTCCGGCTGCCGTGACCGGCGGCAGTGGTATTCCGGCCATTCCGGCGGTGGACTTCAGCAAGTTCGGTGAAACCGAGATGGTTAAGCTGAGCAAGGTGGACAAAATCACCCGTGACAACATGTCGCGCTGCTGGCTGAATATTCCGCACGTGACTCAGTTTGATGATGCCGATATCACTGAGCTTGAGGCTTTCCGAAAGGAGATGAAGGACGCGGCTGCGAAGGAAGGCGTCAAGCTGACCCCGCTGCCGTTCATGATCAAGGCCTGTGCCATTGCGCTCAAGCGTCACCAGAAATTCAATGCATCGCTGCATCATGATGGTGAGCACATCGTCTACAAGAAGTACGTCAACATCGGTATCGCGGTGGATACACCGAACGGTCTGATGGTGCCGGTGATCAAGGATGCAGATCAGAAGAGCGTCTACGATCTGGCACGCGAAGCGACCGAGCTGGCCGGCAAGGCCAAGGATCGCAAGCTGAAGCCGAACGAAATGCAGGGCGCCTGCTTCACCATCTCCAGTCTCGGCGGTATCGGCGGCAATGGTTTTACGCCGATCGTCAATGCGCCGGAGGTGGCGATCCTCGGTATCTCCAAGGCGGATATCAAGCCGCGCTGGAATGGCAAGGAGTTCGAGCCGCGCCTGATGCTGCCACTGTGCCTGTCCTACGATCACCGTGCCATCAACGGTGGTGATGCCGGTCGTTTCCTGACCGACCTGAACGGGCTGCTGAGCGATATCCGTCGTCTGGTGCTCTGACCTGCTGTAATCGGCAAGGCTTGGAAATACGGCAATAAAAAAGGGGTGAAGATCCAGTGATCTTCACCCCTTTTTTCGTTGTGCCATAGCGCGGTGCATGACCGGGATAAACTCGCGTGCCTCTAGCCGTAAAACGCCATTTTAACGATGAACAGGGCGGACAGTATCCAAAGCGCCGGATTAAGCTGATCAAAGCGCCCACTCAGTGCTTTGATCGCGGTGTATGAGATCAGACCAAAGGCGATACCGGTAGTGATGGAAAATGTCAGCGGCATGCTGACGGCGGCGATGACAACGGGCGCGGCTTCGGTGATGTCATCCCAGTTTATCTGGATCAGGCTGTGAGTCATCAGCACGGCAACGAACAGAAGGGCAGGGGCAGTGGCATAGGCCGGAATGGTGCCTGCCAACGGTGACATGAACAGGCAGGCCAGAAACAGGATGCCCACAACGACAGCCGTGAGGCCGGTGCGCCCGCCGGCAGCGATGCCTGCGCCGGATTCGACATAGCTGGTGGTCGTTGAGGTGCCCATGACCGAACCAGCCATGGTAGCGGTGGAGTCTGCCATCAGGGCGCGGCCCAGGCGTGGCAGTTTGCCATCGGGCGTCAGCAGCTTGCCTTTCTGAGCTACCGCGATGAGTGTGCCCGAGGTGTCAAACAGGTCCACAAACAGGAATGAGAAGATAACACTGACCAGGCCAATGCTGAGAGCGCCGGCTATGTCCAGTTGGCCAAGGGTGGGGGCGAGGGACGGTGGGGCGGAAAATACGCCGTTGAACTCTGTCTGGCCTGCTATCAGGCTGACCAGAGTGATGGCGAGAATGCCGATCATGACAGATCCGGTAACCTGGCGGTAATACAGAGCAGCAATCAGAACAAAGCCGATGCAGGCCATGATCGCGCCCCATTGTCCCATGTCTCCGATAGTGACCAGAGTGGCGGGGTTGTCCACCACAATGCCTGCGTTCTTGAGGCCGATAAAACCCAGAAACAGACCGATGCCTGCGCCAATGCCTGCTTTCAGTGCCAGTGGGATGCTATTGATGATCCACTCGCGAATGCGGAAAACTGACAGCAGGAAAAAGCAGACGCCGGAAATGAATACGGCACCCAGTGCGGTTTCCCAGCTGTAGCCCATCTGTCCGACAACGGTAAAGCTGAAAAAGGCATTCAGGCCCATGCCGGGTGCAAGCGCGATTGGGTAGTTGGCCCAAAATCCCATCACAAAACAACCGATGGCCGCTGCAAGGCAGGTGGCGACAAATACGGCGCCTGCATCCATTCCGGTACTGGCCAGCATCGAGGGGTTCACAAAAATGATGTAGGCCATTGTCAGAAAGGTGGTGATTCCGGCAATGACTTCAGTCTTGATGGAGGTGTTATGCTCTTTGAGCTTAAATATCCTGTCCAGCATGAGTGAGATATCCACAGATTACGGGAAAGGCGAAATTCTACCTGAGTCTCACGCAGTGATCAGTATTGAATATGATGAAAGGCGGGAAAGAAGATTGGTCGGGGTGACAGGATTTGAACCTACGACCCCTGCCTCCCGAAGACAGTGCTCTACCAGGCTGAGCTACACCCCGACGCAATACCTAGATTCAGCAAGTGGTCGGGGTGACAGGATTTGAACCTACGACCCCTGCCTCCCGAAGACAGTGCTCTACCAGGCTGAGCTACACCCCGACAAAGCTGAAGCTAAGTAATTGTTCTGATTGGAGGATGGCGTGGGAGCGCCTCAATCAGGAACGGGGCGCATTATAGAGAGCCGGTGCCTGATTGCCAATAGGCGAGAGGTATTTTGTTAAGAAAATAAGTACACTCCTCAACGCTGATAACAGTGAAAAAGGGGGGGATATGCTGATTGGGTTGATGGTGCTGCTGATTTGTCAGCTGCTGGGTGAGTGGGTGGTGTTGGCGTTGGAGCTTCCGGTACCCGGGCCGGTAATGGGCATGGTACTGCTGCTGGTAGGGCTGGTGATCAAGCGACAAGTGCCGGACCTGATCCGGCAGCCATCCGAAGGTTTGTTGCGCCATCTGACGTTACTGTTTGTTCCGGCTGGTGTTGGTTTAATGGTGCATGCCGAGCTGATTGCGGCTGAGTGGCTGATTATTATGGTGGCGCTGGTAGTCAGTACAGTCGTCACGGTACTGGTGACGGCGCTGGTACTGAAACGATTGACTCGTAAGCTGGATATGGCCGCATTGGAGGAACGGCGATGAGTAGCTTTTGGGTCTATTTTGCCGCCAAGCCCCTGTTCTGGATTATTGTCACCATTGCCACTTTTCTGTTCAGTAGTTGGCTTAATCGGAGGGTGGGAGGCACGCCTCTGCTACACCCTGTGCTGGTAGCACTGTCGCTGATCATTGTTTTTCTCCAGCTGACCGGAACGGACTATGACACCTATTTTAGTGGTGCCCAGTTCATTCATTTTTTGCTGGGGCCAGCAACAGTCGCCCTCGCAGTACCGCTGTATGACCATTTTGAACGGGTCAAGAAAATGTTGGTGCCGTTACTGGTTGCGTGTTTGTGCGGCGCGGTAACCGCCAGTGCATCGGCCATCCTTGTGGCCTGGGCATTGGGCGCATCCGAAGGGATGCTTTTGTCATTGGCACCCAAATCCGTGACTTCACCGATCGCCATCGGGATTGCCGAGAAAATTGGTGGTTATCCTTCGTTGGCAGCGGGTCTGGTACTGATTACCGGCGCCATCGGATGCATTGTTGCGCCCCCGCTTTTTCGGTTGCTCAAAATCGAGGATGATGCCGTGAAGGGGTTTACCCTGGGGGTTTCAGCTCATGGTTTTGGTACGGCGTATGCTTTTGAGTTCAGTACGCTGGCCGGTGCTTTTTCCGGGCTTGCGATGGGAATGACCGGGTTGCTGACCGCTTTTCTGGTGCCGGTGTTGGTACGAATATTCGGGCTGGGGTGACCTTGAATACGGCGGCTTGCGTAACAGCCGTGTTGCGGATTTGCGAAAACCGGTCTGCAGCAGTAAAGTTCGCCCCCGTTGTGGCGTTCATAAACTGACCAGAGGTGCAGACTGAAGATGACCCCGCTTGAACGATACCGTAAAGACCTGGAACGTGAAGACTTCTCCTATGATTCGACTCAGGAGATGGCGGTTGGCCATCTGCAGCGCCTGTACGATGAGCTGGTAGCGGCTGAACGGGCGCCAAAGCCCGGTCTGATGCAGCGTTTGGGCGGAAGGATCAAGCGTACGCCACAGGAGCCGGTCAAGGGGTTGTATTTCTGGGGTGGTGTCGGACGGGGCAAAACCTATTTGATGGATACCTTCTATGACAGTCTGCCGTTTGAGCGCAAGATGCGGACCCACTTTCACCGCTTTATGCAGAGGGTGCACCATGAGCTCAAAGCGCTGGATGGAACCAAGAACCCGCTGACTGAAATTGGTCGCAAGTATGCGCAGGAGGCACGCATCATCTGCTTTGATGAGTTTTTCGTGTCCGATATTACCGATGCGATGATTCTGGGTGGATTGATGCAAGAGCTGTTCAACAATGGAGTGTCGCTGGTGGCAACTTCCAATATCGTTCCTGACGGGCTCTACAAGGACGGTCTGCAGCGTCAGCGTTTTCTGCCGGCCATTGATATGCTCAAGCGTTTCACCGAAGTGGTCAATGTGGACGGGGGAGTCGACTATCGTCTGCGCGCGCTGGAGCAGGCCGAACTCTACCATTGGCCGCTGGATGCAGCTGCAGACGAGAGCCTGAGTCGCAGTTTTGAAAGCCTCGCGCCCGACCTGGAGGAAGAGCAGTATGGTGCCCAGATAGAGATAAATGGTCGCAAACTGCAGGCGCGGCGTCTGTGTGAAGATGTAGCCTGGTTTGATTTCAATGCACTGTGCGAAGGTGCGCGCTCACAGAACGATTACATTGAGCTTGGCAAAATCTATCATGCTGTACTGCTCAGTAATGTTCCCCAGTTGGGGCGCAAGAATGATGACGCTGCTCGCCGATTCATCAATCTGGTCGATGAGTTCTATGACTCAGGCGTCAAGCTGATCATCTCCGCAGAAGTACCGATTCATGAAATCTATACTGAAGGTCGGCTTTCATTCGAGATTGAGCGTACCCAGAGTCGTCTGCTTGAGATGCAGTCGCATGAGTATCTGGCGCGCGAACATCGGGCCTGAAAGCACTTTTCAAGCAGGGTTGAAGCAAGTATAATGCGCGCTCCCTGAATGCAGGGTGCCGAAAAAGTGTACGTTAGCGGCTTTTGCTGCTAACCAATAACTATAAGGTAAGTCGGAATCTCGGATTCGAGACTTAAATTGTAAGGTGAAACCATCCATGAAAACTTTTACCGCCAAACCGGCCGAAGTAAAACGCGACTGGTATGTTGTGGACGCAGAAGGTAAAACTCTGGGTCGCCTGGCAACTGAAATTGCCCGTCGTCTGCGTGGCAAGCACAAGCCGGAATACACTCCGCACGTTGATACCGGTGACTACATTGTTGTAGTGAACGCTGAAAAGGTTCACGTAACCGGCAACAAGCGCAATGACAAGATGTACTATCGTCACTCCGGTTTTCCGGGTGGCCTGAAGGAAGCCAACTTCAACAAGATGGTACAGACCTTCCCTGAGCGCACGATTGAGCTGGCTGTAAAGGGCATGCTGCCGAAAGGTCCACTGGGCCGTGCCATGTACACCAAGCTGAAAGTCTACGCTGGTGGCGAGCACCCGCACCAGGCTCAGCAACCGAAAGAACTGAACATCTAAGGGGAAGGCGAAAATGTCTACTACTCAGTATTACGGTACCGGCCGTCGCAAAACCTCTACTGCTCGTGTCTTCCTGCGCCCGGGTACAGGCAAGATCATGATCAACAACCGTACTCTGGAAGAGTACTTCGGTCGCGTGACTGCACGTATGATCGTCAAGCAGCCGCTGGAGCTGACTGATAACGTCGAAAAATTCGACGCGCACATCACCGTCAAAGGTGGTGGTGGCTTCGGTCAGGCCGGTGCTATCCGTCACGGCATCACTCGTGCTCTGATGGAATATGACGAAACTCTGCGTGGCGCCCTGCGTGAAGCGGGCTACGTTACTCGTGACGCACGTATGGTTGAGCGTAAGAAAGTGGGTCTGCGCAAAGCACGTAAGCGTCCGCAGTTCTCCAAGCGTTAATTTGCCTGCGGCATTGCCGCGTTATGGCAGCGAAAAAAAGCCTGCAGCCTTATGGTTGTGGGCTTTTTTTGTATTTGGGGTCAGGTCAATGAATGCTGCGTTCGCCTAATGGAGGGTTCTTTTTACCTTGTAAAAAAAGGGTATTTTCTTTAATATTCGGCGCATTTGAACGAACCGGTTTTTGTGTTTTTTCATGACTGAGCGGTCCGCAGGTCTTTTGTGTCCGTACAAAAGCGGCGGGTCGATTGAGGGGAGATGAAGTTAATGAGCAATGACGGCGTGAATAAGGGTCGACGTCGTCTCCTGATCGGTGCCACATCTGCAGTTGGTGCAGTGGGCGCTGTCGGAGCGGCCGTCCCGTTCGTGGCTTCCTGGAATCCGAGTGCCAAGGCGAAAGCCGCTGGCGGTCCTGCCAAGGCGGATATCAGCAAGCTGGAGCCAGGTCAGCAGATGACCGTTGAATGGCGTGGCAAGCCGGTATGGATAGTGCGACGGAACGAGGAAGTGCTGGCGAACCTGGAGAAGCTGAACGATCGTTTGGCGGACCCAATGTCGGAAAAGCCACAGCAGCCGGATTACATTCCGAAAGGTCCTGCGCGTGCGATCCGTCCTGAAATCGCCGTGATGGTCGGTATCTGTACACACCTGGGTTGTTCTCCATCTTACCGCCCTGAGGTGGCTCCGGAAGATCTGGGTCCTGATTGGCTGGGTGGCTTCTTCTGCCCCTGTCATGGTTCGCGTTTTGACCTGTCAGGCCGTGTGTACAAGTCTGTACCGGCACCGACCAACCTGGTCATTCCGCCTCACGCTTATGAAGACGACAACACACTGATTATCGGTGTTGATCCGGAGACTGCATAATGGCTGGCACACGAAATAAAGGAAATCCGGGCCTGATGGGCTGGATTGACGACCGCTTCCCGGCAACTGCCATGTGGGAAGATCATCTGTCCAAATACTACGCGCCGAAGAACTTCAACTTCTGGTATTTCTTTGGCTCACTGGCGATGCTGGTTCTGGTTAACCAGATTATTACCGGCATCTGGCTGACCATGAGCTACAACCCGAGCGCCGAGGGTGCGTTTGCATCCATCGAGTACATCATGCGTGACGTGGAGTATGGCTGGCTGCTGCGTTACCTGCACTCCACCGGTGCCTCTGCTTTCTTTGTTGTGGTTTATCTGCACATGCTGCGTGGCATCATGTATGGCTCTTACCGCAAGCCGCGTGAGCTGGTGTGGATCTTCGGCATGACCATCTACCTGGCGTTGATGGCTGAAGCCTTTATGGGCTACCTGCTGCCTTGGGGGCAGATGTCATACTGGGGTGCTCAGGTAATCATTTCTTTGTTCGGTGCCATTCCGGTTATTGGGCCCGATCTGCAGCAGTGGGTGCGTGGTGACTTCCTGATCTCCGGTATCACCCTGAACCGCTTCTTTGCTCTGCACGTGATTGCACTGCCAATCGTCATTCTGGCGCTGGTTGTACTGCACATCATCGCTCTGCACGAAGTGGGTTCAAACAACCCCGATGGTGTTGAAATCAAGGACAAGAAAGACGAAAACGGCGTACCGCTTGACGGCATCCCGTTCCACCCATATTACACTGTCAAAGACATTGTGGGCGTGGTCGTCTTCCTGTTCGTATTCTGCACGGTAGTGTTCTTCTTCCCTGAGGGGGGTGGTTACTTCATTGAGAAGCCCAACTTTGAGCCAGCCAACGCGTTGAAGACGCCGTTGCATATTGCTCCGGTATGGTACTTCACCCCCTTCTACGCCATGCTGCGTGCGGTAACGTTCCCGATGTTTGGCCTGGATGCCAAGTTCTGGGGTGTGGTCGTAATGGGTGCTGCTATTGCCATCCTGTTCGTGCTGCCTTGGCTCGATCGTAGCCCGGTCAAATCGATCCGCTACAAGGGTTGGCTGAGCAAGATTGCGCTGTTGGTTCTCATCATCAGCTTTGTGATTTTGGGTGTCTTGGGTGTGCTGCCTGCAACTGAGGGCCGTACCCTTTTGTCCCAGATCTGCACAGTACTGTACTTTGCGTTCTTTATCCTGATGCCGTTCTATACACGCATGGAACGCACTAAACCGGTTCCGGAAAGGGTTACAGGCTAATGAAAAAATTCCTTATTACTCTGCTGATGGCACTGGCCCCGATGACGGCGAGTGCCGCTGGCGGCGCCGGTGTGCCGCTGGACAAAATTGATATCGATCTGACCAACAAGGAGTCTCTGCAGCGCGGTATGCAGACCTTCGTCAACCGTTGCATGGGCTGCCACGCAGCGGGCTACCAGCGGTTTGAACGCTCAGCTCAGGACCTGGGTATCCCGAACGCACTGGTTGAGCAGTATCTGATTCTCGATCCGAACAAGAAAATCGGCGATCAGATGAAAATTGCGATGGCCACAACTGATGCCGCGGGCTGGTTCGGTGCGCCGCCGCCGGATTTGACACTGGAAACACGCCTGCGTGGCTCCGATTGGGTGTACACTTACCTGCGCAGCTTCTATGCTGACGAAAGCCGTCCTTGGGGCGTAAACAATACGGTGTTCCCGGCTGTCGGTATGCCGAACGTGCTGGAAGATCTGCAGGGTAAGGTGGTTAATCACTGTACACCGGCAGAGCTGTTGCATGGCGGTAGCGATCAGATTGACCCGCTTACTGGCAAGAAGATGGGCGGTTGTCTGACTGTTTCCGAAGCCGGCTCTCAGTCTGCTGAAGAGTTTGATCGTACCATCTATGACCTGGTCAACTTCATGACCTACATGGGTGAGCCGTCACGTATGGAGTCCGAGCGTATCGGCTTTAAGGTACTGATCTTCCTGGCGATCCTGTTCGTCTTCGCCTTTGCTCTGAAGAAAGAGTACTGGAAAGACGTACACTGATCCCCACGGGGTTGGCACGTCCAATACTACGCGGTCGCAAGGCCGCGTAGATTTTTTGTTTCTGCACGCAATATTTTTATGGGGATAGTTCGATGGGAGTAGTGGCAAAGCGTTCTTCCATGACCTTTTACTCTGATGGTACCGACCATTACAGTCACCGTGTACGTATCGTACTCTGTGAGAAAGGTGTGGCAGTCGATATCGTCGAGTGCAAAGAGAATGAGCTGCCGGAGGATGTGGCAGCGCAGAACCCGTACAGCGCGCTTCCGACTCTGCTGGATCGGGAGCTGGTGTTGTATGAACCGAATGTGATGATGGAGTATCTTGACGAGCGCTTCCCGCATCCGCCGTTGCTGCCGGTCTACCCGGTTGCACGCGCCGAAAGCCGTCTCTACATGCATCGTATTCAGAAAGACTGGTGTGCGCTTGTGGATCAGATTCTTCGGGGTGAGGGGACTGATGCCGAGTTGGATGCCGCTCGCAAGGAATTGAGCGACAGTTTGGTAGCGGTATCGCCGATCTTTGCCGAGAAGCCTTTTTTCATGAGTGAAGAGTTCACCCTGGTGGACTGCTGTATTGCCCCGATTCTTTGGCGTTTGCCTCAGTTGGGTATTGAGCTGCCGGAAGCGCAAACGCGTCCGCTGCAGAAATACATGCAGCGCCTGTTCGAGCGTGAGTCGTTCCAGGACAGCCTGTCCGAACTCGAGCGCGAAATGCGCGACTGAGAGAGTCGATACCGGACAACAGGGGGATGAAGGTAACTTCGTCCCTTTTTTATATCAGGACGTAAGATATGCCATTGTTGCTTCTGGCGCTTTGGCACTATCAGGAGTCAAATCATGAGCAGTATCAAGCCGAGCCGTCCCTATCTGCTTCGCGCCCTCCATGAGTGGGTGCTGGATAATGGCCTGACACCCCATCTGGCTGTTGATGCCACGCTGCAAGGCGTGCAAGTACCTGAACAGTTTGTACAGGATGGCCAAATTACCCTGAATATCGCGCCTGGGGCAGTGCAGGGACTGATGATTGACGATCATGGCATCAGTTTCAGTGCGCGTTTTGGTGGTGTGCCGATGAATGTCTATGTGCCAATGGTGGCTGTCATGGCGATATTCACGCGTGAAAACGGCATGGGGATGGGGTTTGGCGTGGAGCCGGGTGTTGAGGAGCTTCTGAAGCAGGCTGAGGCTGGTGTGCAATTGCCACCGGATGATGAACCGCCAGAGCCTCCCAAGGGTGGACGCAAGCCTGCGTTACGGGTAGTGAAGTAGACTCTGTGAACTCAAGCGGCCGGGAAGGATACCCGGCCACAGAAGGCTTCAGGTGGCTTGGGTTTAGCCACCAATATACTCAAATACCTTGACGATCTTGCGCACACCGGTGACCGAGCGCGTAATATCAACAGCGCGATCAGCCTCATCCCGTCGCACCAATCCCATCAGATAGACCACACCGTTTTCGGTGACGACCTTGATACGGTTGCCCTCAATGCTCTTGTCAGCCAGCATCTGTACCTTGATGCGGCTGGTCAGATAGACATCATTGCTGCGGACAATGGTGGATGTGGGACCTGCTATCTCCAGCTCGTTATGAATCTTGCGCACATGCCGCACCTGGCTGGCTACCCGTTCGGCTTCCTGTTTGACCTGTTCATTCGGAACCTGTCCCACCAGCAGTATTTGGCCGTTATAGCTGACCACATTGATGTGAGATTGGGCCAGTGGTTGAGAGCCCTTGCTGATGTTGACCAGTGTCTTGGTCTCGATAGCCTCGTCTTCCAGGTAGCTGCCCAGTGTGCGGCTGTCCTGACTCTCGCGGATGGGCTCGTCGCGCGTCGCACTGATGATGTTGGAGCAGCCGGTGACAAGAGTGGACGTCATTACGATGGCGATCAAGGAGTGTTTCAGCATGGGTCAGCCTCCAAATAGTTGATATTCAATCAGGTCACACAAGCAGTGCAGCACCAACAGGTGAGCGCCATGAATCAGTGCATCTTCGCCGCCTGGAATGCATATTTCGATCTCGTCCGGCAGCAGCAGTGCTGCCATGTTGCCTCCATCACCACCGCTGAGTGCAATCACCATCATGTCACGGTCATGGGCTGCCTGTATGGCCTGTACCAGACTGTTGGCGCGTCCGTGAGTGGAGATCACCAGCAGTATATCGCCAGGTTGACCCAAGGCTCGAATCTGCTTCGAGTAAACCTCTGTGAAACCGGTTTCTTCTCCGATGCCACTCATGGCGGCCGAGTCATTCAGTGCCAGCGCCGGCAGGCCAGGTCTTTCATGGCGAAAGCGGTTCAGCAGCAGTGATGCAAAATGCTGGGCCAGTGCGGATGAGCCGCCGTTACCGACACACAGAATCTTCTGTTCACTGACCAGGCACTGCAGCAGGAGTTCACCTGCGTCTGCGATAAGGGGAGTGTGCTGCTCAATGGTGAGCGCATTGATCTCCATACTGTTGTGAAACTGACTGACAATACGGTCTTCAAGTTCCATTAAAAACATTTCCGGTGTTCATGGACGAAAGGCATCTTTATACCACACTGGAGGGGTAGTCTCCGAATCTCCCTCATAGGCCAGTACATCGAAGCGGCAGGGGAAATTGTTCCAGTGTGGATTACGGCTGAGCATGAACCGAGCGGCACGAATAAGTTTTTGCTGCTTGCGCCAGTCTACTGAGGCAGCGGCGCCACCAAAGCCGGCTCGGCCGCGGGTTCTGACCTCAACAAATACGATCTGATCATGATCACGCATGATCAGGTCGATCTCGCCAAGGCGGCACTGTGCGTTGCGCTGCAACAGGGTGAGCCCCTGTGCAGTAAGCCAGGCTTCGGCCCGGCGCTCGGCATCCATGCCGATCTGTCTGCGGTCCATCGCAATATCTCCATCAGGTCAGGGGCGGTTTGACGGCACGGGGGCCGGTACACCATCAACAAAGCGGGTACAGCTCAATACACGCTGTACCCTGCGGTTGGCATCAATGCTGAGCATTCCGGTTTCGGCCTGCAGGAAAGCGCCTGGGGCACTCTGCAGTTGCTCTAGCCACGGATACAGGTTGATCGCATCGACCCCCAGGGCGTAAAGGCGACCAAAGCGTGACAGGGTATCCTTGCCTTCAGCACTGAGTGCCCGGTGTGCTTCGCTGGGCGGCTCCAGAATCCACGGCAAGTCGCAGAAGGTGATGTTGTTCAGGTCCAGATCGCGACTGGCATCAGGGTATCCCGGATACAGGTGGGATGTTGCATACACCGGCAAGTCAGCTGCGTAATGGTAGTTCAGCATCGACTTAATCAAGCGTGCAGCATCCGGTAATGCAGTCAACAGAATTGCATCAGCATCCTGGCGTGACCGCTCCTGAAACTCCAGTCGATGCCGCAGCAACTGCCGCAACTGCTGTTCACGCTGTTTGCTTTGATCGGTAAGCATCAAACGTGCAATCTGTTCGTCATAGCTGCCTCCGGCCTGATACCGCAGCGTACCGACAACACGGCCTCCACCGGTTGACAGCTCCTCGCGCATCACGGCCTGCACCCGGTCACCCCACTCGGCAGCAGGGGTAATCAGCAGAACATTGCGTTGACCTTCAGCCAGTGCTCGCTTCGCAACCATGCGTGCTTCATGCTCTGAAGACAGCTCCAGTTGCCAGGGTGTCGAGGGGCCATTGGGTGCCGGATTGAGTGCCAAAACAGGCAGCTCACGTTCAGGTTGGTTGGAAAACTGTGCAACCAGCGCCTGGTCCAGTGGTCCGATAATCATCTCGGCACCCTGTTGGCGTGCAGCCTGTACAATATCGTCGGCATTTGAATACAGACTTGAATCGATCAGTGACAGTTGAGCAGGCACCTGCCCCTGGCGGCTCTGCACAGACTGTGCTGCACGGATACCATCCAGGATGGCGTTGGCAGGCTGAGCCAGTTCTCCGGTCAAGGGCAATACAACGGCGATTCTGCGGGCCTGTATCATTTCACCACCCTGTTGCAGCCCCATCAGGCCTGTGGGTGGCAGAATCATTACAGGGTGTGCTTGCCAGAGCTGACGCCAGCGCTCAAGGGCTGCTTCACGGCTGGGCAGATCACTGCTGGCACGTACCATCTCGGCCAGTTCAAACCAGCCCTGTTCGTGGTAGCTGTTGCCGGATTGAATAGCCTGACGCAAACTGGAATCAGGCACTGCCTGCAGCAGTTGCCAGATCTGATCGTGATAGCGTTGGCGTTCGGTGTCATCCTCCACCAGCAGGCTGCTCATGATCAGTTCACGGCTGGCGGCGACACGATCATCCTGTGCCAGCCATGCATCGGCACGCAGCTGGCTCAACTCTGCCTGCTGTGGCGCAGGCAGGGCACTGAATCGCTGACGATCAAGATAGCGCAAGGCCTCTGCAGCACGCTGCTGCTCCATGCTGTCGCCGGCACGCAGCTTGGCGACCTCAAAGGCAAGAGTAGGAGGCAGGATGTTCGTATCAATGGTGGCAAGAATCCGCTCCACCCGATTACGCTCGCCCTGTTGCACCAGCAACTGGGCAGCCTGCAGTTTGAGTTCGGCTGAACGGATTGGCCGCTCTCTTTCAGCCTGGCTCAGCAGCATATCAACGCTGGCAGCCTGAGTACTGCCGGTTGCATCTACCACCTGTGGTGGCTTTGAGGGCGCTGAACAGCCGGCCATCAAGGTTGCTGTCACCAGCAGGCTGAAAGACAGCCGTCGTAGATTCATCATATAATCCGGGTCCTTGCCAACAGATGGGTGTCCTAATGTCAGAACCAGTACTTTATATCGTAGCCACGCCGATCGGTAACCTGGCAGACCTCTCGGCACGGGCTCAGGAGGTGCTGGGCAGCGTCGATTACATCGCGGCGGAGGATACCCGCCACAGTGGGCGTCTGCTTGCGCACTTTACCATTAAAGCCACCATGATTTCAGTGCATGATCACAATGAACGTCAACGATCTGAGCACATCATTAACCTGTTGGCCGCTGGCAACTCAGTGGCACTGATCAGTGATGCCGGCACCCCGCTGATTTCAGACCCGGGTTTTCATCTGGTACGGGCGGTACGTGAGGCGGGTTTCAGGGTTTCGCCTGTGCCGGGGTGCTGCGCCGTTATTGCCGCTCTATCCGCTTCTGGACTGCCATCGGACCGGTTCCAGTTTATCGGTTTTCTGCCACCTAAAAGCGGCGCGCGCTTACAGGCGTTACAACCCTATGTGGCTCACACCGAGACCTTGATTTTCTATGAATCGACCCACCGGATTGTTGATAGTCTGAGCGCCATGGCTGAGGTATTTGGTGGTGACCGTTATGCTGTGATAGCCCGTGAGCTGACCAAAACCTTCGAAACCATCCATGGTGATACTCTGACCAATCTGCTGGACTGGATTCAGGCGGATGCCAACCAGCAGCGCGGTGAGTTCGTGGTGCTGGTCCATGGCGCGCCGGCGGTAGAGCTGGGCGAACAGGTCGATCCGGAAGCTGAGCGAATTGTCCGTATTCTGGCCAAAGAGCTGCCACCGAAAAAAGCGGCGGGGCTGGCCGCTGAAATCACGGGCGAGAAGAAAAATCGGTTGTATCAGTTGCTGATCGATTAATCACTTGCTTAACCCGGTCAGGCCGCTATACTGCGCGCCGAGAGTCTGCCAGGCAATCGCCGCTGCGTTCGCGCAGGGGAGGAAAGTCCGGGCTCCACTGGGTAAGGTGCCAGATAACGTCTGGGCGGCGCGAGCCGACGGAAAGTGCAACAGAAAGTATACCGCCTAAGCATCTTCGGATGACGGTAAGGTTGAAATGGTGCGGTAAGAGCGCACCGCGTGGGTGGCAACACTCCACGGCGATGGTAAACCCCACCCGGAGCAAGACCAAATAGGGACCCATTAAGGCGTGACCCGCGCCGGGTCCGGGTAGGTCGCTTGAGGCCAGTGGTGACGCTGGCCCTAGATGAATGATTGTCCACGACAAAACCCGGCTTATCGGCAGACTCTCACCTCATTTCTGCTCCAGCCGTTGTGGCTGGCTCAGAAATCTGAGCCGGTGGCGGCGGGTTTCATCTCCGTACAGAAACAACATACCGATAGTCAAAATCGAGTCCCAGCGCATGCGGGTCTGGTTTCAGTTTCATTTAAGTTGTGCCTGATATTATAGGTTTTTTATATAATATTAAATGGAATATGACTATGAAATTTTTAAATTACAAATCATCTTCTTCTAAATCTTCATTGTTAACTTGGCCCTCCATTTTACGCTTGATCCACTGGTTAATCGCACTATCGTTGCTGGGTGGTATCAGTATGTTTGATCATGGTGAATATGGGCATTCTGAATTGAGTTGGATAGCGCTAGGGCTTTTGTTTTTTACTCAGATTAGTTTCAGTCAGACAAGTCTATATAGTCCCGTTATATGGTTTGTTACAGCAGTTTTAGCCGCTATAAATCTGAGCGGTCTAATTGCGCCTGATGACACTATCCATATATCAGTTACTTTGATTGGTGTTCTAATTGGGGCGTTTTATTTTGCAACAGTCGTATTTGAATCAATCAACTGGATGAGTGGTGATAAATCCAAGGATAAATGTGATAAAACATTGCTAATCTGAAATCATCCATTGCATTTATTGTTCCACACATTGCGAAGGATATTTATAGAGGTGTAAGTAGGGAGTTTTTTTATGATGACTGGATCTTAAATATAGTCGAAGCCCTGCCTTGGCGCTTATTGCTAACCAAGAGAGGGCGTTTGGTGAAATCGGTTACCAATGGTTACTAACGAATCTTTTCCAGTTTCGCTGCATCGGTATGAGTAAAGTCTTTCCCATAAATATTGAGTTTGGTTGTTTGTGCGTAAGACAGAGTGTTGTCGCCAATCTCCATGGTCATGGAGAACTCCTGAGTTGTGGCATTTTCGCTCATGAATGAAGATTCTGAGATGCCTCGGCCAGGCGCTGTCAGGGTCATCTTTGTACCAGCTTTGCCCTCTGCTACAACACAAACCGCTCTCGGTACACAGTAGGAGTTGTAAACCATCTGATTTTTTTTATCGTAAATCAGGTAGCCGCGTTGATCATGGAACTTAGTATCATCGCGTTGTCTGAAAACTTCCTGTTTGTAGTAGATTGCAACGACAGATTGATCGCTGGCATTGACGGCGTCGGCGGCGGGTTCAAATGTTCTTATTTCGTAAAAAGGCTCTACGGCCTGACCACCTTGGCCCACGGCTGAATCCGTTCTTCCCGGGGCTACGTCAACGCCAGGGTTAACGCTCTTCCATGAGCCTATGAGGGGTTGTAGTGGTCCGAAATCGGGTTTCGCGGCCATAGCCAATCCGTTAAAGGACATTGATAGAGTAATTGATGTCAGAACAATCGCTGGCAGGTGTCTAAACGTTTTCATCGTCATCTCCATTTCGATGCTTACAGGAACGTGTGTGGAGCTCGTTGCGCTGATTACAACCCAAATCTGAACTTTCAATCTCGTAGTAGGTCAGTGGGTAGGTGGATGCTAAGTTATAACCATCTGTAGCTATATGGGAGTTATGTCCTTATGCCTTAACAGGCCTCGGTTCTCAGGGCTTAGGACATATATCATATGGTTGAAACAACAAGGAATGAGATAATTGGTGGGCTATAGATGAAGCACAGTATTGCTGGCATAATGATCGACGCAGGGAAGTGGGACTTGATAACCAAGTCATTTTTTTTACTAATAATAGTCACAAGTATTACGGATATAGTGACTAGTCTAAGGTTGGGAATAAATGCTCTGCATATTGTGCAAGAGTCTGTTGTTTGTGTATTAACACTGTCATTATTACTGGTGTTGTTTTTAAATAACCGAGCGCAGCAGCAGAAGAATGAAAAACTATTGATGGATTTGGATGAGGCTAGGGTTAATTCAGCTAAGGCATCTAAAGAACTGATTGGCGCCAAGCGAATTTTTGGTGAGGAGATATCGAGGCAATTCTCAAACTGGGGTCTGACGGATAGTGAATCAGACATCGCCTTATTTACTCTGAAGGGATTTAGTGCCAAGGAGATTGCTGATTTCAGGAATGTATCTGAAAAAACCGTTCGGAATCAGTTAACCGGTATTTACAAGAAATCCGATACAACAGGTAAGGTAAGTTTTATTGCGTGGTTTATGGAAGACTTGTTATAAGGATTCTGATCCTTCCTTAAAAATATAATCGTAATGAAGCAAAATAATCGTTTCTGGTATCAACGCATTATATGGTAATAACCTTGAAATGAGTTCATTAATCAAAAATCCGGTTGTGGGGCTGTAATGTTTGTGGCGTGTGAAACGGTAGCGCGAATTCAACTCCGAAGTGCGACACCCGCCTATGCAGCCTGAAGGTATTCTTG
>ERZ1673962.780-NODE-780-length-19022-cov-76.929509_pt1 | contig 19022 bp, 18 predicted proteins | sample MGYA00580188_ERZ1673962 | MGnify/ENA primary metagenome ERZ1673962 (study PRJEB41334, sample SAMN05608104) | rock metagenome | biome: terrestrial subsurface; feature: shale formation; material: shale | place: USA: Pennsylvania ... | reverse complement strand
GGTAGTCGGCGACCGGCTTGAGGCTGTCTTCCTCGCTGTAGACGCCCTCTTCCGGGCGGCCCAGGTGCGAGCAGACCATCACCGCGGCGCCCTTCTCCAGCGCCAGCTTGATGGTCGGCAGCGAAGCGAGAATGCGCGCGTCGCTCTTCACCACGCCATCCTTCACCGGCACGTTGAGATCCTCCCGGATCAGCACGCGCTTGCCGGAGAGGTCGAGGTCGGTCATCTTCAAAACGGTCATGTCGATCTTCCTTAAGTTCGAAGCAGCAGTGTCTCAAGCGCGGCCCGTCAGGCTCCGTGGGCGACGCGCAGATAGTGTTCGGTGACGTCGAGCATGCGGTTGGCGAAGCCCCACTCGTTGTCGAACCAGGCCAGCAGGTTCACCAGGCGCGGCCCGGAGGCACGCGTCAGGCTGCCGTCGACGATCGCCGAATGCGGATCGTGGTTGAAATCGCAACTGGCATGCGGCAGCTCGGTATAGGCCAGCAATCCCTTTAGCGGGCCGCTTTCGGCCGCCTCGCGCAGCACCCGGTTGACCGTCTGCGCGTCGGTATCCCGTGCGGTCTGCAGCGTGATGTCCAGGCAGGAGACGTTTACCGTCGGCACCCGCACCGCTTTGGCCTGGATCCGCCCGGAGAGTTCCGGCAGGAGGCGCTCGATGCCGCGTGCCAGCCCGGTGGACACCGGTATCACCGACTGGAACGCCGAACGTGTACGCCGCAGGTCGTCGTGGTGGTAGGCGTCGATGACCGGCTGATCGTTCATCGCCGAGTGGATGGTGGTGATCGAGGCGTACTCGATGCCCACCGCATCGTTGAGCAGCTTGAGCACCGGCACACTGCAGTTGGTGGTGCAGGAGGCGTTGGAGACCAGCCGTTCGGTGCCGCGGAGCTGCCCCTGATTGATGCCCATCACCACCGTGGCATCGACGTCGGCGGCGCTGGCCATCGGCTGCGAGAACAGCACGCGCGGCGCACCGGCGGCAAGAAAGCGCTCGCCACCGGCACGGGTGTTGTAGGCACCCGAACATTCGAGCACCAGGTCGACGCCCAGCGCCCGCCAGTCGATGGCCTCCGGTGTCGACTCGCGCAGCACCTTCACGCAGTCGCCATTGAGATGCAGGCAATCGCCTGCCACACCGACCTCGCCGGGGAAGCGACCGTGGGTGGAGTCGAAGCGAGTGAGGTACTCCACGCTGGCCATGTCGGCCAGGTCGTTGAGGGCAACGAACTGGAAGTCGGACGCCGCGCCGCGCTCGTAGAAGGCACGCAACACACAGCGGCCGATGCGGCCGTAGCCGTTGAGGGCGACGCGGTAGGGACGGGCGTTGGCCATGGGAGTCGTCGATCCTGGCGGTGGAAAACCGCTGCGCGGGTTTCCACCCTACGAAAGGTGGAGTGACGTAGGGTGGATGACCAGAGTCATCCACCGCGGCTCGAATCAGTCTTCCAGCAGCTCTTCGGCCACCGCGAGGATGTTGTCGACGGTGAAGCCGAATTCCTCGAACAGCTGGCCGGCCGGGGCCGACTCGCCGTAGGTGGTCATGCCGATGATGCGGCCATCGAGACCGACGTACTTGTACCAGTAGTCCGCGTGCGCCGCTTCGATGGCGATACGCGCGCCAACTTCGACCGGCAGCACCTGCTGCTTGTAGGCCGCGTCCTGGCTATCGAACACGCTGGTGCAAGGCATCGAGACGACGCGCACCTTGCGGCCCTGCTCGGTCAGCTTGTCGGCGGCCTGCACCGCCAGGCTGACTTCCGAACCGGTGGCGATGAGGATCAGCTCCGGCTCGCCGGCGCAGTTCTTCAGGATGTAGCCACCGCGGGCGATGGCCGCCTCGGTCTCGTTGTCGCGCACGTGGAACGGCAGGTTCTGGCGCGAGAAGATCAGCGCGCTCGGGCCGTCCTTGCGTTCGACCGCATGCTTCCAGGCCACCGCCGATTCGACGGTATCGGCCGGGCGCCAGGTGTCCAGGTTCGGCGTGGTGCGCAGGCTGGTCAGCTGCTCGATCGGCTGGTGAGTCGGGCCATCTTCGCCAAGACCGATGGAGTCGTGGGTGAAGACGTAGAGCACGCGCTGCTTCATCAGGGCGGACATGCGCACGGCATTGCGGGCGTATTCCATGAACATCAGGAAGGTTGCGCCGTACGGAATCAGGCCGCCGTGCAGCGCGATGCCGTTCATGATCGCGGCCATGCCGAACTCGCGCACGCCGTAATACATGTAGTTGCCCGAGGCGTCCTCGGCTACCACCGGCTTGCAGCCCTTCCACAGGGTCAGGTTGGAGCCGGCGAGGTCCGCCGAGCCGCCGAGCAGCTCCGGCAGCAGCGGGCCGAAGGCATTCAGACAGTTCTGGCTGGCCTTGCGGCTGGCGATGGTTTCGCCCTTGGTGGCGACTTCACGGATGAACTCGCTGGCCTTCTCGGCGAAGTCAGCCGGCAGTTCACCAGCCATGCGCCGCTTGAACTCGGACGCCAGCGCCGGGAATTCGGTCTCATAGGCGGCGAAACGCTTGTTCCACTCGTTTTCCGCGTCGGCGCCCTTCTGCTTGGCGTCCCATTCGGCGTAGATCTCGGCCGGGATTTCGAACGGGCCGTGTTTCCAGCCCAGCGCCTCGCGGGTCAGCGCGATTTCGGCATCACCCAGCGCAGCGCCGTGGGATTCTTCCTTGCCCTGCTTGTTCGGCGAGCCGAAGCCGATGATGGTCTTGCAGCAGATCAGCGTCGGACGGTCGCTCTTGCGGGCGGTGTCGATGGCTATCTGGATTTCGTCGGCGTCATGGCCGTCGACATTGCGGATCACCTGCCAACCGTACGCCTCGAAGCGGCGCGGGGTGTCGTCGGTGAACCAGCCATGCACTTCGCCATCAATGGAAATGCCGTTGTCGTCATAGAAGGCGGTGAGCTTGTTCAGGCCCAGCGTGCCGGCCAGCGAGCAGACTTCGTGGGAAATACCTTCCATCATGCAGCCATCACCGAGGAACACGTAGGTGTTGTGATCGACGATGCTATGCCCGGGACGGTTGAACTGCGCGGCCATGATTTTTTCCGCCAGGGCGAAGCCCACGGCGTTGGCGATGCCCTGACCCAGCGGGCCAGTCGTGGTCTCGACGCCAGGGGTATAGCCCAATTCGGGATGGCCAGGCGTCTTGCTGTGCAACTGGCGGAAGTTCTTCAAATCATCGATGGACAGGTCGTAGCCGGTCAGGTGCAGCAGCGAGTAGATCAGCATCGAGCCGTGGCCGTTGGACAGCACGAAGCGGTCACGGTCGGCCCACTTGGGATTGGTCGGGCTGTGCTTGAGGTGGTCGCGCCAGAGCACTTCGGCGATGTCCGCCATGCCCATGGGGGCACCCGGATGGCCGCTGTTGGCTTTCTGCACGGCATCCATGCTGAGGGCGCGGATGGCATTGGCTCGCTCACGACGGCTGGGCATCGCTGAATCTCCTGCGGGGGGTGGTACTGAGAAAAAGGCCACTATTTTCCCCTACCGGGACCGCAAGGGGCAATGACCGGATGGACGAACAACGGCCGTGACCAGCCGCCGCTCAGTCGAGCAGCTGTACGCCCAGCCCCTGCACGTCGGGCAGGTGGGCGAGCAAGTAGTCCTTCAGTCGCGCCAGCACCGGATGGCGATCGCCACGCGCCGGCCAGACCAGGTAGTAGCTGTCCCCCGAGCGCACCGCACGGTCGAACGGCAACGCCAGGGTGCCGCGCTTGAGGTCGGCGGCCACCAGCGCCAGATCGCCGATCGAAACCCCGTGCCCCTGCGCTGCGGCAGAAATGCCGAGCTCCAGCGTGTCGAACAGCTTGCCCTGCTGCCAGGCGATCGTCTGGCCCAGCCCAACCCGCTCGAGCCAGCGCCGCCAGTCGCGGCAGTCACGCGACGGGTGGATCAGCTCGGCGCTGGCCAGGCGCGCCGCATCCCAGGGTTGATCGCCCAGCAACGCCGGCGCGCAGACCGGCACCAGCCATTCGTCGAACAGCTTCAGGTGCTTCCAGTCCGGGGCAAAGCTGCCGTTGCCCAGCAGCACCGCGCAGTCGAAGGGCTCGCCGTCGAAATCCACCGCATCGAGGTCCATCCAGGCGCTGGTCAGCTGTACGCGCGCCTGCGGCTGGTCGAGGCGAAAGGTTTCCAGCACGTCGAGCAGCCAGCGCATGGTCAGCGTGGTCGGCGCCTTCAGGCGCAACGCGCCCTCCTGGCGACTCACCGCAACGCAGGCGTTCTCGATGGTGCGAAAACCCACCTTGAGCTCCTGCGCCAGCACGCGACCGGCGTCGGTCAGCGACAGGCGCGGGCCACGGCGCTCGAACAGCTGGCAGCCCAGGCTCTGCTCGAGGGTGCGCACGTGCCGGCTGACCGCGCTCTGGGTGATGCACAGGCTCAGCCCCGCCTCGGTGAAAGAGCCCAGCCGCGCAGCCGCCTCGAACGCACGCAAGGCATAGAGCGGCGGCATGCGCGGCGCGCCGGCGGCCGAATCAGGCATGACTAAAACTCATCCTTGCCGCTGCTTTTTTCCATTTTTCCAACCCCTTGGCCCCTGTCGATACTGCGCCGGCGCCGCCTGTATGGCGCCTCCAACAATCAGATCGCACGGAAGGATGACATGCTCGACGAACAAATTGACCATCTGCTGACCACGGCCATTCGCAACGGCGGCCTGACGCCCGAGCAGATCGCGCGGATCGTCGACTTCCGGCTGTTCGGCAACCGGCGCGGCTACCTGCTGCTCGAAGACCTGCCGATCGGCGACATCCCGGCGACACCGCAAAGCCGCGACGCACTCGGCAAGCCAGATCAGCGCAGCGAGCACCTGCTGCTGCAGGCAACCGCCCTGCTGGGCGAGTCCATCGGCTACCGCCAGGAGTCGGACGGCAGCCTGGTCAACAACTTCTTCCCGCAGCGAGCGCAGGCCCGCGCCGCGACCTCCGACAGCTTCGATACCGAGCTGGACCTGCACACCGAGAATGCCTTTCACGCCGTGCTGCCCGACTACCTGGTCCTGCTGTGCCTGCGCCAGGACCCGGCCGCCGAAGCGGTCACCTACATCGCCTCGGTGGATACCCTCCTCGAGCGGCTGAATTACGAAGAGCAGGCCTTCTTCCTGCGCGAGCCGTACAACTTCCTTTCCGACTACGGACCCGAGGGCAAGAACCAGCGCATCGACATCGACCGCCATCAGACCGTGCTGTACGGAGACCCCGACAGGCCGTTTATGCGTTTGGACCCGCAGTTCATGCTGGCCTTCAGCGATCATTCGCGCGCCCGGCTGGAACATCTGCGGGCGGTAGCCTGGGAGGTCGCCGAGCCGGTGCGCCTGTGCACTGGCGACCTGCTGATCATCGACAACCGCCGCACCGCCCACGCGCGCAGCCCGTTCAGCGCGACCTTTGATGGCACCGATCGCTGGATGCAGCGCGCCTTCGCGATCGGCAGCGCAAACCTCTACACCGAACGGCTGGGACGCCGCTCGCGGGTATACGACCTGGTGACCGAGCTATGAACGCCACCTACCTCGCTTTCGCCGCCGCCGTCGCCCTGCTGATCGCCTCGCCGGGGCCGGTGGTCGCCCTGGTGGTCGCCGATGCCCGGCGGGCCTGGCCGCTGTGGACCATTCTGGGCGGTGTGCTCTCGGCACAGCTGCTGCTGATCTGCGCCCTGCTGATGATCTACCTGGCGATGGACATCGAGCCGGTGGTGGTCGAATGGGGCCAGGTCATCGGCGGGCTCTACCTGATCTGGCTCGGTTGCGACGGCCTGTGCGGCGGCGGCAGCGAAGCAGCCGCGACCGGGCGGGGCGATTCGCACTATTTCTGGCGGGCGCTGGCGGTCGGCCTGTCGAACCCCAAGGACATCCTGTTCTTTCTGGCCTTTCTGCCCGGCTTCATCCTGCCCGCCGAGCCGTTCGCGCCACAGGCGGCGATGCTGATCGTCATCTGGGCGGTGATCGATATCAGCATCCTGATTGCCTACGGCCTGCTGTCCCGGCAGATCAGCGGCAGCCGGCGCATCCAGCAGCTGCTCGATGTGCTGCCCAACTACTTCCTGCTCGGGCTCGGCCTGATCTCCTGTTCGCTGGGCATCACCCGGCTACTGCACTGAAGCGGCCGCAGTGCAGCAAGGCCAATATCAAAACTTTTTGATATTGGCCTTGCTGGTCGAAAAATAGCCGACTAGACTGCGCGGCTTATGAGCCTGCGTATATCCCAGATCCGTTTCGATGCCTGCGACCAGCTGGCCGCCCTGTGCAAGGCCGGCGGCGACGCCCTGCGCCTGAATGTGCTGCGCGTGCTGGCCAACGACTCGTTCGGTGTACTGGAACTGGCGCAGATTTTCGCGACCGGCCAGTCCGGCATCAGCCATCACCTCAAGGTGCTGACCCAGGCCGGGCTGCTGGCGACACGGCGTGAGGGCAACGCGATCTTCTACCGGCGTCACCTGCCGCAGCCGGACGCCCTCGGCGGCGCGCTGCACGCAGCCCTGCTGGAGGAGGTCGACCGCCTCGAGCTGCCGGAGGCGGTACAGGCGCGTGTCGCCAAGGTGCATGCCCAGCGCAGCGCGGTCAGCGAGGATTTCTTCGCGCGCATGGCCGGCAGCTTCCAGGCTCGACAGGACCTGATCGCCGGCCTGCCGCAATACCGTGACAGCGTGGTGGCCCTGCTCGACGCCTTGAGCTTCGAGGCCGGCGCCACGGCACTGGAAGTCGGTCCCGGCGACGGCAGCTTTCTGCCGGAGCTGGCCGGTCGCTTCACCCGTGTCACGGCGCTGGACAACAGCCCGGCCATGCTCGACCTGGCCCGGGCCCGCTGCGAACAGGAGGGGCTCGACAACGTCGAGCTGAAGCTCGCCGACGCACTGCACGACGACTGCCGGCCAGCCGACTGCGTGGTGTTGAACATGGTGCTGCACCACCTGGCCGCGCCGGGTGAAGCGCTGAAACAGCTGGCACGGCTGGTCAAGGCGGGCGGCAGCCTGCTGGTCACCGAGCTGTGCAGCCACAACCAGAGCTGGGCCAGGGAGGCCTGCGGCGATCTCTGGCTGGGCTTCGAACAGGACGACCTGGCCCGTTGGGCCGATGCCGCGGGGCTCACGCCCGGCGAGAGTCTCTACATTGGCTTGAAGAACGGTTTTCAGATCCAGGTCCGGTCGTTTGCCCGGCCCGCCGCTGACGACCGCCTCACCCACCGGTAATTAGGAAACCGATAGATGAGCGAATACTCGATTTTCACCTCCGAGTCCGTATCCGAAGGGCATCCGGACAAGATCGCCGATCAGATCTCCGATGCGGTGCTCGACGCCATCATCGCCGAGGACAAGCACGCCCGCGTGGCCTGCGAAACCCTGGTCAAGACCGGTGTGGCCATCGTTGCCGGTGAAGTGACCACCAGCGCCTGGGTCGATCTGGAGCAACTGGTGCGCGACGTCATCGTCGACATCGGCTACAACAGCTCGGAAGTCGGTTTCGACGGCGCCACCTGCGGCATCATCAACATCATCGGCAAGCAGTCGGTGGACATCGCCCAGGGCGTCGACCGCACCAAGCCGGAAGACCAGGGTGCCGGTGACCAGGGCCTGATGTTCGGCTACGCCAGCAACGAGACCGACGTGCTGATGCCGGCGCCGATCCGCTTCTCCCACGCCCTGGTCGAACGCCAGGCCGAAGCACGCAAGAACGGCCTGCTGCCATGGCTGCGCCCGGACGCCAAGAGCCAGGTCACCTGCCGCTACGAGAACGGCAAGGTCGCCGGCATCGACGCCATCGTGCTGTCCACCCAGCACAACCCCGAGGTCAAGCAGAGCGACCTGCGCGAAGCGGTGATGGAGCTGATCATCAAGCACAGCCTGCCCGCGGAGCTGCTGCACAAGGACACCCAGTACCACATCAACCCGACCGGCCAGTTCGTCATCGGCGGCCCGGTTGGCGACTGCGGCCTGACCGGCCGCAAGATCATCGTCGACACCTACGGCGGCATGGCCCGCCACGGCGGCGGCGCCTTCTCCGGCAAGGACCCGTCCAAGGTCGACCGCAGCGCCGCCTACGCCGGACGCTACGTGGCGAAGAACATCGTTGCCGCAGGCCTGGCCGAGCGTTGCGAGATCCAGGTGTCCTACGCCATCGGTGTGGCCCAGCCGACCTCCATCTCGCTGAACACCTTTGGCACCGGCAAGATCGGCGACGACAAGATCATCGCCCTGGTGCGCGAGCACTTCGACCTGCGCCCCTACGCCATCACCCGCATGCTCGACCTGCTGCACCCGATGTACCGCGCCACCGCGGCATACGGCCACTTCGGTCGCACGCCCTTCGAAATGACGGTCGGAAGCGATACCTTCACCGCCTTCACCTGGGAACGCACCGACAAGGCCGACGCGCTGCGCGCCGCGGCCGGGCTGTAACGAGCCCCGCGCGAAGCGCCCTCTGAAAAGCCCCGCCGGCACCTGCCGAGCGGGGCTTTTTCGTGCATCCCGCAGGCCGACCGGCGCTGCGACACTGCGCCGCAAGCGAGCCCGCCCTTCCCAGCACTGACGCACCACGCAGCGCTTCCTGCCCGGCACAGACACGGCCCGCCGTGCTTTACCCTGGCACATTGCCACTCGTAAAATAATGGCAATGTGCTATCCGCCAGGATATCCACGGACTGAACCACGATCAGGGATAAGGAAAAAGATCATGATCAAACGCTGCTGTCTTTCGCTCGCCATCGCCGCACTGCTGTCCGGTTGCCAGAGTACCGGCGAGCAATACCAGGCCGATGTCTTCGATGCCTCGCAGGTCAACACGCAGCAGGAAGCACGGACGGTGAAAATCATCACCGTCTCGCCGACGAAGATCAAAGTCAGCAACGAGAAGAACAAGAAGGCCGCCATGATGGTCGGCGGGCTTCTCGGCGCCATTGGCGGCGCGGCGCTCGGCAACCAGAACAACACCGACACCGCCATCGTCGGTGGCGTCGCCGGCGGTGCAGCCGGTGCCCTGGCCGGTTCGCTGGTCAGCGACACCTCGCTGGTTCCGGGCGTACTCATCGGCTATTCCGAGGCCGGCAAGATTTTCACCTCGGCCCAGGTCGGCCGCCCCTGCGAGTTCAAGGCCGGCGAGATCTCCCTGATGGTCATGACCGTCAACAACGAGACGCGCATCCAGCCGAACGCGACCTGTCCCGAACCGCAGAAGGGCTGACGCATGAAACTCGCCCTTGTCGCCGCCAGCGCGCTGCTCGTCGCGCTGCCCGCGGCCGCCAATCAGTTCGAGCAGCTGCATCAGATCGAACAGCAGACCCGGCAGGCCGAAGCCGCCGCCGAGGCCGAGCGGGCACGCCAGGCCGCAGCGGCGCGTGCGCAGGCCGAGGCACGTGAACAGGCCGAGCGCCGCCAGCGTGCTGCCGCCCAGCAGGCTGCGCAGAAGCGTGCCGACGAACGCCGGATTGCTCAGGAAGCCGAGCACAAGCGCCTGCGCACTCGCGAAGAGGCCTTCGAGGACGAACTGCGCGCGCTCGAGCTGGAAGAGCGACGCCTGGAACTGCAGGCCAAACGCGCCAAGACGTCGCGCGCCAACGACTACATCGATGCGGAGCTGCGTGAAAAGGCCGCCCGTACCGACGTGATCCAGTCCGAAGCCGACTCGCTGCGCAACGTGACCTCCGGCACCAAGACCCTGCTGGAAAACGCCGGCGAAGCCGAAGTCAACCGTTCCAAGCGGCTGTTCGAATAATCGCCTCGGCCCCGGCGGCGGCCGGGGCCCCTCACGAGAACTACCGATGACACATATCGTTTTGCTGGCTGCGGCCGGCCTGCTGCTGGCCGCCTGTTCGAAGGAAGAACCGGTCGCCAGCGTTCCCGACGTCGACCTGCATGGCCGCCTGGAAGTGGACGAGGCAAGAACCGCCGAGCGCCAGGCGCAAGGCATCGAAGGGCATTACTACCGGCGCGTACTGAGCGTCGCCGGCACCGACATGGGCCTCGACGAATTCCTGGACCGCCACTGCCCCGCCGACAACCGCCACGAGACCTGTGAGAAGGCCCGGCGCATCAAGCGGATCGACGATGTCGCCGGCGCCACCCGCTTTCTTCCCAACGGGCTCTAGCCGGTTGCCCCGGCCGGCCGCGGCAGCCCGTTCGCCGGGCAGCGCGGCCGGCCCGGCTCGAGCCGGCGCGCTCAGTTCTTCAACCGATACCCGGTATTGAAGATCCACCACACCAGCACCAGGCACAGCGTGAGAAAGCCGAGGATCATCGCCAGACTGACGCCGACGCTGATGTCCGAGATGCCGTAGAAGCTCCAGCGAAAGCCGCTGATCAGGTACACCACCGGGTTGAACAGGGTGATCTTCTGCCACAGCGGCGGCAGCATCTCGATCGAATAGAAGCTGCCGCCGAGAAAGGCCAACGGCGTGACGATCAGCGCCGGGACGATCTGCAGCTTCTCCCAGCCGTCGGCCCAGATGCCGATGATGAACCCGAACAGGCAGAAAGTAACCGCCGTCAGCACCAGGAACAGCGCCATCATCAGCGGATGCTGGATCTCGTAATCGACGAACAACCGCGCGGTGATGAGGATGATCACGCCGAGGATCAGCGACTTGGTCGCCGCGGCGCCGACATAGCCGATGACGATCTCGACGTAGGAAACCGGCGCCGAGAGCACCTCGTAGATGGTGCCCGAATAGCGCGGCATGTAGATGCCGAACGAGGCATTGGAGACGCTCTCGGTGAGCAGCGCCATCATCACCAGGCCGGGAATGATGAAGGCACCGTAGGGGATGCCGTGCATGGCTTCCATCCGCGCGCCGATCGCCGAGCCGAACACCACGAAGTACAGCGACGTGGAAATGACCGGCGTGGCGATGCTCTGCAGCAGGGTGCGCCAGGTGCGTGCCAGCTCGAACAGATAGATGGCGCGAATCGCGTAGACATTCATGTGCGGCTGCCCTTGACCAGACTGACGAAGATTTCCTCCAGCGAGCTCTGGCTCGACTGCAGGTCCTTGAAGTCGATGCCGTGCTCGTCGAGGCGCCGCAACAGTTCGGCGATCCCGGTGTGTTCATGCTGGGCATCGAAGGTATAGACCAGCTGCGTGCCGTCGGCCGAGAGCTCCAGGCGGTAGGCCGCAAGCGCCTCCGGAACGCGCTCCAGCGGTCGCTGCAGAATCAGCGTCAGCTGCTTCTTGCCGAGCTTGTGCATCAGCACCGCCTTGTCCTCGACGAGAATGATCTCGCCGCGGTTGATCACCCCGATGCGATCGGCCATTTCCTCGGCCTCTTCGATGTAGTGGGTGGTGAGGATGATGGTCACGCCACGCTCGCGCAGGCCGCGGACCATCTCCCACATGTCGCGGCGCAGCTCGACGTCGACGCCGGCGGTCGGCTCGTCGAGAAACAGGATCGTGGGTTCGTGCGAGAGCGCCTTGGCGATCATCACGCGGCGCTTCATGCCACCGGACAGATCGAGAATGCGCGCGTCGCGCTTGTCCCATAGCGACAGGTCTCGCAAGAGCTTCTCGATATAGGCATCATCTGGCGCCTTGCCGAACAGCCCGCGGGAAAAGCGCACGGTGGCCCAGACGCTTTCGAAGCCCTCGTTGTACAGCTCCTGGGGCACGAGCCCGATCTTCGAGCGCGAAGCCCGGTATTCACGAACGATGTCGTGGCCGTCGACCAGCACGCGCCCGCCGCCCGGGTTGACGATGCCGCAGATGATGCTGATCAGCGTGGTCTTGCCGGCACCGTTGGGGCCGAGCAGCGCAAAGATCTCGCCCTTGTGGATTTCGAGGTCGATGCGTTTGAGCGCCGGGTGCCCGGAGGCATAGGTCTTGGTGAGCTGCTGGATGGATATCACGGATTGCACGGGCTCTTCGCTCCGAAAGGGGCCAGGGGCCGATTGTAGAAAAAAACCGCGACCCAGGGCCTGTCCCGCTGAACCGGGAAGAACCTGATGCCGGTCATATCGGTATGTCACCGGAGGCGCATGCTTGCGCATGAGCCGTATGGAACCTTGCGCGAGGAGGCGCGATGAAACCCATCAAACTGACCTTTATCGGGCTGTTCGCCGCGCTGGTCGCGCTCTGGCTGATGGCCGATGACCTGCTGATCGAGCCGCTCAAGTTCTGGCCCTTGCGCTCGACCATGGTTCATTTCAGCGGCGTACTGGTGATGGGGGCAATGAGCGTGGCGATCTTCCTCGCCGCACGCCCGGTGCGCATGGAGTCGCTGTTCGACGGGCTCGACAAGACCTACCGCCTGCACAAATGGCTGGGCATCGCCAGCCTGGTGCTGGCGGTGATCCACTGGGGCTGGGCACAGATCCCCAAGTGGCTGGTCGGCTTCGGCTGGCTGGAGCGTCCGGCGCGGCGCGGCGCCCGGCAAGCCCAGGAAGGCCTGGCCGGCCTGCTGCAAAGCCAGCGCGGGCTGGCCGAAACGATCGGCGAATGGGCCTTCTATGGGGCGGCCCTGCTGATCGTGCTGGCTTTGATCAAACGCTTTCCCTACCGCTGGTTCTTCAAGACCCACCGCTGGCTGGCGGCGCTCTATCTGCTGCTGGTCTTCCATTCCGTGGTGCTGATGCCGTTCGCCTACTGGCGTACCCCGCTCGGCCTGGTCATGGGCCTGCTGCTGGCAGCCGGCAGTTGGGCCGCGGTCCTGTCGCTGTCGCGCCAGGTCGGGCGCAAGCACAAGGTGGTCGGACGCATCGAACAGCTCACCTACCACAAGGACAACCGCGTGCTGCAGGTCGATATCGGCCTGGAGGGCGCATGGCCCGGGCACAAGGCCGGCCAGTTCGCCTTTGTCACCTTCGACCCGGCCGAAGGCCCGCACCCGTTCAGCATTTCCTCGGCCTGGCGCAACGACGGCAAGCTCACCTTTGCCATCAAGGGCATCGGCGATTACACCCGCAGCCTGCCGCAGCGCCTGCAGCCAGACGATGCCGTGACCGTGGAGGGGCCCTATGGCTGCTTCGATTTCCGTGGGCGGCGCAACGAGCAGATCTGGGTCGCTGGCGGTATCGGCATCGCGCCGTTCATCGGCCGCCTGCAGGCATTGGCGCTGACCGGCGGAGGCCGCAACGTCGAGCTGTTCTATTGCACCAGCGAACCGGATCAGGCCTTCATCGAGCGCATTCGCCAACTGGCCGAACAGGCCCGCGTGCGCCTGCACCTGATGGTCTCCAGGCAGGACGGGCGCCTGACGCCTGAACGCCTGCGGCAAATGGCGCCTTCCTGGAAGAATGCCGATGTCTGGTTCTGCGGGCCGGCAAGCTTCGGCCAGAGCCTGCGTGACGATCTGATCGCCCGCGGCCTGTCGCCGCAGGACTTCCATCAGGAACTGTTCAACATGCGCTGACGCACGGCGCGGCCACCCCCGGCGGGCGAAAATGGGCCGGTCAGTTCGGAGCAAGGATGCTCGCCATGCCACGTCTTTTCATCGCGGCGCTCCTGTTCGCCGCCTCACCCTTCGCACTCGCCTGCCCTCAGTGGTCGGCCGAACGCGCCGAGCGGGAGATCGCCACGCTCGCCGCGCGGGTTGCCGAGTGGGACGACGCCTATCATCGCCGCGGCGTCGCGCTCATCGACGACGAACTCTACGACCAGGCGCGCGCTCGGCTGGACAGCTGGCAACGCTGTTTTCCAGGCCACATCGCTTCGCCCGACGCCCTGGCCACCGCCGGCGGCCCGCTGGTGCATCCGGTGGCCCAGACAGGCTTGAACAAACTCGCCGACGAACGCGCAGTGGCCGACTGGATGCGCACCCGCAAGGACTTATGGATCCAGCCCAAGGTCGACGGCGTGGCCGTGACGCTGGTCTATCGCGATGGCGTCCTGCAGCGCCTGATCAGCCGCGGCGACGGGCGCAGCGGCCAGGACTGGACTCGCCATGCCCGACTGATCCCGGCGCTGGCCAGGCGCCTGCCGAGCCAGGGCGAGCTGATCCTGCAGGGCGAGCTCTACTGGCGGCTCGACGGCCACATCCAGGCCGAACACGGCAGCGCCAATGCGCGCAGCCTGGTCGCCGGCGCCCTGCGCCGCCAGCGAATCGAGCCACAGGTCGGTGAACGCATCGGCCTGTTCGTCTGGGACTGGCCCGGCGGCCCCACCAGCATGCCGGCGCGGCTGGCGCAGCTCGAGGCGCTGGGCTTCGGCCAGAGCAAGGACCTGACCCAGCCGCTGGCGACCCTTGCCGAGGCGCGCGAATGGCGCCAGCGCTGGTACCGCCAGGCGCTGCCCTTTGCTACCGATGGCGTCGTCCTGCGCCAGGCGCAACGCCCGCCGGCCGCGCGTTGGCGCGCCGAACCGCCAGCGTGGGCGGCGGCCTGGAAGTACCCGCTGCGCTCGGCACTGGCGACCGTGCGCACCCTCGAATTCCGTATCGGCCGCACGGGCCGCATCACACCCCTGCTGCAGCTCGAGCCGGTGCAGCTCGACGACCGGCGTATCGGCCGGGTGAGCCTCGGTTCACTCGAGCGCTGGCAGACGCTCGACATCCGTCCCGGCGACCAGATCGCGCTGACTCTGGCCGGGTTGAGCATTCCCCGCGTCGACGGCGTGGTCAGCCGCAGCCCCTTGCGCAGCGCGATTCACGCGCCGGACCCGGCGCGTTATCACCTGCTTAGCTGCCTGCAACCGTCGAAAGGCTGCGAGCAGCAATTTCTGGCCCGCCTGACCTGGCTCTCCGGCGACCGCGCGCTGGCAATGCGCGGCGTCTCGCGCGGAACCTGGCGGATGCTGATGGATGCCGGCCTGCTTGCGCATCTGCTCGCCTGGCTGGAGCTCGACGAGCCCCGCCTGCGCCAGGTACCGGGTATCGGCGCGGCGCGCGCCGAGGCCCTGGCCGCCGCCTTTGCCACGACGCGCCGACAGGAGTTCGCCCATTGGCTGAGCGCCCTCGGCGCCCCGCCCGGAGCTACAGCGCAAGCCGGCGACAACTGGGCGCGCCTGGCCGGCCTCAGCGAAGCGCAGTGGCAGCGACGCCAGGGCATCGGCCCAGGCCGCGCGCGAGCACTGCACCGCTATTTCGGCGATCCGGCGACCCAGGCGCTGGGCCGCTATCTGCAGGCCCAGGGCATCGCCGGCTTCGACACGCCCGACGGCGAGGCACTTTCGGCCGCTGCGGGCAGTCGATAACAGGGTGCCCACTGCCAGAGCGCCACACCATGTCCTATCGGTTCCTGACCGCAGCTGCGCTGCTCGTCAGCAGCCTTGCCACAAGCGCTGCGGAGTTGCCCGAAGCGCACTGCACCGAACAGCGCGAGCGGCTCGGCAATGCGTTGCAAGAGGCACGCCTGCAGGGCGATCAGGTGCGTCAGTCAGCGCTGCAGGACCAGCTGCTGCAGCTAAACGAGCAGTGCCGCGGGTTAGTGAGACTGCAGGGCGAACGCGCGCTGGAGCACGGCGCCGCGCGCCAGGTGGCACGCCGGGAAGCCGAGCTGCGCGATGCCCTGGCCGGCGGCGATGCCAGGCGCATCGAGAGCAGCAAGCGGCGGCTGGACCAGGCTCGGCGCGCCCTGCAGGCGCCCGCCCGCGATCAGTAGATGCGGAATTCCTGGTGGCAGGCTTCGCAGGCGTCCTCGACCTGCTGGAAAGCCGGCGCGACGCCCTGCGCCGTGACCGGCTTACGGGTGGTCACCGCCACCAGCGCCGCGGTCTGCTGCTCCAGAGCCCGCGCCAGCTCGTGGAAGCGCTCCTGCTTCTGCCAGACCTCGTCGCGCGCGTCGCTCTGCTCTTCCTTGACCTGTGGGTAATGCTGCCAGGGTTGGCGAGACAACTCGTCCAGCTTGGCGGCACCCGCGGCGAACTTCTGCCCGTCGAAGGCCAGCCGCCCGCGCAACATGCCGCCGAGGTCCTCCTTGGTGTCCAGCATCTGCTGGTAGATCGCCTTGCGCTTGCCGAGCGGGGAATTCGGATCGATGCGATCACAGCCAGCCAGGCCGATCGCAGCGAGGATCACGGACAGACACAACAGTCTCGACTTCATGGTTCACCCTGTGCGGAAAGCAAGGCCGGCGATTATCCCCACTTGGGTCAACGCGGACAAATGCAGCAGGGCTGCTTCAGCGCGACCATTGGCCGCCGGCACGCTCGCAGTCGATCTTGGCCTGGGCACGATCGCTGGCGTGGTAGTGATAGGTGACGATCCGCGCGTCCTGCGGCACCTGCGTCGGCCAGGTCTCTTGCTTGGCCTGCGAGCCGGCGGACTGTTCGTTGGCCAGGGTTTCGGGCGTCATCGGCGCCGAGCACACGCCGAAGTATTCGCCCGGGCAGCTGTCGCGCAGCTCGCGGCGAGAGTTGCCTACCGCCTCGGTATCGCTGCAGACCCAGCGCATCGAATCGCCAGCGTCGATGCCCTGGAACTCGAAACACTTCTCCGTGACCACGGGCGCCGGCACCGCGCCCGACGTCTCGCTGTGAACGTAGCAGGACTGCGCCGCAGCGGGCAGGCTGAGGGTGACAAGCAGGCCAGCGCAGAGCAAAGGCGAAAACCGCTTCATCGGCAAACTCCTGGCGCCGCTTGCCGCGGCGCAATCCGTTCGAACCTGCGGGTGTGACCCCGCCGCAAGCGACGGAGTTCGTGCGGCTGCGCTTGGGAATGCCGCGGGCTGCGGCTATACTCAGCCCGTTTTTCCCGGCCGACTCCGCTTCGGCCGTGCCCGCCACCCAGTCGAGGGGCGCTGCAGCAGGTCAACACCTGTCAGGCTCGACCGGGGCGTTTGTCTAGAACGCATCAACGGCGCCCATTCGCACGAGCCACGAATGGAGACTCATCGCATGAGCGCTGTCATGACGCCTGCCGATTTCAACGACTACAAGGTCGCCGACATTTCCCTGGCCGACTGGGGCCGCCGCGAGATCATCATCGCCGAGTCGGAAATGCCCGCCCTGATGGGCCTGCGCAAGAAGTACGCCGCCGAACAGCCGCTCAAGGGCGCCAAGATCCTCGGCTGCATCCACATGACCATCCAGACCGCCGTGCTGATCGAGACGCTGATCGCCCTCGGTGCCGAAGTGCGCTGGTCGTCCTGCAACATCTTCTCGACCCAGGACCAGGCCGCCGCGGCCATCGCCGCCGCCGGCATCCCGGTGTTCGCCTGGAAGGGCGAGACCGAAGAGGAATACGAGTGGTGCATCGAGCAGACCATCCTCAAGGACGGGCAGCCGTGGGACGCCAACATGGTGCTCGACGACGGTGGTGACCTGACCCAGATCCTGCACGAGAAGTACCCGCAGGTACTCGAGCGCGTGCACGGCATCACCGAGGAAACCACCACCGGCGTGCACCGCCTGCTCGACATGCTCAAGGGCGGCACCCTGAAAGTGCCGGCGATCAACGTCAACGACTCGGTCACCAAGAGCAAGAACGACAACAAGTACGGCTGCCGTCACAGCCTGAACGATGCCATCAAGCGCGCCACCGACCACCTGCTTTCCGGCAAGCAGGCGCTGGTCGTCGGTTACGGCGACGTCGGCAAGGGCTCGGCACAGTCGCTGCGCCAGGAAGGCATGATCGTCAAGGTCTCCGAGGTCGATCCGATCTGCGCCATGCAGGCCTGCATGGATGGCTTCGAGCTGGTCTCCCCCTACAAGGACGGCATCAACGACGGCACCGAAGCCAGCGTCGACGCGGCCCTGCTGGGCAAGATCGACCTGATCGTCACCACCACCGGTAACGTCAACGTCTGCGACGCCGGCATGCTCAAGGCGCTGAAGAAGCGCGCCGTGGTGTGCAACATCGGCCACTTCGACAATGAGATCGACACCGCCTTCATGCGCGCCAACTGGGGCTGGGAAGAGGTCAAGCCGCAGGTGCACAAGATCCACCGCACCGGCAAGACCGTCGACCCGACCAACGACGACTACCTGATCCTGCTGGCCGAAGGTCGCCTGGTGAACCTGGGCAACGCCACCGGCCACCCGAGCCGGATCATGGACGGCTCCTTCGCCAACCAGGTGCTGGCGCAGATCTACCTGTACAACGAGCGTTTCGCCGACCTGCCGGTGGCCGAAAAGTCGCAGAACGTGACGGTCATGGTCCTGCCGAAGAAGCTCGACGAGGAAGTCGCGGCCGAGATGGTCAAGGGCTTCGGCGGCGTGGTGACCAAGCTGACCGCCAAGCAGGCCGAGTATATCGGCGTCGAGGTCGAAGGCCCGTTCAAGCCGGACAGCTACCGCTACTGATGCACCAGGTGGACAAGGCGCGAAGCGCTTCGCCACCCGACTGAACCTTACGGTGGAAAAGGCCGCGGCATTTTCCACCTACCCAAGCCGCGCATCGCGCAAGGCAAGCGTGACGACCAGTGCACTGCGCTCGCGGTCGTCCCGCCTGCGCTTTCGTTTTGCGCGATAAGTAGAACACGGGCGACGCTGCCCGACTGCTTCTCTGGATTCGCCATGAGCACATCCCACCGCCCCTCGATCAGCTTCGAGTTCTTCCCGACCAAGACCGATGCCGGGCACGAAAAACTGCTGGCCACCGCTCGCCAGCTTGCCGCACAACAACCCGATTTCTTTTCCTGCACCTACGGCGCCGGCGGCTCGACGCGCGACCGCACCCTCAACACCGTGCTGCAGCTCGACAGCGAAGTGAAGGTGCCGACGGCACCGCACCTGTCCTGCGTCGGCGACAGCAAAACCGAGTTGCGGGGCCTGCTGAACCTCTACCGGGACGCCGGCATCCGCCGGATCGTCGCCTTGCGCGGCGACCTGCCTTCGGGCATGGGCCTGGCCAGCGGCGAGCTGCGCTTTGCCAACGAACTGGTGGAGTTCATCCGCAGCGAAACCGGCGATCATTTCCACATCGAGGTCGCCGCCTATCCCGAGATGCACCCGCAGGCGCGCAACTTCGAAGACGACCTGAGCAACTTCGCCCGCAAGGCCCAGGCCGGCGCCGACAGCGCCATCACCCAGTACTTCTTCAACGCCGACTGCTATTTCTACTTCGTCGAGCGGGTGCGCAAGCTCGGCGTCGAGATCCCCATCGTCCCGGGCATCATGCCGATCACCAACTACAGCAAGCTGGCGCGCTTCTCCGACGCCT
>ERZ1673962.775-NODE-775-length-19214-cov-3.758338_pt1 | contig 19214 bp, 18 predicted proteins | sample MGYA00580188_ERZ1673962 | MGnify/ENA primary metagenome ERZ1673962 (study PRJEB41334, sample SAMN05608104) | rock metagenome | biome: terrestrial subsurface; feature: shale formation; material: shale | place: USA: Pennsylvania ... | reverse complement strand
CGCAAGGAGATCATCATCGGCTTCGGCCATCCGGTCTATACGATCTCGGATCCGCGCAACAAGGTCATCAAGGCCGTCGCCGAGCGTCTGTCGAACACCAACGGCGACCGGCGCATGTTCGACGTGGCCGATCGGCTCGAAACCGTCATGTGGGAGCTCAAGAAGATGTTCCCCAACCTCGACTGGTTCTCGGCCGTGTCCTACGCGCAGATGGGCGTGCCGACCCCGCTGTTCACGCCGATCTTCGTCATCTCACGCACCACCGGTTGGGTCGCGCATGTGATCGAGCAGCGCCTGGACGGTAAGATCATCCGCCCGAGCGCCAACTATGTCGGGCCGGAAAATCTGAGCTGGGTGCCGATCGAGGCGCGCTGATCGGGCGCCGCGCTGCCTGGTCGAGTGGGTTCGCTGACCCGCTCGTCAGGCACGCCGGTGCGGCGCAGGTGAGCATCGTGACGGTCATCGCTCATGCGGATGGATATGCACCGCCAGCCACAGACAGGGCGGCTCGCGCGAGGTGTCCAATACCCGATGCGGCGCCCGGGCCGGGATCAGGAGATGATCACCCGCCCGGAGTTCGACTTCATCGCCCGCCACCCACAGCCGCGCCTCACCCTGAAGCAGGCAGACCCACTCGTCCTGCTCCTGATCGTAGAGCACGGGTTCGGGCTGGTCGCTGCTCAGAATGCGCTCGATGCGCACATTCCGACAGGCCACCAGTTCCTCGAAAAACTCGCCGCCGGTGAGTGTCGGAAGGTCGGCGAAGAGATTGTGCACGATCCGCCCGGCGCTCGTCACAGGCTCGCGTGCTCCAGGATCTCCTGGCCCATCAATACACAGGAATCCTCGAGTCGATAGTAGATCAGGCGCATCCGGTATTGCCCCTTCAGGATCATGCCTCGCACTTCCAGCACCTGGAACTGTTGTTTCGGATTGGCCGGGTTGCGCAAGGGGGCTTTCTCCACGACGTCGGGTTCGATGAAGATCCGGTCATCGCCACCGACATGGAAGTCCAGCAGACGCTGGGCCTGTTCGCGGGCCTCTTGAGCACAGACGGGCTGACTGGTCTGAGCCAGTGCACCGGCTGTCCAGCCGAGCATCAGGATCGAAAGGGCCAGCGGCCAACGGACAGGAGAAATCATCTTGGACATAGTCGAGTACTCGATCAGTTTAGAGCCACTGCCCGACGCGACCACCAGGCGGCCAGCATGGCCCCTGACAGATTGTGCCAGACCGAGAACAGCGCTCCCGGTAGCGCGGCAGCGGCAGGAAAGGACTTGAGCGCCAGAGCGGCGGCCAGCCCCGAGTTCTGCATCCCGACCTCGATGGCCAGCGTCCGGGCACGCACAGCGTCCTGTCCGAACGCCCGCGCGCCCCAATAGCCCAGCGTCAGTCCCAGCCCATTGTGCAGCATCACCGCCGCCACCAATCCCAGGCCGACGGCGGCCAGACGCTCGGTGTTGAGCGCGACGACGATAGTGATGATGACCAGGATCGCCAGCACAGACACACTCGGCATCCAGGACCGGACCTGCCCGAGCCAGCGCCCGGCGAAGCGGTTGAGCGTGACCCCGGCGATGACAGGCAACAGAACCACCAGCGCGATGGACTTCAGCATCTCCAGCACAGGAACCGTCACCCAGGCCTCGGCATAGACCCAGGTCAGCCAGGGCGTGAGCACGACGGCCAGCAGGGTCGAGGCGGCGGTCAGACTGATCGAGAGCGCCACATCGCCGCGAGCCAGATAGCAGATGACGTTCGAGGCTGTGCCGCCAGGGGCGGCGCCGACCAGTACCATCCCCACCAGGAGTTCGGGCGGCAGTGACAGCGCACGCGCGAGCGCCCAGCCGATCAGCGGCATCAGGCCGAACTGCAAACACAACCCCAGACCGATGAGCGCCGGTCGGCGGGCAATGGCCAGAAAATCGGCGGGGCGCAGTGTGGCCCCCATACCAAACATCACCACGCCCAGCAGCGGCATCACGGCCGCACGCCAGTCCAACAGGGTTTCAGGGGCGATGAAGCCAATGAGGCCCGCCAGCAGCGCCCAGAGCGGGAACAGCCGGGTCAGAACGGCTCCCTGAGCAGGCGGATGTCCGTCGACGCTCGTTTCGCAGCTTGGTTGCATCGCCATGGCTCAGGTCACAGCCGGAGCCTGGAGCTGAAAAGTATCCTCGCTGAGTTGCCGCAACAGGAAGTCGGCAACGTCGGCACGACTGACACGCCCGGCCTTGAGCGTCAGGTCAGGGTGCAGGAGGAGCCTGGATGGATCGCGGGCCAGGGTTATGTGCCGGCCGGTGCTGCCAAAAAGGGCGATGTGCATATGGGATACTCCGCTTCGCGGAACAATGGTCGATCTTGGGATAGCCCGGAGCTCCAACTGTTTCGGATCGGCTGGATGACGCCAGGATGCGGATCCACCTGTCCAGTGCGGCCCGGATCCGCGCTCAAGTAAAGGCTGTGCCAGGATCGGTCAACCTGGGTTGAACTGGCCGGCCAAGCCGGTCACCTCATTGGGGCGCCGACTCGACGAACCGCCCGTCGACAAAAACCATTTTTTGCTCGAAGCCCTGGCTTCCGAACGGCAATGCAACCAATTGCCCATCGATCACGGCGTTCGATTGGCCGGAAAAGTGACCGACCAGCCCCCAGTTTTCCGGTCGGATGGCATCGGCGGGACGCGCCGGTGGATGATAGGAAAAGACGTTGACTTCAAGACGCATCCTCCCGTCGCCGAGGGCGATGATGAGCTCGGGGAGACCGTCGGCATCGAAATCATGCGTGCCGGCCTGCACGAAACAGCTTTCGGCCACTTCACCGCCGCCGGAAACGGACCGGTCGCCATCGATGCATGCGCCATCGAACTCGACCGGCAGATTGCTCGCTACGCTCAGTGCCTCGAACACCACCCTGTAGTCCATGCCGGCTTGGGTGGCTCTTTTGATGATCAAGGTGTCCGGTCTGACGGCTGTGTCGAACTCGAGGTCGAGCACGGATTCTGCAAAGATGTTTTCAGGATGATTCCAGGTGATGGTGCGCTCAAGGCCGGTCAGTAATGCATCGGAAGCGGCGACCGGAAAGGCCAGGCCGGTCAGGCTGACCGCCAACGCGTAACGTCGTCTCAGGCTTGGGCTTATCTTCATCGCACGCTCCCAGTCATCGATTTCAGGCTGTGACTCGCACCGACGCTCAGTCACCCGTCGGTTCCTGGAACAGTGGACGCAGATGCGTGAGCACGAAACCGGCCACGTCCCACGCCTCTTCATCGCTGAGTGAGTCATCGGCGCCGAACGGCATCTTGTGCTTGATGAACCCGGCAGCCGTGGCCTGACGGTTCATCCCCGCGCCGGTGTTGAAGGATCGCGGCCCCCACAGAGGCGGGAAAAGATAGCGTCCATCGGCATCCAGCGTGCCGCTCCCGTCGGCTCCATGACAGGCCAGACACCTGGCTTGGTAGAGCGCCTCCCCATGCACCCCATCCGGTTCGCGCTCCAGCGTCAGCGTCGGGATGCCATGTCCCGCTACGACAGCACCCACAGGCACGCCCTGCGACAGCCAGCTCATGTAGGCCAGCATGTCGATCAGGGCGGGGTGATCGAGCGCGAGCGCTCGACCGTTGAGACTGCGCTCGAAACAATCGCCGATGCGCTGTTCGAGCGTGATGAGGCGGCCATGTCGGGCGCTGTACTGCGGAAAGCGTCCGACGACGCCGACGAAGGGGGCCGCATTGGCTTCGGTGCCGACCTCCCCGTCTCGGCCGGGATGGCAGTGTCGGCAGGCCAGTCCATTGCCAACGAAGTCGGGCAACTGAGCCGGCGTATCCGACAGATAGCGCCGACCACGGACGATGCTCTCACCGAGTGCGCCGGCGGGGCGCAGCGCGGCCGCCGGAACCGTCAGAGCGACGGTCGGCGGCTCTTCGGCGTGGGCCACCAGACCGACGGCGAGCAGCCACGCGACGGCGATCGGACTCGCGGCGCGCACCCAGTCCACCACAACACGCGCGGCATTGACCACGACAGCACGCATTCGCCGGTACACTCGCTTCATTCTCTTATCCACGGATGTTCTTTGCCGGACAACTCATGATGTATGCCGCCTGGCTATCTTTCTGCGACACCCGCTGAAGGGCGAGGCCTGTCGCGCACTGGGGCAGAACAGGCTTGATGCGCACTCGCTGGAGACGCTATAACGGTTCTGGAAACCGTTCGACCGGATCGGCGTCTCGGCATCAGGACGCTGCATTCTTCTGACACGCAAGGAGCCGGTTGCACATGAAGCGCTCGTCGATCGCCATACTGCTGGCAGCCGCCGTATCGGCCGGAATCCTGTCGTGCTTGGAGCCGGGTCCAGCGTCCGAATCCAGCCAGGCTCCACTGGAGCTGGCCACACCGCCGACGGGAGGGGATTTTACACTGGATTCGGCCGCCGGCCCCGTGCGTTTGAGCGATCTGCACGGGCAGGTGGTGCTGATCTATTTCGGCTACACGGCCTGCCCAGACATCTGCCCAACCAATCTGGTCTCGATCGCCAATGCGTTGCGTTCATTGCACCCTGCCGAGTTGGACCGCACGCGCGTACTCTTCGTCAGCGTCGACCCCGAGCGTGACGATCCTGAGCATCTGGCGAGATATGTCGCCTATTTCCATCCCAACGTCCTGGGTCTCACCGGAACGCCCGAGCAGTTGGCCCAGGTCGCCAAACGCTATGGTGCAGCCTATCAACGTGTCGAAAACACCGGCTCAGCCATGGGTTATCTGATCGATCACTCGGCCTTCACCGCTGTCGTCGACCCGGATGGACGACTGGTCCAGACACTCGGCCACGCCAGTCCGCCTGAGACGATCCGGGCAGCGATTCGCACGGCGCTCGGCACCAAACCCTGATCCATCATCGGAGACTTTCGAACATGCATGCCATCCGCACTCTGTTTGCCGGCGTACTCCTGTCGAGCGCCAGCCTCACGCTCAGTGCCGCCGGCCTGGAGGTCGGCGATCCCTATGTCCGCGCCGTACCGCCCGGACAGTCCAACAGTGCCGCCTTCATGTCGTTGCGCAACATCTCGACCGAGGAGCATGCGCTGATCGGTGCCGAGAGTCCGGCCGCCGAGACCGTCGAGCTGCACACCCATGTCGAGGAGGACGGCCTGATGCGCATGCGCCGGGTCGGGCGCATCGTGTTACCGGCTGGCGAGACCACGACGCTGGCGCCCGGTGGACTCCATGTCATGCTGATCGGACTCAAGTCCGAGCTGACTCCCGGCCAGAACGTCGAGCTGACCCTGATTCAGGACGACGGCGAGCGTCTGGTGATCCAGGCTCCCGTGCGCCGCCTGGAACCCATGCATCACGCGGCGCATTGAGTCCGCACAGAAAACGGTTACGAACTCTTCGAGCCAACGGCGGTCTACCGAGCCATCCAGGCACGCGCCCCGGATATCCATGTATCCGGTTTGACCCAGGGGCCAAGCGTCTGATATACATTGCCGGATTTTTTCCCACCCCAACACCCACAGGTCGTTTGTCGATGGCTCGAGACGGCCGCGAACACGAACAGAATTAGGCACTCGCATGAAGAAGACTTGGCTGACAACGGTTTCAGTGGCGGCGGTTTTGGCGAGCGGTCTGGCGCAGGCCGCCGAGGAACTCCAACCGGCAGACCCCGCGCGGGGCGAGACGAAGGCCAACACCATCTGCATGGCGTGCCATGGCCCTCAGGGTAACAGCGTCGTGCCCCTCTGGCCCAAACTCGCCGGCCAGCATCCCGAATACATCATCAAGCAGTTGATGAACTTCAAGGCCGGCGAGCGCTACAACGTCCAGATGACGCCCATGGCGATGCCGCTCACCGAGCAGGAAGTGCTCGATGTGGCCGCTTATTTCTCGACCCAGACCCAGAGCGGCGGTCAGGCCGATCGTGAGTTGGCTGAAAAGGGCGAGGCGATCTATCGCGCCGGCAATCCCGCGACCGGCGTGCCCGCGTGCAGTGCCTGCCATGGTCCGGCCGGCATGGGTCAGGGTCTGTCGAAGTTCCCCCGCCTCTCGGGTCAGCACGCCGACTATGTCAAGCAGACCCTGGAATATTTCCGCAAGGGCGAGCGCGCCAATGACCCCAATGGCATGATGCGCGGTGTCGCCGCCCGCATGAGCGACCAGGAGATCGCCGCGGTGTCGCAGTATATCCAGGGTCTGTCGAAGTAAGACCGCTCATCGACTGGATGGACCGAAAAGGCCGCGTATCGCGGCCTTTTTCACGCCGAGACGGATCGCTCTCCCCCGCCGGCTCCCGATCACAGCGCACAAGGATTCGTCATGACCATCGACCCCACCGTGGCCAGTCGCTTTGCGCGTCTGCGCTGGATGATCTACGTCATTCTCGTCCTGGCCTATATGACGGCCTTCTTCCATCGCATGGCCCCTGGCGTGGTCTCGGCGGAACTGATGGCCGCCTTTCAGACCAGCGGAGCGGCGCTCGGCTCGCTGGCGGCGATGTATTACTACATCTATACCGCCATGCAGATCCCGGCCGGGGTACTGGCCGATACCCTGGGGCCGCGCGTCGGAGTCGCGATCGGCTGCCTGGTGGCCGGAGCCGGTTCGGTGCTGTTCGGTCTGGCCGAAACCTTCGAGATCGCCTCGGCCGGTCGACTGCTGGTCGGACTCGGGGTGTCGGTCATCTTCGTCGGGCTGATGCGTTCCAACACCCTCTGGTTCAGCGAGCGCGTCTATGGCGCCATCAGCGGTCTGACCCTGCTGCTCGGCAATCTGGGGGCGATCCTGGCTGCCGGTCCGCTGGCGCTGGCGCTCCAGGCCACCTCCTGGCGCAACGTCTTCGTCGGCATCGGGCTGTTCTCGGGGCTGATCGCGTTGCTGTCGATCCTCTTCGTGCGCAGCCGGCCCGAGGATGCGGGTCTGCCCTCGGTCCAGGAACTGGAGGGACTCCAGCCCCATCCGCCGCGCGAGCGTCACTGGCTGCTCGATCTGCGCGGCGTGCTGACCACAGGCGCGGTCTGGCCAAGCTTCTTCGTCATGTTCGGTGTCACCGGCAGTCTGCTGGCCTTCGCCGGACTCTGGGGCGTGCCCCTGATGCGCGATGGCTTTGGTCTCGATCGCACCGCCGCCTCGCTCTACACCACGGTCGCGCTGAGCGGATTCGCGATCGGCTGTCTGGCGATGGGGGCGCTCTCGGATCGTCTGGGGCGGCGCAAGCCGGTCATTGTCGGGGCGAGCGCGCTGTCACTGCTGCTGTGGCTGGCCTTGACCCTGCTGCCCTGGGGTCCGGGCTGGAGCGGACTGCTGCTCTATGGTCTGCTGGGGCTGGTGGCGGGCGGCTTCGTCGTCGGCTATGCGGTGGCCAAGGAGGTGGTCGCCCCCGGCGTCGCCGGGATGTCCATCGCGCTGGTCAACACGGGACTCTTCCTGGGCGCCGCCATCATGCAGCCGGCTTTCGGCTGGGCCATGGATCTGACCTGGGATGGCACGCTCGCCGACGGAGTGCGGGTCTACGCGCTCGCCGATTACCGCAACGGACTCTGGCTCTCGGCCGGATTCGCCGGTATCGGGCTGATCGCCGCGCTCTTCGTGCGCGAGACGCGCTGTCGCAACATCACGCTTTCGGCTTGAGCCAGGTCGCGGCCAGTTCCTCGGCGGTCATGGGTCGGCTGTAGAGATAGCCCTGCCCTTGCAGGCAGCCCTCGCCAAACAGGAAATTGGCCTGTTCGCGCGCCTCGATGCCCTCGGCCAGCACCTCCAGCCCGAGCGTGTGGGCCAGAGCGATGATGGCGCGCGCGATCGAGTCGTCGTTGACGTCGTGCGTCAGTCCCTCGATGAAGGAACGATCGATCTTGAGCCGGTTCAGCGGCAGGCGCTTCAGATAGGACAGCGACGAGTAGCCGGTTCCGAAGTCGTCGATGGCCAGGGTGACGCCCAGCGCGCGTAGCGCATTCAGGGCCAGGATAGCCATCTCGGCGTGGCGCATGAGCTTGGACTCGGTGACTTCCAGTTCCAGGCGCCTGGGATCGAGTCCGGTGCGCTCCAGGATCTCGGCGACCTGAGCGGGAAGCTGTAAGCGTTCCAGTTCGCGCACCGAGAGATTCACGGCCAGGCGCGGCACATTCAGACCACTGGCGTCCCAGGCGACCATCTGACGGCAGCCCAGTTCGAGTATCCTCAGACCCAACTCGTCGATCAGCCCCAGATCCTCGGCCATGGGGATGAAGAGACCCGGCAGCAGCACCCCGAGCTGCGGATGGCGCCAGCGGCAGAGCGCTTCGACGCCCATGAGTTCGCCCGTGATCAGATCGACCTGCGGCTGATAGTACAGCTCGAACTCCTCACGCTGCATGGCCAACCGCAGATCGTGCTCCAGGTGCAGACGCTCGATCGCGCCCGCCGACATGGTCGGCTCGAAGAAGCTGAACCCGTTGCGACCGGATTTCTTGGTCTGGTACATGGCGATGTCGGCGCGCCGGACCAGCGTCTCCAGGTCGAGCCCATCGTCCGGATAGAGACTGATGCCGACACTGACCGTAACGAAGAACTCCCGTCCTTCGAGGCGCAGCGGCCGACTGAAATCGTCCATGACACGATCGACGAAGTGCATGACGAAACGCGGCTCCGAAATGTCCTCCAGGATGACGACGAACTCGTCGCCGCCGAGCCGCGCGATGGTATCGACGTCGCGAATCTGCGCCGACAGGATCTCGGCGACCCGACACAGCAAGGCGTCTCCGACATGATGCCCCAGGGTGTCGTTGACTTCCTTGAACCTGTCCAGATCCAGGAACAGGAGTGCGAACCGGCGCTGATAACGCTTGGCGCGCTGCAGGCATTGTTCCAGACGTGACTGGAAGTAGGCACGATTCGGCAGGCCGGTGAGTGCGTCGTGGTGTGCCAGATAATCGAGACGCTCACTGGCTTCACGCAAGCGCTGACGCTGACGCACCGCCTCGGTGCGGTCGATGATGGCGCAGACATAGTGCAGCGCGCCCTCGGCGAGGCTCGCAATCGAGGCAATGTGCAGATCACCGATGAAGTCGGCCTCCCCCTTGGCGCGAAAGCGCACCTCGGGGATGACGATCGCGGCATCCGCATGCAAGCTGTCCCAGGCGCTGACGACGGTCGCCTGATCGGATTCGGCGATCAGCCGCACGAAGAAATGCTGATGAAACTGGGTGCCGCGCAAATGAAACAGTTGCTGCGCCGCCAGATTGGCCTCGTGGATCAGTCCCTGACGATCGATCACCAGCTCGGCGATCGGCAGGGTGTTGAAGAAGGAGGAAAAGCGCGCCAGTGCCTCCTGGATGCGCTGCTGGCTCTGTACCAGTTCCTCGTTCTGGATCTCCAGCTCGGCCTGGTAGATGCGCAGATTCTCGATCAATGCCTCCTGGTCCGGATCCTGGCGGCTCAGGAGCTCCTCGGCCAGATCGAAGCGCCGCGCACGCAGCGCGGCCAGCGCGCGCTCGCGTAGCCCGGAGGCGGGAGCGGCGAGCGCCTCCTCGAACGCCCTCGCGCTGCCGAGGCGCCTGGACCGAGACGGCGGCCGGCTATTCATGCCGGCGATCGGTCCAGTCCGTGATATTGATATGGCTGACGACGACGCCCGCACGCGGATGCCGGATCGGCGCTACATGCATCAGATACCATTGAGTCCCGTCATCGGATGACACCGCGTACTCCAGACAGAAGGCAGTACGCTCGCCGGCCATCACCTGCTTGATCCCCGCCTTGGCCTCGCCGGCCTGCGGCGCATTGGCCAGCCGACCATTCTCAGATGCGGCCAGATAGTCGCCACCGACGCCGGTCTCCTCAAGCTCAGGGTCGCCGTGCCGACGTGCGAAATCGCGCCAGGCACTGTTGACCATGGTCACGATACCCTTGCTGTCGAGCACCGCGACATGCTCGGGCAGTGAGTCGAGCACCGCTTGCAGGTGCTCGACGTCGCGCAGGGTGGTGACATCGACGAAGGTCGCGACCGCGCCGCGCGGTTCGCTGGTGCGCACCGCATAAGGCAGGACGCGGACCAGATACTGACGATTGTTAACGGCCTTGATCTCGTGTTCGAGCATCTCGCCGCGGGCGATGGTCTGGCGCAGATCCGTGATGAAGTCCGGATACTGGAGCAGGTTGGTGAAGTCGTCGATCGGGCGGCCCAGATCACCGTCGCGGATCTTGAAGAGCGTCGTGGCCTCGGGCGTGAAGCGGGTCAGACGCAGTTGCGAGTCGACGAAGATGGTGGCGATGGACGCGGCCTTGGCCATGCTGTCGAGATCGGCATTGAGCCGGTTGAGGATCTCGATCTTCTCCTGGTTCTCGGCATTGACCGTGTAGAGTTCCTCATTGACCGATTGCAGCTCCTCGTTGGAACTCTGCAACTCCTCGTTGGAGGCCATGAGTTCCTCGTTGGTCGCCTGAAGCTCCTCGTTGGCTGTCTCCAGTTCCTCGATGGTCGCCTGGAGGCTCTCGCGGGTCGCGGCCAGTTCGCGCTCCAGGTTCTCGATGCGCTGGCTGGTCTCGCGGTCGAGGCTGATGGTCTCGATCGCCTTGGAAGTCTCACCGTCGATGATGCGCAGCGTACCCGGCTCCGGCGGCATCACATCGTCCGGACCATAGCTGGTCACAGGCTCGAAGGACAGCAGCAGATGCAGCTCGCCGCCCGGCGGCTCGACCGGACGCGCCACCAGACGCAACCGCTCGGTACGGTCGTCGGCGAGCGCCAGTCCGATGATGTCCGAGCGCAGCGGCACGCGATCGTGCGCGGCCTTGTAGAGCAGCGCCTTGGCGACGGCGACCAGCGAACCGGGCAGCAGCTTGGACAGATCCAGGCTGACGCTGCCCTCGCCGATGCGCAGATAGGGACCGACGTCGCCGAAGACGTGCAGCAGGTCGTGACGCTGGTTGAGCAGCAGACTCGTCGGCGCATAGCCGTGCAGCAACTGCCCCTGAGCCGCATCAATGGCGGCCGCATCGGTGGTTACGCCACGAGTGCGCACACCCGGACGCGGCGGCGCGGGCACGATGGTCGTCTGGCGCGTGCGCGGCGGATTGGCCGCGTCCAGCGGCAAGGCGACATGACGCAAGATGCGATAGATCTTGTGCTTGGAACTGACCGCCGTGAAATCGGTGTGCAGGTTGGCGATGGTCTCGCTCGGACCGAGGAAGAGGAAGCCGCCGGGCGCCAGGGCGTATTGCAGCCGGCGCAGGGCGCGTTCCTGGGCCTCGGGCCGGAAATAGATCAAGAGGTTGCGGCAGGACACCAGATCCATCCGGGTGAACGGCGGATCGTCGAGCAGGTTGTGACGGGCGAAGACGATGCTCTGGCGGATCTCGGTCTTGACCACGAAGTGGTTGCCGCGCTTGATGAAGAACTGCTCCAGGCGCTCGGGCGAGATCTCGGCGGTGATGGCCTCGGTGAAGACGCCGGCACCGGCGACCTCGATGTTCTGCGGCTCGACATCGGTGGCGAACAGCTTGAAGTTCGGCCAGCGGCGCGCCTTCTCGAACGCCTCGGCAAACAGGATGGCCAGCGAATAGGCCTCCTCGCCCGTGGCCACGCCCGGCACCCAGACCCGGATCGGCTGGTTGCCGTTGTGGTCGCTGACGATGGTGCGCACGGCCGTCTCGGCCAGCACCTCGAAGGCGTCCGGGTCGCGGAAGAAGCTGGTGACGGGGATCAGCAGTTCGCGTCTCAGGGTGGCCAGCTCGCCCCGGTCGGCACTCAGTAGCCGCACATAGTTGAGCAGGTCCGGGGTCTGGCGCACCTGCATCCGGCGCTCCATGCGCCGCATCACGGTGGCCGGTTTGTACTCGCGGAAATCGATGCCGCCCGAGTGCTGCAACAGATGCATGACTTCTTCGTGCGCGCTGTCGCGGTCGATCTCCATCGACATCGAGGGCGGACGTACCTTGGGCTGGGGACGCTGATGGATGTGGTCGAGCAGGCGCGGCCCGATCTCCTCGGGCGGCAGGATGGCGTCGACCAGACTGGTGGCGATGACGCTGCGCGGCATGCCGTCGAACTTGGCCGTCTCCGGATCCTGGGCCACCAGGAAACCGCCGGCGTCGTTGATGGCCACCGCGCCGCGTGTGCCGTCCGAGCCGGTGCCGGAGAGGATGACGCCGATGGCGTGATTGCCGAACTCCTTGGCCAGCGAACTGAAGAACAGATCGATCGGCAGGGTCAGCCCACGCGGGTTCTTGGGGCTCAGGCGCAACACGTCACCGCTGACGGTCATCAGACTCGCCGGTGGGATCAGATGCACCCGATTGGCCTCGATGCGCATGTCGTGCTCGACGGTCACGACCGGCATGGGCGTGTGACGCGCGAGCAGATTGCCCATCATGCTCTTATGGTCGGGCGACAGATGCTGGACAACGACATAGGCCGCCCCCGTATCTGTCGGCAGCCCCTGGAAGAACCGCTCCAGGGCATCGAGTCCCCCGGCCGAGGCGCCGATGGCCACCACATAGCCATCGAATCGACCGGGGATCGATACCTGATTACCCTCTCCCGTCGCTTTCGGGTCGCTGGACATACCACTAGGCTCCTGTCTGCTGTTCGTGTCGAACCGCATTCACGATGACAGCGTGGTTTCGAGAGCCTGCCAGTCCGAGCACCGCCCCAGCGACTGTCTTCAGCAACGCGATTCGAGTATCCGGCCCATTATAGGCGAACCCTGTGCAGGTCAGTTCCGGACGCTCGCCGGTCGCGCCAGGGCCAGACCATCGATCACCTGCATGGTGCCGATCCCGACCAGACCGCCGATCAGCATCGCCAGATAGAGCACAGCGACGGGTTGTTCGATCAGGGCGAATGTGAGCAGCGCCAAGCCTGCTCCCAGCTCCAGGACACCGCTGCGCCAGAGGGGCGTGCGCGCGGTCTTGCGGTCGCGGGCCTTGGGCGTGCGCACGAACTCGGTGCGATGACCCAGCAGCGCCTCCAGTCCGCCGCGCGCGTTCGACAGCAGCAATCCGCTCGTCAGCGCCAGGGCGCCCAGGATCTCGATCGCCGTCCGGCGTATCCCCTCATCGCGCCCAGCCATGGTCAGAAACATGATGGGCGCGGCAAAGCCCAGGACGGAGGTCACGGAGGCCACGACGCTCAGTCCGGCGCCGCCGACCACGGCACCGGCCATGAAGGGCAGTCCCATGATCAGACAGGCCACGCCGACCACGAAGGCCAGCGGCTGCCCGATCTGGAAGCTGATCATGATCTTCTGCCAGATGGGCAGACGCCGACTGCGCCAGACCAGCGGCGTCAGCTTGATGAAGCACTGCACGAAGCCCTTGGTCCAGCGGAACTGCTGGACGCGCCAGGCGCGCGCCGAGGTCGGCAGCGAACCGGGTACGACCAGATCGCCCATGAAGCCCGAGCGCCAGCCGGCGAGATTGGCGCGCAGACTCAGATCCAGATCCTCGGTGAGGGTGTCGCCGTCCCAGCCGCCGGCCTCGTCGATGGCCGCACGACGCCACAGCCCGCAGGTGCCGTTGAAGGGCAGCGGCAGACCCAGACGCCAGCGCGCTTCCTGTTCGACACCGAAGTGCGAGTCGAGCAGGCGCGCCTGGATGCGCGTAAGCAGACTCTCGTCGCGATTCAGATGCCCCCAACGGGTCTGGACATAGGCCAGATCGGGGTTGGCGACGAGCGCACCGACCGTCCGCTGCAGGAAGTCCGGCGGCGGGATGAAGTCGGCATCGAAGATGGCCACGAAAGGCGTCTCGGAGCGCTCCAGTCCGGCGGCGAGCGCCCCGGCCTTGAAGGCGGTGCGCTGGACGCGGTGCAGGAGTTCGATGTTCACCCCCTGCTGTTTGAGCGCCGCCACGGCACGCTGACTGACGGCGAGCGAGCCGTCGATGCTGTCGTCGAGCACCTGGATCTCCAGACGGTCACGCGGCCAGTCGAGGCCCATGACCGCCTCCAGGATGCGTTCGACCAGATCACCCTCGTTGAAGAGCGGCAGTTGCACCAGGACGCGCGGATGTTCGGCGTCGGTGAGCGTGGCTACGGAGAGCAGCCGGCCCGGCATGAAGCGGCGCGCCAGGGTCAGCGCGACCAGATTGAGCGAACAGAGTGCCAGAATGACGAGGCCGAGTATCAGGTAGTACTCGACCGAGGTTTCAGCCGCAAGCATGGCTTGAATTCCGCTGGGTGAGGGATGGACTGGAGACAGAACGAACACCGGATCCAAACCGACCGCGAGCGGCCGAGAGGCTGCCGCCTCTATCCGATGTCTCTTTAAGAATCATCGACGGAGGCCGGAACGCGCCCCCTGGACGTGACGAATGTCTTGCTGCGATCAATGGCGATACAGCATAGGTTGGTCGCTTGCCGACAGCAAGTCCGACACACAATAAATTACAGTCAGGACTCCGGAAACGCCGACCGGCGCGCGACTCGCGACGCACTCACGCAAACGCCCTCGGGAGCGAGGGCGTTCTCAGTCGCGATCCTGGCGCGAGCGGCCAGAGTCAGCCTTCGCCGGTGATGCGCTCGTACTTGGCGCGCAGCTCGTCTTCGGTCTCCTCGTGAGAGGGATCCTTGATGATGCAGTCGACAGGGCAGACTTCGACGCACTGAGAGGTCTCGTAGTGACCGACGCACTCGGTGCAGAGACTGGGCTCGATCACATAGGTCTCGTCACCCTGCGAGATGGCGCCGTTGGGGCACTCGGGCTCGCAGACATCACAATTGATGCATTCATCGGTAATCATCAGGGCCATCGGAATACTCCTTCTGCTTCGTTCGAAATCAGGTTGGGTGGTGTGTGGCGCGGATCTTATCCAAACCGCGCGCGCAATGCAGCCTGTACCGTCGGCGTGACGAAGGTCGAGACGTCGCCCCGGAGCCGGGCGATCTCGCGCACCAGCGACGAGGAGATGTAGGCATACTGCTCGGCCGGGGTGAGAAAGAGCGTCTCGATGTCGGGAGCCATGCGCCGATTCATGCCGGCGAGCTGGAACTCGTACTCGAAGTCGGAGACGGCGCGCAGTCCGCGCATGATGACCGAAACCCCGAGGGTACGCGCGAAGTTCACGAGCAGTCCCTCGAAGGGCAGGATCTCGACATTGGGATCACCTGCCACACTGCTGCGCACCAGTTCCACCCGCTCCTCGGTCGAGAAGACGGGCGTCTTGCCGGTATCGGCCGCGACCGCCACCACCACCCGATCGAACAGACGTGCCGCGCGATGGATGAGATCCACATGTCCGTTGGTGATGGGATCGAAGGTTCCTGGATAGACCACGGTGCGCAAGCGTTGGCTCCTCAGTTGGCATGCCCGACGGGCGGCTGTTCGGCTCGGTGGTCGAGCGTGACACGGCCAAGACCGCCGCCGGACCACCGGCGCGCAACATAGCACAAACCGCACGGGCTTACCGAACGCCGGGGCGTCGCCTGCCCGAGCGCCTCAGACCGAGCCGACCCTGGCCAGACCGTAGCGCACCTGACCGGCCGTCTTGTCGCGGATCAGCTCCCACTCTTCGGGCAGCGGCGGAAAGCCGATCTGAATGGGCGCTTCGAGATAGACCCGCGCCTCGGGTGCCAGCCAGCCATGACGGTCGAGCCGCTCGATCGCCGGGGCGAGCAGTCCCTCGGCGAAGGGCGGATCGAGCAAGACCAGATCGAACGGCTCGCCGCCGCGTTCCAGCCAGACCAGGGCATCAGCCTCATGGACCTGGAGATTGGCAGCACCGAGCATCCCGGCATTGGCGCGCAATTGGCGGGCGACGGCGGCGGCGCGCTCGACCATCACCACCTCGCCGGCGCCGCGCGAGAGGGCCTCGAAGCCGAGTGCCCCGCTGCCGGCGAAGAGATCGAGACAGCGCGCACCCTCGATCAAGGGCGCGACCCAGTTGAACAGCGTCTCGCGCACCCGATCCGAGGTCGGGCGCAAGCCCGGCTGGTCGGGAAAGCTCAGACGGCGGCCGCGATGGCGACCGCCGATGAGACGCAACTGATTGGCGGGACGATCCTTAGTGCGTGCCACGGGCCACTGACACCTGCTCGGTTCCGGAACCTGACTTGACCTCTGCCGGTGCGGCGCCGGCCGTGACGATGGCCAGCCGCTCGGGATGGACGCGCCGCGCGAAAGCCTCGCGGATCTGCTCGGCCGTGACCGACTCGATACGCTCGCGGAAACGGTCGAGATAGTCGAGCGGCAGATCATAGAAGCCGATCACCGCCAGATACTGCACGATGTTGCTGTTGCTGGCGATCTTGAGCGGGAAGCCGCCGGTGATGTTCTTCCTGGCCGCCGTCAGTTCCTCCTCGGTCGGCCCCTGGTCGATGAAGCGCTTGAGCGTGTCGAGCATCACCGAACGCGCCTGTTCGGCCTGATCGTTGCGCGTCTGGAGCGACATCACGAAGGGGCCGGGCTGCGCGAGCGGCAGAAAATAGCTGTAAGTGCTGTAGGACAGCCCGCGTTTTTCGCGGATCTCGTCCATGAGGATGGAGACCAGACCGCTGCCGCCCAGGATGTGATTGCCGACATGGAGCGCGAAATAGTCCGGGTCGCCGCGACGCATCCCCGGCTGGCCGGCCAGCACTGTGGTCTGACTCGACGGAAAGTCGATCGATTTCAGTATCGCGTCGGTGAGTTCGGGCACGGCGGGCAGGGGTGCGGCCGGCTCGCCGCCCGGCAGACCGGCGACCAGTCGCTTGGCCAGCGCCTCGGCTCCGGAGCGGTCGAGATCGCCGACAATGGCCAGCACGGCGTTGGAACCGACATAGTGGCGGGCGTGGAAATCGATCAGCTCCGCGCGCTTCAGGTCCGCGATCGATTCGGGCGTACCGGACGGATCGGCGGCATAGGGATGGGCGCCGAAGACCGCGCGATGGAACGCCTTCTGCGCCACACTGCGCGGTGACTCGTCCTCCTGACGCAGGGCGACGAGCCGATTCTGACGCACGCGCTCCAGCTCGTCCGGCGTAAAGGCCGGGCGTGCGATCAGGGTCGCGAAGGTGTCGACGGCGGTGTCGAAGGCCGGCCGGCGGGTCAGGGTGCGCAACGCGACCGTGGCCATGTCGCGATCGACGTCGGTGCTCAGGACGGCGCCGACCCCATCGAGCCGGTCGGCGATGGCATCCGCGTTCCAGTCGCCTGCGCCCTCGCTGAGCATGGCGGCCGTCATCGAGGCCAGACCGGAACGCTCGCCGTCGCGTGCGCTGCCGGCGGCGAACACCAGACGCACGTCGACCATGGGGATCTCGGGCGCGGCGACGAAGAGCACGCGCGTCCCATTGTCGGTGTTCCATGTCTGGATCTCGGGCGTGGCCTGGACCAGCAACGGGCTGGCGAACAGCAGAGTTCCGGCGAGCCAAGCCGTCAGGCGACGCGCGGCACGATCGATCCGGTCGGACTGTCGTTCAACGCACATGGGTTTGTCCTCCCTGCTGGGGGGTAGCGGCGGCCTGTGTGGTTTCCATGGGTTGCGGGTCGAGGACGGCGACTGTCAGCCGCTCGGGGGTCAGATATTTGCGCGCCACGGCCTGGATCTGTTCGGGCGTGACCTCGGCGAGCCGGTCGACATAGGTATCGGCCAGACGCCAGTCGAGTCCGATGGTCTCCAGCAGACCGATCTGCATCGCCTGATAGAAGAGTGAATCGCGCTCGAAGACCTTGGCGGCGATCACCTGATTGCGCACCCGCTCCAGTTCGGCCGGGTCGACCGGCTCGGACTGGACGCGCGTGATCTGCTCGCGCAGAGCCGTTTCGAGCGTCTCGGCGGTCTGGCCCTTGGCCGGCACGCCCTCGAACAGGAACAGCCCCGGCAGACGCTCGAAGGCGCGATAGCCGGCCCCCGCCGAGGCGGCGATCCGGGCTCCGCGCACCAGTTCGCGTGACAGACGCGCACTGTCGCCGCCGTCGAGGATCGAGGACAGCATCTCCAGCGCATAGGGCTCCCAGGGCTCATCGGCATCGGCCAGCGAAGGCGTCTTGTAGCCCATCAATACATAAGACTCCTTGGCGGGAGCCTGGACGCGCAGTCGCTTTTCGCCGAGTTGCTCGGGTTCGGCGCGGGTCTTGGGCGGCCGGATGGTCTCGGCGGCCAGCGGGCCGAAGTGCTTCTCGGCCAGCGTGAAGACCTGCTCGGGGTCCACGTCGCCCGCGACCACCAGGATGGCGTTGTTGGGCGCATACCAGAGCCGGTACCAGTCGCGCACGTCTTCAAGACTGAGCTGCTCCAGATCACCCGGCCAGCCGATCACCGGATTACGGTAAGGCGAGGCGTCATAGGCGGTGGCGCTGAAACGCTCGTAGGTCAGGGACTGCGGATCGTCGTCGGTCCGCATGCGCCGTTCTTCCTTGACCACCTCCAGTTCCTTCAAGAACTCCTGTTTGCTGAGCTTGAGATGCCGCATCCGCTCGGCCTCCAGCTCGAAGGAGACTTCCAGCCGGTCACTGGCGAGGTTCTGGTAGTAGGCCGTGTAGTCGCGCCCGGTGAAGGCATTCTCCTCGCCGCCGTTCTCGGCGACGATGCGCGAGAACTCGCCCGGCGCCAAACGTTCGGTGCCCTGGAACATCATATGTTCAAGCAGATGAGAAACCCCTGTGATGCCGCCGTACTCGTAGCTCGACCCGATGCGATACCAGACCTGCGAGGTCAGGATGGGCGCGCGATGATCCGGCTTGACCAGGATCTTGAGTCCGTTGTCGAGCCGGCGCTCGTGGACCTCGGTCGCGGCCAGGGTCGCGAGAGACGGCAGGAGCAGTATCGAAAGCAGTAAGCGTGGGACGATCGATCGTCGTAGCATGAGCAATGATGAACCCTTGGCTGATTTGAACTGGATCCGCTTCGATCGGCGCCCGGTCGATAAGGTTCGGGGCGATCGAGCGGACGATCTGGTAGCATTGGGCGCCGAACGCAATGGCCGAGCGCCACCCACCCGATCATCGACCCTGAAGCATTACCCTATGTTCCGTTTCGGAAAAAAACAGGAGACGCCCAATCAGGCGGCTCCGGCTTCAAAAACCCCCGAATTGAGTGAGGCCAAGCCGGATTCCGCGCCATGTGACGCGGCACAAACCCAGCCGGCGAGCGACCCCCTGGCACCCAAGAAGCCCTGGTTCGGCAAACTCTTTCGCTCGAACAAGCCGGCGCTCGCCGAGCCGGAGCCGACCGCGACTCCCGCGCCGCCGACGATGCAGCAGGCGCCGGTCCCTGTCGCCGCCGAGTACGATGTCGGTCCCCGGTCCGCCCGTGAGGCGGTCGTTGCCG
>ERZ1673962.774-NODE-774-length-19227-cov-40.582933_pt1 | contig 19227 bp, 19 predicted proteins | sample MGYA00580188_ERZ1673962 | MGnify/ENA primary metagenome ERZ1673962 (study PRJEB41334, sample SAMN05608104) | rock metagenome | biome: terrestrial subsurface; feature: shale formation; material: shale | place: USA: Pennsylvania ... | reverse complement strand
CGACCAATGGATTAAAAGTCCACTGCTCTACCAACTGAGCTAATGACCCGCTCTGTGTCTAACTGCCATTAATTCATCCTGAAGCGTGGGACCGGCTCGTCGTCCTGACTCGCGTTCATAAGACTGCGAAACTTCGTTTCGGTTCTTATTCACCCAACTGAGCTAATGACCCGCTCTGGTTTACTTATAAAAAATAAGGCTGCGTAAATCCGCCGATTATAACCATTCTTATTTTAAAAAGAATGGTGGGTCATGATGGATTTGAACCATCGACCAATTGATTAAAAGTCAACTGCTCTACCAACTGAGCTAATGACCCGCTCTGGTTTACTTATAAAAAGTAAGTACGCGTAAATCCGCCGATTAGACCATTCTAATTTTAAAAAGAATGGTGGGTCATGATGGACTTGAACCATCGACCAATGGATTAAAAGTCCACTGCTCTACCAACTGAGCTAATGACCCGCTCTGGTTTACTTATAAAAAGTAAGTACGCGTAAATCCGCCGATTAGACCATTCTAATTTTAAAAAGAATGGTGGGTCATGATGGACTTGAACCATCGACCAATGGATTAAAAGTCCACTGCTCTACCAACTGAGCTAATGACCCGCTCTTTTTGTCGCATTTCGAGTGGGGTTACCATTCGTTTGCTGCGGGCGCTTATAATACTTATTTATAAAATGAGTGCAACCGAAATTGTCTCTTTTTTTAAGTTTTTATGTCTAGTTGAGCAATTTTAGACCGCTTATGACAAAAAGCAGTCTAATCAAGCATCAACATTTATTTTGATAAGCGATCTGTGGCTAATTTAGCAGCAGTTGTACTTGGGTACTGATTGATAAGCTCATTCAGTATTTTTTGTGCTTCTGCCTTCAAACCTTGCTCTTGTAAAAGTGTACCAAGCTTTAACATCGCATCTGGGCGTTTATTTGAATTTGGAAATTCGTTAACAACTACTTTAAAGTGCTCGGCTGCTTTTACACCGTCATTTTTAATCGTTAATAGTTGCCCCAGCCAATAATGTGCGTTTGAGGTGTACACTGAATTTGGATACGTTGTTAAGAACGCTTGAAATTCTGGAATAGCTTGGTCGTAGCGTTTATCTTTCATTATAAGCGCAACAGCACGTTCGTACGCTTCGTTTTCAGATAAATCGCTGCTGTAGCTCTGCTCATTACTAGGCTGTGTGTAGTCTGTTGTAGGCGCTGGAGCGGTCGGCTTTGCATACGCTTGGCTAACACGGTTCTCAATTTCTTGATAAAGCTCGCGTTGGCGCTGCAATACTTTTTCTAGTTTATAGCTTTGCTCTTCGGTAACACCGCGAATTTGACTCACTTCATCTTGCAGTAAGTTAAGCTGTTGCTGTAACTCTACTTGTAAGAAGTTACGCTGTTGCATCATCTTTTCAAGCGTCGCTAAACGCTTTTCAATGCTCGACTGTGAACTTGCAGCTTCTGAAACAGGAGCGGGAGCAGCCATTAACTGGGTGCTCCCGCTCAATATCATGGCTGCCAAAATAATTTTCGGCTTCATAATATCTCTTATCTTAGTAAACTAGTACCGCACGGCGGTTTTTAGCGAAAGCTTCTTCAGTGCGAGATTTAACCATTGGCTTCTCTTCGCCGTAGCTAACTACTGAAATTTGGCTTTCAGAAACACCTAAACTTTGTAGGTATTTTTCAACTGCTTGTCCACGGTGCTCACCCAGTGCAATGTTGTACTCTGGCGTACCGCGCTCATCTGCGTGGCCTTCGATTAATACTTTAACTGAAGGGTTTTTAACTAAAAACTCAGCGTGTGCACGAAGTAGCTCGCCGTATTGACCTTGAATCGTTGCAGTGTCAAAACCAAAGTAAATGATTTGCTCTTGACGAAGCGCTTCGTACTTTTGACGAAGTTGCTCTTCAGCTTGTTGCTCTGGCGTCATTGTTGCTACTTCAACTGTATCAGTTGTTTGTTCAACAGTTGCTTGATTTGACTGGTTAGCTGCATTTTCATCGATATCTGAAGATGAGCTACAAGCTGCTAGTGTCATTACTGGCACAGCAATTAGCAGGCCTTTAAGTATTTTGTTAAGTTGCATTGAGTAGATTCCTATTTTGAGTAAACCAGCAATTATTACTGTAAATATGGCGACCAAGCCGGTGCCTTTACTTGTCCATCAAGCACAGGTAAGCGTGCTTTAAAACGGCCGTCCATCGATACTAGCGCAAGTACCTGTTTATTATTATGGAGCGTGCTATATATAATCATCGAGCCATTTGGCGCTATGCTCGGCGATTCATCAAGGCGAGTTCGGGTTAAAACTTGGAACGCACCTGTAGCCAACTCTTTCTTAGCAAGATGATACTGTCCGTTAGTACGGTTTACCATCACTAATTCTTTTCCGTCTGGCGAAATAGAACCCGCTAGGTTCATGTCACCGTCAAAGGTTAATCTTTGAGATCTGCCAGTTTTTAAATTTAACTTATAAATCTGAGCATTACCACCCCTTTCCGACGTAAATACTATATCTTGACCATTTGGGTACCACGAAGGTTCGGTATCTATACTGCGATGGCGAGTTAATCGTGTCTCTTTACGTGTTAGTAAGTCTAATAAGTAAACCTCAGTTGCACCAGTTTTATCTTTTGACAGCACCAACAGTAGCTTTTTACCATCTGGCGAGAACTGCGGCGCACCGTTAATTCCTTTATAGCTGGTGATCAATTCACGTTTACCGGTATAAATGTCTTGAATAAATATTTGGCTCTGGCGATTTTCAAATGTTACATACGCTAATTTTGTGCCATCTGGTGACCATACTGGCGACATTAATGGCTCTTTTGAGCGCAATAATACTTGTTCATTAAAGCCATCGTAGTCAGCAACCACTAACTGATAAGGCTTTTCATCAGTATCACGAACAATAACATAGGCTATTTTTGTTAAAAACGCGCCTTTTTCACCGGTAAGTTTTTCATAAATTACATCACTGATGCGGTGCGAGTAACGACGAAAGCCAGTTTCACCAATCACGCTTTGACGCGCTTCTAAAATATGATCTTGGCTTTGAATCAGCTTACCGCTGCTCATCATTTGTGTTTCACCGCCAGTGATTTGGCCGCGAATAACATCAACCAGCTCATATCGCACTAAATAGCGTCCGTTGGTTTGCTGTTCTACTTCACCAACCAATACAGCCTCTACACCTTGATTTACCCAAGCACTGTAATCAATATCCGCATCTTTGTGAGGTTGTTGCGGCATTTGCGACACACTCACAGGCTTAAACTTGCCGCTGCGCATTAAATCGGCAGCAATTACATCACTTAGCTGCTCTGGAATAGGACCAATACCTTGGTATTTAAATGGCACAATCGCAATCGGTCTTGCGCCGTCTATACCTTCAGTAATAACAATTTCAAGTGCTGCATGTGCCACACTTTGAAATCCTAATATTAAAACTAAACAGGCTATTTTAATTTTGTTAAACATGTCATCCCTTAAAACTCTGGCGCGATGGTTATATTAATATTCTTTAGTTGCTCGAATACGTCTTTGTCTTTAGATACCGGTAATGTGTCGGCCATGCGAACGGCTCTTAATGCAGCCTCACACACTAACTTATCACCGCCTAACGATTTTACCTGCGTTACTAGCCCATTAAATCCAAGACGGATATTAATGCGGCATTGCTGGTTTTTCATTTTTTCATCAATTAGTAAGTTTTGTTGAATACGCGCCATAATTAGAGCGCGGAATTTATCAACTTCACTGACTACTTGCTGTTGACGTATTTTATTACGAGCCGCCTGCTCTTTGGCAAGTTGCTCTTGCAGCATTTGTTCTTGCAATGCTTGCTGACGTTTACGTTCTGCTTCTTCAGCGCGTTTTTTACGCTCTTCTTCAGCTTTTTTAAGTGCCGCTTCTTCCGCTTTGCGTTTATCGGCAGCTGCTTTTGCCGCGTTTTCAGCTTCTTGCTTTTGCTTTTCGGCTTGCTTAGCTTTTGCTCGCTCGCGCTGTTCTATTTCTCGGGCTTTTTTAGCTTGTGCTTGCGCTTCTGCGGTTTCTTTTTCTTTCGCTCTGCGCTGCTGTTCAAGCTTTTTAATGCGCCTTGCTTCAGCTTCACGCTGTTTACGTGCATCGGCTGCTCTGCGTTCTAAATCGCGAATGCGTTTATCTTCAGCACGCTTTTTATCATCTTCTTTCTTTTTAAGCTCAGCTATTTTTTGCTCAACTTGCTTTTGATCAACCGTAACCGCCGAAACCGCTTTCTCTGGTTCAGGAATAGCCGCATTAAGCGTCACTTCCATTACTTTAGGTTTAGGAGGATGAATGTTTGCTGACGCATACAAAAACCCACCTAACGCTAAATGCAGCAATACTGATTTAATTAATGAACTACTCATACAGTTACTTGGTCCCCTCAAAGGATTCGGTCATTAACCCGACCGACGGTACACCTGCATTTTTTAAAAAGTCCATTAACAGTAACACTTCCTGATACGACACTTTACCCGAGCCTTTTATCATCACAGGCACATCCGGGTTTTTCATTAGTTGTAGTTTAATTACTGCAGCTACATCTAATGCTTCCATTGGCTCTTCAGGATCGGTACCTACACTTACGTAATACTTACCATCGGCATCAATAGAGGCAATAATGGGTGGCGTGTCCTTGGTATCGACTAAGTCCGACTCTTCCATTTTTGGTAGGTCGACTTTTACACCATGAGTAATTAACGGCGCAGTGGCCATAAATATAATAAGCAGCACCAACATTACATCAATGTATGGTACTACATTAATTTCTGCGACTGGGCGACGCTTTTTACGCTGGTACATTCGCTTGAGCCTCTATTTGGGTAGCTGCTTGACGGTGTAAGATATTGGCAAATTCTTCCATAAAGTTAATGTAGTGAGATTCTAACTTTTCAACTTTATTAGCAAATCGGTTGTAAGCAATAACAGCTGGAATTGCCGCAAATAAACCCATTGCTGTAGCAATTAGTGCCTCTGCGATACCGGGTGCAACCATTTGTAAGGTTGCTTGCTTTACTTCACCTAGAGCAATAAAGGCATTCATAATACCCCACACCGTACCAAATAAGCCGATGTATGGGCTAATTGAACCCACTGTTGCTAAAAACGATAAGCTTGATTCTAGTTTTTCTATTTCACGAGAAAGCGCAACCCGCATCGAACGGTGTGTGCCTTCCATTACAATGCCCGCACTTTGAAAGGTATTTTTTTTGTGACGTGCAAACTCTTTAAAGCCTGAAGTGAATAACGCTTCAATGCCAGCTGATTGGCCACCGCGTGATGAAATTTCGTTATATAACTTACTCAGGTCAACACCAGACCAAAAACGTTGCTCAAATTTTTTGGCATTTGCTAAGGCGTCAGAGATGGCTTTTTTACGTTGAAAAATAATAGCCCACGACATAACCGACATAGCAACCAACGCTAGCATTACTAATTGCACAAGCAAACTGGCTTCTAGAATTAGATCTAAAAAATTAAGCCCTGATCCCACGTTAAACTCCTAAATAATTAAAAACATCAAATTGATTTATTTGAGTAAGGTAACTTAGCAATACATTAGCCACCATTAAAGTTTTGCTAGTGTATCTAGTGTGTTTACTGCTGACAACGATATTGCTGTGAATAGACAACAAAAAACGTTAAAAAAACAGCTTTACTCAATATTTACTACTTAACTCTTGTTCTACTGTATAAATAAATAACAACAAAGCTTTATGGAAGCACGCTTAGTTTCACTAAAGAGTGACAAAAATGCGCTGTTTATTCAAAATTAATGCATAAGCACTCATAACCAGCACATGCTTACCTTAACGTAATAGTAAAACTAATACCGAACGTTAATATGTTAATATACATAAACAAAGCATTTCATTAACTTATAGAATTAATGATTAATTAACATGCAACAATAAGCAAAAACAAAAAACCGCTGCTATTAGTTTTTTTAATCTGAAAATATAAATTTTCTAGTTTGAACAAATTGTGTCGCTTCGGTATTATTCTCCCATACCGAGCTAGCGCATTAAATGAAAGCTATTTCATTGAATCCAGTTCCTCGTAATATGATTTATTTCGTATTACTTTTTTACTTCTTGGGGTATGACCTCAATAAGTAAAACGTAGTTCCCTAGATTACTTCCTTAAACTTGTTGTTTGCCCGCATTTTTTGCGGGCTTTTTTTTGCCTACAATTTATAAAATTAGTTACACTCGGCCTCAATACCGTTACTGCAGGCGCACAATAGCCTGATATGTCTTAACGCTCAGTGAATTATTGGCAAAGTAAAATACGTCTAAATTTAGCCTTTGCTCATACTAAAAAGCCACTGTCGTTAAAATGACAGTGGCTTTAGAAAGAGTTTAGTTATTCTGGTTATTTAATCTTTTTTAGGTAACAAGCCAAAATGGTGGTACGCATTATCAGAGACAATTCGCCCTCGCGGCGTACGCTGAATAAATCCTTGTTGAATTAAAAAGGGTTCAATCACATCTTCTATGGTTTCTTTTTCTTCGCCTATGGCAGCCGCTAGGTTGTCAAGGCCAACCGGGCCACCCATAAATTTTTCAATAATGGCGAGTAAATATTTGCGGTCCATGTAATCAAAGCCGCTTTTATCAACGTCAATCATATCGAGGGCTTGCTGAGCTACCTCAGCATTAACTGTACCATCTGATTTAACTTGGGTGTAATCGCGCACACGGCGCAATAAACGATTTGCAATACGTGGTGTGCCACGAGAGCGCTTGGCAATTTCTGCCGCGCCATCGTCACACATTTCTAAATCAAGGTAATGCGCTGAGCGCCCCACTATATGCGACAAATCCTCAACAGAATAAAACTCTAAACGCTGTACAATACCAAAGCGGTCACGCAGTGGAGAAGTTAATGATCCCGCACGGGTAGTTGCACCAATGAGTGTAAATGCGGGTAAATCAAGCTTAATAGAACGCGCTGCAGGGCCTTCACCTATCATAATATCGAGCTGGTAATCTTCCATTGCCGGGTAGAGTATTTCTTCAACTTGCGGGCTCAAACGGTGAATTTCATCAATAAACAGTACATCACCCTCTTCAAGGTTAGTGAGCAATGCGGCTAAATCGCCCGCTTTTTCAAGCACAGGCCCAGACGTGGTTTTAATATTTACGTTTAATTCGTTCGCCACAATATTAGCAAGCGTGGTTTTACCTAAGCCTGGTGGGCCAAATATCAATAAATGATCCAACGCTTCGCTACGACTGCGCGCAGCTTCAATAAATATTTCCATTTGTTGCTTAACATGCGGCTGACCACGATAGTCGGCCAGTAACTTAGGCCTAATAGCACGGTCTATGGTGTCTTCATTGGTTTTTTCAGCAGCATCTATTAAGCGATCAGCTTCGATCATAATTTACTCACAGCATTGATTTCAAAGATTCTTTAATTAGAACTTCAGTCGACATATCGGGTTTGCTTACTGATTTTACTGCTTTTTGCGCTTGTGGCAATTTATAACCGAGCGCCACTAATGCCGAAACCGCATCATCGGCCGCATTATTGGCTATAGTTGCATCGCTCGCAGGCTCTATTACGGCGCTATCGCTAAATGGGGTAAATAAGTCATTACCCCAATTTTTTAATCGGTCTTTCATTTCGAGCACTAAGCGCTCTGCGGTCTTTTTGCCCACCCCTGGCAGTTTAACCAAGGCAGTGGCATCTTCATTGTTTACACAACTTACAAACTGCTGCGCCGACATGCCCGACAAAATGGCTAAGCCTAATTTAGGCCCTACTCCATTGGCTTTTAACAGCTCTCTAAATAACGCACGTTCGGTTTTATTATTAAAGCCAAACAATAACTGTGCGTCTTCGCGTACTACAAAATGAGTGTACACAATGGCGTTGTCGCCTACTTTAGGCAAATCGTAAAAACAGGTCATTGGCATTTGTACTTCGTAGCCAACGCCGCTCACTTCTAATAGTATTTCTGGGGGCTGTTTTTCAACTAACACGCCGTTTAAGCGACCTATCATTGTTATTTCCTTAGACGTCCTCTAACGGTTTTGCTTGCGCTACCCGCTAGTTTTATTAAATTTTGTTCAGAGTGGGCATGGCAAATTGCAATTGCAAGCGCATCCGCCGCATCGGCTTGCGGCGTACTTGGCAGTTTAAGTATGTTTTTAACCATATGTTGAACTTGCGATTTATCTGCCCCACCGTTACCCACAACGGCTTGCTTTATTTGCCGTGCTGAGTATTCAAAAACCGGTAAGTCGGCCATAGAGGCACCGACAATCGCAGCACCACGGGCTTGACCTAGCTTTAAAGCAGAATCGGGGTTATGTGCCATAAATACTTTTTCTATAGCAAATGTTTCAGGCGAAAATTGCTCTATAAGTTGCGTAATGCCCTGGTAAATCATTTTAAGTCGGGTGGGAAAGTCATGATCGGCTAATTTAATACAGCCACTGCCTAAGTATGTAAACTTGGCACCTTGATGCGCAACCACACCGTAACCCGTTAAACGCGAGCCCGGATCGATCCCTAAAATTATGGCCAAACAGCACTCTCATTATTGTTATTTATTAATAGTGCTAATAATGCCAGAGCACTGTATAAATTACCAGTACAAAGCAAAAACAAAAATGCCTACTTAAAAAGTAGGCATTTAAACGCTATTTGGCCGCAAAGTTTACGCTAAAGCGCGCACTAAGCCTTGGGTATTTTGTTTAAGCGTACGGGCAATCATAAAATAGCCTAATCCTGCTACAAACACGCCGCCAGCAACGGGGCCTATAATCCATATGTTAGGATGCAGCTTACCCGCTAAATCAAACATTTGCTGCTGAACAATCAATAACGCAATATCGCTGAAAAATGCAGCCACCAGTCCGGCTAAACCGCCCAGTAATAAAAACTCATACAAGGTGGCATTTTTGATTAATCGGCTTTTAGCGCCCAAAGTACGCAGTATCACAATTTCTTGCATCCGCTCACCTAAGCTCGCTTGCACCTGCGATATAAGTACCAACGCGCCACACAACACCACTATAGCCAGTACAAAACCAATAGCTAACGACACTTGCTCAATAGTCGATTGAATTTGTTTAACAAAGTTGTCTACATCAATCGCTGTAATAGTGGGATATGCCCGCAATAGCTGGCTAAAGTCACGCTTTTGCTCAGGCTCAATACGTACTGATGAAATATACGTGGCCGGAAAGCTGCTCAACACATCAGGGCTTAAAATAATGAAAAAGTTAGGTTTAAGCGTGGCCCAATTAACTTTACGTACACTGGTAATTTTAGCGTCGAACGACTGCGCACCAATTAAAAACGTGAGGGTATCGCCCATTTTCACATCAAGGCGCTTCATCATCGACTCTTCAAGTGAGGCCTCAGCTACTGCGTCATCGCCAAACCACTGGCCATCTATAATGTCATTTTGTGAAGGGACTTCGTCAAGCCAAGTTAAGTTAAGCTCGCGGCCAATGCCTGAGCGGGCTTCTTCGTCTTTTTTCTCGTTGTCTTGCAATGACACTTCACGTGCTACTGCTTCGCCATTTACTGCATTCACGCGGCCACGAATCGTTGGGTAAAACTCCGACACTTGAATGCCTTTTTGCGCTAAGTATTCATTTACCGGATCCAGCTCATTTTGCGTAATATTAACCAAAAAGGCATTAGGTGCATCGCTTGGTAACTGAGACTGCCAATCCGAAATAATGTCGTTTTTTAGCACAATTAAAAACAACAGTAATTTAATCGCTAGCGAAAAACTAATTAGCTGCACCGCATTAACGTTGGCGCGCTTTTGAATAGACGCAATAGCCAACGACCAGCTGTTACCTGGCTTTAAGCCAAGCTTTCGGCCCCCGCCAAATATTAATTTAGAAATTAAAAACAACACTAAAATAAGCGCAAGCGTTGAGGCAAATAAAATAAGGGTAATTTTAATATTGTTACTAAATAACCACATTAATAAAAATACCGTTAAGGCGCTAAGTCCTAAATGGATTTTACTTACAGCAAGGCGATCGCCTAAATTACGGCGAAGCACTCTAAGTGGTGGAATATCAAATAAGTCTAACAATGGCTTAATAGAAAACATAACCGCACAAATAACCCCGGTGCTAATGGCCACTAACCACGGTTTAAACCCTGCCATAGGCAGTTCGGTTCCCATGCTTTTTGCAAGGTAACCAGTTGCAACTTCTTGTAAGCCGTAACCAATAGCAAGGCCAACAACCACCGCCATAGTACATACCATTAATAAGTGCATAAGGTAAATTTTACGGATCATATCGCGGCTGCCGCCTAAGGTTTTCATCATTGCGACTGGGTCGTATTGGCGCTCACAATAACGTTTAGCTGACACCGCAATGGCTACTGCAGCTAAAATAATGCCCAGCAAACCTGCTAACAATAAAAAGCTTTCGGCTCTGTTTAAGCTATTTGAAATAGGAGACTGGCGGTCTTTAACACCATACCAATTTTGATTTTCTTTGAGTTGCGGCTTTAACCAATCGTAAAAACTGCTGATGTCGCTTTCATCACCTGCATATAACTGGCGGTAAAATACGCGACTGCCTGGCTGTATTACTTCGGTTTTTGCCACATCATCTATATTTATGAGCACCCTGCGGCTACTAGAGAATACATTAAATGGTGCATCGGGTTCTTCTACAATCACCTTTTCAACATTAAATAACGCGGTGCCTAATTCAACTTGATCGCCTACGTTTATGTTTAAGCTATAAAAAACTGATTCACTTAACCATACATTACCAGGGCTTGGCGCACCCGGGGCAACCTCGGTTTGAGCATTTAAACCCGACTTAACTTTCAATTGACCTTTAAGCGGGTAACTGTTTGATGCAGCCTTCACCGAGCTAAACTGCATTTGATCATTTGCAAACAGCATAGTGTCAAAGTACACCATTTGTGCAGTTTGTAAGTTTTGTTGTTCTGCTTTGGTTATAAAGGCGGTATCTATGGCGTGGTTGCTGGCAAGAACACGATCTGCCGCTATAAATGCACTGCTTTTTTGCGCAATACTTTGTGCAATTCGCTCAGTTACCATAGATAAAGTAAGCACGGTTAATACCGCCAGTGCAATGGCAGCACTTATTACGGTTAGTTCACCACGGCGAAACTCACGAGAAAATAATTTAAGCGCTAATTTAGCCCACATTTGCCATTTCCTCTGTTGAATTTTGTACCAGCTCCCCCGCCTCTATTTGAATAATGCGTTCACATTTTTGTGCTAAGGCTTCATCGTGAGTGACTAAAATGAGGGTTGTACCGTTTTGCTTATTTAAATCAAATAATAACGACTCAATCATATGGCCATTTTTGCTATCTAAGTTAGCTGATGGCTCATCGGCAAACAATATTTTTGGTGAACCAACAAATGCACGGGCAATCGCAACACGTTGTTGCTCACCACCAGATAACTGCGACGGGTAATGATCAACCCGATGGCTTAAGCCTACTTTTTCAAGCAAAGCGAGCGCTTGTTCTTTGGCGTCTTCTTTACCTGCAAGCTCTGCCGGTAGCATCACGTTTTCAAGTGCAGTTAAACTTTGTACCAACATAAAAGACTGAAATACAAAGCCAACTTTTGCAGCTCTGAGTGCTGCACGCGCTTCTTCATCTAATTCGTGCAGCGGCTCACCATCTAACATTACCTCGCCACTGCTGGCGGTATCAAGCCCTGCTAGCAAGCTCAATAATGTAGATTTACCAGAGCCCGACGTGCCCACTACAGCAACAGACTCACCGTGCTTGACATTAAAGCTGATGTCGCTGAGGATGGACAACTCACCTTCAAAGGTGGAAACCACTTTAGACAAACCATTTACTTGAATTATATTTAATTGAGAAAGCGCTGACATATGACTCATTCAATCCTACGTTGTGTATTCATTTTATTTTTAGTTATTAACCCGCTTACTGCGGCAGCTAACAACACGATTTTAATACTTGGTGACAGTTTAAGCGCAGCCTATGGCTTAAAACAAGAACAAGGCTGGGTGCAATTGTTACAAGATAAATACGATGCCGAGCAACGCAATATCAACTTAGTTAATGCCAGTATTAGTGGTGAAACCACTGGTGGCGCCCTGCGCAGACTTGATGCATTGCTTGAGCAATATCAACCAACTCATGTGCTCATAGAGCTTGGCGCTAATGACGGTCTACGCGGTTTTCCAGTTACTAAAATGCAAGACAACTTGACCGCTCTAATTGAAAAAAGCCAAGCAATAGATGCACAAACCGCGCTAATGGAAATTTATATTCCACCTAACTATGGCCCACGTTACAGTAAAATGTTCACCGATAGCTTTGCCAGTGTTAGCAAAGCCACAGGCTCGTATTTAATGCCGTTTTTTGTACTTAAAGTAGCAGGCAAAAGCGAGCTAATGCAAAACGATAACTTACACCCTAACAAAACTGCGCAACCAATACTACGAGATGAAATGTTTAACACGATCAACCAGTGGTTAAATAAAGAGTAAAGCCGTGTAAAACTTCTGGCGCAAGCGCTTAATATTAAACGCTTGCGCAATAAACATCCAAACAAACAAATGCTTATTGATTTTTTTAAAAATACACGTACTATTGCAGTCGAAGTCGGTATGTGGCGCAGCTTGGTAGCGCACTGTCATGGGGTGGCAGGGGTCGAGAGTTCGAATCTCTCCATACCGACCATTTAATCAATAACTTACCTCAAATCCTAATAAGTTATTTTCTAAATAAACACTTCGTGTAGCCAATCTGTAGCCACTCTATTATTTTTTTATCAAAAATAACTTTTAGTACTTCGTGCGTACTGGTTGCGAATCTCCTTTTACGGTGTCTGAAAATACCCTAAATAAATCTGGTTACCTTTTTATACTCTTTTAAGCTGTTGCGTAGCCCCCACACACCCGAAAAGCCGTTTCTTTGTAGATACCTGAATAAGCTTTTGCGCGTCCAGCTATTGCCCCAGCTTGTTTTTAAGTCATTGCTATTTAAGTAATTAACTAACAATTCATAACTTGGGTTTTTATATTTATGTGAACCACTCAGTACTAGCGCTAACGCTTTAAATATCTGCCTATCATTGTTAAGTTTATCAAATCGTTTCATAAGCCCCCCTGCTTTGACCTCTTATTATACCCTTTTAAGCAAAGTTACAGGTAAGCAATGCCTATTTCAAAGAAGAGTAAGCACAGCTTTGTACTGGTAGGTTTAAATAGCTTGAAATTGGCCCATTCTTTTGTAACTCTGGTAAAACTGCAACTACTAAGGACAGTTATGTTTTTATCCGAAAATCAGCAATCAAAATCTTCAAGCACAAAACCCGAATGGACTTTAAACGACAACGGCCTAACAAATAACTTTACCGAAATAACTTATGAAATTAGCAAGCTCAGTTTTTCATTAGAAAAAGATGGTTACAAAGGTGTCGCATCAATATTTTATAACAATGATTTTCTGTGTAATCTAACCACTATTTATAGTCAATCTGGTGTTTATAAAAAGTATGGAATCAAGGAAGGTACAGCAATAAACAATACTGCTAAAGATAACCTATTAGACATAAACAACAATAAAATAGGCCTATCTAGTGCTGTATTTAGCTTCAAATCAAGAGACTATGGTATAGCTGGTTTGAGGACTGTTGAATGTGATTCCTCGTATGAAGTCCTTTTCTACGGTAAATATGTCACGAGTGTTTCTAAAGAAACAGCTCATAAAATAGAAACTACAAAAGACATATACCTAAAGAAAAAACTTTCGGCTTCGCAAGAAAAGAGTAATGACGAGAAAAATTTAAGCGAAATTGAAAAAAAGAAAAACGATCTTGCTGCAAGTAACTATAAAATTATTCGTACACCTAACGAAGTTATTCTTACCACTGAAACAGCATCAAATTTAAAGGTGGCCAAAAGGTTAGATGTAATAACTGCTGAATGCGCATATGGCATGAATATTTTCAAAGATATATTTGCAACTCTTAGTGATACTTTTGGGGGGCGAAATAAAAGCATACAAAACACGCTCAGAGATGCCCGTAAAACAGCTCTAGCGGAATTGAGAAAAGAGGCTTTTTCATTGGGTGCTAATGCGGTAATTGGTATCGATTTAGATTACAGTGAAATATCGGGTGGTGGTAAGTCTGGTATGTTGTTCATTGTGGTTTCAGGGACTGCCGTAATTGTTGAACGCTAGGCTTAATTACTTTGAGTGAATTAAGGGCGGGACTTTTAAAAATACCGCCCTTAGTATTAATTAATACTCATTTGCGGCGCTGCGCCATTGGTAAACGTGTAATTTGAAACAATGCCGTCATCAAACAATATATCTAACGTTTTTTGAGTGCCCTCGGTTTGAACTTTCATAGTAAACACATAAGATTGAGCTTTTGACGTGCCTTGAGAATAAAAATAAAGCCACTTTACTTGATTGCCATTAATAACCGTTTTTGAGTACGGTTCTCCAAACCAACTAGCAACCTGCTTCTTTGTTGTAACTCCCTTTTCGATTTGATCAACCTTATCAGTTTTAAAGTCGCTACCTGTAGTGTAATTTGCAGTGGCACAAGCGGTAAGTAATAAAGCACATAATATTAAAATTCCATATTTCATAGTTGTTCCCTTTTCTTTGTGTGAGCTATTAAAATATACAAGCATTAGCATATATTCAACCTCTTAAAAGCTATTGCTTTAAAAGGATTAGATTACCGTTCTTTTTAAAATGCTTTTTTAATTAAACTTATTATCTCTTCATTCCCATGTAACTCTGCGTATTCCAATGGTGGTGTAGAAAAGTCCTCATAAGATATATTTTGGACTGAATTTAAAATACTTCTGACGGCTTCAATATCATTATCGGCGATAGCACTTAGTAACGCCTTTTGGCTGTTGCCTCTTTGCATTGAGGTGTTATGTTCTGTTTGATCTCTATTACAGTGCTTACAAATAATGGCTTCAGCTTTTATTAATTCAGCACAAAACGGGCATTTTTTTTGGGTACCTAAGGCTAGCGCTTTGCTCTCGATAGTTTGGTTGTCCTTTTTAGCGACAAGCGCTAACACTATACCAAGGGGGCCAAGAACAAAACCAACTAAAAACCATAAAAAGCCGCTTCTCCCTTTATTACTCCCAGCAATGCCACTTATTAATCCGCATAAACAAAAAAAGACTATAAAACCCACTGACATACTATTTCCTTATAGATTATATTTTTAATTTAAATGACATATTACATGTCATTTTCAGGAAATATAAACTTTTTGATTTTAAATTTTTCTGCTTCGTCTTTTGGTGCGGCTGCTGTTAGCTCAATACTATTACCGTAAAGATTACTATCGTGAAACTCAGCAGTAGTATAAAACCCATTTGAGTCATTAAACCAAATAATTCCTCTTTTTGACCCTTTAGTTATTATTTTAGTCGGATCTCCATACAGCTTTAATAACTCGTTCTCTAAATCACTAAATGAATAATTTAAATCGTCCTCACTTAGATCTAAGTTTATTTTTTGAATAATTCCATTAGCGACTTTTACTGTCATTTTTGTTGGAGTGTTAAAAAAAGTAGTTGGTATTTCACATGTAAAGTCATTATCTGACAAGCTGTAATCAAGTGTTTCATCAGGACAAACTGAGAGCCTTTCGCTAATAGTGAAACCTTTAATTGAAGAAAAGTTTATCTTTTTCTCTGGGAGTTCAGAACATGCGGTTATAACCGATAGTGAAAGTACAAGTGGAAAAAATTGTTTCATCATATTTAAAAATCCATTTTAAAATTTAGCTCATATTCAGAATAGCATAACCATTAACTCACCAAAAATACAATCAACAAAAACACAAAGGAATAACAGTTAGGTGTTAAGTAAAATCGCTAACTTTTCTATATTAGCCTTTTCTATACTCGGTAGCCCTTATTCAAAAGAAAAATGCGATAGCAATAAAGTCCATACTAACTAACACCTAATAACGGTTGAACCATCATAATCTCACCTTATCGATTATTTGTTTCTATATAGTAAAACCATTACAAAGAGCACCGTTAGTATAAATTTATTTTATATTTAACAACTGTTTAAAATAAACCACAAAAAAAGCGCCATTTGGCGCTTTTTAGATTAGTAGCAAGGAATTAATGCTTACGCCCTACGCCGTTGCGCACCATGTCTTGGCCGCTTTGGAAAATCTCTTCGGTAATTTCGCGTGCTAATAAAAGTTGTTGCTTGTCATCAAACACGGCTACAAAACGGCTGCCGTCAGCATTGTTAGTCGCCATGCCCACGCCTGCTACGCCGGTTAAACCTAAGCCGCCGTTTTCAACTTGCAGTAAAAAGCTTTCAAGTTCAGCGAGGGTGTCGATTGCAGTTAGTTTGTTTTCCATTGTGGTTGCTCTATGTGTTGCTCGCCATAGCGAGTCTGTAAAAAATATGCTGTTATTTTACAGCACACAGTAAAAACTTAAACCGCCTTATAGGCAAAGTCATAACAACATTCTGTAAAGCAAAATTAAAAGTATTTGTAAAAACCCCGCAAATGCGGGGTTTTATGTATTAGCTTTGCTTCATTGTACCTTGTTGTTCAAGGCGGGTATGCCAGCTGAATGCTTCTTCTAAAATATGAGGCGTATGGCCGCCACGTACACAAGCACGCTCGTAGTAATCAAGCATAGCGTTGCGATAATCGGGGTGTACACAGTGTTTAATTACTTCAACAGCCCGTTCGCGTGGCGCTAATCCACGTAAATCAGCAAGGCCTTGCTCGGTCACTAAAATATCAACATCGTGCTCGGTATGATCGACATGGCTTACCATAGGTACCACGCTTGAAATAGCGCCGCCTTTAGCAATTGATTTAGTTACAAACACCGATACATGCGCATTACGTGCAAAGTCGCCTGAACCACCAATACCGTTCATCATTTTAGTACCACACACATGAGTTGAGTTAACGTTGCCATATATATCAAACTCAAGTGCCGTGTTAATTGCAATAATACCTAAACGACGCACAATTTCAGGGTGATTCGACATTTCTTGTGGGCGAAGTACTAGCTTATCGCGGTACTTTTCAAGGTTATTAAATACTTGTGCGTTACAACGCTCTGATAAAATAATTGAACACCCAGAGGCAAAATTAAGTTTACCCGCATCAATTAAGTCAAAGGTAGAATCTTGTAGTACCTCTGAGTACATAGTGAGGTCTTTAAAATCTGAGTCTAGTAAACCCATCATGACTGCGTTGGCTATGTTACCAATACCCGCTTGTAATGGGCCTAAGTTTGCAGGCATGCGCTGTTGTGCTACTTCTTCTTTAAAAAAGTTAACTAAATGGCGTGCAATAGAGGCGGTATCGGCATCTGGGTCGGTTACTGTTGAAAATGAGTCACTTTGATTGGTAAATACAATACCCACAATTTTAGCCGGATCGATTGGAATAGCAGTACTACCGATACGGTCATCTACTTTCACTAGTGGCACGGGTGTACGCGTTGGACGGTACGATGGAATGTATATGTCGTGCAGCCCTTCAAGCTCTGGCTGATGTAACATGTTAATTTCTACAATTACTTCTTTAGCAAAAATAGCAAAGCTTGCTGAGTTCCCCACTGACGTTGTAGGTACTATATGGCCTTCTTCTGTAATAGCTACGGCTTCAATGACCGCTACATCTGGCATAGTTAACTGATGATTACGTAACTGTTCAACAGTTTCTGATAAATGCTGGTCAATAAACATGACCTCACCGTTGTTAATTGCTTTACGTAATGTGCTGTCTACCTGAAATGGCATACGACGCGCTAACGCACCTGATTCAGTAAGTAGCTTATCTAAGTCGTTACCTAATGACGCGCCCGTCATTAGGTTAATTTTCATTGGGTTTTCACGTACACGCTCGGCAAGTGCACGTGGTACAGCTTTCGCTTCACCGGCACGAGTAAAGCCACTCATGCCCACGGTCATGCCGTCTTTAATAAATAAACTGGCCTGCTCTGCAGACATCACTTTGTTGTGTAAATCACTATGACGAATTCGTTCTAATTGCATTTGGAACCCCTTAAACCCCATTATTATTTGGGCGCTATTCTAAGTATTTCCTTATGCTTAGTAAGCTAGACCTAAGTCTCATTTACGCATAGTTGGTATAAAAACGTTGCAGAGCGCTTTAATTTTGTACACTTCATTACTTAACCTGAGATCTGGTTAAGCCAACATTAGATTATTACTCTCTAAAATTTCAAGTTCTTGCGATGTTAAATCTAATGACGGCTTTTCCTCTTTTAGGCAATAGGCAATTAATCCACCAAGTAAATTTAGCATAAAGCCATGCATACTGCGGTGTCTAGAGTGTTCAATGTAAGAAATGTTTTTCAATTGATCATTCACCGTTTCGATTATAAATCGTTTTTTCAATAAAGCCCTGTCCCACAATGAAATAAATTTTTTCTTCATATTCTTTCGAACCGTCGTGATTAACTCGACACCTTTTTCTAGTAACTCACCAGAGAGCGCTTTGCTGATATAACCTTTGTCGCCATAGAGTTTTCCGAAGATAGAGTCCGCCATATCAGAAACAGGCTCTCGATCATCCACATTGCCCGTTGTGAGCTTTAGCGCCACAATCTCACCTAAATGATTAATTATTAAATGTAGTTTGAATCCATATGACCAACCCATAGTGCCTTTTCCATGATGAGCAACGCCTTCAAACACTTTATTTCTTTTAGCTCTGATGATGTGACACACTTCTATTTTAGTGGAGTCAACAAATTGTATACCTGTGGGCTTGCCAAGTTTTGATGTGAGGTAACTGCACATCGGAACCACCACACTAGGCATAAGCGCGAGAAACCTTGTGTAACTCAGCAACTCTGGAAAATAGGCTTTAAGTTGACGGCAAACATAGTGAAGGTAGTAGTTTTTGAAATCTCTGTAATGTGACTGGTGAAAATGGATGATAATAGTCATCACCTCTGACGGAGATAAGCGGCATGCTCTTCGACGTTTAATTTCACCATTTTCGAGCAATATACGCTGCCAGCTTGGGAAAAATAACTTTGAAAAATCATCGACATCACAGTACGTTTCAACTAACTTGTTCATGCTCGTTCCTTTTTGTTCTAATCACTCTTGGTCGAATGATCGGATCATGGAACGAGCATTTAGTTCCTTTAAATTAGTAATTTCTTATCCGAAGCTCAGGTTA
>ERZ1673962.773-NODE-773-length-19262-cov-101.254959_pt1 | contig 19262 bp, 20 predicted proteins | sample MGYA00580188_ERZ1673962 | MGnify/ENA primary metagenome ERZ1673962 (study PRJEB41334, sample SAMN05608104) | rock metagenome | biome: terrestrial subsurface; feature: shale formation; material: shale | place: USA: Pennsylvania ... | reverse complement strand
CGCTTGCATGGCATGCAAGAGGTCGACGGTTCGATCCCGTCTAGCTCCACCAATCACGGCTTGTCGATTGATTGTTCGGCAGGTTTGCGAAGGTTTCGTCCCCTTCGTCTAGTGGCCTAGGACACCGCCCTTTCACGGCGGTAACAGGGGTTCGAGTCCCCTAGGGGACGCCATTTTTATTGCCCGTTTTGGGCTTCAAGGGGTCATCTTTCATGAGATGGCCCTTTTTGTTTTGCGTGGTCGAAAAGTCGGTTGAGTCGCACTGCGCTGAATGTCTTGTCATTGCTCGCAGCAACAGGCGTGACTCGTCGCGGCGGCTGCGGTTTCATAGGTCATCGCAAACGGCCAACGAGGCTTGCAACGAATGAGCTGGGATCAGGCGGACGCGTTTACCATCGACCTGCAGGTGCAGTCCGAGCATATCGACGAGCTGGGCCATGCCAACAATGCGGTCTATGTAACCTGGCTGGAGCGGTGTGCCTGGCAGCATTCGCAGAGTCTGGGATTGGGCATCGACGACTACCGCCGTCTCGATCGGGCGATGGCAGTGCTGCGGCATGAGATCGACTATCTGGCCGCGGCCTACGAAGGCGATCTGCTGCAGTTGGGAACCTGGATTTCCGAATCCGATCAGCGTTTGAAGATGAAACGCAATTTCCAGCTGATCCGACCGGCCGACGGCGCTACGCTGCTGCGCGCGCAGACGACTTTCGTGTGCATCGAGCTCTCCAGCGGGAAACCCAAGCGCATGCCGCCGGAGTTCATCGACGGCTACGGTAAAGCCCTGGTTCAGCCGTACCCGCTGGAGCTTTGACGAAGCTGGTTGCTCAGCCGCGCTGCTCGGGCTTCATGACGTCGCTCTCGCGGCGCTTCTCGGCATCCTCGCGCCAATCTTCCTGGATTTCCTCTTTCATTTTCGGGTCGGCGCCGCCATCTTCGTTCTCGCGAACCATTCCCTCGCCTTTCTTTTCCTGCTGGATGTTGGTGCCTTGCGGCTGAGTGTTCATCATGTCCTGGTCGGCCAGCGCAACCGCGGAAAACAAGCTGCCCAGTGCGATGATGCCTGCGTACAAGATTTTCATCTGAACCTCCGGCTATCGGGTGATAAAGGACTTACCATCTCAATAACCGACCTGCTGCGCTGAAGATTCGTTCACTCCTGTCCGGTGCCCCGTTTTCCGTGAGTCAGTCCACCCTTCGCAAGATCATCCATATTGATTGCGACTGCTTTTACGCCGCGATCGAGATGCGCGATGACCCCAGTCTGGCTCGGCGGCCGATCGCAGTTGGTGGCGCTGCGGATCGGCGCGGGGTCATTGCCACGTGCAACTACGAGGCGCGTGCATATGGTGTTCGCTCGGCCATGGCGTCCGGGCACGCACTGAAGTTGTGTCCTGATCTGCTGATCCTGCGGCCCCGCATGGATGCCTACCGGGAGGCTTCGCGTGAGATCCATAACATCTTTCGCACCTACACCGAGCAGATCGAGCCGCTGTCGCTGGACGAGGCTTATCTGGACGTCACTGCCTGCGAGCATTTTTCCGGTAGCGCCACGCGTATTGCCGAGGACATCCGGCGGCGGGTCTGGCAGCAGCTGCGCATCACGGTGTCGGCGGGTGTTGCTCCGAACAAGTTTCTCGCCAAGATTGCCAGCGAATGGAATAAGCCCGACGGCCTGTTCGTCATTACCCCGGCACAGGTCGACGATTTCGTACAGGCGCTGGAGGTCAAGCGGCTGCATGGTGTTGGTCGCGTCACCGCTGAGAAGCTCGGCCGGCTCGGCATCCGCACCTGTAGCGACTTACGCGAGTGGCGCAAACTGGATCTGGTCCGCGAGTTCGGCGCGTTCGGTGAGCGGCTCTGGGGGCTGGCGCGCGGCGTCGATGAGCGGTCGGTGCAGGTGGAGAGTCGGCGCCAGTCGGTGAGCGTCGAGCAGACCTACGACAAGGATCTGCCAGACTTGGCGGCGTGCCTGGAGCGTCTGCCGGAGCTGCTGCAGCAGTTGGCTACTCGCATGGCGCGCCTCGACAACGGCTATCGACCCGGCAAGCCCTTCGTAAAGCTCAAATTCCATGACTTCACCCAGACCACAATGGAGCAGGCTGGCGCCGGACTCGAAATCGACGACTACGCCGATCTGCTCGCCATCGCCTTCTCCCGTGGTGCGCGGCCGGTTCGGTTGATTGGCGTCGGCGTGCGGTTGGTCGATCTGCGCGGTGGTTTCGAGCAGCTCACTCTGTTCTAAGAGCGCCAGTTTCCTTTTCCTGCATCCATCGCGTGCTCATTCCGCTGACTACCGTTCGTCAGGTGCGTAGTTTGTGATGCCCTCGTGCGACGAAAGGGCTTAAGCCGATATAGCGCCAGCTTATTAATTAACCCAGAATGCGCGCGATACTTGACGTCCTTAGATTGACGCTTTTCTGGTGCGCGATTGATTTACGACAATATTTGGACGCACCCATCGGATATTGTTAGAGTCACGCCAGATGGCAATATGCTATCTATTTGACGCCCTCAATATCGATTCTCTGCTTTCTGGCAGTTGAGCACCGACGTCTTGGCGAGGGAGCCAGTGGTGGGTCTGTTTTCCAAAACCAAGAAATCAAAACCAGCCGGCATGCTCGGCATCGAGGCTGGTCCGCAAGGCATCGCATTGGCGCAGGTCGTTCGGGCGGCTGGTGCACGGCCGATGCTGCCGTACTGCGAACACCTGGAAGGCAGTGCCGACGCACAGGCAGCGCTGCTGGAACAAACCGTAAGCGAGCGGGCCTTGCAGGGCCTGCCGGCAAACGTGCTGCTACATCCTTCCGAATACCAGATGTTCCTTCTCGAAGCGCCTGAAGTGCCGCCGCAGGAATTGCGTGACGCCATGCGCTGGCGCATCAAGGACATGATCAGCCAGTCGCTGGACGATGTGGTGATCGACTGTTTCGCACTGCCCGAGGACGCCTATCGCGGGCGCACGCGCATGGTCTATTGCGCCGTTCTCGAGAAAACCCGGATGCAGCATTACGCCCAGCTCGTGCGTCAGGCCGGTCTGCACATGGCGAGCATCGACATCACCGAGATGGCGTTTCGCAACCTGGGCTCGCTCGCCGGCGCCGAAGGCATGAATCTCGCACTGCTGCGCCTGCGCACCAGCGAAGGCCTGATCTGCATCCAGAACGGCGCCGACCTTTACATGGCGCGGCGTATCGAGCAGGGGCTGGCCCGTGCCGCCCAGGATTTGAGCAGTACGACACTGGAGATCCAGCGCTCGCTTGACTACTTCGAGAGCCAACTCGGCAAGGGCTATATCAATCGCTTGATGTTGCTGCCCATGAAGCAAGATGGCGAACGCGCCTATCAGGGGCTGGCCAGTGGCCTGGCGGTGAACCTGCAACGCCTCGACCTGCGCGAGCTCTTCCCCGGCCAGCCGGGTGCCGAGCTGTCCGAAGCGCAGCAGGCGTTCTGCGTCGGCGCCGTCGGCGCCGCCCTGCGTCAGGACGCCGCCTGATGCAGAACGTCAATCTCTATCAGCGCGAACGTCGTCAGCAGGGTGGCCCGCGTCCGCGGCAACTGCTGCTTGGCGCATGTGTACTGGCGCTTGCCCTGGCTTCGCATGCTGCCTGGCAGGGCTGGAACCTCAAGCAGCGCGCCTCGGACCGTCAGTTGGCCGAGGCGCAGGCGGTTTCTGCAGAGGCGCAGCTGGCCGCCTTCAAGGCCAACTATCGGGAACCGACGCTGGATACCCGGCTGCCTGCGCAACTGGCGGAGCGGGAAGCGGAGAACCGCCAGCTGCAACGCCTCGCAACGCATCTGCGCGCGCTCGATGGCCAGCTGCGTAGCGGCTTCGCGCCAGTGCTGACGGCCCTGGCCGATCGGCACCCGCCGCGCGGGCTCTGGCTGACCCGCATCCGTCTGCAGGCTGGCGGCAGCGACATGCTGTTGCGCGGGTTGAGCCAGGATCAGGAACTGCTTCCGCTTTATCTGGAAAGCCTCGGGCGCAGCAAGACGTTGCAGGGGCGCGAGTTCGGCAGCTTCGATCTGCAGCGCGACGACAGTGGCCTGCTGGCGTTCCGCCTGGCATCCCGTGCGGCGGAGGAGGGCGACGATGAATAACGCCATGCAAAGCCTGCGGCAGCGCTGGCAGGCGCTGGCACCGCGCGAACAGTGGCTGAGCGTGCTGGTCGGCGCTTCCCTGCTGGGCATGCTTTATCTGTTGCTGGTGGCTGAGCCGCTCGCCGAGCGCATCGCCCAGCAGGACAGCCAGCTGCGTCTCGCCGAAGCCCGTCAGCTGGAGGCGAACAATGCATTGCTCGAACTTCAGGCCAAGCTCGCGGCCGACCCCAATCGTCCCTATCGAGACGCCCTCGATGTGGCGCGCACCAATCGCGAACAGATTCTGCGCAGCATCGACGAGGAGACCCGCTCACTGGTTTCACCTGCACGCATGAAAGCGCTGCTGCAGGACCTGCTGCGCCGGCAGCCTCATCTGCAGATGGTCGCGCTGCAGAGTTTCAGCGAGCCGCTGGAGTTGCCCGCGCCGGATGCCGCGAAGGACACGCGGCCAGCGGCGGTCAGCTTCTATCGGCACGGTCTGCGTCTGACCCTGCAAGGCGGCTACTTCGACCTGCTCGATTACCTGCAGGCGGTGCAGAACAGTGGCTGGCGTCTGCATTGGGACAGCCTGGACTATCACATCGATGAGGCCGGGCCGGACAAGGCGCGGATCACGCTGGAGCTGCATACCTTGAGTCGCGAAGCGGGGTGGGTTGGTGTCTGATTTTTCTCGTGCGTTTTGCTTGCTCCTTTTGCTGCCCGCTTCGGCCTACGCGCTCGACCCCACGCGCCCGCCCGCTGCGTTCGTGACCGCTGCAGCGGAGCGCCAGGCACCGGCGACGCTGCACCTGCAGGCCATTTTCCGCGGTGCGCAGAGCGCCCGGGCGGTGCTCAACGGCCAATCGCTGAGAGTCGGCGACACCCTGGCCGATGCCAGAGTCCTGGCCATCAACACGAATTCCGTCCTGATCGAGCGCGACGGCCAGCAGCAGACGCTGCGTCTGGTTGCCCCGATCATTACTCCGAGCCAAGTCCGACCATGATGCCGACCCTTTTTCCACATCTCGGCTTGCTGAGCCTGTTCTGCCTGCTGGCCGCCTGCCAGACATTCGAGGACGGCGACAAGCGCCTCTACGAGCAGAGCAACCGTCTGTTCGAGGAAAGCCTGCAGCAGACCCAGGCCAAGGCGCTGCCGCCGCCGTCGGTGCAGGCTGCGCTGATTCCGCCGCTGAGCGTCGACGGCAGTTCGGCTGTCAGTGGCCCGCGCTTCGATGTGGTCGCCAACGACATGCCGGCCCGCGAATTCTTCCTCAGCCTGATGGACAACGCCGGACAGAACCTGCTGGTGCACCCAGAGGTGACGGGCAACATCACCTTCAGCCTGCGCAACGTGACGCTGGAAGAGGTGCTCGCTGCAGTGCGCGACAGCTACGGTTACGATTTTCGACGCACCAGCTATGGCTATCAGGTGCTGCCAAATAGGATTTTTGTAAAGACATACGATTTGAATTATTTGGATCTTGAGCGGGAAGGGGTCGCAGAAACTAGAGTTAGTTCTGGACAGGTTATTTCTTCGGAAGATGACATAACAAATAACAGCCGTTCTAGGAGCTCAAGAACTTCAAGTACTCAGGACGCGAGCAGAGTTACCACCCGATCAAGAACGGAACTTTGGAAAAGTGTTCTTGATGCGGTATCTATGATAGTTGGAGTAGATAAGCCGAAGCTTGAGGTGGATGATCTTAAAATTCAGAAGGTTAGCTCTAAAGTAACACCGGCAGCAGTTGACACCGAGATCAAGTACAGGGAGGCGACGTGCCGCTCCGGATATGAAGGGGCCAGCGTTTGTTATAGCTCAATGTCTGGCGTGCTAACTGTAAGGGCTACGTCAGAAGATCATGCAGTAGTTTCTGAGTTTCTCTCGCTCATCCAGCGTAATCTACAGCGTCAGGTCATCTTGGAAGCGAAAATTCTTGAGGTGAATCTGTCTGATGGGTATCAGGCAGGCATCAACTGGTCGCAGCTGGGCAGCTTCGGCAACGCCGACATTACGCTTGGCCTGCAGGGCGATGCACTTGCGGGTGCGCAAGGCATTGGCGGCGTGTTCAGCGCGATCGTTCGGAACGGTGACTTCTCCGGGGTACTGCAATTGCTTGAGACCCAAGGAGATGTGCGGGTGCTATCCAGTCCGCGGGTGTCGACACTGAACAATCAAAAGGCGGTAATCAAAGTCGGTACCGATGAGTTTTTTGTCACCGATGTTTCTACTACCACGACCACTCTAGCCGGCGGCACCACCGCGCCGGATCTGGACATTACGTTGACGCCGTTCTTCTCTGGTATTTCCCTGGACGTCACGCCGCAGATCGACGAACACGACAATGTAACGTTGCACGTGCGCCCGACCGTTAGCCGTGTTCAAGACCAGAACAAAAGCATTCAGCTGGGCGGCTCCGATAACGTCTTCAACCTGCCGCTCGCTCTGTCCACTACTCGCCAATCAGACTCCATCGTGCGCGCGCGCAGCGGCCAGGTGGTGGTGATCGGCGGGCTGATGGAAAATCGAAACACCAACAGTGATGCCAATGTGCCATGGGCGTCAAAGCTGCCGGTGCTCGGTGCCCTGTTTCAACAGCAGCGCAAGTCCCTCGAGCAGACAGAGCTGGTCATCCTTCTGCGGCCGCGGGTGATCGATGAGCGCGTCTGGCTTGATGACTTACGTAAGAGCGCCGATTCGTTCCGGCAGGTCAGGTAGGCGCCGGTATGTACGAAGCATTCTTCGGCCTGCAGGAAAAGCCATTCGCATTGACGCCGAATACCGGCTTCATGGTTCGCCTGCCGCCTTACCAGGCGTGCCTGAACCTGCTGCGCGTGGCTCTGGCCGAAGGCGAGGGCTTCATCAAGGTGACCGGCGAAGTGGGCACCGGCAAGACCCTGCTCTGCCGCGCGCTGCTCAAGCAACTGGATGCCGAACACTACCAGCTCGCCTGGTTGCCGAACCCAGCGCTCGGACCCATGGCGCTGCGCCAGGCGCTGGCCCATGAGCTGCATGTGCCGCGGGTCGAGCAACTGGACAATCACGGGCTGCTGACGGCACTGCATCGCCGGCTGATCGAGCTGGCCGGCCAGGGCAAGAGCACCGTGCTGTTGATCGATGAGGCGCAGGCGCTGCCACCGGCCACGCTGGAGGCCCTGCGACTGCTGACCAATCTGGAAACTGAGCAGCGCAAACTGCTGCAGGTGGTGCTGTTCGGCCAGCCTGAACTGGACGCTACGCTGGCCAGCGAAAATTTCCGGCAATTGCGCCAGCGCATCACATTCTCCTATCGCCTGCGCCCGCTGGATGTCAGCGATGCCAGGCGCTACCTGCATGAACGCCTGGCGGTTGCCGGTTATCAAGGTGAACCGCTGTTCAAGCCGGCCGCGATTCGCCTGCTGGTCAAGGGCAGCGGTGGCATCCCGCGGTTGCTCAACATCCTGGCCAACAAGTGCCTGATGGCGGCGTTTGGCGAAGGCCAGCGACGGGTCGGCAGCCGCCATGTACGCCGTGCCCTGGCCGATACCGAGGGTGCGCGACCGTTCCTGCGTGCAGCCCTTCCGTTGCGTTGGGCATTGCTGGCGGGTGCGGCAACCCTGAGCCTGCTGCTGAGTGCATTGCCATGGCTGTCGCAGCTGGCCGAGGTGCGGCCATGAGCCTGGTCAACGACATGCTGCGCGATCTCGAAGCGCGCGGCGCGGCATCCGGCGGGCAGAGCCCATTCCTCGACATGCAGGCTGTCGATGAAACAGCCGCAACGCGGCGTCAGCGATCGGCACGGCTGCGCCGCTGGTTGTTGCCGCTGGCTATCGGGGCGTTGGTCGCCGCGGCATCGGTGGTGCTGTTCCAACGTTTCGCGCAAGCCCCGGCTGTGCAGGAGTCACCTGCCGCCGCTCCGGTGGTCGCTGCGGTGCCTGCAACTCAGCTCCTCGACGTCTTGCCGCAGCAAGACGGTGGCCGTTTCGTGCTGCAGTTGCTGCTGGATCGCTCGATCAGCTATCAGCGCACCGACGAAGGCGGCGCGATCAGTCTGCGCCTGCCGGATGTGACACTCGTCGGTGGCCCGCGAAACGGCCGTGTGGAGAGCAATGGCCTAAGTCTGTCCTGGCGAGTGGAACAGCAGGGCGACCAGGTGCAGGTGCTGCTGCTCGGTATGACCGATCGCCTCGATGTGAGTGATCGGCTCGAGCCGGCCGCTGGCCATGCGCAGCTCTGGCTGGAAGTCCACATGGATGGCGCACCAGTGGCCGTTCCTGAGGACTTGGAGCTGCCTTTTGCCGAGCCGGCATTGGACGAAGCGAGCCTGCCGGAGTGGGTCACCCGCACCGCGCCAGACGCGCAAACCGCGCCGCCCGTCGCGCCGGATGTGCAACCGGTCGCCGAGCCAGCCCCGGCCCCGGTTGCCAGACCTCAGGTTGCCACCAAACCCACCGTGCAGATCGGCAGTCATCGACCGGACCCGCTGGCCCAGGCGCGCGACGCGCTGCAGCAGCAGAACTTCCCCCGTGCCATCGAGCTGCTGCAGGCGCTCCATGCCGCACAGCCGGACAACGCCGAGGCGGCCCGCTGGTTGGCTCGTGCTTACCTGGCAGCTGGACAGATCGAGCCATTGCTTGAGTGGCTGCCGGCCCAGCTGCAGAGGCGGCCGTTCGATGCCGAGCTGCGTATGCTGCTCGCCCGTGGCCAGCTGCAGAGCGGCGACAAACAGACGGCGCTCGCCACCCTGGTGCAGAACGCGCCGTCGCTGGCCAGCGATCCCGGCTATCACGCGTTGCTGGCAGCTCTGCAGCAGCAGGTCGGCGACTGGGCGGGCAGCGCTGCGGTTTATCGCCAGCTGGTGGCTCTTCAGCCGCAGCAGGCGGCCTGGCAGCTGGGCTTGGCCATCGCGCTGGAACAGATCGATCAACCCGCCCGGGCGGCGCGCCACTACCGTCTGGCCGCGCAAGGGCAGGGGCTCGATGACAACTCGCGGCGCTTCGCCGCCGAACGTGCCGGCGTACTCGGAGGTGCCCGATGACCGCGCAAGACATGCGCCAGCGCAAGATTCGTCTCGGCGATCTGCTGGTCCAGGCCGGCCTTATCAGCGAGGCGCAGTTGCAGCAGGCGCTGCAGGACCAGAAGCGCACCGGCTCCAAGCTCGGGCGCACGGTACTCGACCTCGGCTTCATCGACGAAGGCCGCCTGCTGCGTGCGCTGTCCGAGCAGCTGCAGATTCCCTTCGTCGAACTCAAGCACTACAAGTTCGACAACCAGCTGACCCAGAGCCTGCCCGAGGCGGTCGCCCGGCGCTTCCGGGTGATCGTGCTGTCCCGCCAGGGCGATGGTTTGCTGGTGGGCATGACCGACCCGCTGGACATCTTCGCCCAGGACGAGATCGAGCGCCTGCTCGGCAAGCGCGTCCACCCGGCAGTGGTGCGGGAAAGCGAGCTGCTCGGCGCGCTCGATCAGCTCTACCGCCGCACCAGCGAGATCGCCTCGCTGGCCGGCGAGCTGGAAGGGGAGCTGCAGGAAAGCGACTTTGACCTCTCGCGCCTCGGCGAAAGCAACAGCGATGCGCCGGTGGTGCGCCTGCTGCAGACGCTGTTCGAGGACGCCGTGCAGATGAAGGCCTCGGACATTCACATCGAACCGGACGAAGGCGTGGTGCGGATTCGCCAGCGTATCGACGGTGTGCTCAACGAACAGGTGATGAAGGAACACCGTGTGGCTTCGGCGCTGGTCATGCGCCTGAAGATCATGTCCGGCCTGGATATCTCGGAAAAGCGCCTGCCGCAGGACGGCCGTTTCAACATCCGCGTGAAGAACCGCAACCTCGATGTGCGGGTCTCCACCATGCCGGTGCAGTTCGGCGAGTCGGTGGTCATGCGTCTGCTCGACCAGAGCGGCGCGATGTTCAAGCTCGAAGGCACCGGCATGCCGCCGGCGATGCTCGAGCGCTTCCGGCGCCTGTTGCAGCGTCCGCACGGCATGGTGCTGGTCACCGGCCCGACCGGCTCGGGCAAGACCACCACGCTCTACGCCGGGCTTTCCGAGCTGAACAGCCCGGAGAAGAAGATCATCACCGTCGAGGACCCGGTGGAGTACCGCCTGCCGCGGATCAATCAGGTGCAGGTCAACGCCAAGATCGAGCTGACTTTCGCCCGCGTGCTGCGCGCCGCCTTGCGTCAGGACCCGGACATCGTCCTGGTCGGCGAGATCCGTGATCAGGAAACCGCCGAGATCGGCCTGCGCGCCGCACTGACAGGCCACCTCGTACTCTCGACGCTGCACACCAACGATGCCCTGACCTCGGCCATGCGCCTGATCGACATGGGCGTCGAGCCCTTCCTCGTCGCCACCGCGCTGAATGCGGTGCTGGCCCAGCGTCTGATACGCCGCGTGTGCGAGAACTGCATGGAGGACGATCAGCCCGATCCTCGGCAACTGGCCTGGCTGGAAGCGCTGCACGGCGGCTCGCTGCGCGACCACCGTTTCAAGCGCGGCAATGGTTGCCATCAATGCCACAACAGTGGCTATGCCGGCCGTGTCGGCGTGTACGAGCTGCTGGAGCTGGACGAACCGATGATCGCCGCATTGCGTCGAGGCGATCCTCAGGGCTTCGCCGAGGCCGCGCGCCAGCAGGCGCACTATCGACCACTGGCGGCGTGCGCGCTGGATTACGCCATCGCCGGCGTCACCAGTATCGAAGAGGTGCTGAAGGTCTGCGCCACCCTGGCGGACGACGAGGTGATCGCGTGATCGCCGCTAGTCTCCTGCCTATCGCGGCCGTAGGCGCCAGCGCCGCGGGCGCCGTCCGGTCGCTTCGCGGGGAGCCTGCCGATGCCTAGCTTCCGCTATACCGGCCGCGATATGCGCGGTGCACGGGTCAGCGGCGCGCTCGATGGCGCCAGCGCTGACGCCGTGGCCAGCGAGCTGGTGTCGCGCCAGATCACCCCGCTGACCATCGATGCGGAGCGTGCCCAGGCCGATAGCGTCGACGTGTTTGCCGTGCTGCGCGAAAAGCTGCGGCGTAAACGTGTCGATCTGGACGAACTGATCATCTTCAGCCGCCAGATGTACAGCCTGAACAAGGCCGGCGTGCCGATCATCCGCGCCATCGGCGGTCTGGCCGAATCCAATCGCAACCTGTATTTCCGCGGCATCCTGCAGGACGTGCGCGCCAGCCTCGAAAGCGGCCAGTCCATGGCGGTCGCGCTGAACGCGCATCCCAAGGTGTTCAACAATCTGTTTGTCAGCATGGTCAGCGTCGGTGAGAACACCGGCCAGCTCGACCAGGCGTTCAAGCAGCTGTCTGCCTATCTCGAGCTGGAGCGCGAGACCCGCAAGCGCATCAAGCAGGCCACGCGTTATCCGATCTTCGTGCTGGTGGCCATGGGAGTGGCGCTGGGTGTCATCAATCTCTTGGTGATCCCGGCGTTCGCCAAGGTCTTCGCCCAGTTCCACGCGCAACTGCCGTGGGCCACGCGCGTGCTGATCGGCACCTCCAACTTCATGCGCGACTATTGGTGGCTGTTGCTGCTGGGCATCGTTGGCGGGCTTTACGCCTTCTTCAAGTGGATCGAAACCGACGCCGGTAGACTGCGCTGGGACCGCATCAAGCTGCGCCTGCCCATCGTCGGCGGCATCTTCGAGCGAATCGCCCTGGCGCGCTTCACCCGCACCTTCGCGATGATGTATCGCGCCGGCGTGCCGCTGCTGCAGACGCTCTCGATCAACAGCGCCAGCGTCGGCAACCAGCATATCGGCCAGGCGATTCTCGGCATTCGCGAAAGCGTCGAACGCGGCGAAGCGCTGACCCGTTCGGCGCACAACTCCGGTCTGTTCACTCCGTTGGTACTGCAGATGATGGCCGTCGGCGAAGAAACCGGCGCGCTGGATGACCTGTTCATCGAAGTCGCCGACTTCTACGAGCAGGAGGTGGACTACGACCTCAAGCAGCTGGCTGATGCCATCGAGCCGATTCTTATCGTGGCCATGGGCGTGATGGTGCTGATTCTTGCGCTCGGCGTGTTTCTGCCGATGTGGGAGCTGGGTAGCGCGGCGCAGGGGAGGGGTTGATGAGCTTACGAATAGCGACATTTCACATGAGCCACGGAGGCACGATGCAACGACACAAGGGTTTCACCATGATCGAGCTGGTCGTGGTCATCGCCATCCTCGGCATCCTGGCCGCGGTCGCCTTGCCACACTTCATCGACTCGGCCAAGGACGCCCACCGCGCCAGCGTGCGCAGCGCTGGTGGTGCGCTCACATCCGCCGTCTCGCTTGTGCGCGGCCAGTACGAACTGAATCGCGGCGGCGGCAGCAATGCCTGCCTGGCCGGCAACTGCCAGATCAACGTACAGGGCTACGGCAACGGCGCGATGGATGTGAACGCCAACGGCTGGCCCGTAGGCACCGAACGCAGCGGCACTCCGCTCGCCAACACCAGCATGTCCGCCGATGAATGCCGCAACCTCTGGAGCAACCTGCTGCAGGCTTCCTCGCAGAGCCTGACCGGCACCAATCCGGCATTCACCGCCACGGCCAACGGCACCCGCTGCCTGTTCACCTACAACCTCGATGGCGGCGACGACGTCATCGAATACAACGCCAATACCGGCGAAGTCTTCGTCAACTTTAACTGAGTCAACAAGGAGCGACAACTATGAAGAAGCAACAGAGCGGTTTCACCATGATTGAGTTGATTATGGTGATTGTTATTTTGGGGATTTTGGCGGCGTTTGCTTTGCCGAAGTTTGCGGATTTTGGAAGTGATGCGAGAAAGGCCTCTATAGAGGCGGTAGCGGGTAGCATGAAGTCCGCGTCTGCGATTGTCCATTCTGCATATTTGGCCGGAAAGAAGAAAAATGATGGCGGTACTGATGATCCGGATTATGTTGAGTTGGAAGGGCAGAAAATAACCGTGAACTCTAAGGGTTATGCAACTGCAGACGAGAATGGAATCATCGCGGCGTCACAAATAGATGGTCAAAACTATACGATTTCTGCAGGTAAAGTAACTGATAGTACCGCTGAAGATTCCAACACATGTTATGCAGAATACGAACTGAGTGCTGACGGATACGCAGAGATTAACGTTGATTCGGATGGTTGCTAATAGCCATAGTCATGTAGTTCGGTACAATCCGCTGCTGCCGAAGGTCCGCTGAGGCCTATGGCTGGCGGGTTTACCGCCTACGCTGCATGCAACCCAACGTCTGGTCGGGTTGCTGCGAATTCCCGGAGGCGGGTGGGGATCCTGTCTATAACCCGCTTCTAAAAGAAGAGCAGGCCAATGGTTGAACAACGCGGTTTTACGATCGTCGAGTTGATCATGGTGATCATGATTCTCGGCATCATCTCTGCCGTGGCCGTGCCGCGCTTTTTCGACCGCAAGGTCTTCGATGAGCGCTTCTACTTCGAAGAAGCGCTCTCGACCGTTCGCTATGGGCAGAAACTGGCTGTGGCGAGTGGTTGCCCCATTGCCTTTCAAATCGATACTTCTGGATATTCATTGAATTACAGCGGTGGCGATTGCGGTGTCATGCCTGTCGGAATCGACTACGTCAAGTCGCTGCCTACTGGCGTTGCTGTCACTAAAACACTCGCCATAAGTTTCAATTCCCTCGGCAGCGTAAACGAAGCCTGCCCAGGCGGGCGGTGTATGGCCACGATTGGCAGCCATACCTTCACCGTTCACTCCGCCACCGGCTTTATCGAGGTGGGTCAATGACTCGATTCCAGACCGTAAGCTGGGTTGAGCCTGCGAAGCCCAACGAGCAGAGTATCGGCAGGTTCCGGTCATTGCTTCGATGCGCATTGGACTTCGACACCATTTTCCTCATTCACAACCTACCGGGCTTCAACGTAGGGTGGATGACGCTTTACCCATCCACCAATGTTCTCCACGCCACCAGTCACAATCCCGCCCCATGGTGGAAAATGCTGCGCGGTTTTCCACCCTACGGCCGCGCCACGGGACCGAGGTATCAGCCGTGATCCGCCCTCAACGCGGGATGACCTTGGTCGAGCTGGTTATCACCATCGTCATCATCGGCATCGCCGCAGCTGCATTGTTTTCCGCCATGGCGAGCATCACCGCGCGCTCGGCCAGTCCGCTGCTACGCCAGCAGAGCGTGATGATCGCCGAAAGCTATCTGTCGACGGCGCTGGCGCTGCCTTACGATCAGCTGAGCAGCGCCGCGCAATCGGCCGCTGCACCCCGGAATCTTGCCGGTGAACCGGTTACCGAACTGGCCGGCTACTCAGTCGCGCTGTCGGTCAATAGTGCTGCCAAGCTCAATGGTGTTGACGCCACCCGCATCGAGGTGACGGTGACCGATCCGCAGAACCAGTCGTTACAGCTCTTCGGTTGGCGCACCTGCTACGGCGAGTACGATGCGGCGGGGAATGACCTATGCCCCTGATGCGAGCGCCGGGGCGCCAGCACAGTCGGCGAGATGTGACGTTTGCGGGCGCTGGCTCGGCATTCTTCCGCCAGGACTTTAGGCAAACCGTCGGTAGTACCAATGGGTTCACGCTGGTCGAGCTGATCATGGTGATCGCGCTGGCTGGCGCCGTTGCGGTAATGGTCGGTACGGTGATGTCGCGGCCGTTGCAAGGCTTCACCGACCATAGTCAGCGGGCCGAACTGACCGATCTCGCGGCGATCGCGCTCAACCGGATGGCGCGCGATATTCGGCTAGCCGTACCAAACTCCGTCCTTGTAGCCGACACGGGCGATGAAATCAGGCTCGTTCCGATCGCGGCCGCCGGACGCTATCGGGCCAATCAGCCGATGCCTGATGGGCCACGTCAGGATCCTCCGGCCTGTACGCAGGCATCCGGCCGCTGCTTGATTGATATCCTCAGCCCGATCGAGCCGGCAGATAGCAAGAACAACAAGCATTGGCTGATTATCTATAACACCGGTTCGCTCGTCGGGCGCCCCGAGCCCGTCGATGGAGCGGTCTCGCCGGTGTCACCCAAGGCCTTCACCTGGAAAAACGGGGTGCTTGAGGCTGATCTCTCGGCTTTCCGCTTCGAGTTCGCCTCGCCGCAACATCGGTTTTTTCTGGCCGACCGAGTTGTCGGCTATCGGTGCCGAAATGGTGCGCTGGTTCGCGCTGAGTTCGACGAACTGGCCGCGTCTGATTACGCAGGTGCCGCCACCGTGGTCGATCGTGTTGATTGCGGCCAGAGCCAGTTCAGCTACGAATCCGGCAACAACACGCGCAACGGCCTTGTGACGCTCAAACTGGTACTGGCTGGCGCTGGCGGAACCGTCACCCTCTTGCAGCAGGTCCAGGTCGATAATGCGCCCTGATTTTTCCTTCCTACAGAGTCGCCAGGGCGGCTTCGGGCTAGTCGCCGCGATGTTTGTCATTATCGTCATCGCCGGCGCGATCGCGGCCATGGCGCGGATGTCCGAAACCCAGAGCGCCACCAGCAGCATGGCGATCCAGCAGGCGCGGGCCTATCAGGCAGCGCGGGCCGGGATTGAGTGGGGAATCCATCGGGCGATGGCAGATCTTTCTTGTGAAGACCAGTTCACGCTGGAGGGCTTCGAGGTAGAGGTGAAATGCGACCCGCCCGCTGCTGCCGTATCCCTGCCTGAGGAAGACCGTAGCCTGCACTTCATCTCGCTGCAGGCCAGCGCACAGTACGCCTCGCCGGGCAGCCCGGATCATGTGTACCGGCAGTTGAGTGCCGTGGTGGAGAAGAATGACTGACATGCTCAATAGGACAAGGGGCAGCTGGCCGATGCTGGCGGGCTGGGTGCGGGTGAGGGCATTGTCGCTCGCAGTGCTCTGCCTACTCGGTATTGTCTGTCTGGGCAGCCCGGCCGCATCGGCGGCGCTCTGTTCAAATGTCTTTCCCCAGGACGCAACGCCGGATACTGGCGCGACACTCGACCTTGCCGTAATGGATCGTCAGGTCTACGGCCCCTTTCCCTCCCGTGGTGCCGCATACACCGCAAGCGGGGATTACTTCTACGACGCCGGCAAGCTGAACAACGGCGAGACCATCTCGGTAACGGCCGGCCGGCCCGTGCGGATGTTCGTCGACGGCGATCTCGAACTCGCACCGCATAGCAGGATCAATCCGAACGGTTCGGCGGCCGACTTGCTGATTGTCGTGCGCGGAAATCTAACCATCGGCACCAAGAACGATATCAATGCGTTGGTGTATGTGACCGGCGATGTCACCGCCAATCCTAGCGCTCACATAGAGGGTGCCCTAACAGCCGAAGGCAGCATCGATACCAAGGTCAAAGACGTTATCACTTACGACGAGGTGGCCGCGTCGGCGTTTGCTCAGGGCGACCTCTGCCAGACTACCGAAAATATCCCGCTTTACCTGCGCTTCGATGAGGCGAGCTGGGGCGTACCGGCGAACACGGGGCGAGGGGCATTCGACATCCAGGTAATTGGCGGGGCCGTTACCGCCGGGGCTGACCCGGCCCGGCCCGTCGATAGGCAAGGCGAGGGAACGTGTCGATATGGGCGATTCGATGCACCCGCAAGTGCGGTGCTGGTACGAGATCACGACTCACTTGATCTCAAGCGTGAACTGAGTGCGAGTTTCTGGCTCAAGGTGGAGGCAACGCCGAGCGGTAACGTCGCCGTATTTTCGAAGGGCACTACGTACAGGCTTGAGTTAGATAACCAGCGTCGGTTGGTATTAACTTCGCGAGCGCCTACCTGGTTCGGCGGAAGGGCTTTGACGGTTTACTCTCGGCCACTCCCGATTGGCATGTGGGTGCACGTAGGCTTTCACCTCAAACTAACGGTCGTCTTCTTGGGTTTGGACAGGCTAGACGGGGCACTTTATTTGGATGGAACTGCCGAGTCGGCAGCCAGTGAGACATTCTTGTTTGGTTCAACTCCGAACGACACTGACCCTCTTATCATCGCAGGTGATTCAAGTGGTCTCGTCGGATCGATCGACGAGGTTCGGTTACATCAAGGGCTCTGGACTATCGATGACTACAGGAGGCAGATGGCAGCGCGTCATTGGTGTGGCACGCCAGCAGGCATCGATCACTTCGAGTTCACCACCAGTGCCTCGGCACATACCTGCAGCCCTCAAGCCGTCACGCTCATGGCCTGTACCAATGCAGGCCCCGGGGCCTGCCAGCCCTATCCGGGGGAGGTATCGGTCATGCTCGGAGGAGATGGCTGGCTCGGCGGCAACCAGCAGATGCTCAGGGGGGGCGTCGGGACCTTTAAGCTGCAGGGGCTGCAACTGCAGATGCCCTTGGTCGTCGAGGCCTCGGAGCCCGAAACCTCCAGATCGACACTTTGCCAGATTGGCGACGCACCGCTTTCCTCCAACTGCCTGCTGAACTTCGCGCAGAGCGGCTTCATCTTCGATGTGCCGGATATGCAGGCCGGTCGCGGACATTCGGCTGTGCCCATGCGTGCGGTCATTGACGTCGGTGACGAAGGCAGCCCACGCTGTGAGCCGGCGTTCACCGATACTACGCGTGAGGTGCGTTTATGGAGCAGCTTTGTCACTCCGTCAGTCAGCGAGCTGTCGGACAGCTCGAAACCGGTTCAGGTGAATGCCGAACCGATCGGGCAGAGCTTTGCAGAGGCTCGGCCGCTCGCGCTTAGTTTCGATCAGAACGGCGCCACCGCGCTCGAGGTGAACTACGCCGAAGCCGGCCGGATGCTGCTCAACGCCTACTATTCGGGCAGCACGGAGGAGGGTGACAGCGGGCCGATGAGCGGCAGCGATGACTTCGTTTCCACGCCGGCGGGGTTCTGCATCGAGCCGTCGCAGACATGCTCGGCCGAAGACAGCAGCTGCAATGTATTCGGGCAGGTTGGCCAAGCGTTTTCGACCTTGATCAGGCCGGTCGCCTGGCGTGCCGATGGTGATCTTTGCGCAGCGGGTACAACCCGGAACTATCGACAGGATCGGGTGCAGCTGAGTCCTGTAGTGGTAGCGCCCTCTCCTGCCATCGGTGGGGTGGCTGGCCGTGTACTCCGCCCTGCCGATGGTCGCTATGACCATCTAGCACCGGGAGTGCCGGCTAACTGGGACGGGACGATTGTCCAGGATGTTGCGTTGTCGGAGGTTGGTGTGTTTCGCCTGCGCGTCGAGCCGCCCCCCTATCTCGGCGTAGCTGTACCGTCCAGCGAGTCGGCTCCGGTCGGGCGATTCATCCCGCACCACTTGAAGGCACGAGTAGAGGGCGCGCTAGAGGCGGCTTGCGGTGTGTTCAGCTACCAGGACCAGCCGGTCGCACTGTCCTTGCCTCCGACGCTGACGATCACCGGTTACGGCCTCTCCGAGGGCGCCGAATACGTAACCGAAAACTACGATTTCGACGGCTTCTGGGGCTTCGTTAGCAGCCCCGCCGCGAGCTGGCTGGCCGCTGACCGGAGTCTCGACCTTGCGCCTCGGCTGAAGCATGGAGACGGCGATCCCGGTGAGCTGACCTGGCAGCCGATCGACGACCTCGTGCCTGACCAAAGCGGTAAGAATGATGGGGACGGCCAACGGACCTACGTCTGGGATGCAGCTTGGCTTCGTTATGCGCGCGGTACGCGCCCAGACGCCAATGACCACCCATTGCAACTCCGATTGCGGTTTACAGCAGCAGAGTTGACCGACAGAGACGGTGTCTGTCATGGCGCCAGCGGTTGCGACGTTCTTGAAGCCACTCTGGACCACAGCGAGTTCCGCTTGGGCCGGCTACGCATTGGCAATGGCCACGGCTCCGAGCTACAGGATCTGAGTCTGCCCTGGGTGATCGAGACTTGGCAGCCCTCAAATATCTTCCTCCCTGAAACCGGCGATGCCTGCAGTGCACCGGTTTGGGGGGAAGCACAGGCAACGGAGCAGGTCGGTAATCTGTCGACCAAGACATTACTGATCGATGGCGGGCGTATTGGATACGAAGGCAGCCTGATCATCAGCAGGCCGCAAGCTACCGGCGAAGCTCGCATAGGCTTTCCTGACGTGCCTGAATGGCTCTGGTATGACTGGCAGGGCAAGGGGCGGGAGGCGAGTCGAGGGCTGGCCAGTTTCGGGATCTATCATGGCCCGAAGCCATTGATCTTCCGTCGTGAGGTATACCGGGGAATGTGAGTTCGGAAAGCAAAAAGGCCGCTCAATGAGCGGCCTTTCCGTCTCGGTGTAAAAGAGGGGAATCCCTGGCCTGCCTGTACCAGGGTCCCCGAAACTGGTT
>ERZ1673962.772-NODE-772-length-19293-cov-42.522663_pt1 | contig 19293 bp, 13 predicted proteins | sample MGYA00580188_ERZ1673962 | MGnify/ENA primary metagenome ERZ1673962 (study PRJEB41334, sample SAMN05608104) | rock metagenome | biome: terrestrial subsurface; feature: shale formation; material: shale | place: USA: Pennsylvania ... | reverse complement strand
TACGACACGCTGTTTCGATCAAACTCACTGCTTGCAGTCCAACATATCACCTATAGACAACAGAGATTTGAGGCTCCGGTGAGTCCGACCTTCCCTTTAATGTGTCTATTGAACCGGTTTTCATTATTCTGAGCCACTTTCAGCAGCTTAACTTGGCAACGATTGCATTAAAGCAGGAGCTTCTAGAATTACTGCAGGGATAAAAAGGAGATAAAAATTTTGGCAGCCTCAAAAAGTTCAACCTGTAAATTTTACGCTCTTGCACACGAAAAAGTGGATAATGTGGACGATTTCCTGTCTAAATTAGAGGCAGTTAGCCATGAAATCCCCACTCCTCTGCGCCAAATTATCAACGAATGTAAGGCTGCTATAACCTCTTTTGCGTCGCTTCCTGTAACTGTATTACACGTGGACAGAGAGGGGGGTATTCTTTCAGCGAACCCAAAAGCTCAAGAATGGCTCAAACATATATGTCAAGGTGGACTTTCGAATCACACATTTCTGGACCTTCTTGAGCCAGATAGCTCGAAAGCCTTCCAACATGCTCTAGAGGAAGCCTTCAACTCGGGAGAAATGATATTGGCCAATCCACTTACTTTAAAGGTAGAGGATCAGCATGGACTAGCTTGGCAATATACTCACCTAAAACGTCTTCCCACACTAGAAGATATTATCCAGATAGTTATTATTTTATCAGAGCACAAGCAGAAAAAAGAGCAATTATTATCCACAAATAGACTACCTGATCTTGATTCAAAAGACTCATTTCGGGAAGCTACTAAAATATGCCAAAATATTACTGATAATGAGAAGCCAGAAAAGTGCGAGAGCCTAGGTGAAAATATTTTTATGCATACAACCGAGGCAGTTCTGGTAACCAATATTGATAAAAATATCATCCGTGTAAACCCAGCATTCGAACGTATCACTGGATACTCTGCTCAAGAGGTAGTTGGTAAAAATCCAAATATTCTATCATCTGGGATTCATGATATTTCATTTTACAAAAAAATGTGGGCAGACATTAATTACACAGGCCACTGGACGGGTGAGGTTACTAACTGCACAGCTGACGGCAGCTTCTACACGGCACTTACTACCATCAGTGCAATTACAGATAGTGACGGATGCCTTCAGGGGTATATTGATATTCAGTCGGATATTACAATCCTCCGAGAAACTCAAGCACAAGCAATAAAACTTGCTAATTACGATTCACTCACCGGGCTACCTAATCGCGACTTACTAAATGACCGACTGGAACAATTACTACGTGTCAGCAAGAGACACAACCATGGATTTGCGGTTATGTTCGTTGATTTGGACCATTTCAAAGAAGTCAATGACAGCTTAGGTCATATTGTCGGCGATGATTTACTGGTTAATATTAGCAAGCAGCTACGAGCAATGCTTCGTAGCGGGGATACCATTGCACGAATAGGCGGTGATGACTTCGTGGTGTTATTACCAGAGACCCGGGAAGCTGCCGCTTTGGAAGTAGCAGAAAAATTGGTCATTGGCTTACATAAACCTTTGAATCTACCGGGCATCCCGGGGTATGCACCTTCACTCTCTGTTGGAGTTGCACTTTTTCCTGACCACGCACATGATGCCGACACACTGCTAAAATTTGCTGACACTGCCGTCAATCAGGCTAAAGCGTCTGGCCGGAATAGGTTTGTGCTCTACGGCCAAACTATGGGTGAACAGCTCGACGCTAAATTCAAACTCCGTACCGAACTCCCTTTGGCAATTCAACGAGGGGAGATGCTTATTTATCTGCAACCCAAGTTCGATTTAAATACTCGGCGCATCATGGGTGCGGAAGCTTTAATACGCTGGCAACACTCCTCTCTTTCTTTACTCTCCCCTGCAGATTTTCTTCCTGCTATTTCAGGTACTCCTGTGATGGAAGAGCTGGATAGCTGGATATTAAATGAAAGTATTGAGCTACTGGCAGACTGGCAGCAGCGTGGGTGCTTGCCGACCGAATTCCATATTGCCATTAACCAGACAGCCGACGACATCAACACATCAACCTGGGCAGATCACTTACAAGCTCTGCTGGCACGCGTGTACTTACCCCCTGCACGATTAGAGATTGAGCTTGTCGAAAGCGTGCTGGCGGAAAACGACTCAACTATTCAAAATAACTTGAGGCAGTTACGAGAGCTGGGTGTTTCACTAGCCATTGATGACTTTGGGACTGGGTATTCCAACTTGGCATATCTCACCCGCATGCCGTTCACACTGCTGAAAATTGACATGCGATTTGTCAAAAACATGCAAGAAAGTGCAAGTGATCTGGAAGTAGTTAAAACCATTATTACTTTGGCAAAAGCCCTTGATGTTCGCACCCTTGCCGAGGGGGTCGAGACTGAAGAACAAGCTAAACTACTTCAGGAGCTCGGGTGTGACTGGGCACAGGGTTACCTAGTATCCCCACCCATACCTGTTGAAGAGTTTGAAAAATATTTTCTTGGTTAGACCTATCAACAAGGGCCTTGCGCCTACACTGAAGCCCTTCCTTCCCCATCTCTGTATACGTACAAACTTCCAGAGCGGCGCCGAATCGTTTCGGCAAACTCGCAGTACCGGGTTCGGGTAAGCCGCAAAATCACATCGCGCTTCATAGCCACAACCTGATCGTTTATTGAACTACCACGCAGTCTAGACCAGCTGCATCCGATACTTCTTGAATGACTCGGCCTGCTCGAAGATATCCTTGTATACCTCGTCACGATCAACCGGTGGATAACCGTGCCTGGCCAACAGCAGAATCAGCTCCACTTTCAACTCCGCCTTGATGCTCTCGCGCTGGCTCCAGTCGGTATACCTGGCCTTGTCATCCACAACCAGTTTCACGGCCTTAGCCAGTTCGATCAGCTTATCATCCGGGTAGCTGAAGTCGTACTTGGCCGCCAATGCCTTCAGGATGTCGTAGAACGCCTTTTCCTCGAAATCGATGCCAAGCCCTTCAAAGGATTGAATCTCCTGCCGAAGCTGGTGATACAGGTCAATGATCTCATCGGAGAAGTCTTCCAACACATTACTGACCAGCACATCATCTTCCTTGCGCTCATTGTACCGCTCTACCAGTGCCTGGAAGCGCTTGGAGAACTCGATCGCCTGTGCCCGGTTGGTCTTCTTGAACTGGCCGATCGCTTTGGCCAGCAGTTGCTGCAATAGCTTGATTTTGGTGTTCGGCAGTTTGATTTTCTCGATCTTGGCCAGGTAGTCGTCATCGAAGATATCGATCTCCGACTCATCATCACTGCCGACCGTGAACACTTCCTCCACTCCATCACTTTTCAGCGCGTCTTCGATCATCGCCCGAACCCTGGCGTTCATTTGCGCAGTATCCGGCGCGTCGCCCTTGGTCAGTTTGAACACGATCGAACGCACGGCCAGATAGAAGTGAATCAGGTCTCGGTCTGACTGGGACAAGCCCTCACTGCCGCAGCAGATGTCGTAGGCCGCTTTGAGACGCTTCACCAGCGCCATGAACCGCTTTTCCTGCTTATCGGTCAGCATGGCGAACTCGGCGGCCATGTTGAGGCAATTCAACTGCGCCAGCGGCTCACCGGTAAAGTAGGGCTGCATATCGAATCGGTGGAACAGCTTGTTCAACAGGTCCAGATGATCCTTGACCGCAATAACCGACTGGCGAACATCCTCGAAGTTGGTCTCTTCGGTTTTGGAATACTGTGCCAGCGCCTTGTTCATCTGCGCCTTGATGCCGATGTAATCGACCACCAACCCTTTTTCTTTGCCTTCGTACTTGCGGTTAACCCGCGAGATGGTCTGAATCAGGTTGTGCCGCTGCACCGGTTTGTCGATATACAGGGTATCGAGGAAAGGTACATCGAACCCGGTCAGCCACATATCCACCACAATGGCGATCTTGAAATTGGACTTGGGATTCTTGAACTGGCGATCCAGCTCTTTGCGGTCGTCCTTGGTACCCAGCAGGTCCCAGAGCGCCTTCTTGTCATCCTTGTTGCGGGTCATCACCATCCGCACCCGGGCCGATGGCTTGATCTCCTTGCGCTCCTGTTCGGTCAGCTGAACACTGTCATCACAGGCTTTGATCTCAAACCACTCGGGCCGAAGGGTCTCCAGCTCCTGATACAGCTGCCAGGCGATCTCGCGGGAGCTGCTGACAAACATGGCCTTGCCCCTGATCGTCGCACCTTCCGCCACCCGGTTCTCATAGTGCTGTACAAAATCAGCAGCCAAAGCACGAATACGGTCCTGGTCACCCAGAATCGAGTTCATGTTGAGCATCGCCTTCTTGCTCTCTTCGATCTGGTACTCGCTGGAACCCTCTTCGGCGCACTGTTTGTAGTACTCCTCGATCTCGGTCAGCTTGCCGTTATCCAGCGTGACCTTGGCAGCACGGCCTTCGTAGACGATACGCACGGTGATTTCATCGTGAACCGACTCGGTCATGGTATAGGCGTCGACCACCTCACCGAACACATCCAGCGTGGCGTCGATGGGCGTGCCGGTGAAGCCCACATAGGTCGCATTGGGCAGGGAGTCGTGCAGGTATTTGGCAAAGCCGAAGATGCGCTCGACACCCCGCTCGGTGATCCTCACCTTCTGGTCCAGATTGATCTGGCTGCGATGGGCTTCGTCAGAGATACAGATCACATTGCTGCGCTCGGTCAGCAACTCGGTATCTTCGGTAAACTTGTGAATGGTGGTCAGGAATACTCCTCCGCTGTTGCGCCCCTTCAACAGCTCACGCAGATGCTGGCGGCTCTCCACACTGATCACATTTTGGTCACCGATATAGGCCTTGGCGTTGGTGAACTGCGCCGACAGCTGATCATCCAGATCGGTACGGTCGGTGATCAGCACAATGGTCGGGCTTTCCAGCTCCACGCTTTTCATCAACAGACGGGTCAGAAACTGCATGGTAAAGCTCTTGCCGCAACCGGTCGCCCCGAAGTAGGTACCCCCCTTGCCGTCACCCTCCGGCTTACGATGGGCCAGAATATTGCGGTAAAGCTTGTTGGCCGCGTAGTACTGGGGATAGCGGCAGACAATCTTCACTTCCTGTTTGGAGCTGTCAGGAAAGTAGATGAAGTGACGGATAACGTCCCTCAGCCGGTCTTTGTCGAACAGGCCACGAATCATGGTGTAGAGGCCGTTGATACCATCCCTTTCCACCGACTCATCACCGGTAATCTTGCGCCAGGCATAGAAGAACTCGTAAGGCGCGAACAGCGAGCCCATCTTGTTGTTCACCCCGTCGCTGATCACGCCGAAAGCGTTGTAAACAAGCAGCTGAGGAATGGCGCGGCGGTAGCGCGTTGCCAGCTGGACGTAGGCATCGTGGATGGTCGCTTCTTCGCGGATGGCGCTCTTGAATTCGAACAGCACCACGGGCAGGCCATTGATGTAGAGAATGCCATCGGGAATGCGCGTCTCGCCGGTCGGCCCCTCGATCTCAAGCTGATTCACCACCCGGTAGATATTGCTGTCCAGGCTGAACCTCGCCGAAGAATCCGCCGCCATGGGCAACTCGTCCAGTGCAGCCACTGCAAAGGCGCGCTCGGTACCCTGGTAGTCCACCAGCTGGATATACAGATCCTTCCGGTTACGATCTTCGCGCTTGAGCAGGAAGCCATCCGACAGCCACTTCATGAACTGGCGGTTGCTGTCGTAGAGATCACTGGCCGGCAGGGTTTCCACCTGCCGCACGACGGATTCAATTTCAACCGGCGTGATGTTATCGGCGGCATAGCGTTCTGCCAGATAATCCCGCAGATCATCCTTGAACAGCACTTCGTGCAGCGGACGCTCAAGATCGCCACCGGGTTGATGGGCATAGCCTTGCTCGCCCAGCAGTTGAACAATCGCCGCTTCCAGTTTGGCTTCGGTGAACTTCATATCCTTTTCCCTGTACTGTCCGGCAACGCCTCTGCCAGTGCCGCTCTATCAGTGTTTGCCTTTATCCGTCAGCTGTTGGGTATGCTCGATAAAGGCATCAAAGTCACTTTTCCGGCTCGCCAGCGCTTCGCGGCGCCGGGTTTCGTACTTGTCGTATTCCGCCTCAGCCAGCTGTTTGGCCACTGTTGCCGATACCTGCCCTGCATTCTGCAGGATCTCATGTTCGTTAAATTCAAGGAAGGCGTCCAGTTTGCTGGCCCAGTCCTGCATGGTCATCGGCCGCTGCCGGGCAGCCTGGCTCTCCGCATAGTCGAGATACATGGTGACGATACGGTTCAGTGAGACGATCTCATCCTGTGTCAGGTAGTTCTTGGCCACAGACACGTCCTTCTTGCGCACCCGGGCACCGGACCAGCTGGTGAGGCCCATATTGGGCTGGGCGCTGTCGGCCCGCTCCCGGATCAGCTCCGGCGCAGTATGACCGTGAATCACCCAATGCAGCTTGTTTTGTACGGTAGCGAAGAAGCGCTGACTCAGCTGGGCGTTCTTGTTGTAGTCCACTGCTGTGGCATAGATATCGGTGATCTTCTGGTAGAAGCGCCGCTCCGATGCACGGATATCCCGAATCCGCGCCAGCAACTCATCGAAGTAGTCTGCGCCCAGATCCCGGTCGGGATTTTTCAGGCGCTCGTCATCCATGGCGAAACCCTTGATCAGGTACTCCTTCAGCACCCGTGTGGCCCACTGGCGGAACTGAATACCCCGGTTGGATCGCACCCGATAACCGACCGCCAGCACCGCATCCAAATTGTAGTGATCAAGCAGCCGCTCCACGTCTCGCGCGCCTTCCCGGGCAACTGTCCGGAATTTCCGGATAGTTGAATCCGGCTCCAGCTCACCTTCATCGTAGATGTTGTTCAGGTGTTCGCTGATGGTCTTGGGCGACTTCTCGAACAGCTCGGCGAGCTGCCGTTGGGTCAACCAAAGGGTGTCATCCACCACTTTCAGTTGCAGCCGGATAGAGCCATCTTCAGAGGTGAAGATCTCCATCGGCAAGGGAGTTTGGCGCATCGGGTTCTCCTTTTTGTGATCGGCCTTCCCTGGCCGGTGCGTGGATCCCGGTGGCATTGCACCGGGATGGCTGTTTTTTTCGTCGTTTGGGTTAACTCAGCGCTTCTGCAATCTGCTGCTCGGCATCCGGGATCTGGAGTTCGCCGGAGATGAGTTTGGGGAGTAAGCTGTCCCTGATTTTTTCTAATTGCTCTATCTGCTGCTCCTGCTTTTCTACACGCTTCAAAAAAGCACTGGCTTGACAAGAAAAACAATCCATAACATTAGCAGAAGGAATTAAAACCTTAACTTTTCTTAATTCAGATTGACGAATACCAACAACAGTAGTTCCGGTTGCTCGACTCTCCAAATCTTGCCACGCTAAGTCAGACTTCAGCCAGAAGTATAAATAGGCTCCGCTGCATTTTTCATGATCTGCTCTTAATCCATAAAGTCTTTGACTTAGAAGATAGTCGCACTTTTCGGAAAAGTAATATAATTCTCCCAGAGGAGCTTCAGACGTCAAGGCTATATCTCCTGGCTGAATAGGATCTTTCATCCACTTCTGGTATAAATCATGATCCACAAAACGTATAGAATCCCGATTTACCAATCTTCCAGATTTTATATTTTTAGCCGAAATTGCAGGATAACCATATCCACACCAATCACTACCAAGCTTCTTTGGTGTTTTACCACGATGGTCAATAATTAACTCTGTAGCATCGTTAATACTCTCGATTTTCCACCCCTTCGGAATCCACCCCATTTCGTCCGTAAGCTCAAACTCACTGGGAAACAGCGCACGAATCTCATCCGGCAGACTGGGGGCTGAAGCCTCCCCCTGAGCCTCCGCATCACGTAACTGCTTGCGCTGTTCAGCACGGGCTTCCAGCTCTTCAGGTATCGGATTTCCTGCATCCAGCGCATTATCGATCACCGGACCAAAATCAACGAACCAGCTCTTGAACAGGGCTTGCGCCATCTGTTCGAGGGTTTCGTTCATTTGGCGGTTAAGTTCGATTTTTTCATCTAAGACTTTTAGAAGGTGTACTATTCGACGCTGCTCATCCAATGGTGGCAGAGTAATCTTGAATTTTTTTAGATAATCCAAATTAATCTTAGGCACACCTGTGGATTCAGATTCACGCTTTATTTTTTCTAGAGATCTCTTAGAGGAAACAAAATAATAAACATAATCGGGTAATGCTTGATTCCGATCCACTCGCAACCTCATCTGGTTTGATGATAGCAAGTAGTGTGAGTATTTACCGTCCGAAGGGACGATTCCAGTCTGACCCAGTGTTCCCTTCTTAGTAAAAAGAATATCTTCTGGTAAACACTCACTCCTCTTTAGCTTTTTAAACGTTTCTTCAGACACATAAACAAAATCATCTGATCTAAAACGTGTTAAACCTATAGATAAATTACTACCGCGAATTACAGGAATACCTGAAACGACATAACTTGACGCGGGTAAATTTGAGCCAAATGGGCCATCAACGGCACCACTCTCATTCTGAGCTATATCACCGAGTGTTGTCGATATCCACTTACTTCCCATATCCCAGCACCTCCAGATTCTTCCGAATCACCGCATCCAGCTTTTCGGCTTCATCCATCTGCTGATAAAGGGTCTGACTCAGTTCAGCCATCCTGGTCTCGAACGGGATGCCGTCATCTTCGATTTCGGCGGCACCGACATAGCGACCCGGGGTCAGCACAAAATCGTTGGCTTCGATCTCATCAAAGGTGGCCGACTTGCAGAAGCCTGCCTTGTCTTCGGTCGCTCCCGGCATCCTGCCTCCCGCGACACTCGCACTTCCCTGTGCAGCGTATTCACCATTCCATTTACCCGTACGCCAGTTGTGATAGGTGCCGGCGATCTCGGCGATATCCTCGGTGGTCAGTTCCTTGTGGATACGGCTGGTCATGGTGCCCATCTGGCGGGCATCGATAAACAGGGTCTGATTCACTCGGCTGCGGAAGCCACGTTCCTTGTCGGCCTTCTTGTTCTTGGTCAGGAACCAGAGGCAGACCGGAATCTGGGTGGTGTAGAACAGCTGCCCCGGCAGCGCGATCATGCAGTCCACCAGGTCGTTCTCGATGATCTCGCGGCGGATATCGCCTTCGCCGCTGGTGTTGGACGACATGGAGCCGTTCGCCATTACAAAGCCCGCGGTGCCGTTCTCGCTCAGCTTGGCAATCATGTGCAGAATCCAGGCGTAGTTGGCATTGCCGGTCGGCGGGATTGTGTAACCGGCCCAACGGGGGTCTTTGGTCAGTTCGTTGGCCGCGCGCCAATCCTTCTGGTTGAACGGCGGGTTGGCCATGATGTAGTCGGCCTTCAGGTCCGGGTGCTGATCCTTGAAGAAGGTATCTGCGGCTACGTCGCCCAGATTGCCCGAGATTCCCCGGATGGCGAGGTTCATCTTGGCCAGTTTGTAGGTGGTGCCGGTGTATTCCTGGCCGTAGATGGAGATGTCTTTCTGGTTGCCGTTGTGACTGTTCACGAACTTGATCGACTGCACAAACATGCCACCCGACCCGCAGCAGGGGTCGTAGATCTTGCCCCTGTAGGGTTCGATCATCTCCGCTATGAGAGTAACAATCGACTTGGGCGTGTAGAACTCGCCCCCGCCCTTGCCTTCACTGGCGGCAAACTTGCCCAGGAAATATTCGTAAACGCGCCCGACCAAATCCTGCTCGGTCATGTGGCATTCGTTGGCCATCGTTTCGATGTTGTTGATGGTATCGACCAACGCGGCCAGCTTGGCGGCATCCAGTCCCAGGCGGGAAAAGTAGTTGTCCGGCAGGGCACCGCGCAGCGCGGGGTTGTTCTTCTCGATGGCATGCAGGGCGGTATCGATCCTGACCGCAATATCATCCTGCTTGGCATGCTTGAGGATATGACTCCAGCGGGAGGTCTCCGGCAGATAGAAGACGTTTTTCATGGTGTAGAACTCCACCATGTCGACGTAATCACCCTGCCCCTCGTCCATCATCTCCTGACGGCGGGTCTCGAACTTATCGCTGATAAACTTGAGGAAGATAAGGCTGAGTACGATGTGCTTGTACTCGGAGGACTCGACGCTGCCGCGCAGCTTGTTGGCGGCGTCCCAGAGGGTCTCTTCAAACCCTTTTGTGTTTTTTACAGCTGTTTTTTTTGCCGGTGCTTTTTTTGCTGGTTCAGTGGCCATGTGTACTCGTCGTCAATGCGTCCCTTTAATGACGGATAGAGTACCCCATTGGCCGGAGGGAATGAACGCACCGGCACAACTGCGGTGGTCAAGTCATTTTGGACTCAAGACCCAAACACCTGCTTCAGCAGTTCGGTTGTCCGTGCCGCAGGCTGCTGACGTATCAAGCGTTCTTCCTCACCCAATCGAAGAAACAGCCCTTCAAGCGCCCGCGAAGTGACATGCTCATTCAGGTCTGGACTGAACCCCTGCAGCATTGGCAGATATGACTCGGCCTGTTGCACCAATGCTTCATAGGCGAGGCTAACGCCGCTGGCAGACATGGCCTCGCTGATCAGCGGCTGCATACGCTGCTGTAGCCGGGTTGAGGTTTTGTCACGGAAATACTCGGTTGCGGCGCTATCACCACCGGAGTAAATACGGCGAGCATCTTCCAGCGTCATCTGTTCAAGTGTATCCAGAAACACGGGCGTGGCTTCACTGATCGCCTGCTCTGCGGCGCGGTTCATGCTGCGCTCAAAGGTTTCCACGTAAGACTCAAGCCCGGCACGACGCAGCAGCTCGGCCCCGCTTTCTAGCATGCCCGGCAACGGTATCCGCACGTCGGGGCGGCCATAGTAGCCATCGGTTGCGGCAAGCTGGCCAATGGCGCGCTCGCCACCCACTCGAAGCGCTTCTTTGAGTCCGCGTGCCAGAGTCGCTGTATCCATGCCCGCCGGCACTGCCGCTCCGCTCTGCTCTGAGCGGTTTTGCCCCTCCAGCAACTGCTGGCCTTGCTTGAGCAGGTCATCCCAGGCAGCCGTGGCCTGTGGCACAACCATGGCACTGGTCAAAAGGGTTAATGCCAATATGTGCACTGTATTGCGTCGTATCATTTTGGGTATCTCTGAATAGCGAATCTGCAGGCAGTATAGAGTAGTACGGATCAAGCTTCAGTCGTTCAACTCCACTGGACTGCCCAGTATGTTGATCTCGGTAACCAGCCGATCATCGCCCAGCAGGATGATCAGCGCCAGTAGTTCATCAATGCTTTCCACCGCCTCACCGCGCACAGCCAGTTCCGGAACAGCGGACATATCCAGCAATAGAAAGTCCGCTTCGGTACCCGGCTGCAGGTTTCCTGCATATGCCTCCAGCTGCAGCGCTTTAGCACCACCCAGGGTTGCCAGGTAGAAGGCATAAAGCGGGTTCAATGGCTCGCCGCGCAGTTGTTGCACCCGTAACGCATCTGCCAGTGTTTTCAGTATTGAGCAACTCGGCCCAGCACCTACATCGGTCCCGACCGACAGGGAAACGCCCGCTTGCCGCAAGGCCTGCAACGGCATCAGTCCAGAGCCCAGCAGCAGGTTGGACGAGGGGCAATGTGCCACGCTGGCACCACTGGCACCCAGGCGCTGCTGTTCGGCGGCACTCAGATGGATGGCATGTGCGAACAGACTGCGCGGACGCAACAGTCCATAGTGATCATAGACATCCAGATACCCCTTGCGCTCCGGAAAGAGTTGCTGGGCACGGTCACACTCAGAGGGCGTTTCCGCAAGGTGGGTTTGCAGGTAAAGGTCGGACTGACCATCAAGACGGTCGCCACACCAGGCCAGCAAAGCTTCAGAACAGGCCGGCGCAAAGCGAGGGGTCAGTGCGTAGCTGAGCCGGTCAACCCCATGCCAGCGTGCGATCAGCTCATCGCTATGTTCACGTGCCTGCTCCAGAGGCTCACGCAGTTCAGTCGGTACCAGTCGATCCTGCAGTACCTTGCCACTGATCATGCGCAGTTTGTATCGCTGCGCCACTCGAAAAAAGGCATCCGTACTCCAGGGCTGCACTCCGGCGAATACCATTGCGGTTGTCGTACCGTTGCGCAGCAGCTCACGGATAAAGCGTTCTGCCATCGCCTCTGCCGTCACGGCATCATGAATGGCGGCCTCGGCGGGAAAGGCGCGCCTGGTTAACCATTCAAACAGCGTTCCGGCCGGGCTGGCCGCGATACTCAATTGTGGATAATGGGTGTGAGTATCGATCAGCCCAGGTATCAGGAGGCAGCCGCGACGATCTTCAATAACCTGCCCCGCAGGCAGCTGTGCCTGCAGCGTTTTATACTCCCCAAGCGCTTTAATCTTCCCCTGTTCGATCCAAAGCAGGCCGTCCTGCAGGTACTCAATTGCTTGCTCACCCTGTTCGGCCGGATTGGCCAAACAGTGCAGGACAGTCGCACGGATCACGCGAGAGGATGTAGTCTGACTCATGGCATGCAACACCTTCAGTTCAGCGGGCTAACGCACACAGGGTATATCCTCCCAGCGCGTGGTGTAAGAGGGAGACAGCCGTTCCCGTTTCATCGCCCACCCGGTGCGCATGCCCTGCCCTGCAAAAAACACCTGCCCACGACCGCTTTGGTTGATGTGATCCAGCACCTGCATCAGCTCTCGACTGCCAGGGGACGCCGTCGGTGTATCAAACAGCTCGGGCTGGTAGCAGCCGGGTGCATGAAAATCTCCCAGCATAACGCCCGCTTTCATGTAGAGGTGATCATCGCGCCAGATCTGACGCAGCAGCAGGACGGCTCGATTGATAATCACTCGACTGTCGTCATCGGGAATTGGCAGCTCGGCCGTGGCTGTATTGCTGTAAAAGAGTTCTCCCGGTCGAAAGGGGCTGGTACGGATGAATACACTGACCACTTTGGCGAACTGGCCTTCCTGCCGCAGCTTTTCGGCGGCACGCGCTGCATAGGTGCAGACCGCCTGCTTCATCTCTTCAAAGTGACTGATACGCTGGCCGAATGAACGGCTGCAGATAATCTGCTGCTTCACCGCCGGTTGCTGCTCCAGTGACAGGCAGGACTCACCATTCAGTTCTCGGATGGTACGCTCCAGCACCACCGAAAAGCGCTGGCGTGCCAACCGAGGCGGCATGGCCGCCAGGTCTGCAACCGTTTGCACGCCTTGCTCCTGCAGCTGTCGGGTCAAGCGCAGCCCAACGCCCCACACCTCACTGACCGGTACCCGCTGCAACAGGCGCCGTTGGCGCTCGGGGCAGCTCAGATCGACCACTCCGCCTGTGGCCGGATACTGCTTGGCTGCATGATTGGCAAGCTTAGCCAAGGTTTTGGTCGGTGCAATACCAACACCGGTGGCAATTCCCGTCCAGCGCAGGACCCGTTGGCGCATTTGCTGGCCAAATGTTTCAAGGCAATGAATATGATTAACGCCAGTGAGATCAAGAAAGGCCTCATCGATGGAATAAACCTCGACTGCCGGTGCCATGTCTTCAAGCACACTCATCACTCGGGCTGACATGTCGGCATACAGGGCATAATTGGAAGAGAAAACCGCCACCCCATAACGCCGGGCCAGTGCCTGAATCTGAAAAAACGGCACAGCCATACCAATTCCCAGCGCTTTGGCCTCAGGCGAACGAGCCACCACGCAGCCATCGTTGTTCGACAACACCACAACCGGAGAATGTTTAAGGTCAGGCCGGAATAGCTTCTCACAGGAGGCATAGAAGCTGTTGCAGTCCACCAGTGCGAAGGTTTTGCTCATCCTCGCCTCATCTGTCTGACGACACCAACTACAACACCGAATATCTCCAACTCCTGCTCGGCTTTCACTTCAATGACCGGATAGCGACGGTTGCGCGGCAGTAGCCTGGGAGCAGGCTTCAGTTGCAACTCCTTGACCGTAAAATCGTTGTCGAGACTGGCCACAACCGTATCCCCACTGACAGCCTCCAGCGAACGATCCACCACCAAAATATCCCCCGGACAGATACCGGCTTCAAGCATGGAGTCACCACGAACACGAACAAAAAAAGTGGCGGCCGGACGCTGGACACACAATTGGTTCAAATCCAGCACCTGCTCCACATAGTCCTGCGCAGGAGAGGGAAACCCGGCACAGACCGATTCCAGTTGCAGAGGAATCCACAGCGGCTGAAACACCCCACCCCGACCGATAATCACTGCTGACATAGCTGCTAACCCATAATGCTGTATTTATATACAGTATAATATCGCTCACCGGCGAGCTGTCCAGTGAAGATTCACTCACTTGTCATAACACCCTCTTGTGCAGCGCAGCAGACGTCACTATAATACTAATGTCTAACACACAAAGCTTGGGGAGTGTTGTTATGAAATTTAATCAATACACCGGTATTCCAAATGATGATCGCCGCATCCAGCAGGAGCTGATCGCCATGGGATATGCAGATCAGCCCTACAAGGCTGAGCCCGGCGCACTGTCGAAGCTGCTGTCTCAGACCGCAGAATTTCTGACCTGGATGCGCTGGAAGGGTGAAGTTGGCGTATACGGATGCCGTATCGGGGCAGACGCTGCCCGCCGGATGGAGGCAGTAACGGCTGCCTGATCCTGACACTTCGGTGTTTTTCCTTATCTGTTGTTTGTTGTTATTCCATCCGCTCCGGCTTGCCTGAGCGGATTTTTTTTGCCCGTCTATACTGCATTGACCTGCGACAGTATGCCGCAGGTTGTCAAAGCGCCACGTTGTGTATACTTTATAAGTAATATACTTATTATTAAAAGTAATAACGGAGGCGCAAACATGCACCCCTTTAAGGCTTCAGTACCTCAAAATCCCGGACGCCGCCGAATTCTGCAGATGGGGGCAGGCGCAACCGCTCTGTCTGCTCTGCCCTTCGGCTCAGCCTTTGCTCGTCAGGGCAGCAATGCACGCATCGTCATTCTTGGTGCTGGAGCTGCAGGCACCGCCATTGCCAATCGCCTCAACAACTCGCTTTCAGGCGCCAAAATCACCATCGCAGGTGAACGTCAACAACACCTGTACCAGCCCGGCTACACCCTGATCGCGTCAGGTCTCTGGCCCGCAGACAAGGTCGCAACCAGTACCGCTGAATGGCTGCCATCCGGTGTCAGCTGGGTTCCTTCTGATGTCAGCGAGTTCATGCCAGACCAACGCAAGGTCAAACTGACAAATGGTCAGGTACTGGAATATGACCTGCTGGTCATCGCCACTGGCTGCCAGTTGAACTACACCGATATTGAAGGCATGAGCACCGACCTGATCGGCCAAAATGGCATCGGCAGCGTCTACGCCAGCCCTGCTGCGGCCAGTGCCACCAACACCCAGATCGAGTCACTGATCAGCAAAGGGTCAGGACGCGCCATTTTTACCCTCAGCAATACCGCCATCAAATGTGCTGGCGCCCCACTGAAAATGACGTTTACCACCCTGTCACGACTGGAGGATACCGGCAAGCGTGACCAATTCCAGGTGGACTTCTTTACTCCATTCCAGAACCGCGTGTTTTCAGTACCTGTATACAACGATTTCGTGCTGAACCGCTGGCAGGAGCAACAGGTCGGCCTCCACGATCAGCGCACGCTGGTCGGTATTGATGCGAGCAGCAAAACTGCATTGTTCTCGTCAGCAGATGGCCAGACAAAACGGGAATCCTATGACTTTATCCATGTCGTTCCTCCAATGAGCGCACCGGATGCAGTACGCCAGAGTGAACTGGCCTGGCAGGAAGGACCCATGGCCAATCAGTGGCTTGAGATTGACCAGTACAATCTGCAACACCGCCGCTACCCCGAGATTTTCGGTGTCGGCGATGTTATCGGCACTCCCTTCGGCAAAACGGCCGCCAGTGTGAAGAAACAGGCTCCCGTAGCAGAGGCAAATATTCTGTCCTATCTGGCGGGCCAGCCCCTGCTGGCGAAGTATGACGGCTACACCTCCTGCCCACTGATTACTTCAATTGGCCGTGCCGTGCTGGCCGAGTTCGGTTATGGCGGCGAACTGATGCCATCCTTCCCCTTCATCAGCCCGACCGAAGAGTCCTGGGCAGTGTGGGTAATGAAGGAAAAAATGCTGCAGCCGGCGTATTACGCCATGCTCAACGGACAGGTGTAGGAGGCAACAATGACTTTTGAAGGCGTCATCACGATTATTCTTTACTCGCTCAAGCCTTACTGGTGGTTATTGGCACTTCTGCTGGTACCGCTGGTACTGACTCAGCTGTCAGGCTGGAAAAAGTATGGACCAAGACCCGGCTTCCTATACTTGCTGTGTGTCGTTGTAGGCATTGGAGCTGCACTTGTGGCCCCCGCGCTGACAATGTCAAAACTAAGCTATGTTGCGACAACAACCGATTGGCTGTCGCTGCTGGCCGTTGCTGTCGGGGTAGCCATTTACTGCTTCCTTCTGCTCAGCCCGGTACTGCGCCGAGCCTCCTGAAAACGATCGGCTTGAAGCCTGAAACTACCCGGAATCCATCCGGGTAGTTGCTGCGTACCCCAGACTGAATAATTGTCGATGAGGTATGCATGTCACCCCCCTGCCTGCGTCTGATTCTGGGCGACCAGTTAACACCGAACATCTCCAGTCTCAGGGATATGGCCCCTGAGCAGGATATGATTCTGATGTGTGAACTGGCCACCGAAGCCACCTATGTTCACCACCACAAGCAGAAGCTGGTATTGGTGTTGTCTGCCATGCGTCACTTTGCCCGTGAGTTGCGCCAGCTGGGCTTCAAGGTGCATTACGTTACGCTGGATGCACAGGACAACAGCGGCAGCTTCTTCAGCGAAATTGAATCCGTACTGGCTCGCTCAGGCTGCCGACATGTAGCACTGACGGAACCGGCCGAGTATCGCCTGCAGGATCAGTTCCGACATTGGCAGCAGCAGCACCCGCAATGGCAGATTGATATTCGCGAGGATGATCGTTTTCTCTACAGCCATGATAACTTCCGACGCTGGGCTCAAGACCGCAAGCAGCTGCGAATGGAGTATTTCTATCGACAGTTACGCCAGGAATACGGCATTTTGATGGAGCAGGGCCAACCGGCCGGCGGGCAATGGAATTTCGACCGGGAAAACCGCAAGCCGCTGCCGGCCAATAGAGTCATGCCGACACAACCTCAGTTCATGCCTGATGAGATCACGCTGGATGTCATCAAACTTGTTGAAAGTCGCTTCGGGCAGCACTTCGGGTCTCTTGAGTCGTTCAACCATGCCGTCACACGGGAACAGGCCCTGCTGCAACTATCACATTTTCTGGACAGCTCACTCCCGCTGTTTGGCGACTACCAGGATGCCATGCGTCAAGACGAGCCCTGGCTGTACCACTCTTTGCTCAGCACCAGCATCAACCTGGGATTGCTCAATCCACTGGAAGTGATTCAGGCGGCACAGGAGCGATGGCAGCAGGGGCAGGCTCCCTTGAATGCCGTTGAAGGTTTCATTCGCCAGATTATGGGTTGGCGTGAGTATGTTCGGGGCTTGTACTGGCTACATATGCCCGAATATGCCAGCCGCAATTACCTGAATGCCTACCGCTCTTTGCCCTCGTTTTTCTGGAGTGCCGACACCGATTTGAACTGTTTGCAGCAGTGCATTTCACAAACACGTGACTACGCCTACGCACACCATATTCAGCGTTTGATGGTGATCGGCAATTTCGCTCTGCTCGCCGGGCTTGACCCAGAGCAGGTCAGCCGCTGGTATCTGGAAGTCTATGCCGATGCCTACGAATGGGTTGAGTTGCCGAACGTACTGGGCATGGTACTTTTTGCGGACGGTGGCGAGATGGCCAGCAAGCCCTATGCTGCAAGCGGCGCCTACATTAACCGCATGTCGAATTACTGCAAATACTGTCGCTATGACGTACGCCGCAAGTCCGGACCCGATGCCTGCCCATTCAACTACCTGTATTGGGACTTTATGGCGAGGCATGAGTCATTGCTGAGCCAAAATCCGCGACTTGGACTGACCTACCGGCAGCTGCACAAAATGGATGAAGAGCAACAACAGGTGCTGCAGCAAAGTGCCCGTATATTTCTGAAGTCGCTCGATCAGACAGACTAGCGCAGCAGCACCCCTAGAGAGCCTTCCGGCAGTTCGGACAACGGCATGCGACGGAAGGTTTTCAATTGGCTTTGACGCAGTTTTTCCACCGCTTCAAGTGGCAGGCGGTCTGTCAGACGCAGGTAGCGATCCACCATTTTGAGTCGCTCGTCTCGTTTGGCTTCCTGATCGCGCGCAACCTCAAGAAACAGCTGTGCCAGATTAAGCAAGGCCGGCACATTGCCGGGATCATATTCGATGGCAAGACCAAAATAGCGGATCGCCTGAGATCCCTTGCCGGCCAGGTAGTGTTTGACCCCAAGCCTATTGACCTTGTCGCTCATCTCCGGGTCTCGACGAACCTGACGAGGCGCCTCTCTGGCCGAATCGTGCTCTGGTTCCGGTTCCAGCACAGGTACCGGATCGCCCGACAGGGTCAGACGCTCGCGTTCAAGCTGCAAAGGCTGACTGAGAGCAGCATTTCGGCGCTGGGCCTCCTCACTCAACCGCCGAGCCTCATCCTGATCGCCCATATCCTCGCTTGCCTGAGCCCGCAACAAGGCTGTTCTAACCTTCAGCGCAGGATCCTTGGAAAAGTTGTATTCGGCATTGTTCAGAATGGAATCCATATCATTGCGCAGCTCAATCTGGCGCCGCGAATCTGCACTTTTCATTTCGAGCCGCCTGATGTTCGCCAACCGCAGGTAGGGCTCCGGTGAGCGGTAGCAGCTACGCCGACCCAGCACTATCGATTTTCGGTAAGCTCCTTCGGCCAATTCAAGCACACGAGTCTGGGTCGCAACCCGCCCCAGCTCCATCTGCCGAGGAATACCCAGCGGAGCCTTGGCGGTCGCAACTTTAAGTGTCTCTCGCGCCTGCTCCAGATCACCGTTCTTTTCATGCACTTGAGCGCGCAGGTCATATGCCGCTATCAGCAGCGGGTAACTCTCGATCAAACTGTCGAGTAGATCTCCGGCTTCACTCAGCCTCTGCATTCCGATTAATGCCTGCGCCATACACAGTCCAGTATCCTTGTCGGGATCTTGCCAGAAAATCGGTTCAAGTACCTCATAGGCCTCATCCGCTCGACCTAGCTGAGTCAAGAGGCTGGCCTTGATGCGACGTGCATAGTCGATGTTGGGATCATGCCGAGGGATGTCATCACAGGCCAGAACAGCACCCTCAAGATCACCCACTTCAATCGACTGTTCTACCGGCCTCAGCACCTGTTTGCGCAGCACCAGCTGGTCGAGCCGATTCTTGAGCTCATCAATGGAAAAAGGGCGTGTCAGCAGGTCATCAGGCCGACTGTC
>ERZ1673962.771-NODE-771-length-19293-cov-42.541272_pt1 | contig 19293 bp, 16 predicted proteins | sample MGYA00580188_ERZ1673962 | MGnify/ENA primary metagenome ERZ1673962 (study PRJEB41334, sample SAMN05608104) | rock metagenome | biome: terrestrial subsurface; feature: shale formation; material: shale | place: USA: Pennsylvania ... | reverse complement strand
GATTTAGGTTCCAGTGCCGCAAGGTGTGAGAGTTCGAGTCTCTCCGTCCGCACCAAACACAGTAATTATGAATCCGTAATTACATCTTAAGGCCCCGTTTTTACGGGGTTTTCTGTTTTTAGAGTCACCTGTTAGCACCAGCTTAACCCCACTTATGCTTGTCACCTTTGTACAAAGCCTTGTACTATCCAGTTAGGTTTGTACAAAGAGGTTGAGATGAAGCGGCAAGATATCAAGCGCTTCCCACTTGCGGACTCCGTGTGACCTGCTCCCCACTTTCTAATCCAGCAAGCTCTTAGTAATGTTCATCACAGAGAAGGAAGATGAACATGAAAAGCCCGCCGGCTGAGGCGCTAGAAGATGAGAATGCTCGACTGAAGAAGCTTCTGGCGAAGTAGATGCTAGATACCGAGGCCTTGAGGGCGGCGCTGAACCGAAAGTATTAACCGTCGGGAACAAGCGCGAGGCCGTGCGCACGATGCGATCTGAAACAGCAATATCGGACGCAGGGTCTGTTCACTCGTCGGGTTATGCCGCACCACACAGCGCGATGAACCTCGGTGCTCCGTCGAGAATGATGTGTTAGTCGAACAAATCCGTGAGCTCGCGTTGGAGCGACGCCGATTTGGCTATCGGCGTGTCCATCGGCTCTTACGTCGGGAAGGTACCGAAGTGAACCATAAGAAGGTCTATCGGTTATACCGGCAGGCTGAGTTAGCCGTTCGCAAGCGTAAACGCCTCAGAGACATCATGCTGGAACGTCACCTACTGACACTGCCCGATCGACCCAACCAGAGCTGGTCAATGGACTTTGTCATGGATTCATTATTACTAAAAGCCGGTTGGATTAAATGTTGGCGGCAGGTCAATTGGTGAAAGATGTTCCCGTTTAATGACTAGGTCTTTGTGGTGCCCTGTCTGGCTAAAAAATTTGTCCTCAGCCACTGCGATTAATACAGTCGATTACGGCCATCAGTTGTTTGGAATTGGCGTAGAACCCGTTCGTAAATGAGAGGCAGGCTGCTGAAGTGGGTTTGCAGAGTATAGCTTCCTGGCCGTATTAGTACTTTCAGTCGGTATTCTGGTCCTGGCGCGTGGGGCAGGTGAAAGGGGTGACGGTGGACAAGAGGGAAGATATCCCGCCTGTCCAGTGATGGATATCAGGTTACGGTTGTGTGTCTTTAATGAACTCGACCAACTCATCATAGGCCGGCAGCGTAAAACAGTCATTGGCACTGTTTGCCGCAATCGGGTGCGAAGCAAAGCGTGCGATCACAAGCTCATTTTCCTGATCTATATACAGGTTCTGGCCGTGAACGCCTCTGGCCATAAAGGCACCACCGGGTTTACCGGTTACCCACCACATGGAACGGTATGACCAGCCCTCCATATCCTCATGCTGTGGCTGAGTGAAGACGGGGTGTTCACCACCGGCCATAATGTCTTTCAGAATATCCTGATGCAGAATTTGCTGCCCGTTATGAGTGCCTGCATTGCGCAGCAGCTCACCAAAACGGGCCAGATCACGCAAGCTCATGTTGAGTCCGCCCCCGGCAAAGGGCGTGCCCTTTTCATCCACCTGGAAGAAGGCATCACGTTCGACACCCAGCTTGCTCCACACCTGCTCTTCAAGATAATCAGCGACTGACATGCCGGTCACACGGGCAACCAGCCAGCCGGCCACTTCGGTGTTGGCTGTTTTGTAGCCAAACGCCTGGCCATGCTCGCCGCTTTTTTTCACACTGGGGAGGTACTCGTAATATCCGGTCGGTCCCGTGTATCCGGCGGGTTTGGGTAGAGGGTTGCCTGCGGCTGAAAAGGTCCATATCTCGGATTCAGGGTCGGTATAGTCCTCGTCAAAATCAATGCCGGTGGTCATGTTAAGTATATCTCGCACCTTGGCATCGCCAAAGCCTGAGTCGGTCAGCTCGGGGATGTAATAGCTGACCGGTTTCGACTCGTCCAGCAATCCTTTGTGCACCAGATCCAGTGCCAGCGTGCCGGTGATGGATTTGGTTACCGACATCAGTGCGTGTCGGTGGTAGTCCTTGAATCCTCCCAGGTAGCGCTCATAAATTACCTTGCCCTTGTGCAGGACAAGAATACCGTCCGTATAGGTTTCGAGCAGGCCTACGCTCCATGGAATGGGCTTTTCATATCCCCAGGGCGTAAAGGTGATTGATTCAATCGGAGCACCTGCGGCGTACTCGAGAGGAGTGGAAGCCGTGTTGCGGCGATTGACCAGCGTGGTCGGCAGAAACTCGCTCATATGGGCAACACTGTAACGCAGTGCCGGGAAACTCCAGAAGGAGCCATCCGCCAGACGTAGGGTTTTCTCGGCGGGGGGAGGGCTCCCCTTCATCCAGCCCTGTTGGTCAAAGCTGGATTCCTGCGAAGACAAAAAGGTTTGCCCTCGATCCATTGGTGCACACACTGCAGCCCAGGTCTGGCCTGTCAGGAACAGGGCCAGAGCAGTGGAGCACAGGCCGATTTTTTGCGTCAGGTTGGTCGGGGTCGTCATCTGTGTCTCCACATATGGGAATCGAGTTAAAACCGGGTACTGCGCACCATGGCATCCATGCCGCCATCGATAAACAGTACCGATCCATTCACAAAGGCGGAATGATCAGACAGCAGAAAATCCACGCCATCGGCGATTTCATCGGGTACGCCCGAACGGCCCATGGGGGCGACGAAGTTTTTCACGGCCTCGCCAAAACGGGGGTCGTCCTTTGATGCCTGATGCAGCGGGGTTTCAACGGCACCGGGGGCAATGATATTAAGGCGCATGCCCCGTTTGCCCCAGGCGATGGATTTGCGGCGGCCATATACCGTGACTGCATACTTTGAAGCGGCATAGGTTGTGTGCGGCTCCTGACTTGCCTCCGCGATACGGCATGCCTCGGCTTCATCATTGTTCAGCATGGCATCGGCCATGGCGTGCGGAGCCTCAACCTGATGGCTGCCGGCAACCGAGCCGATGATGACCGCTTTACCCTTGCCGCTGGCAGCCAAAGCCTCTTCAAGGCCATCGATGTATTCGGTTACACCGAAATAGTTGACGCCCACAATCAGGCTGATGCTGGGCGCGGTAACACCGACGCCTGCACAGGCGACCACGGCATCCAGCTGATTGTTGCAGGCGGCCAATGTTTGTTCGACCGCAGCACGACGGCCGTCGGATGTAGAAAGATCGGCGTTTACATCGGCATTGGCGCGATCAACGCGGATCAGTGTGTGGCCTGCAGCTTCAAGGTGGTTGCAAACGGCTGCTCCGATGCCGGATGCGGCACCGGTGACGGCGATAATGGACATGGGTTTTACCTCGTTGTTATCGGTTTTATATTCAACTATGCAAGTCACAGTCCCGCCGCAGCTTCGTCCGTTCAGACTATGGGCGCTCTCGGCATCAAGGGTTTTGCTGTTGAGCCCTGGACACTCCCTGTAAGCACATTATGGCGGCAGTGGTACTGATACAGCCCAGCAACAGGGAGTATCGCAGCGACTCTGTGGCGAGGAGAGGGGTCATTAGATCACTGAAAGCGCCTACCGACAGTGGGCCAATACCAACGCCTAGAAGTGTAACCAATACGGTCTGGCAAGCCATGGCGACAGCTCGGCTGTCTGGCGAGACCAGACGGGTAATCATGCTGAAGCAGGGGCCTACCCACCAGACGGAAAAAAAACCGTTCAAGGCACACCAGATCATGGCCGTTGGCACTGGATTGCCAAACAACGTCATCGTACTGTCAGCAGGCCAGAGCAGATAGGTTGCCATCGCCACAATTCCGATGGCATGGCCGGTTTGTGGGATAAGCAGTTGCCAGCGTGGGTGTGCGCTGAGCAGACGGTCGGTCATCCATCCACTGGCCAGCATTCCCAGGGCAGCCGAGCCACCGCCGACAAAACCGGCCAGTATTCCGGCCTGTTGAAGGTCAAGGCCATGAGATCGAACCAGAAAAGTGGCATTCCACATGCCATAGGCATTGGCACCCAGGGTACTCATGCCGGCGGCCAGAATCAGGTAACGATAGGGCTTCAAGGCCCACAGTGACCGCAGTGTTGCAACCAACGACAAGGGAGGTGTATCTGCCTGATGAAGGTCCCATGCACCCCGTGCAGGATCACGCGCCATGAAGATAACCAGTGCGATTAGGCTGGTTGGAATGGCTACCACGATAAAGCCGGTGCGCCAGCCATACAGCTCAACCAACCAGGCACCGACACTCATGGCAATAATAACCGCGAGTGTCGGTGCTGTGCTGAAGCAACTGATTGCAAATGCACGCCTGTTCGCGGGATAGAGGTCAGCGATCATCGATATTGAGCTGGGTGTAACGGCAGATTCACCGACAGCCACCAGCATCCTGGCCATGACGAGTACGGCAAACCCGGTTGCGAAGCCACACAGAATGGTTGTTGCGCTCCAGATCAATGCGCTGGCCGCCAACACACGGGTGCGTGGAAACCGGTCGGCAAGGCGCCCGGCTCCGAGTCCGAAAAATGCATAGACCCCGGCAAAGGCAAGTCCTGATACCAGCCCCATGGCGGTGTCACTGGCATCGAACTCCTGCTTGATCGGTTCAATCATGACCGCCATTATCTGGCGCCCCACGAATGTATTGGTGTAGAGCAAGGCCAGCAAAAAAAGCAGGCCATGTCGACGCCAGACGGGGGCGATCGCGGTGGGGGCAAGCGTCGTCATTGGCAGGCTCCTTGCTGGTTGAGTCAGATCAACCCCTTCTCTTTCGCCATGGTCAGTGCCAGGTCTTCAATCATGTCTTCCTGTCCGCCTACGGTGCCGCGACGGCCCAGCTCGACCAGTATGTCGCGCGCCGAGATGCCGTATTTCTTCTCCGCACGTTCCGCGAACAGCAGGAACGAGGAGTACACACCGGCATAGCCCAGCGTCAGGGCGTTGCGATCGACACGGATCGGCTGGTCCATGATCGGTACGATCAGGTCTTCCGCTACGTCCATGATCTTGTACAGATCAACGCCGGTCTCGACGCCCATGCGGTCCAGTACGGCGCAGAACACTTCCAGCGGGGTGTTGCCGGCACCGGCACCCAGACCCGCTACGGAGCCGTCGATGCGCGAGGCACCGGCTTCGATCGCGGCCAGGGAGTTGGCGATCGCCATGCCCATGTTGTGGTGACCGTGGAAGCCGACTTCGACCTCTTTCGGCAGTTCGGCACGCAGCAGGCCGATGCGGGCGGTGACGTCATCCGGCAGCATGTAGCCGGCGGAGTCGGTGGCGTAGATGCAGTTGGCGCCGTAGCTGACCATCAGTTTGGCCTGTTCCAGGATCTTCTCCGGGCTGACCATGTGCGCCATCATCAGGAAGCCAACGGTGTCCATTTCCATTTTGGCGGCCATGCCGATGTGCTGTTCGGATACGTCCGCTTCGGTGCAGTGGGTGGCCACACGGATGGTGGAGACGCCGCAGTCCCGGGCCATTTTCAGGTGGTCAACGGTACCGATCCCCGGCAGCAGCAGCGCGGAGATTTTGGCGTTTTTCATCTTGGGCACGACGGCGCTGAGGTATTCCTCGTCGCTGTGGGCCGGGAAGCCGTAGTTCAGTGAGCGACCGCCGAGGCCGTCACCGTGGGTGACTTCGATCAGCGGCATGCCCGCCTCGTCCATCGCCGAGGCGATGCTGACCATTTCGTCCAGGCTGATCTGGTGGCGCTTGGCATGCATGCCATCGCGCAGGCTCATGTCGTGCAGGGTTACTTTTTTGCCGTTCAGGTTCATGTTCTGTTCTCCCCTTAGCCGCGTGCCGGCAGTGTGATGGTGCCGTTGGCCGCTTCTTCAGCAAACATCTCGGCGGTGCGCAGACCAGCAGCCGTCATGATGTCCAGGTTGCCGGCGTACTTGGGCAGGAAGTCGCCCAGCCCTTCCACCTGCATGAAGCAGGAGACCTTGTTGCCATCAAACACGGGGCCGTTGACCAGGGTGTAACCCGGTACGTATTTCTGTACCTCTTTCACCATGGCGTGGACGGACTCGGTGATGGCGGCCTGATCCGGCTCGCTCTCGGTGAGGCAGTGGATGGTGTCACGCATCATCAGCGGTGGCTCGGCCGGGTTGATGATGATGATCGCCTTGCCCTCTTTGGCACCGCCGACCTTTTCAACGGCACCGGCCGTGGTGCGGGTGAACTCGTCGATGTTCTGACGGGTGCCCGGGCCTACGGAACGGGAGGAGACGGTGGCGATGATCTCGCCGTATTCAACCGGCTGTACGCGGCTGACCGCCGCGACCATCGGGATGGTGGCCTGGCCACCGCAGGTGACCATGTTGACGTTCATCTCCAGGTTCTTGGCATGGTCGGTCAGATTGACCGGCGGGATGCAGAACGGGCCGATGGCGGCGGGGGTCAGGTCAACCATGATCACGCCCAGTTCGTTCAGCTTGCGGCTGTTCTCGGCATGGACATAGGCGGAGGTGGCGTCGAAAGCGACACGGATATCGTCTTCAATGATGTGCGGCAGGATACCATCCACGCCGGTGGCGCAGGTTTTGATGCCCATTTCAGCAGCGCGCTTGAGGCCTTCGGACTCAGGGTCGATGCCCACCATCCAAACCGGCTCGATCCACTCGGAGCGCTGCATTTTCATCAGCAAATCAGTGCCGATATTACCCGGGCCAATGATGACGGCTTTGAGTTTTTTGGACATGGTTTGATTCCAGCTAGTCGTATTCGGTAGTGAGTCAGGGCGCAAAACGGATCGAGCAGCTTCCCAGCCCTTTGGCGGTCAGGCTGAAGTGATCGCCGGCGGCTGCCGGTATCAAGGGTGCCAGTGCGCCGGACAGAATGATCTCGCCCTTGCGGAAGGGAATGCCGTACTCGCCCAGGGTGTTGGCCAGCCAAGCCACCGCTTCGGCCGGGTGCCCCTGTACGGCGGAGCCCAGGCCGGAGCCTGCCGGTTCACCATTTTTCTCGATCTGCATGGCCACGGCGGCGAGATCCAGAGTGCTTGGATCGGTGTGCGTCTCGCCGATGACGAAGACACCGCAGGAGGCGTTGTCGGCCACGGTATCGACGATGCTGATGCGCCAGTCGTCGATGCGCGAGTCCACGATCTCGAAGCAGGGCGCGACCCACTCGGTGGCGGCCAATACGTCCGCGGCGGTGACGCCGGGGCCGACCAGATCCGCTTTCAGGCAGAAGGCAATCTCGCCCTCGGCACGGGGCTGGATCAGACCGGCCTTGGCCAAGCTCACTTCAGCGCCATCGGCAAAGTGCATGCGGTCGGTGAGAAAACCGAAATCCGGCTGATGCACGTTGAGCATCTCCTGCACCGGCTTTGAGGTAACGCCGATCTTCTTGCCGATCACCCGCTCGCCATCGGCTTCACGCAGTTTCAGCGTGTGCAGCGAGATATGGTAGGCATCATCAATGGTCAGGCCATCGTGGCGTTCTACCAGGGGCGGCAGGGTGTGGGCGCCTTTCAGTGCCTGATGCAGCTCTTCGCCCAGCTGGGCAATCAGAGATGTGGTCATGTTCAGCTCCTCAGTCCCAGACACTGCCTTCAGCGCCACCATCCACCTCGATCACCTTGCCGGTCACCCAACTGGAGGCGGGGGTCGCAAAATAGAGCGCGGCGGCAGCGATATCCTCCGGTTCACCGATGCGCTGCAAGGGTGTGTTCTGCGCCATCTTTTCCAGCATGGCGGCCGGAGCGGCATTTTCAAGTGCTGCTGTGCGAATGGGGCCCGGTGCAATGGCATTGACACGAACATGCGGCGCAAAGTCCTGTGCCAGCAGCTTGGTCAGATGGGTGAGTGCCGCCTTGGCGGTGCCGTAGGCACTGAAATGTTTCTGTATATAGCGCGCAGCGCCCGAGGTGATGTTGATCACATTGCCGCCACCGGCACTGCGCATGTGAGGCACACACAGCTGGGTCAGTGAATAGGCGGAGGTGACGTTAAACTCAAGCACGGCTGCAAAGTCTGCCGGGCTCATTTTCAGCGGATCGTTGGGACCGGACCCACCGGCATTGTTGACCAGATGGGTAATCTTGCCCATCCCTTCGATGGCCGAAGCGACGAGTGCCTCGCGCTGCGCCTGATCATTCACATCACAGCTGACGGCCAGAGCACGGCGACCCAGCGCGCGCACTTCATTGGCAACCGCCTCCACATCGGCAAGGGTACGGGCGGAGCAGACAATATCGGCTCCGGCTTCGGCGTACGCCAGCGCGATGGCGCGGCCCAGACCACGGCCTGCACCGGTAATCACAGCAACCTGACCTTCCAGGTTGAACTTGTTCAAAATGGACATGACAACTCCTTGTTATTATTGAGCATTATGATCGAGTCATTCAGCCTTAGGCTGAAACGGCCCAAAGATCAGGCAGTCCGGGGTCCGTACGCTCGATCAGGCGCTTGAGCAACAGTTTGAGTGCCATGGCATCACCCGGCCCCAGCGCTTCGACAAGTTCCTCTTCAATTGCCTTGGCCTGTGCAATTTGATGCAGCGAGGCTTCTCGGCCATCGGCCGTGAGGCAGTAACGATTCTGCTCCACCACAACGTGACCACCCGTGATCAGCACATTCATGTCGGCCTGATCAACGGTGTAGCCGGTGTAGGCGATATAGTCGTTGATCTCATTGAGCGTCAGTCGGTCACGTATGCAGAGGACCGATAGAATGAAGAACTGCGCCTGCTCAAGATGCTGCTGTTCCAGCAGCCCCTGCAGACGGTTGATCATCTGGAAATGGGCACGGCCCAGCAGGTAGCCGAGCAGGTCTTCGGTATAGCTGCACTCCGGTGGGGGTTCTGCCTGTGTAAGGCGTACCTCTTCACGAGGCTTGCGCGCTGCCAGGGCATACTGTCCGCTCTGAAACACCAGTGGCGGCAGGGTGCTCTGATCGAATCGCAGCACCTCTCCAATGAATATGATGTGGTCGCCGCCATCATGCATGAAGGCCGTTCGGCACTGGAAGCGTGCGGTACAGTCCGGTAACAGAGGCGCATTGGTCAGCCCGTCATCCAGTGCAAGGCCTGAGAACTTGTCTTCACCGCGGGATGCAAAGCGTCCGGACAACCCCTCCTGACCGACTGAGAGTACATGCACGTTCCAGTATTTGGATTCGGAAAATACCGGCAGGCTGTTGGCTGTCTTGGCCAGACTCCAGAGCACCAGTGGCGGGTCAAGCGATACGGAGTTGAAACTGTTTGCTGTAATGCCAACCGGTGTGCCGTCAGCTGCAGTTGTGGTGATGATGGTGACACCGGTGGTAAATGTGCCCAGCGCGGTACGGAAGGCTTTGGTGTCGAAGTTATTATTGGTCATGGTCTGCCTCTGCTGGCCGGTGAGTCTGGGTCGAGTATTACAGTGGGCACAGGGGTGTTCATCGTCTTAATGGACTAACAGTTCAGGCGTGCAGTCGTCCGTCCGGACGAGGTATTCAGGGGCTTTAGACGGTAGTAATGTGACAGTCAAAAATATAAACAGGCGGTTTGAGTAAGCCGCCAGCCGAACCGAGGAGAAACCGATGGCTGATGCCGTTACGACCCCAGAGGCCATTGGCGCCCTGCTGCAGCGCCAACAGAACGCATTTAATCGTGAGGGCAGAGTGCCTGCCGAAGTCCGCAAGGCACGTATCCAGCAGGTGATCGATCTGCTGGTTGATCATTGTGACGCCCTTGCCGATGCAATGGGCTCTGACTTTGGAGAAGGCGGGGCCGGTGGGCGGCCACGCGCTTTTTCGATCATGAACGATATTCTGGGATCACTGGGTTCACTCAAGCATGCCCGTGATCATCTGGAGCAATGGATGCAGGCGGATCCGCGTCCGCCTTTTTCGCCCTATGATCAGCTGGGTGCTCAGGCTGAGGTCATGCATCAGCCAAAGGGCAGTGTGGGTATTATCGGCACCTGGAATGCACCGCTGTTTACTCTGTTCAGCCCGCTGGCCTGCGCACTTGCCGCCGGTAACCGCGCCATCCTCAAACCCTCCGAGGTAGTGCCGCAAACCGCTGCGCTGGTGGCCGAGCTGGTCAGTGCTCACCTTGATCCTGAAGTGGTGGGCGTTGTCACCGGTGATGCCGCAGTGGGCGCGACGTTTGCCTCCTCCCCCTTCAATCACCTGGTGTTTACCGGCAGTACGGTTGTTGGGCGCAAGATCATGCGTGCAGCGGCCGAAAATCTGGTGCCGGTCACACTGGAGCTGGGTGGCAAGTCGCCGGTGGTCATGGGGCGCAGTGCAGACCTCGATGATGCCTGCCGTCGCCTGGCCATTGCCAAGGGCACCAACGGCGGTCAGATCTGTATCTGCCCCGATATTCTCTATGTTCCTTCCGAGCAGGTTGAAAATGCCGTTTCGGCGCTGAAGGAGCATTTCCGCAGTTTCTACCCAAATGTGGATGGCAATCCGGACCTCGTTGCAGCTGTTAATGAACAGCACCTGCAGCGCGTGGAAAGCTATCTGGCGGATGCACGTGAACGCGGCGTATGTATCGAGTCCACTCACCCTGAGGCCGGTGATGAAACCCGCAAGCGTCCCCTGAAGCTGGTGATCGACCCGCCGGCTGACAGCCTGATCATGCAGGAGGAGATCTTTGGGTCGGCACTGGTGATCAAGCCTTATGACCAGCTGGATGAGGTCATAGACGATATCCACAGCCGCGGACGGCCACTGGCACTGTACTACTTCGGCTGGGATGCGGATGAAGAGCAGAAACTGTTGAGCCATACCCTGTCGGGTGGCGTCACCGTGAATGATCTGTTGATGCATGCCGCCATGCATGAAGCACCGTTTGGCGGTGTGGGCGCATCCGGCATGGGCCATTATCACGGTTATGAAGGCTTCCTGGAATTCAGCCACGCACGCACGGTTTTCCGAGCTCCTCAGTATGATCCACGCGCAGAGTGGGGGATGCTGCCGCCACACCATGATCAGTTTGAAAACATAATGCGTGCCCAGGTGACCAAGGATTGAGGTGAGGATGAGTACACTTTTACACACGCTGGATGCGGGAGTGCTTCACCTTACGCTCAACCGAGCGGACAAACGCAACGCATTCGACCGCGGGTTGTATGCGGCCCTGACTGATGCCATTCAGGCGGGCGATGCAGATCCTGAGGTGCGTGTCATCCGCTTGGCGGCCGAAGGCGGCTGCTTCAGTGCAGGCAACGATATCGCGGATTTTCTGGCCGAGCCGGAACAGGGGCGGCGTACCGATCCGCCCCTGAAACTGTTGCAGGCAATGCGTATCTGCAGCACGCCAATTGTGGCGCAGGTCCATGGCAAGGCGGTGGGCATAGGGGCAACACTGCTGCTGCATTGTGATCTGGTCTATGCCAGTGAAGAGTCGGCACTTGTTTTTCCCTTTGTGGCGCTGGGGCTATGCCCTGAGGGTGGCAGCACTCAACTGATCCCACAGCTGGCCGGCCATGTGAAAGCCTTTGAATGGCTGGTGCTGGGGCAGCCCTGCTCGGCAATGGAGGCGGCTCAGTGTGGGCTGGTCAATGCGGTATTGCCTGTTGATCAGCTTGCCGCCCAAGTCAGCAAGACCGTGACAAGGCTGGCGGCGCTGGACCCTCAGGCGGTGCAGCAATCCCGACGTCGGTTGCAACTGGCGGCAGGTGAGCAGTTGGATGCCCTGATGCAGGCGGAAATGGATCTGTTCGAATCACTGTTGGAAGGTGCAGCCGCACAACGGGTGTTGAAGGCTTTTGTGAGTCGCTGAGTCGTTAAACGCTGATGTTAGCACTCGCCATTAACAGGAAAAGGCTGCCATTTGTGCAGCCTTTTCCGTTTCAAAGCGCTTACCGACGGACTCAGCAGCGTTCAATCAGCGCGGCTATACCCTGACCACCACCGATGCAAAGCGCGATAACCGCATAGCGACCGCCCGTGCGCTGTAGCTCATGCAGGGCTTTTACCATGATGATGCTGCCGGTGGCGCCGATCGGATGCCCGAGGGAAATGCCGCTGCCATTGGGGTTCAGGCGATCGGCGGGCAGGTTCAGCTCACGCTGTACCGCAAGCGCCTGAGCGGCGAAGGCTTCGTTGACTTCAAACAGGTCGATATCACCGACCGTCAGCTGGTGGCGCTGCAGCAGTTCGCGAATTGCCGGCACAGGGCCGATGCCCATGATCTGCGGATCAACGCCGACCAGATGATAGTCCACCAGCCTGGCCATGGGTTTCAGTCCCTGGCGTTCGGCTTCGGCAGCACTGGTCATCAGCACCGCGGCGGCTGCATCGTTGATGCCCGAGGCGTTACCGGCGGTTACGCTGCCGTCATTCTTGAACACGGGGCGCATTGTGCTGAGCTGCTCCAGCTTGCAGTCAAGGCGTACATGTTCGTCGCGGCTGAACTGTTCGGACTTGCCGCGCTTGCCCACCTCAATCGGCACGATCTGTGAATCAAAGCGACCATCCTCAATCGCCTTTTGCGCACGCTGATGGCTGCTCAGAGCCAGAGCGTCCTGATCTTCACGGCTGACGTTAAAACGCTCGGCCACATTCTCCGCAGTTACTCCCATGTGATAGAGATTGAACGGGCAGGTGAGTACGCCGGTCATCGGGTCGACCATCTGGCTGTCGCCCATGCGTTGACCGAAACGAGCGCTGGGCAGATGGTAGGGCGCACGCGACATCGACTCCGCGCCGCCTGCAAGCACGGCATCACAGATTCCCAGCTGGATCTGCTGGGCTGCGGTAATGATCGCCTGCAGACCGCTGCCGCACAGACGGTTGAGCGTCAGTGCCGTTGTGGTTTCGGGCAGGCCGCCTTTGATTGCAGCCACACGGGACAGGTACATGTCCGCATTTTCGCTGTGAATTACATTGCCGAACACTGCCTGACCGACCCGCTCGGGGGCGCAGCTGGTTTGTGCCAGCAGCTGCTTGACCACTTCCGCGGCCAGATCGGTCGGGCGCTGCTGTGCCAAGGAACCGCCGAAGCCACCGATGGCGGTTCGCAGGCCATTGATAAATACAACATCTTGCATGGTATTGCTCCTTCGGTTTGCTCAAAAAAAACCGGCCTCAAAAGAGGCCGGAAAATGAATGAAGAAAAATGTTAAAGCGGCCTCGGGTTAGAAGGCGTATTTCACTGACAGTGAAATATTGTCGCGGTCAGTCAGGGTTTTCTGTTCCACCGGGTTCGCCATATCGGCATCACCCATATAGGTCAGATAGTTAAGGCCGACCTGAACACCTGAGCGATGGGTAAAATCGGTACCGATGCTGAAGCGGTGGTCACCTTCGCCGCCCACGCCGCCGGTCAAGGTGCGACCGCTGATTTGATGAGAGTAGGCGATGGGCACGTTCAGACTCCAGTCTTCGGTAAGGCCGGGGTAGCTCAACGTCAGGCTGCTGCTGAACGCCAGACCATGGCCGCTGTAAAGCAGTTCATCCGTTTCAGTGTCCGGTATGCCGATTGCTCCGCGCTTTTCCACGTCAAGGATATCAACGTAAGACAGTTCGGTCGTCAGGGTTGCAGTATCAGCCAGCCATGAGCGCCCGAAGTTGAAAATGGCATTTACGTTGGTTTGCATGATGTCGGCACGAGTCGGGGTGCCTGCAACAACCGGTGTATTCAGCAGTACAGGCGCTCCCTTCTTGTAGGAGATTTCCCCGGCAACGGATGCCATTCCGAAGGAAGTCGAGACGGTAGCACCGTACAGCTCGACATCATCGAAATATCGTACACGGTAGGAGTTCGTCATGGCGCTGACTTCAGGCAGCGGTATACGGTCATGGTATCTCAGGTAGTAAAGACCCCACTCGGTTTCAAGACTGGTGCGGAAACGGGTACCCACACCCCACTGACCAAATTCGTCAGGCTCGATATCGTTGCCGCGATTACCGAATCCGCAGGCTTGACCGGGGGCGGCAGTCAAACAGGTAGCGCCTTCACCAACTGCGTCACCTGTGCTCAAAAAAGAGCCGGGTTCGGGAACCTGCGTCGGATGCCAGTTATATTGGGCATGCGCCAACAGAGACCAGTTCGGGTTGATTTCCAGCTGAGCGGAGATCTGATCTTCCGGCAGCAGGATATCTTTGACTTCTACCCCCGGGGTACCGGCCTTGGTAGCGTCAGACGGTCCCTGGGCCAGTGAAATGCTCGGCATGAAGAGCGCTTCACCCCAGGCCACAACATGTTTACCGAGACGAAGATCCAGATGGCTCTGCTCACCCAGAGCAAAACTGGTGTAGCCGTACAGGTCCAGCAGTCGAGTGTAGCCGCCGTGGTATTTTTCGGCCTCATCCGAGAACTTGCTGTTGTCCTGATATACGTCGTCGTAGAAGGTGCTGGCCGAGAATACCAGACCGCTGCTGCCCTTGTGCAGACGGCCTTCCATCAACAGTGACAGACGGTTGTTGGTCAGGTCGCCCTGATCAAAGTTACGGTTGCCGCTGCTGGTGAGGGCCGGGTCCTGATCTTCCAGTCGCGCAGCTGCGCTGTAGGTCAACGTGCCCTTCCAATCAAGCTTCAGGTCATTGCCAAGATCAATCGTCTCGCCTGCCTGGGCATGGGATGTGATGCCTGCACTGATGATGGCGAGGGCCAAAACTTTGGGTTTGAATGCTGTCATGATCATCTCCTCGCTGGTTTAGTGGGCTTTACGACGCAGTGCCGCCGGGGTAAACATTTCCGGTGTCAGGCCACCAGCGTTCAGGATCGGGCCTTTATCCAGATCCTGGAACAGGTTGTAGGCCACATAGCCACCGGTCGCGAGGTCGTGATAGAAACTGCTGCCTGCCTGCCAGGCGTTCATGTCGTAGGCGTAGTAGTAATTCAGGAAGGCATGGTTGACCAGCTCACCACGGGTGTCATAGAAATCACTCATCACGCCGTGCCAAGTGTCTTCATCAATGAACAGCACACGCTTGCCATACTTGTGGCGGTGGGTGCTTTTGAGGCTGCCTTCGAGTACCCACACACGGCGCAGTTCGTAGCGCATGAAATCAGGGTTGGCATGGTTGGGTGTCAGCAGGTCATCATAGGCAACGCTCTGCTCATGCAGCTTGTAGGCATTTGCAGGAACGAAAATCTCACGCTTGCCCTTCAGCTCCCAGTCAAAGCGTTCCGGCGAGCCGTTCATGAGCCGGTCCTGGTCAATCACCATTTTGCCTGAGGTGCCAGCAGCCGGGGTATCGAAGCCATACTCGGGCAACTGGCGTACACGCCGTGTACCGGGGTTATAGGTCCAGGCCAGGCGTTGGCCCTTGGCAAAATTCATCGGTTCGATTGAAACAGTTCGTTTGCCCTGATCACGTGTTGGCAGGATGGTGCCGGTATCACTGTAAGCCATGATGTCACCGACAGGTTTGCCGATCTCATCAGGCAGTGTAATGACGTTGAGCGCAGCGTTATGTGTGCGACCCCAGGTGATTGAACCGTTGGAGTTCACATCAGCCAGATCTCGCTGTTCCATCCGCTCCGTAAAGGCACGATACGGATAGTTATGGTTTGCCAGCACCTGCATTGCCTGGTTTTCACCGGATGGAATCGGGAATGGAACAGGGCCTTGATAGCCGGTGTAACCCATACCACCGTCAATCAGCTCGGCTTCTACCGCATTTTTCTTGGCGATTTCACAAATTTCATCGGGATAACGGAAATCGCGACGTCCTTCGTAAACAGGAATGCGGAAGGTATCCGGGAAGCGCTGCAGCAAAGCGATCTGACCTTCGGTCAGGTTATCTCGGTACTGCTCCCAGTTTTGCCCGGTGATCTGGAATTTGGGTTTGTCATCGGGATAAGGATCTATCGGGTGCTGCCCCACATTGGGGGTGTAATCGATACCGGGCGGTGTACCCAGCCATTTACCGGAGAACGGGGGGATGGTTCCTGCTTCGTTACCGGCTGCGACGGCGCCCATGCAGGTAAGCTCGTTACCCAGCTTGGCGGCTTCCTCGGGTGAAACCTTGGCGTAAGCGGATGCGGACAGGGCCAGTGCGATCGAAGCCGCGAGCGGCTTCCACAAGTGCTGCTTTCTCATCTTGCCTCCAGATGTGAACCCGATGACAGGACCAGTTCCTGTTGCGGGTCTGCAGTGGGTTTTATTGTTGTTGTGGCCTGATTGTTGAGCAGTTGGCTGTCTAAAAAATCGTCTGAAAAGACTAGGCGGGTTGGTTTTGTGTTTTATATCTTCAATAAAAACGGCCTGAAAATCGCTCTTCAGGCCGGTTTTTGTCGCTAACAGACGTTAATTGATTATCTGTCGGTATACGGAGGGATGCCGTTGGGGACGTACACGCCTTCAACCTTGTCCAGGAATTCGGCTTTGCGGTCCCGCGGATTGAAAAACTGCTTGTACCAGATGCGAGCCTTCATGAACGGGCCGTCACTTGGGATGAACATGCCGTTCAGGCAGGGTGCCTTGTTGGTCCACACTTCAAAGTCCTGAGCAAAGGCCAGACGGCTGGCTTCCTGGAACTGGCGAGCCGCGATTTCGTCCTCGACGGTGACGGTGTCGTTACCGTTTGGCGATTTCACCAGCAGGGAGTGCCAGACGTGCACACTGCCATCCTCGACCGGTGTGTGGTTGATCATCAGGATCGATTCGTAATATCCGGTCAGATAGGAGATCAGCACACCCGGGCCGTTGTAGGTGGTGATGGTATGCAGGACCGGGCTGTGCCCGTCTTCACCCACCAGTGTGCGATGTGGGCCGCACTGGCGCTGAATGGCATAGTGACCCTTGAACTCGTTCTCGTAGCGCTGCACGGTGGAGCCGTGAATCGGGCTCAGATGGCCGTAGTCGCAGATGTTATCGACCACTTCCTGTGGGTGTTGCTCAAGAATGCCCAGATCATCAAATTTCCACTGCACCCAGGACGGGTCGTCCCACTCGGGCAATGAAGGGTGATCCCATTCGGGCTCTCCGCCTTCAGGATCATGCCAAACCCAGATGGCGCCCAGGCTTTCCTTGACGGTCCAGGACTTGACGCAGGCGGCCTTGGGGATAGGGCCTTCGTGATAGGGGATATCATCACACTCGCCATCCGGGCCAAAACGCCAGGCGTGGTAGGGGCAACGAATGCTGTCGCCTTCGATGTTGGTGCCGCCGCCATCAATGATGACATAAGAGGTGTCGTTGGGCGCTGCCAGATGCGTCTTCATGTGCGGGCAGTACGCATCAAGCAGCACGACCTTGCCGGTAGCACGGCCACGGTAGAGTGCGAAATCGCGACCGAAAAAGCGAACGGCCAGCGGCTTGTGGGTGTTGATCTGATCGGCGGTGGCGATCATGAACCAGCCACGGGGGAAGGTAAAATCACCGAGCCGGTAGTCCTGGGATGTTGCCATGGGGAAACTCCTTGATCTTGTTGTTATCACCCGACCGATTCTGAATATCGGTCGGGTGCGGGACATACCCTGTTTGGACGATATGAGTTGCTGGGCCTGATCTGCGTCAAAAGAGAGACATGCTCAGGCAACGGCTTTAAAGAAGGTCAGGCGATCTGTGCATCCAGTTCTACAAGACGACGCTGGTAGGGTTTGATTGCCAGGGCATAGAGCAGTGCAGTGACCAACAGCAGGCACAGTACGGTTGCCAACGCCCATCGCAGTCCGTCGGGTCCCATGCTGCTCGTGTACAGGTCGCTCAAGGTGCCCGACAGGAATGGGCCAAGACCTGCCCCAACAAGCGTCATGAACAGGTTGACGAAAGCTGCTCCCATGGCACGCTGCGAACTGGTCAGCAGGTGACTGACCGCTGCAAACGTGAGTGTTGGCCACCAGCTCTGGAAGAAGGCAAAACCGGCACAGAACAGCATCGCGAAAGGAATGTCATAGCCGGCTACATCAAATGTGGAGGTTTTGGGCCACAGCAAAAAGGCGATACCCATGGGCAGGCTGATCAGAATTCCCAACATCGGTAGCGCAATCTGCCAGCGGGTGTCACGTACGATCAGTCGATCGCAAAGCCAGCCGCAGAACAGTGTACCCAGTACGGCAAACAGACCGCTGGACAGACCAAACAGAAGACCGGCCTGGGCCAGTGACATTTCGTAGGTGCGCAGCAAGAAAGTGGGTGCCCAGATGCCGAACCCGTAACCGACGACACCGGTGAGGGCCACGCCCATGCAGAGCAGGACAAACGCACGCACGGCAAAGATGCTTTTGATTTGTGGCGCAATCTTGATATCTCGGGCCAGAGCGGCCTGACGACGCTCCTCTTCGCTGTCGAAGACGCCGCGCCCCGGGTCGCGCGTGAAGAACCAGAGCGTTGCGGCAATCAGGATGCCGGGTATGCCGAAGGCAATAAAGGTCGTGCGCCAGCCATAGGTCTGCGCGATATAGCCGCCGACAACCATGGCGATCAGAATGCCAAGCTGTGGCCCCAGCATGAAGATGCTCATCGCCATTGAGCGGCGCGCCTTGGGGTACAGATCCGCAACCATGGAAACCGAAGGCGCCATTCCGCCGGCCTCACCGACAGCAACCGTCATGCGCGCCATCAGCAATTGCCAGAAACTGGTTGCCAGACCGCAGGCCATGGTTGCCATGCTCCAAAGACCACAGCAGATTGAAATCATCTTGCGGCGGTCTGTTCCTCGGTCAACCATGCGACCGAGAGGAATGCCCAAGACGCCATACAGTACGGCGAAAGCAAGGCCGGTCAACAGCCCCATCATGGTGTCCGAGGCACCGAACTCCTGTTTAATGGGTTCAATTACGATCGCAATAACGTTGCGGTCGATAAACGAGAAAACATACACAAGCGCCAGAAGGGCCAATGTGAAATGGTTTCTGGCCGTCACCTTGGGCGTTATGACTGGCATGGCGTTAGCTCCGAAAATTATTTTTGTTGTGCCAACTTACCTGACTGAGGTGCAGGGGCATCGTCCTTTTGGACGTAGTGAGGGATTTGTGAATCGCGTCAGATGAGGCATGCAAACATACCACTATCAGGCCGGCTGCGTGCCGGAATAAGGAGAGGGTTATGCCGGAACGTGAAACCGAAGCCCAGACCCGCCGGCGCAAGGCGGATGAGCGGGGTGCGCTGGAGTATCCTTACCCGAATCCTGCGGCGCCGGGTGAGGCAGTGGAAATTGCGGCGGGTGTGTTCTGGACACGCATCCCCATGCCGATGGCCCTGGATCATATCAATGTTTATCTACTGGCAGATGATGATGGCTGGTATCTGGTTGATACCGGCCTGAACACCGATGAGTCACGCCAGTGCTGGAGAACCTTGGCGCAGCGCTATTTTCCGCAACAGCCCTTGAAGGGGATTATCTGTACCCACTTTCATTATGATCACGCAGGCCTGGCCAGCTGGTTGATGAAAGAGTTTAACGCGCCCCTGTATA